>JABAOH010011512.1_pt1 | contig 13243 bp, 16 predicted proteins | sample 7062181 | NCBI WGS metagenome assembly JABAOH01 (sample SAMN14538630, study PRJNA623070) | marine sediment metagenome | biome: marine biome [ENVO:00000428]; feature: marine pelagic biome [ENVO:01000023]; material: deep marine sediment [ENVO:00002113]; isolation source: pool of 5 deep marine... | reverse complement strand
CTGACGGACCACATGGGTAAAGCGGTACGCCTCGTGCAGCTCCAAACGGCCGTTGTCCAAGACCCCCACGATCACCCGGCCCGATTCGGCGCCCAGATCAACGGCTAAATAGGCTTTTTTTGACATTGCAGCGGTGCCCTGGCGAGCTTCCCCATAACGGCGGGTCGTTGACGAGTTTTAGCGATTCTTTCACCGCGGGGCTGGTTTGAGAAGCCCCAAAGCTGCGAACCCCACCCCCCCCCCCCCCCCCGTGCGAACCCCCCCCACCCCCCCCACCGGCTCGAACCGCCCCACCCGCTGGCTGGGCGAGCCTCCCCAGGCGGCGACGAGGCCTCCAGAAATACCCCATTAGGGGGGTATGAAAATAAAGATTCATTAGGGTGCTTGCTTTCTGTCATTATCTTCCACATAATTGTCATAGTATTTCGGAATATGAAAACAAGTGTGGTTTTTATGCTTCTGGATCAAAGGCGGCGACAGTTGCTGGAACTCGTACGGGCTCGTGGCTTTGCCTCTTTGCCCGAGCTGGCTGGCGAGTTGCAGGTTTCGGAGTCGACGGTTCGCCGGGACTTGGAGCGTTTAGAAGACAGCGGTTGTGCCAAGCGGACCCATGGAGGGGTGGTGTACACGGGCGAGTCCCCTGAATTTCCCCACTTCAAGGACCGCCAGGAATCGCAATGGGACAAGAAGCGGGCGATTGCTGGGGCGGCGGCCGCGCTGATCGAGGACGGCGAGACCCTGTTGTTGGACGGAGGCACCACCACCTACGAAGTGGCTCGGCTGCTGGTCGGTCGACCCCTGCAAATCGTCACCAATTCGATGCCGGTGGCCAATTTGTTCGCCTCCAGTTCGGACAGCGACCTGGTATTGATCGGCGGCAACGTCCATTTGCGAACGGGCGTGACCCTTGGGCCGTACGCCAATGCCATGTTGAGCGACTTGAATGTGCGTCGGGCGTTGATGAGCGTCGCGGCGGTGAACGAGCGGGGTTATTACAACAGCAATATCCTCCAGGTAGAGATCCAAAGGGCCATGTTGCAAGCGGGAGATGAAGTCATTGTCGTGGCCGACAGTACAAAATTCGGACACAGCAGTCTGTCGCGATTGTGCCCGCTGGCTGAGGTCGATCGCCTGGTGGTCGACAGCGAGATCGAGCGGAAGTGGCGAGACATGGTCACTGGGGCCGGTACCCAATTGACGATCGCGGCGGCCGGCGAGCCAGCAGAGTGATACTGGATCGAGGGCAGCGAGCGGGAACGAGCAAAAAAGGTCAGCGAGAAAAAAACAGACCGACAAGCCTGCAGGGCGATCCCATCCCACGGTCGGGCAAAACGGGACGATGAAGGGTCGGTGGGGCGCGAATCAAGCGATCAATAACAGCAAGTAGCTTAGCGAGAATTACTCTATGACGACGACGGCGAAGATAGATCGAACGGCAGTCGAGCGGATTGTCCGCGAAATCGTGTTGAAATCTGTGAACGGGCGGCCGCCCGGCCAGCCAAACCTGGTCGTCAGCATTTCCGCTCGACACTGCCATCTGACCGACCAGCACGTCGAAACGCTCTTCGGCCCCAACCGCACCCTGACACCCATGAAGGACCTCTACCAGGAAGGATTTTACGCGGCCGAGGAAACGGTGATGGTCGTCGGCCCCCGGCGGCGCATGCTGCCCTCCGTCAGGGTGCTGGGCCCCACCCGTCCGGACAGCCAGGTGGAGCTGGCCTTCACCGACGCCATCTCGCTGGGCATCGACGTGCCCGTCCGGCGAAGCGGCGATATTCAAAACACCCCCGGCTGCGTACTGGTCGGTCCGGCCGGCGTGGTCGAACTGGCTCAGGGCGTGATCCGGGCCGAGCGGCATGTGCATATGAATAGCGAGGACGCCAGCTACTACGGAGTTAAGACCGGGGATCGGATGAGCCTGGCGATTGAGTCGTCCTGCGGAGTCGTATTTCGTGATTTGCTGGTCCGGGCGGACCAGACCAGCAAGCTGGAAGTCCATATCGATACCGACGAAGGCAACGCCGCGGACCTGGAAAATGCTCAAAAATGCGAGCTGATCAAGCAGTGAGCGGCAAGCTGACCCAAGCGACAGGATCCCTTCCGGCAGGCCGGCAAAGGCCCGGATCGCCTCTGCCCCCCCAGAATTCAAATTCACGATCCAGCAAACAGTAACTACCTATTTACCCCCAGGAGAAATGCGATGGCGAAAACCCAAGAAGCGCTGGGCATGATTGAGACCAAGGGGTTTGTGGCCCTGGTCGAAGCCAGCGACGCGATGATGAAGGCGGCCAACGTCCAGTTCCTAGGCTGGGACAAGGTCGGCAGCGGTCTGGTCACGGCATTCGTGACCGGGGATGTGGCCGCGGTAAAGGCGGCAACCGATGCCGGAGCGAATGCGGCCGGTCGAATCGGTGAAGTGGTCAGCGTGCAAGTCATTCCGCGACCGCACGAAGATACGAATATCGCGTTGGGCGAGGCCGGTCTTCAAGCGGCTGGAGCAGCCTGACACGCTCCAGGCGGCTGGCCGATGCAGTAAAAAGCAGGCCTTTCCAATTTTTCCATCACAAAGAACGAACAAGGAACTCATCATGGAACATGCGATTGGACTTATCGAAACCCGCGGCCTGGTGCCCCTGGTTGAAGCAACCGATGCGATGGCCAAGGCCGCCAACGTCGAGGTGATCAAGCGGGTTCAGATTGGCGGTGCCTACCTGACAACCGTGGTCCGCGGTGACGTCGGCAGCGTCCGCGCGGCTGTAGAGGCCGGTGCCAACGCTGCCTCGCAGCTGGGCGAACTGGTCAGCAGCCACGTGATCCCGCGGCCTGCGGATGGGCTGCACGAAGCCTTTCTGTCGTAAGTTGCGGCCCGGAAAAAGGCCCGGTTGCCGGAACGCCGGCAGCCGGAGACCTGCCAACGGAAACATTGCCTCAACTTCACGTCGCTGGATCACAAGCTACGAAAAACGGATGGATCGACATGAAACTCCTGGTGGCCAACCTCGGTTCGACAAGTTTCAAGTACCGGTTGTACGACATGCCGGCCGAGCACCAGATGGCGCGGGGAGGCATCGAACGAATTGGTGCTGCAGAAAGTCGCTGCCTGGTACAGATTGGTGACCACCAGCAGGAATTAACCGCGGCCGTGCCGGATCACGGCGAAGCGGTGCGTCGCTGTTTGGCGCAACTGACCGACCCCAACGTGGGCTGTTTGACCGACCCCGGCGAAGTGGCCGCCATCGGCTTTAAGGCGGTCCATGGGGGCCGCAAATCGGGTGTGCAAATCGTGGATGAAGAAGTTTTAAAAGCCATGGCCGAGATGAATCGAGTGGCGCCGGCCCACAACCCGCCCTACATCGCCGCCATGCGGCAGCTGCGCCAGCAACTGCCGGAAATTCCGCTGGTCGCCGCTTTCGAAACCGACTTTCATCAAACGATCCCCCCCGCCAACCGCACCTACGGCGTGCCGCGCCAGTGGCATGACCAATACCTCGTGCGGCGGTGGGGATTCCACGGCGCCAGCCACCGCTTTGTTGCCACCCGCATCGCCGAAATCCTGGGACGGGACGACCTGCGGGTCGTCTCCTGTCACCTGGGCGGATCGAGCAGTCTGACGGCGATTCGGAACAAAGCAAGCGTGGCCACCAGCATGGGCTGCAGCCCGCAATCCGGTGTGCTGCAAAACAATCGGGTGGGCGACATCGACGCCTACGCCTTGTCGATGGTCATCGAACGCACGGGACAGACGCTGGACGAAGTGCTGGAGCAGTTGAGCAGCGAGGGGGGCTTGTTGGGCATTAGTGGGGTAAGCGGCGACGTCCGCGATCTGCGCGAGGCCGCCGCCGCCGGCAACCCGCAGGCGCAACTGGCTTTGGATACCTTTGTCGCCAACATCCGCCAGTACCTGGGCTGGATGCTGATCGAACTGGGCGGCGCCGACGCGATCGTCTTCACCGCGGGTATCGGGGAAAACGACAGCGGGATCCGCAGGGACGTCTGCCGCCAGCTGGAAGAACTGGGCATCGTGATGGACCAGGCCGCCAACGAGGCGGCCGTGGGCGAAACAAAAATCAGTGCCCCCCAAAGCCGGGTGCAGATTTGGGTCGTGCCGACACAGGAAGAAATCGTCGTGGCGCGTCAGGTATACGCCACGCTTGAGGGTTAAACCATGTTTGTTGCAAAAGTCACCGGTGCGGTGGTTTCGACGCAGAAGACAAAAGCCATGGTCGGCCACAAGCTGATGATCGTCGAACCCTATCGTTTGGATCAGGAAACCCGGCAGAACATGAAGCCGGTCGGACGGACGTTCGTGGCCGTTGACACGATCGGGGCGGGCGAAGGCGAATACGTGCTGATCACGCAAGGGTCCAGCGCCCGCCTGACCCCCGAGACCAAGGAACTGCCAATCGATGCCGTGATCATCGGCATCGTCGACAGCGTGCACGTCGACTCCCAATGTGTTTACAAACGAGAAGATTAGATTTTTGGATAGCCCATCATGCAAATTACTGAAAGCCAGATCCGCGACGTCGTCCAACAAGTGCTCAGCCAGCTTGACGCCCCCCCGCTCGACTCCCAACCCAACTGCGGCTGCCATTCCAGCAGTCACAACGCCTGCGCCTGCAACGGCAGTTCGTACGAGGGCCGCCGAGGTGTCTTCGAGGACGTCGGCCAGGCCGTGGCGGCCGCCACGGCGGCGTTTGAGCAGTTGAGCCAGCGGACGCGGGAAGATCGCGAGCGGATCATTGGGCATATCCGCCGGATCGCCGTGGACCAATGCGTCGAACTGGGCACGATGGAAATGGAAGAAACCAAGATCGGCCGCCTGGAACACAAGATCGAAAAGCTGAAGATCCTGGGGGAACGCACGCCGGGGGTCGAGTTCTTGCGCAGCGAGATCTTCAGCGGCGATCACGGCCTGGCCGTCATCGAACACGCGCCGTTTGGTGTCATCGGCTGCATCACGCCGGTGACCCATTCCCTGCCCACGTTGACCGGCAATGCGATCAGTATGATCGCCGGGGGAAACACCCTGGTGGTCAACCCCCATCCCAGCGGAAAAGGGGTGGCTGCCGAAGGCGTGCGGCGCTTTAACGAAGCCATCTACCGCGACCTGGGGATCGACAACCTGATCTGCGTGATTTCCGAACCGACCCTGGAGTCGGCCGACGCCATTTTTGCTCACCGTGGCGTCCGCATGATCTGCGTTACCGGCGGCCCGGCGGTGGCCCGCGCGGCGCTGAACAGCGGCAAGCGAGCCGTGGTCGCCGGGCCCGGAAACCCGCCCGTCGTCGTGGACGAAACGGCCGATCTGGACCGTGCCGCTCAATCAATCATTCAGGGCGGTGCCTACGACAATAATCTGCTGTGCATCGCGGAAAAAGAAGTTTTCGTGGTGGACCAGGTTTTTGATTGCATGATGCAGGCCATGCAGCGAGCCGGCGGTGTCCGCCTGAATTCCGGCGAAATCGATGCGCTGACGCGCGTCGCCATCACCTCGGTCGGCGAAGGCGACCAGCGGCACGACGTGCCTGCCAAAGAGTACCTGGGCAAAGACGCCTCCGTCCTGGCCGCGGGTATCGGCAAATCGGTCCCGGAACGGACCGAGCTACTGTTTGGAGAGACGGACGAACACAATCCCTTCGTGACGGTAGAGCAGATGATGCCCTTCATTCCCTTCGTACGCTGCCGGGATGCTGACCACGCCATTGATCTGGCACACAAATACGAACACGGCTTCGGCCATACGGCAATTATTCACTCCAACAATGTGCGAAACATGACACGCATGGGCCGGATCATGGATACCACCCTTTTCGTGAAAAATGGACCCTGCGTCTCCGCTTTGGGGCTGGGAGGAGAAGGCTATCTGTCCTTTTCGATTGCCACGCCCACGGGCGAGGGAGTTACCAGCCCGCTGACGTTTACCCGCGAACGCCGCTGCTCGCTAATTGATGACCTTTGCATTTTGGGAAAGGCCGATTGATGCAAATTGCCAAGGTGATCGGCTCGGCAACCGCAACCATCAAGCATTCCTCGCTGGTGGGCTGGAAGCTGCTGGTCGTTCAAGTGCTGTTGGCAGACGGCCGCAGTCCGGATGGCGAACCCATGCTGGCGGTTGACGCCCTGGGCGCGGGTCCGGGGCAATGGGTCATGATCAGCAGCGACGGCAAAGGAACTCGAGAATTGATCGGCGACAACCGGACGCCGGTCCGTTGGACCGTCTTGGGGATTTGTGACACATGACCCCTCAGGAAACGGTCATTGACGAAATCGTGCGGCGTGTACTGCAGCAGTTGAGTGACGGTGGGGAAAAGCGATGTACGGCAGACGACCAGTTGAGCCTTCCCGAACGGGTGATCACCACCACCCTCCTGAAAGAACGGCTCCAAGGCGCTCGTCGCCTGAAGCTCGCCCCCGGTGCCGTCATCACCCCCGCCGCTCGCGATCTGCTCAACCAATACCAGGTCGATGTCCATACGGATCGCGGCCCGCAGGATGTTCCTGCCACGCCCCTGGCGATCGGCATGGACAATGCGCAGCCATCGCTGGCCCCTCTTCAAGACATGTTAAAACGTGCAGGGACCGTAACCCAATGGGTGGAAGCTGGTCAGCTGCCGGAAATGGTCCAACAGCTGGGCAACCACGTGATCAGCCAACAAGGGCTGGCCGTCCTCTTGACCCAACAGGCCGCCGCAGCCCTGTGCCTGGCCAATCGCCGAGCGGGCCTGCGGGCCGTCGAGGCGGAAGATGTGCCCTCCATGCGACGCGCTGTCACGGCCGTGGGGGCCAACCTGCTGGTAATCAATCCGCGAGGGCTGAGCAGCGCGAGCGTGGTGCGGGTGGTCACGAACTTTGCAACGGGCGGGCCTTACGTCTGCCCGGAACCGTTGCAGAGCGTTTTAGAGTGATGGAGCCCAACACTGCATGCCCTCCTGAAAATAGTTATTGCAGCCCGGCACAAGCGCTCCTCCGCTTGAGCCGCAGCTTGTCCGATAAACATCCAGATTGCCAGAACAGGCCGCTTGTTCGCCAGCGGATCGTAGAGGAATGGTAAAGAAACCATGCGAATTGCAGAAATCGTGGGTACTGTGACTTTGAGCCGTTCCCACCCCAGCCTGGCTGGCGGGACCTTCAAGCTGGCGGTGCCGCTGTCGCTGGACAACCTGCTGGACCGCGAACCACCCCAGGCGGAAGAACTGGTACTGTACGACGAACTGGGCTCGGGCATCGGCAGCCGGGTGGCGTTAAGCGAATCGCGCGAAGCGGCCGCGCCCTTTTATCCCGAAATCAAGCCCATCGACGCCTACAATGCCGCCATTTTGGATGAAGTCCGGGTCGATCCGCTGCTCCCCTCCCCTCCCAACCGCAGAGGCTCGAAAAAAACCTAGAATTCAGAAAATCCACGCCCGGGACCCCAAGCCGCGGACCCCGCATTTTCAACACCGCCTGAGACCTTAACAAGCATTGGTGAACACATGACAAACGCATTTCAAATCAAGAAAGAAATTTGCGACATCGGCCGCCGCATCTACGCTCGAAATTTTGCGGCTGCCAACGACGGCAATATTACCTACCGGCTGTCCGAGAACGAAGTGCTCTGCACCCCCACCCTGCATTGCAAGGGGTTCCTGCAGCCAGAGGATATCTGCTTGATCGACATGGAGGGCAAACAGCTGGCCGGCATCAAGAAGCGCAGCAGCGAAGCGTTGCTGCATCTGCAGATTTACAAGGAGCGGTCCGATATCAAGAGCATCGTGCACTGCCATCCGCCCCACGCGACAGCCTTCGCCATCGCACGCGAGCCGATTCCACAGTGCGTCCTGCCGGAGGTCGAGGTGTTTCTGGGGGACGTGCCGATCACCAAATACGAAACGCCCGGCGGACAGGCCTTCGCAGATACAATTATCCCGGTCGTCAAGAAGACGAATGTGATCATCCTGGCCAACCACGGCACGATCAGCTACGGCGAAACCGTCGAACGGGCCTATTGGTGGACGGAAATCCTGGATTCCTATTGCTACATGCTGCTGATGGCCCGCAACCTGGGCAAAGTCAACTACGTTTCCCCGGATAAAGAACGGGAGCTTTTGGACCTGAAAGAACAATGGGGTTTTACCGACCCGCGGAACACCAAAGAGATGGAAAACTGCGATCTGTGTGCTAACGACGTGTTCCGCGACAGCTGGGAAGCGGTAGGGATCGAGCGACGAGCGTTCGAGCCGCCGCCTCCGGCGGTGGGCCGCCACGTTACCGGTAGCGCCGACAACGGCCAAGAAAAGTTGATCCAAACGATCACCGATCGCGTGATGTCCGCCTTGAACACGTGACCAGCCAGAGGGATCCCCGCACCCCGCAGCGCCCACCCCCCGCGGCCCAGGTTTGCCGGGCCCACTTCTCAGCGGGTGGTGGACTTGTCGGCCAGGCCACCGCGACGATATACTTGACCGTTTCCCGGCTCCCAGATCGCCTGGGCCGTGGTGTGCCAAGCGGAGCTTGAACGATGAAGAAGGATATCCATCCGGAATATTTCGAAACGACGGTCAAGTGCGGTTGCGGGAACGCTTTCACCACGCGCAGCACGCGGAAAGAGCTGAAAGTGGATATCTGCAACGCTTGCCATCCGTTCTACACGGGCAAACAGAAATTTGTCGACACGGAAGGTCGCATCGAGAAGTTCAAAAGCAAGTTTGCCGGCGGCTATGCCAGTCTAAAAAAGGGCAAGCAGAAGACGGCGGTCAAGCAGGCTGGCGATTAGCCTCGCCCGCGCCCCTGGTTCCGCTCGACATGCCGCCACTCACCAGGCGTCTTTTGCCAAGGGAAGGATTCGTCGGACCGTTTCCAGTGCGCCGGTCGCCCGGCTTGCCCGCCCTGCGTTCTGCTGGCCCCAGATCCCGATCAAACAAAAACTTTATCCTCAGCATCCGCTAACCCTGGCACACCTTTCTGAGCCATGCGCGAAATGCTTGACGAAAAACTCGCTCGCTTCGAACAGCTGGAACAGCAGCTGACCGATCCGGATATTCTGAGCGACCCTCAGAAAGTCGCTGCCATTTCGCGCGAACATGGCTCGCTGGCCAAGATGGTCCACAAATACCGCCGCTTCAAGGAACTAAACGCTCAAATTCTTGAGGCCCGGCTATTGATGGACGGCGACGATGCGGAGATGCGCGAGCTGGCGGAACTGGAAATGCCAGAGCTGAAGGCCGAACGTGAAAAGATCTGGAACGAGCTGCTGGACATGACCGTGGGCGGCGAAGACTCGAACCGCACGCGGTGCGTGATGGAGATCCGCGCCGGAACCGGCGGCGATGAAGCGGCCCTCTTCGCTCGCGACCTCTACGAAATGTACAAGCGATACGCCGAAGAAAAAGGATGGAAACTCGAACTGCTGGGCGCCAGCCCCACAGAACTGGGAGGCTTCAAAGAAATCTCGCTCGCCTTCTCCGGCGAGGGAGTCTATCGCGAATTGCAGTATGAAAGTGGTGGCCACCGCGTCCAACGTGTACCGAGCACGGAAACCAAAGGGCGGATTCATACCTCGGCCGCCACGGTCGCCGTGATGCCCGAGCCGGAAGATGTCGAGATCGACCTGAAAACAGAAGACTACGACGTGGAACGATATGCCGCCAGCGCGGGGCCCGGTGGACAACATGTCAACAAGACCGCCTCGGCCGTGCGGCTGCATCACCATCAGTCCGGGATCATCGTGCAGTGTGCGGACGAACGCAGCCAGCACAAGAACCTGTCTCGAGCCCTGCGGCTCCTGAAGACCAAACTGTACGAACGACGACGCGAAGAAGAGGCACAACGGCGATCCGATCACCGCAAAACGCTGGTCGGCTCCGGGGATCGCAGCCAACGGATCCGGACCTACAATTTCCCCGATAACCGGATCAGCGACCACCGCATCAACCTCACGCTCTATAAACTCGATAGCATCATGGCCGGAAACCTGACGCCGGTTACCGAAGCCCTCATGGAATACGACCGACAACAATTACGCAGCTCAATGGACAAACTGGAATAAAACATTTTTGCGAGGGCCCGGTGCCCGCCTGCCGTGGGCTGAGCCGCGTGGAATGAGCAGCCGCGACGGGGCACCCCAGCCTGCCGCGCACGGCACTCCCTCCCCACCACCCTCCCCTCCCCCCTTTCATGCCCGAAACCGAAACCTGGACCATCGGCCGCCTGCTGACCTGGACGACCGATTACCTGACGAAACATGGCGCCGACAGCCCGCGGCTGGACGCCGAGGTGCTGCTGGCCGCAGCACGAAATTGCCAGCGGATCGATCTGTACACCGCCTTCGACGAAGTGGCCAGCGACCAGACGCGAATCGCCTTCCGGGAACTGGTCCGGCGGCGGGCCGAAGGGATGCCCGTGGCCTACCTGGTCGGGCACCGCGAGTTTTATGCCCTCTCTTTTTACGTCACCCCCGACGTGCTCATCCCACGGCCGGAAACCGAGTTTATCATCGTCAGCCTGCTGGACCTGGTCAAAGACGCTCAACGACAGCAGCGAGATCGCCCGTGGCAAATCGCCGATGTCGGTACGGGCAGCGGGATCCTGGCGGTTTGCGCGGCTCGGCACATTCCCTCCGCCCACGTGCTGGCACTGGATGCCAGCCCCGCGGCCCTAAAAGTCGCTCGCCGAAATCTGCGATTGCACGATGTCGAACAGCGGGTTGAACTGCAGCCCAGCGACCTGTTTGAGGATGTCCCCCCTCAGCGCCGCTTTGACTTTATCCTCAGTAACCCCCCCTACGTCAGCGAGGCCGAATTTCGCGAGTTGCCGGTCGATGTCCGCAGCTACGAACCGCGTCAGGCCCTGCTGGCCGGACCCCAAGGGACGGAGGTGATCGAGCGGCTGTTGGATCAGGCCGCCATGCGACTGGAGCCGCAAGGCTGGCTGTTGTGCGAAATCAGCCCCTCCATCGAAGCGGAAGTGCGGCAGCGGATTGACGACTGCGGGAGGTTTAGCGAGGTGGAGGTCGTCAGGGACCTGGCCGGGTTGCCGCGGGTCGTCAAGCTGCGAAGGAATGGCCGATGAGCGGCAAGAGTGGGGGCGAGTCCTTGATCATCGACGGCGGGGTCCGGCTGGAGGGAGAGGTCGCCGTCAGCGGCGCCAAGAACGCCGCCCTGCCGATCATGGCGGCTTGTCTCCTGGCCGAAGGGCCGGTCTGCCTGGCCGGCGTGCCCTGGCTGCGGGATGTGGCGACGTTGACCGCCGTCTTGCAGCGGCTGGGCGTCTCTGTCCAAGGCGATCGGCGTGGGCGGGTGCGGCTGGAGACGGTCGACCACGCGCCCACCCAGGCCAGCTATCCCCTCGTCCGGCGGATGCGGGCCAGCTTCTGTGTGCTGGGACCCCTCCTGGCCCGCCGCCGCCATGCCGTCGTGGCCCTTCCCGGGGGCTGCACGATCGGGCATCGACCGGTCGACCTGCACCTGGCCGGCCTGGCCCAGCTGGGGGCCGAGATCAAACTGCAGCGAGGTTACGTGGTGGCGCGGGCACCACGACTGCGGGGTGCCGAACTGAACCTGTGCGGTCCCCGCGGGCCATCCGTGACCGGTACGGCCAATCTGCTGTGCGCCGCCACCCTGGCGCGAGGCAGGACCGTTATCCAGGGGGCGGCGCGCGAGCCCGAGCTGGTGGACCTGGCCAAGTTCCTCAACGCCCTGGGAGCCCGCATTGCGGGGATCGGCACTTCCACACTGGAGGTTGTCGGGGTAAAGCAACTGGCTGCCGACCGGCAGCTGGCGGCAGACGGCTATCGCATCATCCCCGACCGGATCGAGGCCGCCACCCTCCTGATCGCCGCCGCGATCACCGGCGGGCGGGTCGGCGTGACCGGCATCGTGGCGGATCATCTGGGGGCGGTCCGGCAAGTCCTGCACGAGGCCGGCGTCGAAGTCCGCTGGCAAGAGGGGCGGGCCCAGGTTGGGGGTCAGTCCGCGGTCCGCGGGTTTGCGGTCGACGCCCTCCCCTACCCCGGCCTGCCAACCGACGTGCAACCGCTGCTGGTGGCCCTGGCCTGTGTGGCCCAGGGTCGCAGCCTGATTGGCGACACGGTCTTTCCGCAGCGGTGGCGGCATGTGGCCGAGCTGGTGCGGATGGGGGCCTGCATCCAGCGAGCGGGCTCGGCGGTCGTCGTCACCGGCACCGGCACCGGCATGATGGCCGGGTCCCCCCAGAATCGCCTGCAAGGGGCCCCCGTGGTGGGCAGCGACCTGCGGGCCACCGCCGCCCTGGTCCTGGCCGGCCTGGCGGCCGCCGGCAGGACCTCCGTCGGCGGGATCCACCACCTCGATCGCGGCTACGATCATCTGGATCAAAAGCTGAACCAGCTAGGCGCCCGCGTTGCGAATCAGACCGGGGTCAGCCTTGGTGTTCGGTGTTCATCCTAGGCTGCTCAGCCCAGCTCCATTCAAAAAACCTTTCAAAAATGCCTGCCGGTCAACGCGCGAACCCAGGTAAGCCGGCCTCTTTGAGGCCGGAGGGTTGCGCCTGTAGCCGGCCTCTTTGAGGCCGGAGGGTGCGCCTGTAGCCGGCCTCTTTGAGGCCGGAGCGTTGCGGGCTCACAGAGCCCGCCTACAGCAAAAAAGCAGACGCGCTACTTGACGACATAAAATGGCAAAATTGGGCAGGCCTCTGGGGCAGAAACTGCTGTGCTGAGTCCTCCAAGTTGCCTAGAAAAGTAGCCTGGCTGATTTCGGATGGATTTCGGATGCCTCCAACCTCAGAGGTCCCCCAGGCTCGGTCCCGACCGCGCGCGCATCTGCTGAGCGGCAAGGCGCTAGCCGCCGGTCCCTGGCGCCATAACCGGCGGCTAGTCCCGGCGCGCCGGGACCGCTCAAGGAAAATACTGGCCGTCCATGACCAAGATACTAGGCATCACCTGCTCGCATCAGCCTCCAGCGATAAATTGTGTCTGTCCTTTTTCGCTCTTTTTCGCTATTGCCCCACGTTTTCTGTTCGCGGCAACAAACGATCGTTAGTCAGGACGCTAGCCGTTCGGAAAAGGTATGGGTCAACGAAACTGTGGGGTTGACGTGCGACGGGTTTGAAAGCAACCCGCCGCCAAGGCTGCGTGCCGCGGCAAGCCGGGACTGGTGAGAGTGGTTATCAAACGTGCACGCCAATTTTTTTAGGGTGGAAAACCAACAACCGAGTTTGACCTCGCGTAGCTACCTCCCTTCATGCTTCGGGACAACGATCCACTTTGCGACGAATTGCCCGAGGA
>JABAOH010110758.1_pt1 | contig 13245 bp, 13 predicted proteins | sample 7062181 | NCBI WGS metagenome assembly JABAOH01 (sample SAMN14538630, study PRJNA623070) | marine sediment metagenome | biome: marine biome [ENVO:00000428]; feature: marine pelagic biome [ENVO:01000023]; material: deep marine sediment [ENVO:00002113]; isolation source: pool of 5 deep marine... | reverse complement strand
CTCGAACTCGCGACCCCAACCTTGGCAAGGTTGTGCTCTACCAACTGAGCTATTCCCGCTTGGGGACGAAATTCTAGCGCCGGCCTTGGGGCTGTCAAGCCGAGCGCGACTTCGGCGGGCGGCGCGATTCCTGCTGCGCCGCGGCCTCGGCGGCAATCAGCGTCGGCCAGGCGGCGCGCAGGTAGAGGATCATCGACCACAGGGTGAGCAAGGCGGCTGCGTAGAACAGCGCCTCGCCGAGCTTCATCACCGGCAGCCCCAGCAGCGGCTCGCGTAAGAGCAACAGGGCAATGGCGATCATCTGCATCGTCGTCTTCACCTTGGCGATGCTGGTGACGGCGACGCTGGCGCGGCGGCCGATCTCGGCCATCCACTCCCGCAGCGCCGAGATGGCGATCTCGCGACCCACGATGATCGCGGTGGCCACGGCGAACACCACCCGGGAGAACACCGCATCCAGGATCTGCGGGTCCGTCGCCAGCAGCACGAGTGCCGTGGCCACCACCAGCTTGTCGGCGACCGGATCGAGAAAGGCGCCGAAGCGCGAGCTCTGCTCCAAGCGCCGGGCGAGATAGCCGTCGAGCCAGTCGGTGAGGGCGGCGAGGATGAAGACACCGGTGGCGAGCACGTGCGCGTAGGACGGCGGCAGGTAGTAGACGACGACCAGCACCGGGATCAACACCATGCGCACGAGCGTCAAAGAGTTCGGCAGGTTGAGCTGCATGAGCGTGGCGGACCTCAGGACTCCTCGTCGTGCAGTTCGGCGTAGATGCGCGCCGCCAGCCTGGGGCTGATGCCCGGGACGCGGGCGAGGTCGTCGACGCCGGCGCGGCTCACCTCGCGCAGGCCGCCGAGGTGCTTCAGCAGCGCCTGGCGGCGCTTGTCGCCCACGCCGGCGATGTGCTGCAGCCGCGAGGTCACGCGCGCGCGGCCGCGCCGCTGACGGTGCCCGGTGATGGCAAAGCGATGGGCCTCGTCGCGGACCTGCTGCACCAGATGCAATGCCGGCGATGCCGGGTCCAATACCCGGGCGCGTCCTCCCGTCGCCAGGAAGAGTCGCTCCTGGCCCGGCTTGCGGGCCCGCCCCTTGGCCACGCCGACGAGTTTCACGCCCTCGACCTGCAGCTCGTCGAGCACGCCCTGGGCCGCGCCCACCTGGCCCTTGCCGCCGTCGATGAAGAGCAGATCCGGCAGCCTGCCCTCCCCCTCCTTGAGTCGCCGGTAGCGGCGCGTGAGCGCCTGCGCCAGGGCCGCGTAGTCGTCGCCGGGCGTGATGTCGGCGATATTGAAGCGCCGGTAGTCGGACTTGACCGGGCCGTCGGCGTCGAAGACGACGCAGGCGGCGACGGCGCCCTCCCCCATGGTGTGGCTGACGTCGAAGCACTCGATGCGGCCCGGCAGCGCCTCGAGGTCGAGCGCCTCGCGCAGCGCCTCCAGGCGCCGGCCCTGGGCGGCACGCCCGGCGAGGTGGCGGCGCAGCACGTCCGCGGCATTGATCGCGGTGCGCTCGAGCCAGCGCGCGCGGTGGCCGCGCGCGGCGCTCTTGATGCGCACGCGGTGCCCGGCGTGGCGGGTGAACGTCTCCTCGAGCAGGCGCGCGTCGGCAACGCCGTGGCTCAGCAGGATCTCCGCGGGCACGGGCTTGCCCAGGTAGTACTGCGGCAGAAACGCCGCGAGGATCTCCGCGGGCGACTCCCCGAGCGCGCTCTCGGGAAAGAAGTCCTTGGCGCCGATGTTGCGTCCGTTGCGAATGAACACCACCTCGATGCAGGCCTGGCCCTCGTCGCTCGCGAGCGCCACCACGTCGGCGTCGCCGCGCGCGGTAGAGACGTACTGGCGCTCCTGGATGCGGCGCAGGGCCGCGACGCGATCGCGGTACTGGGCCGCGGTCTCGTAGTCGAGGCACTCTGCGGCGGCCTCCATACGCTCGACCAGTCGCTCGGTCAGGGTGCGGTCCTTGCCCTCGAGAAACAGCACCGCCTGCTGCACGTCCTCGGCATAGCTTTCCGCGTCGATGAGGCCTACGCACGGCGCCGTGCAGCGCTCGATCTGGTGCTGCAGGCAGGGCCGCGAGCGGTTGCGGAAAAAGCTGTCCTCGCACTGGCGCACCGGAAAGACCTTCTGCAGCTGCGACAGGGTCTCGCGCACCGCGGCGGCGCTCGGGAAGGGACCGAAGAAGCGGCCCGACTCCTTGCGGCTGCCGCGGTAGAAGCTCAGGCGCGGGAACGCATGCTCGGCGGCGAGCCAGATGTAGGGGTAGCTCTTGTCGTCGCGCAGCACGATGTTGTAACGCGGGCGCTCGGACTTGATGAGGTTGTTCTCGAGCAGCAGCGCCTCGCTCTCGGTGTGGGTGACGGTGGTGCGGATCGCGGCGACGCGGCGCATCATGGCCCGCGTCTTCACCGGCAGGCCGCTTTTGCGGAAGTAGCTCGCCAGGCGCTTCTTCAGATTGCGCGCCTTGCCCACGTAGAGGTGCGCGCCGCCTGCGTCCAGCATCGCATAGATCCCCGGCGCGGTGGGGGCGCTGGCGAGGAAGCGATCGGCGTCGAAGGCGGCGCTCAAGACGTTACTCCCGCGCGTCGATCAGGCGGCGCGCATGTGCCACGACGGCGTCGAGCATCTCGGGTGAGAGCCTGCGCGTGTTCACGTTGTAGCGGCTGCAGTGGTAGCTGTCGAGCAGGCGCCGGCCGTCGTCGAGGGCGTGGCAGGCGCCGTGGACGAAGCGGTGCCGCCCCGGGCTCAGCCCGGCGGCCTGCAGCACCGCGCGGTGGGCAACGCCGCCGAGCGCCAGCACCACGGCCCCGGCCGGCAGCGCGGCCATCTCGGCACGCAGAAAGCGATTGCAGCGGCGCACCTCGGCGCCGAGCGGCCGGTTGCCGGGCGGCAGGCACTTCACGGCGTTGGTGATGCGGCAGCCGCGCAGGCGCAGCCCGTCGTCGGCGGAAGTCGATACCGGCCGTGCGGCAAAGCCGTGGGCGTTGAGGCTCGCGTACAGGAGCTTGCCCGCGTAGTCGCCCGTGAACGGGCGGCCGGTGGCGTTGGCGCCGTGCTTGCCCGGCGCAAGGCCGACGACCAGCAGGCGTGCCGCGGCGGGGCCGAAGGGCGCCACCGGCGCGCAGTGGTAGCGCGGATGCTCGGCACGCACGGCGTCGAGGTGCCGCGCCAGGCGCGCACAGGCACGGCAGCGCGGGTCGAAATGCGGCTCGGCGTCGCTTCCCACGGGTCGGCGTAACTTGCTGCTGGTGGTGACGAACCAATAGAATCCGCCATCTTAGCGAATGTTGTCGCGGATGAACACGGATGAAGATTTCGGCCTTTGAAGCCCGGGTGGGCAACCTTCTCGAGTACCAGGGCAAGCTCTGGCGGGTGCTGAAGAAGAACGTGGTCAAACCCGGCAAGGGCGGCGCCTTCGTGCAGCTCGAGATGAAGGAGATCAGCGCGGGGACCAAGCTCAACGAGCGCTTCCGCTCCGAGGACAAGCTCGAGAAGGCCCACGTCGAGCCGCGCGAGATGCAGTTTCTGTACAGCGACGGCGAGAGCTACGTGTTCATGGACAGCGCGACCTACGAGCAGCTGACGCTGCCCGCCGAGGAGCTCGCCGACCTCGCCGGCTACCTGCTGCCGAACACCGACGTGCAGATCAACTTCCACAGCGGCGAACCGATCGGCATCGAGCTGCCCGCCACCGTCGTGCTCGAGGTGGTCGACACCGAGGCCGTCGTCAAGGGCCAGACCGCGGCGAGCTCGGGCAAGCCCGCCGAGCTCGAGACCGGCATCCGCGTGAGCGTGCCCCCCTTCGTCAGCATCGGCGACCGCATCCGGGTCAACACCGAGACCGGCGAGTACGTCGAGCGGGCGGACTGAGCCGACGGCAATTCTCTGACCGGGTTCGCGGCCGGCGGCCTCAGCGCTCGGCGCAAAGCCCGGCGAGCGCGTGACGCGCTTGCTCCCAGCGCGCGCCCGACGCCGGGTCACTGCCGTCGCGATGAGTGTTGTCGCGTAACTTTCCGAGACGCTGACGCGACACGCCGGCTTGCGGCGTGCCGATGCCCTCGGCGGCGGCATCCGCGCCTGCCGCATCCTGGCACACCAACACCATGTCGCAGCCGGCGTCGAGTGCGGCGCGGGCGCGGGTGGGCACGTCCCCGGCGACGTGGGCGGCGTGCATGCTGAGGTCGTCGCTGAAGACGACACCGTCGAAGCCGATCTGCCCGCGCAGGGTGTGCTGCAGCCAGAAGCGCGAGAAGGTCGGCGGCAGCGGGTCGATCTCGGGGAAGACGACGTGGGCGGTCATCACCGCGTCGAGCTGCCTGTGCAACGCGCGGTACGGCACCAGGTCGCAGCGCTCCAGGGCATCCAGGGCGCGCCCGTCCGCGGGCGATGCCACGTGGGTGTCGCCGCCCACGCCGCCGTGACCGGGAAAGTGCTTGCCCGTCACCGGCATGCCGGCCCGGCGCATGCCGGCGGCGAAGGCACCGGCGAGCCGTGCGACGACGGCGGGGTCGGCGTGAAACGCCCGGTCGCCGATGACGTCCGACGCCGCGGTGGCCACATCGAGCACCGGTGCGAGGCTCAGGTCGACGCCGGCGCGCCTGAGCTCTGCCGCCATCACCCAGCCCGCGTCCGCGGTCAGGGCCAAGCCCCTCTGCGGGTTCTCGTCGTAGAGACGCCCGAGCGCCGCCGCCGGCGGCAGTCGCGTGAAGCCCTCGCGAAAGCGCTGCACGCGCCCGCCCTCCTGGTCCACCGCCACCAGCAGCGCCGGTGTCCGTAAGGCGTGGATCTCGGCGACGAGCGCTGCCAACCGGGGCGGCGATGCGTAGTTGCGCGCAAACAGGATGACGGCGCCAACGGCGGGATGCCGCAGGCGCTCACGGTCGGCGACCGTCAGCGCCGTGCCCTCGACGTCGCGCATGAGCGGACCCAGCGGCAGCTCCCTGGGCATCAGCCTCGCCGCTTCGCTCGCCGTTGCGGCGCACGTGTGCGCGCGGCCACGACGGGCCGCCCTGCCCAAGCCCTGCCGTGGACGCGCATCACGCCCCGCGGATGTCGACGCGCGTGCCGACCTCTACGGCGTCGAAGAGCCGGATGACGTCGGCGTTGCGCATCTTGACGCAGCCGTGGGAGGTGGGCTCGCCCATGGGGTCCTCGTCCGGCGCGCCGTGGATGTAGATGTAGCGGCGCATGGTGTCGACGCGGCCGAGCCGGTTGCGGCCCGGCTCGAGCCCGCTCAGCCACAGGATCCGCGTGAGTATCCAGTCGCGCCGGGGGAAACGTTGGCGCAGCGCCGCACTGTAGATCTCGCCGGTCGGGCGGCGGCCGCGGAAAACCGTGTTGACGGGGCAGCCGGCGCCGATGCGCGCGCGGATCGTGTGCAGACCCCGCGGGGTGCACTCGCTGTCCATGACCTCGCCGACGCCGTTGCGCGCCGTCGACACCGGCACCCGCATGAAGATCGAGCCGTCGGCGCGCTGTGCCGTGAGCGTCTGGCCGGGCACGTCGACGTGGATCTCCACCGGCGCGGAGCCGCCCTACGCGCCGACGCGGCCGTGAATGTCGGCGAGAAGGCCGCGCGCGGCGTCCTCGATCATGTCGAGGACGCGGTCGAAACCGCCGCCCGCGCCGTAGTAGGGGTCCGGCACCTCGCTCTCGTCGCGCTCGGCGGCGAACTCCATGAAGAGGCGGATCTTGTGGTGCAGCTCCGCCGGCGCAAGCCTGCGCAGGCTGCGGTAGTTCGTCTGGTCCATGGCGAGCACGTAGTCGAACGCGTGCATGTCCTCGAGCGTCGCCTGGCGCCCGCGCAGCGTCGTGATATCGATGCCGCGGCGCGCGGCGGCCTCGCAGGCGCGCGGGTCTGGCGGCTCGCCGACGTGATACGCGTGGGTGCCGGCGGAGTCGACGGCGACATCGAGCCCGGCGCCGTGCTCGGAGAGCAGTTGCCGCAACACGCCCTCCGCCGTCGGCGAGCGGCAGATGTTGCCCAGACAGACAAACAGGACTTTGACCACGAAGCGAATTCTCGCAATGCAAACGCCGGCAAAAATCATATCACACAGGTGTGCGCTGGCTTTGTGCAACGCTCAACTCCGACACGCGTTCCGGCGCCCGCCGCAGACGCTAGCCGGGTAGGACGAAGTCCGGCCTCGCGCCCTGGTTCACGAGCCAGCGGTACACCGCCCGCATTCGCGTTGCCGCGTCGTTCCAGCGCAGGTTTTGCGCGACATAACGCCGCCCGCGGGCCCCCATCGCGCGCCGCTCCGCCCCCGACAGGGCGAACGCCTCGTCCAGAGCGCGCGCGAGCGGGGCGACGCCCACGTCCACCCACCAGCCGGATCCGTGCGTTTCCAATGCCTGCCACGGGGCTTCCCGCGTGGTGATCACGGGGACGCCATAGGCGAGCGCCTCCGCGACGGCCTGCCCGAAACTCTCGCTGTGTGTCGGTAGCACGAACAGATCCGCCTGGCGCAGCAACGCGTCCTTGGTGTGATCGTCGATTGCGCCGGTGAGCGTAAACGACCGTTCGAGCCCGGCTTCGGCGATAGCGCTCTCGACGACCGCGCGGTGGCCGACTTCGTCGGGGCCGGCGACCACCATGCGCCAGGCCGACGGGCGCAGGCTTTCCCACGCACGCACCAGATTCAGCAGGCCCTTCTTAGGGTGGATGCGTCCTACGAAAAGTGCGACGTGCGGTTGCTGCTCCCTGCTCTGCCTTGGATCAAGCACCGGCAGGTCGACGCCATGGCCTGCGACGGCAATATCCTTCTCGAGGCCGAGGCGTTGCAGCCCGGCCGCCTCCTGCGCACTGGCGGCGTGGAGAGCTCGTGCCAAGCGCAGATCCCGGTGTTGATACAGCGCCAGCGCCAAACGTTTGCGCAGGGCGTGGTAACGCAGCGACCAGCCCTCCAGCATGCCATGCGGGCTGATGAGCAACGGCACACCGAGCCGCCGTGCGGCCACCGAAGCGGCGTGATTGAGTGGCAGCCACAGGCCATGACTGTGCACGACATCGGCCTGCGCCTGGCGGCAGTGGTCCAGCAGCCTGCGCTGCAGCCTGGGCGCGTAAGGCACGCGGGCGCCACGCAGGCGAAACGCCCGCAACACGCAAGTCTGCACTCGGCTCGCGTCGGGAAGGCGCTCGACGCTCGCTTGCAGAGTAACGACACTGATCCGGGTGTCGTCTTCGGCGAGCGCCTCGCAAAGTGGCGGAACCGTCCGTGCCGGACCGCCGGAACGGTTGGTAAGAGTGCCGATGACGTGCACCACGCTGAGTGTCTTCTTCACACTCGCCGTCACGGCACAAGCCCACCCACCTGCCATCGGCGGCCGCATGTGGGCGGCCTCGAATACCGGCTCCGGGGCAACGCTACACCTTCGCCGCCGGCCCGCCGCCGAACAGCTCCCGCACGCGCCGCAGATCGTCCTCGGTGTCCACGCCCGGCCCCGGGCGCTCGCAGGCGACGCACACGGCGATGCGCTCGCCGCGGGCGAGCACGCGCAGCTGCTCGAGCCGCTCGAGCCGCTCCAGGTCGCCGGGCGGTCCGGCGGCGAACTCGCGCAGGTACCCCGCCCGATAGGCGTAGAGGCCGATATGGCGATAGGCCAGGCGCGGCGCCGTTTGCGCCTGCGCCGCCCGGTCCCGCTCCCAGGGGATCGGCGCCCGGGAGAAGTACAGCGCGTAGCCGGCGTCGTCGCACACGACCTTGACCACGGCGGGATCGCGGTAGACGCGTGCCTCCTCGATGGGCTCGCACGCGGTGGCGACACAGGCGTCGGGGTGGGAGTCGAGACAGGCGGCGACCTGCTCGATCAGAGCCGCCGGCATGCGCGGCTCGTCGCCCTGCAGGTTGATGACGATGCGTTCGGTTGGGAGATCCATTTTCTCCACCGCCTCGGCGATGCGGTCGGTGCCGCAGGCGTGGTGGGACGCGGTCAGGCACACGCGGCCGCCGAAGCGCTCCACCTCCGCGGCGATGCGCGTGTCGTCGGTGGCGACGATCACCGAGGCCGCCCCGCTCGCGCGTGCGCAGCGGTAGACGCGCTCGATGAGCGTGCTGCCCGCGATGTCCAGGAGCGGCTTGCCCGGCAGGCGCTCGGCGCCGTAGCGCGCCGGGATGACGACGTCGAAGGCGACTCGGGGTGCGGCGCTCATGCGTCGGCCAGCCGCTGCAGCAGGCGCTCGCCGTAGCGCGCTTCGGGGCGCGCCTCGACGGGCAGCCACCAAAGGCGCGTGTCGGCGAAGCGCTCGCACTTGACGGCGTCTTTCTCCGTCATGACGACGGGCGCGGTCCCCGCGAAGTCGAGCTCCTCGGGGCGGAAACGATGGTGGTCGGCGAAGGGATGACGCACGACTTCGACCCCCATGGACTCGAGCGCCGCGAAGAAGCGTTCGGGGTGACCGATGCCGGCGACGGCGTGCACCGGCCCCGGGGGCAGCGACGCCAGCGGCCGCGTTTGCGCGGGATCGGCGAGCGAGACGAGCTCGCCGTATGCGTAGTCGAGCTTCACCTCCTGTGCGCGCGGCCGCCCCGAGCACACCCGTATGTCGACGCGGCTCGCGAATCGCGCCGGCTCGCGTAACGGTCCCGCCGGCAGGCACAACCCGTTGCCGAAGCGCCGCTCGCCGTCCACCACGGACACCGCCACCGTGGGCTTCAGCCGCAGGTGCTGCAGCCCGTCGTCGCTGATGACCACGTCGCAGTCGTGCTCCGCGAGCAGACGGCGCCCGACGGCCACCCGGTCGGCCCCGACCATCACCGGGCAGGCGGCGCGGCGAGCGAGCAGCACGGCCTCGTCGCCGACGTCGGCGGGATCGCTGTCGGCGTGCGCCCGCCGCGGCCCCGCCGCCCGGCGCCCGCCGTAGCCGCGGCTGACGATGCCGGGGCGGTGGCCGCGCTCGTGCAGAAAGCGGGCCGTCCAGACGACGAGCGGCGTCTTGCCGGTGCCGCCCACCGTGAGGTTGCCGATGACGACCACCGGCACGGGCAGGATGCGGCGGCGCAGCAGGCCTGCGCCGTATAGGGCGCGCCGCAGCAGCACCGCGGTGCAGTAGAGCAGACTCAAGGGCGTGAGCGCGATGCTGACCGGGTTCCGGGTCTGCCAGTAACGCTGCATCGCCAGCGCCGTGCTCACAGCGGTCGCGCGCCTTCAGACGGCGGCCACAACGGCCTTGCGCACCTGCGCGCGGTAGAGCGTCGCGTAGATGCCGCCCCGCTCCATGAGCTCCTCGTGGCGCCCGCTCTCGACGACGCGCCCCTCGGCGAGCACGACGATGCGGTCGGCCTGCTCCACAGTGGAGAGCCGATGCGCGATCACGAGCGTGGTGCGCCCCTGCATGAGCCGCTGTGTCGCCTCGTGCACGAGTTGCTCCGAGCGCGCGTCGAGCGACGAGGTGGCCTCGTCGAGCACCAGGATCGGTGCGTCCTTGTAGAGCGCGCGGGCGATGGCGATCCTCTGGCGCTGTCCGCCTGACAGACGCGCGCCCTGCTCCCCCACGAGCGTGTCGAGCCCGTCGGGCAGCTGCGCGGCAAACTCGTCGACGTGGGCCACGCCGACCACCGCCTCGAGCCGCTCCGCGTCCACCTCGCCGCGATGGCCGTAGACGATGTTGTTACGGATGCTGTCGTCGAACAGGACGACCTCCTGCGTCACCACGGCGAAGTTGTCACGGTACTCCGCCAGCCGCATCTCGCTAATGGGTGTACCGTCGACGCGAATGACGCCTCGCTGCGGCGTGTACAGGCGCAGCAACAGCGCTGCGGCGGTGGACTTGCCGCTGCCCGATGCACCCACGAGGGCGACCGTCTGCCCCGGCAGCACCTCGAAGGACACGGCATCGAGTGCCTCGTGCGGCTTGGTTTCGTAGCGGAAGCACACGTCCTCGAAGCGGATGTGACCCCCGAGCCGTGGTGCGGCCAGCGAGCCGGCGTCGTTCTCCGGCGGCTCGTCCATGACGGCGAAGACGCTGCCGGCGGCGGCGATGCCGGTCTGCACCACCAGATTCACGCGGGCCAGGCGGCGTACGGGACCGAGCAGCAGCAGCGTCGCGCCCAGATAGGAGACGAAGGCCCCGGCGGTGACACCGTCGCCCGCGTGCGCGGTGGCGATGTAGATGACGGCCGCCACGGCGACGCCGGCGACGAGCACCAGCAGCGGAACGCTCGCCGCCTGCACCGTGGCGCGCTTCATCGCCTGCTGCCGGTTGCGGTTGTTCTCGCGGCGGAAAGTCTCGATCTCGCGAGGCTGCGCGCCGAACGCCTTCACGATCTTGTGCCCCTGGAAGGCCTCCTTCGCCACCCGGGCGATGCCGCCGACGCTCGCCTGGATGCGCCGGCTGGTGCTGCGAAAACGCTTGCTGGCGGCGCGCACCATGACGACGGCGAGGGGGGCGACGACGATGAACACCAGCGTCAGCTGCCAGCTGAGGTAAAGCATCCAGCCGAGCAACGCCAGCGCCGTCAGCGTGTCCTTGATGACGGTGTTGAGCGCGTTGGTGGTGGCCGAAGCCGTCTGCTCGACGTCGTAGATGAGCTTGGAGACGAGGCCCGCCGAGGAGTGGCCGTCGTAGAACGCGGCCGGCAGCCGCACCATGCGCTTGAACATGTCGTTGCGCAGGTCGAAGACCACGCGCCGCCCGACCCAGTTCATGCAGTAGGTGGCGACGAACTCGGCGAGCCCGCGCACCAGGAACAGCCCGATGATGAACACGGGTATCCACTGGATCACGGCGCGGTCGCGCTCGACGAAGCCGCCGTCCATGAGCGGTTTCAGCAGCGCGGCGAACGAGGTCTCCGCCGCAGCCATGCCCACCATGCCGACGACGGCGACGGCGAAAACCGCTTTGTACGGCCAGGCGTAGCCGAGCAGGCGTCGGTAGAGATCGACCGCGCCGGCGTCGGTCGCGGGGCTCCTCACGGCGTCTCGGCGCTTGGCGTGCTCTGCTGCGTGGAGAAGGTGATGCGCAGCAGGCCGAGGCGGCGCGCAACGTCCATGGCGCGCACCACCGATTCGTGCGGGGTACGGCGGTCCGCGCGGATGACAACGACGACCTCGTCGTCGCCGCCGGCGGCGGACCGCACCGCCTGGCGCAGCGTCTCAGCCTGGGTGTTGATGAGCCGGCGCGCCGCCTCGTCCTGCGGCCCCTTCACCGCGTAGACGCCGTCGGCGTTGATCTCGATGCGCAGCATGCGGTCCTGCTGCTCGGGCGCCTCCGCCGTGGCCTCGGGCAGCCGGATGCGCAGCTCCGACTCCTTCGAGAACGTGGTGGACACCATGAAGAAGATCAGCAGCAGGAACACCACGTCGATGAGCGGCGTGAGGTTGATGTGAACCTCTTCGTCCGGGCGGTCGGTGAAGCGCATCGCCGGGCGTCGCTCAGGTCTCGACCGCGGGCTCGCCGTGAATGATGTCGACCAGCCGCAGCGCCTCCTGCTCCATCGACACGGTGAGCTCGTTCACGCGTCCGCGGAAGTAGCGGTAGAACATGAGGCTCGGGATGCCGACCGAGAGTCCGGCCGCGGTGGTGATGAGCGCCTCTGAGATGCCGCCGGCGAGAACCACCGGATCGCCGACGCCGAACGCGGTGATGGCGGAGAAGACCTTGATCATACCGATCACGGTGCCGAGCAAGCCCAGCAGCGGCGTGATGGCGGCGATGGTGCCGAGCGTGTTGAGGTAGCGCTCGAGGTCATGAACGACGTGGCGGCCGGCCTCCTCGAGCGCCTCCTTCATGACCACGCGGTGCTTGGTCATGTTGCCGAGCCCCGCCGCGAGAATCTCGCCGAGCGGCGAGCTCGCACGGATCAGCGCGATCTTGGTGCGGTCGAGATCGCGGCGCTCGACGAGTAGCTCGATCTGGCGCATGAGGTCGTTGGGCGTGACCGCCCGCCGTTTGAGCGTCCATGCGCGTTCGACGATGATGGCGAGGGCGACCACCGAGCACAGCAGTATCGGCCACATGAGCCAGCCGCCGGACTTGAAGAGCTCGAACACGGATCGGTGCGGTCGCGGTCGTGGGCTGTGAGAACGGCTTCGCTGAACCGGCGCAGTCTAGCAAAACTGCGGAAATCGGGTCCACGCGGGCCGATGGCCTGACCGCCGACCGGTCCGGCTTCGGGGGCGGCGCCGCTCCCGACCCGCCGAGACGGCGATGCCAGTAGCGCGCGTGGGTCTCGCGGCGGCGCTCCGGCCTCAGGCCCGCAGCCGTCAAGCGGATGCTGACGGCGCCCGCGTCGGCGGTGTTGTGCACCGGGATGCCACGTTGCACGAAGCGCGCGATGACCTCGTCGTGGGGGTGGCGGTAGCGGTTGCGGTAGCCGGCGCTGACGACGGCCAGGGCCGGAGCCACGGCGTCGACGAAGGCCGCGGTCGAGGAGGTGCGGCTGCCGTGATGGGGAACAATGAGGACGTCCGCGCGCAGTGAAGGGGCGGCCCGGCGCACGAGGTCGCGCTCCGCCGCGGCCTCGATGTCGCCGGTGAGCAGCACCGCGCCGAACGCGCTCTCGACGCGCAGCACGCAGGAAGCGTCGTTGCCGGCCGCGGGCGCGGCGGTGGACGGCGAGAGCATCTCGAAACTCACACCGTCCCAATCCCAGCGCTGGCCGGCGCGACACGGCACAGCCTGGGGAATCCGGTCTGCCACGCTGCTCAGCCGCGTTTCCACCGGCATCTGCGCCAGCAGCGAGGCCGTGCCGCCGATGTGATCGACGTCGCCGTGGCTCACCACCAGGGTGTCGACGCGCTCGACGCCGGCGTGACGCAGGTACGGCACCACCGCCGCCGCACCGAGGTCGAAATCGGGGCCGAAGCGCGCGCCGGTGTCGTAGACCAGCGTGTGCCCGCGGGTGCGCACCACCGCGGCCAGCCCCTGCCCCACATCGAGCACGGTGAGCCAGGCCTCGCCCGCACGCGGCTGCGGCGGCCCGTAGAGCGCCAGCGGCAGCAGCAGGACGAGACCGGCGGCGCGCAGCGCCCAGGCCCGCGGACTCAGCAGCAGCGCGACGCCGACGAGCCCGGGTGCGAGCACGACTAGCGGCGGTGCGGGCCGCATCGCCACGGCGTGTTCCAGGCCCGCGAGCCAGGAAAGCGCCGGCCACAGGAACTCGATTACCGCGGCCGCGGCGGCGAACAGCGGCCCGGCGGCGTGCGCCCCGAACAGGCCGGCGGCGAGCACGCCGAGCAGCGCCAGCGGCACCGCCAGCAGGCCGATCGCCGGAATGGCGACGGCGTTGGCGAGGGGCGCCACCAGCGACG
>JABAOH010002307.1_pt1 | contig 13245 bp, 11 predicted proteins | sample 7062181 | NCBI WGS metagenome assembly JABAOH01 (sample SAMN14538630, study PRJNA623070) | marine sediment metagenome | biome: marine biome [ENVO:00000428]; feature: marine pelagic biome [ENVO:01000023]; material: deep marine sediment [ENVO:00002113]; isolation source: pool of 5 deep marine... | reverse complement strand
GAGGAGGATCGCGCCGCATTGCTCTCCGCTTTCGATCAGCGGCTGAAAGAGGAAGGGCGTCTCTGGGATGAGCGCAAGGCCGACTTGGACACCGGCGCCCGCCTGCTGCTGAGCCAGAAACTGGACTTCAAACCCGGCCTGGTCAAGAAGCAATTGGTGTCGGAAAACCAGTATCGAAGCCTGGAACGTTTGAACGAGATGCTGGTGCGTCGCGTCGGTCGCAAAATGGACGGACTCTTCCAGGCGGGCCTGGGCGCGGAAGCGGTGCGCGAACTCCTGAAAGAGATAGACCTGGAGGAACTTTCTCGGGAACTGCGCAAAGAGATCACGGAGCTTTCCGGTCCTCGCCGGGCGCGGGCAATCAAACGCCTCGAAGTGGCCGAGGCCTTCAGAAAATCCCGCAATCGCCCCGAGTGGATGATACTGGAAGTCGTCCCGGTGATTCCGCCGGAACTTCGGCCCATGGTGCAACTGGATGGAGGCCGTTTTGCCACCTCCGATCTGAACGATCTCTACCGGCGTATCATCAACCGCAACAACCGCCTGAAGAAAATCCAGGAGTTGAATGCTCCGGAATCTATCGTCAACCACGAGAAACGGCTCCTTCAGGAAGCTGTGGATGCTTTGATCGACAACAGCCGCCGCACACGCCCGGTGACAGGCTCCAATGACCGCCCCTTGAAATCCCTCTCCGACATGCTCAAGGGTAAAGAGGGCCGTTTCCGAAAGAATCTGCTGGGCAAGCGGGTGGATTACTCCGGTCGCTCGGTAATCGTGGTGGGGCCCCATCTGAAACTCCACGAATGCGGCCTGCCCAGGGAGATGGCGCTGGAACTCTTCAAGCCCTTTGTCATGAAGCGTCTGGTTGACCTGCAGATAGCCACCAATGTGAAAACGGCGAAGAAGATGGTTGACCGTATGGATCGCCGAGTGTGGGACGCACTGGATGATGTAACCAGTGGTCATCCGGTAATGCTCAATCGCGCTCCCACCTTGCACCGGCTGGGTATTCAGGCCTTCGAGCCGGTGCTGGTGGACGGCAAGGCGGTTCAGATTCACCCCCTGGTCTGCCCCGCTTTCAATGCCGACTTCGACGGTGACCAGATGGCCGTCCACGTGCCTCTTTCCACCTCCGCTCAGGCGGAGGCGCGCATCCTCATGCGCTCCACGGAGAACCTCTTCTCCCCGGCCCATGGCAAACCCATCGTCACCCCTATCCGGGACATCATTCTCGGCTGCTACTACCTGACCCAGAAGCGGCTGGGCGCAAAGGGCTCAGGAAAGGTGTTTGCCAGTCCCCACGAAGCCATACTCGCTTATGACAATGGTCACGTGGACCTTCACGCTGACATCACCGTGCGCGCGGAAAACGCGCTTCTGAACACCACGACAGGCAGGTTGATCTTCAATCAGATATTGCCTCCCAAACTCCGCTACCTCGACCGCGTCGTGGACAAACCCGAACTCGACCGTCTCATCTCCGAATGTTACGCCCATTACGGCTCCAACCGCACTGTGCAACTGTTGGATGACATCAAAGACACCGGATTCCGCTTCTCCACCAGGGCCGGCATAACACTCTCCATGACCGATATGGATATCCCCGGCGCGAAGCGTGAGGAGGTCATCGACAAAACCGAAGACGAAGTCCGCCGCACCAATGACCACTATGCTCGCGGACTTATCACCGCGGGGGAGCGGGCGGACCGCGTCTGTCAACTGTGGAGCCAGGCCTCGGACCAGGTGCAGAACCGTATCCTTGACAACATTGACCCCTTCAATCCTATCTTCATGATGGCCAACTCTGGAGCACGAGGAAGCCTTCGCCAGATCGGACAGATATCCGGCATGAGGGGGCTGATGGCGGATCCTTTCGGCCGCTTCATCGAAGACTTGCCCATCAAATCCAACTTCCATGAAGGCTTGAATGTACTGGAGTATTTCGTTTCTACTCACGGCGCCCGCAAAGGCTTGGCGGATACTGCCCTCAGAACCGCGGACGCGGGTTACCTCACCCGCCGCCTCGTAGATGTGGCCCAGGACGTAATCGTACGGACACACGATTGCGGCACGACCGATGGCATCCACGTCTCCGCCATCCGTGAGGAGGGGGACGAAATCGAGCCATTGTCAATGCGCATCGAAGGCCGCGTCGTGCCTGCCGACGTGATTGACCCTCGCAATGATCGAGTCCTGTTGAAAGCAAACCGAGAAATCAGTGCCAGCGATGATCCTCCTTGTCCGAAGTGCGGCGGAGACTTCCTCTCCCTCTTCCAGTGCCAGGCTTGTGAACAGATAATGGACGAAGAGGAACTCTCCCGCATCTACTATGAAGAAGCGGAGGCGGAGGCGCGGGAGCGAGATGAGCAAGAATCGCGAACTGCCGTTGAGCCGGAGATCCCTCTGATTGAAGAAGCCGAGGCCGTCGCAGAGGCGCCGGTTCCGGAGGACGGCAACGAGACCTCTGTCGCGGGAGAAACGGAAGAGCAGCATGAGGAAGAAATAGAAGAAGCCAAAGCCGCCGAAGAGACAGAAGAGCCCCTGCCGATCGTACCCATGGGGATACTGGAAGAGATGCCCTGTCCGGCGTGCGCGGAAAAGGGTGAAAGAGGCCTATTGCAGGCGCTGAAGATATGTGGTGATTGTGACACCCAGTTCCCTGCCGGAGACCTCTCACCTCCCCTCACCAATATTCTTCGAGTAGTAGATGAATGTGAGGCATTCTACCAGGCGGTGGACTCGCTGAAAGTAGGAGAGCAGGCGAGAGAAGACATTGCCGATCCCCTCAACGGAAAAGTGATAGTAGAGAAAGGCAAGACTATCCGCGCCACCCAGCAGAAGAAACTCGAGAAACTTGCCGAAGAACTGCGAAGCAAGGGTGGGCTGGCCATCGGTGAAGTATATGTGCGCTCCGCCCTCACCTGCGGAATGCGCCAGGGAATATGCAGTATGTGTTACGGCCGGGATATGGCGACAGGAAGGCTGGTGGAGGTGGGCGAAGCCGTCGGCATTATTGCCGCGGAGTCCATCGGCGAGCCCGGCACCCAGTTGACCATGCGCACCTTCCATACCGGAGGCGTCGCCGGCCAGTATCTGACCGGTGTGGCGGAGGTCAAGAAGAGGCGCCAGGAGACCCTGCGGGAATTGCACGAGGATATCCGCCGCGGCTTGGTCGCCTTCGAGGAAGAGGCGACCAGTGAGCGGGAACGGGTCTCCAAGATCCAGCAGATGCTGAAGGTGCTGGAGGAACAGGTCAAAGGCCTGCTGCGGGTTGTGGAACTCTTCGAGGCTCGCCGGCCCAAGGGTCAGGCCATCGTCTCCGAGACCGACGGCGTGGTGGCGAATATCGAGACCGCTGGCGTGAAGTGGGTTATCGTACATACCGATGTAAAAGTGGATCGAGATCATCCTGAAACCCTTGACGGCCAGATAACTGCGGAGCGTGTAGTCCACCCACGCAAGAAAGAGACACTCGTAGCTGCGGGCAAAGAACTCAATGCCGCCATCCTGGCGAAACTGGTCCAGGCAAGAGTCAAGTCCGTCAAAGTTCAAAAGCGCTACATGGTTCCCTATCGCGGCTATCTGCGCGTGAAAGAGGGGGACATCCTCCGCCAGGGCGATTCACTTACCGAAGGCCCGCAGGATCCTCAGAAGGTCTTGGCCATGAAGGGTGTAAGCGGAGTGCAGGACTATCTGGTCAGGGAAATCCAGAGGGTGTATCGCTCCTATGGTGTTGATATCAATGACAAGCATATGGAAGTGATTGTGCGCCAAATGCTGCGCAAAGCGCGCGTACTGGATCCGGGTGACACAGAATTGCTGCCCGGCAAGATTTATGATCGCTTCTACTTCGACGAAGTGAACCAGCAAATCACAGAACGCGGCGGCCAGCCCGCCACCGCCGAGAGAGTGCTGCTGGGCATAACCGAGGCCTCTCTGGGGACGGATTCTTTCCTCTCCGCAGCCTCCTTCCAGAAGACCACCCGCGTGCTGACCGAAGCCGCCATCAATGGCAAGACCGATTCCCTGGTGGGATTGAAAGAGAATGTCATCATCGGGCGGCTTGTCCCGTGCGGAACCGGTATGTCACAATACCGCGGCTTGACCATCAAGGGGCCTCCAGGAGAAGCGGCTCCCTTTGCCAGTACCGCCGCCCGCGCCCGGCTTGAACTGCTCAGCCAGACCCGAGATATGGGAATGGCCGCCTCCGCCCTGCAAAGCCTGGCGCTGAATCCGGAAGAAGAGGAAAAAGAAGGTCCCGAAGAACCGGAAGTGGCCATCTAGAAGGAAATACTCCGGCGTTCCGGATGCAGACCATCTACAAGGGCAGCCCAACTGGCTGCCCTTGTTTGTCTGCGCTGGAATGTTTCTCTCGCCGGTTGGCAGCCCGTCAACTCTCTATTCTTGCCTCCGGCGGGGGCAGAGGCTCTTCGGTGAGGGAAAGCAGATGATCGCGAAGCCGGAGGATTTCTTCGCTGGGCTCGATGCGGCCGGAGATATAATCATCGATGAGACCGCGGGTCTGACGATAAGCCTCCAGTTGGAATTGATTCCAGTCAACCTCGCTGCCCTTCTCCTCTTTCTCTTGTGCCTTGGCGCGATGATAGGAGATCAACTCTTGTACCTCGACACAGCGGCGGAGAAATTCCAGCTGCACGGCAAGGTCTTTGCGCCATTTCTTCTTCGCCTCTAGGATATCCTCCACCTCCGCCGGAGGCCACAACAGCTTGGCGAGCGAGTCTTCGATTCGAGATCGAGCCATAAAGGCGTGACTGTCCAGATCCGTCATTACGATAAACGGGTGCAGCCGATAGCGCTGTTCGCGGATGAACGCATAGCGCTGGAAGCAGAGTTTCTCGATGGACTCTCTGGTTCCGGCGTCAAAGTATTTACGCGCCTGTAGATTTATGAGCAATGAGACCGCTTTCTCGAGTTCAGGCTCCAGACTCTCGAACTGCTCTCGGCTGACAACCTTCCCGATCCAATGTTCGCTCATTTGCCGCCAGATCCGGGAGAGTTGAATCCACTCCGGCGCATCGCGTAAGGGGATCTTCTTCTCATCCGCAATTCCGGGGGCCGTGATCCCCAGAAACAAGATGAGAAGAATCAGTCTTGTCAGACACTTCATCATATCACTCAGGACGGGCTTCTTCAGTATCCGCTGTAGAAGACATGCTGTCAGCGGGGTCCTGCTGCCGCCGGCGGGGATTCATCCGCAATGAGATTGCGCGCCAAACCGTCAGATTCGACGCGCTGGCTGAACGAGACAGCCGTTTGTTCTATGACCGAGTCTGCTGATACTTCGTTGACGGAGAGTTTCGCCCCCTCGATAGATGCGGGGGGCGCAAATATCACCAGCCCCGCCTGCTCGCTCAGATCCGCCAGGACTTCCTCCTGGATAAACTCATCATAAGCAACCGTTATTCGCGGCGGCGGTGAGAGCAATCGAGAAGGAACAAAGAGACGATACTCCTCATGCAGCAGAGTTTCGTCTTTCTGCTCTGGAGCGGTGAGTTCCTCCGTCAGCGAGACATTCCACATTGTCGCTCCTTTGGCGCGGACGGGCGGCCGGAAGGCGGAAAGTTCCTGGCTTCGCTGTGCCAGAAGGTCCACAGGCCATTCCTGCTGTGTTCCCTCTTCAGAAGAGACACTAAGTCGAAACTTCCCAGTCGGGCGGTCCGCCTCCACCCTGAATATTATCTCCGGACGGTCTTCAGTTCCCTTCTGGGCTCTCACTCGCACTGACACGGCCCTCGGGGCCGCCGCTGCAGACGCGCCCATTTCAAGGGCGGGCTCACGAGTCTTTGCCGCGCCATCGTCGGCTTCTTCGTCAGCGACCCGCCTGGTCATTCCTCGGGAGCGGTATCCTACTGCTCGCGAGGGTGCGCGCGGAGCGTATCCTCTTCGTGGGGAGACGGAAATCTCTGCTGCTTCTGGCTCTCTTACCTCCTCCGCCATCTCAGCGCTCTTCTCAACTTCTGGAGACTCCGTTCCCGGTTCCTTGACCTCATCCAGGGCCGACCGCGCTTCGGCCGGTTTACTCGGTCGCGTCGGCGAGGGCTTCGGCACTGGCCCGACAGCAGCCTCCGGTTGCGAAACCGAGGGGGCTTCTCGTGAGCCGACCGCCTTAAGACGGAATTCTTCCGCTTCTGCGTCGGCTTCCTTCGGTTCCTCGGGAATAGCAATTCGCTGTGCCCCTTCGCCCCTCTTCATCATTCTCTCGCTCATCGTGGGGCCGGCACCTCGATACCCACCCGGCTGAGTGCCAAACCAGGCGAGCATGCCGACAACCAGCACTCCGAAGGCCGGAGCCAGCCAGCGTATCATCTGCCAGCGGCTCCGGGCGGGCTGCTCCCGCGCCCTTTGCCGGACCGCGGCTCCCACCCTTTCGGCAAAGCCCTCCGGCAATGGAATAGGAGTCACAGATTTCACTCTCTGCAAAGTGGAGCGCAAGGCCGCCAGTTGATCGGCACATCCCGCGCACTCGCGCAAATGCGCCTCAAGCCTCTCGGAAAGGCCAGGCTCCAACCTTCCGTCCAAATATTCATTTAGCAGCCGTCCGGCTTTCTTGCAGTTCATTTTTGCTTCATCTTCTTTGACTTCACTTCTCGCAGCTTAGTTCCCTGTTGGAACGAGAAGTTGTCTCAGTTTCTCACGCGCCCGATGAAGACGGGACTTGATGGTTCCGACTCCGACGTTGAGAGCGGCGGCAGCCTCTTCATAAGTCAGGCCTTCTATATCGCACATTGCCACAACCGCCCGTTGATGTGGTGGCAGTGAGGCGAGCGCCCGTTGGACCTCTTGCTGCTCCGCCTGCCTGGTGACAATTTCCGCCGGATCAGTGGCGGCCGGGTTTGCCGCGGACAGTTCCGCCGGATTAGACGGATTTCCCTCGCGCTCTCCATACAGCGAAGTAAGCGGCTGGGGGCGGCTGCGGCGGCGTTTAAGTTCATCCAGGCAGACATTGACCGTTATGCGGTGGATCCAGGTGGAGAATTTTGCGCCTTGTCGAAACTTCTTCAGTGCAGAGAAGGCCCTCAGGAAAGCCTCCTGGGCGGCGTCTTCTGCATCCTGCTGAGATCCCAACATGCGATAGGCCAGGTTGAAGACCCTGGAAGCATGCGCACCTACGAGGAGATCGAAAGCGCCTGCGTCACCCTCGCAACATCGAATTATCAAGGCCGCTTCATCCAGCCTCGCTTCAACATCAGCCATTTCAGGTGTCACAGTCCGTCCCACTGGTCTGACGGGCCGGTTCAGGAGACGATTCTAAGATAGGGGGGGTCAGGGATTTCCAGGATGGTCTGCACCCGCGTTCGCACAGAATTCACGGCCTTCAGTATCTGAAGGTAATCGAAATCACCTTGCTTCCAGATACGGACGATCCCGTCGGCCAGAGAGCGCACTTTCCCTAGAGTCTCTTCTCCGACCAAGTGCGGCTGGATGAGGCCCAAAGAGACGCCGCCATAGCAGCGGGAAATGCCCAGCAAGTGCGAGAGTAGATCGAGCAGGTCATTCAACCCCAGTGAGATGGCGAGGGAGGAGAGATCAATCTGGAGCCGCAGTTTCTGGCGTTCTCGGAGAGAGAGGAATATCTCCTCAAGGGTCTTGATGACATCCTCCGCGCTGCAGTTGCCGGCTTCGTCAGCAGAGCCGACCGGGCCGATGATCCGCACCGTGCCATTCTTGATCTTCTCTTCTAATGAGCCTGCACCGATGCCCAGCCCTCTCAAGTGTACGCAAACCTCTTGGCTTAGCGCAGGGGCAGAGCCCACCTGCACCCAGATGTCTCCGGCTTCTATTGACTCTTTCAAGAAGTTCGCCTCCAAGAGTTGCGGATGAAAGTCGGACCCATTCTCCAGCAGATAAAAGGAGCCGTAGGGGATACCTCCACCCAGCAGGTTGTCGAGATGGGGTATGCCTGTGGAGATGGCCTCCTCAAAGTGGAAAAAAGCCTTTCGATGGGCAGGTATGACATTCAGTCCCCCCGCTTCGAAGAGAAGCATTCCCCGCACCGGAATATGAGGACTGCCGCGGCTCTTCATCACTTCAACAAAGCGCATCCGCTGGCCTTCGACCCGCTCCTGGGAGAGAGCTATCAGCCCATCGGCGAGAAAATCCTCAGCCGCCGAACCCACTTCTTCTTCCCCAGGCAACTCCCGGATCAGAATAGAGGTGAGGCCCTCTCTCTTCAGCGCATTCATCAGCCCGTAGATGGCCTCTCTTCGATCCCCATGCAGTGAGGGATGATGCTGAAAGTGGCTGATGGAATCCACCACGGCCCGGCGAGCGCCGATCTCATGGATCATCTCGGTGATGATGCCTTGTTCATGAAGCAGGTCTTGCTGCACCAGGTCCGGAGAGGTGAAGATGACCTTGAGCTTATTCTCCTTCTCCAGGCGGGGAAAATCCCAACCGAAATTGACCGCGTCCCGATAAATGCGCTGGGGGAACTCTTCAAAGGTGATGAAGATCCCCGGCTCGTCATATTCAGCCGCCCCGCTGTAGAGATATTGCATCCCCATGCTGGTCTTCCCACTGCCGGGGGCGCCGGCCAGCAGCACTGTATCTCCCTCCAGAAAGCCCCCGCACAGCAGATCGTCCAGGCCTTCTATTCCAGTACGCACGCGCGGTAACTTCGTCTGCATCGTTCCAGCCCTTCCCTTCCTTTCAATATCCCGAAAAAGGAAAAGAAACGCGCCAGGCGGCGTCCCTCTCATTTTCTCCGCGGCAGATAACGATATATATCGTTTCCCGGATATGAGATCTTCTGAATGAACCGCTGTCCTTCAAGGACTTCCAGTTCTTTCGTTACACCTTCAACATCCCGGCCCAAGCGGAGGGCGATCTGCCGCGCGGTATTGACGGTATAGGGGTTTGCTTCGAAGAAGGATATCAGTCTTTCCAATCCCCTTGAGGAGGCTGCCATCCGTCCCAAATCTCCGCTCACCCGATAGGTTCGCAACCCTCTTCGGATTCGCTCCGCCAGTCCGGAAAGCGCTTGCGCCTGTTCTCCTACGGTCGCAGCCAATTCCGTCTCGGAAAGGCGCTGCAGCCTTTTTTCTTCCTTCGCGTTTCTCCGCAGGAAGGCTTCCGCCTCGCTTACCGCGGCCTCCAGGCTGTAGCCCAGATCCAGAGCCTGTTTTATGAGGCAGGCCTTCTCAATAGCAGGGTAATCGAATATTCGCGAGCGGTTGGAGGATTTCTTGGAGGATGTCCGGCCTTTCTGCGTGCTTTTCGAGTCCGGATCAGAAGAGAAGACACCTTTGTCACTCCAGTAGGATAATTGGCGAATTGAAACACCGCACATCTTCGCAGCGGCACCTATGCCAAGGCGAAGATGTGTCAGCGCGTCTCCCAGATCAACGGGGTGTATGTTGCTGCGGCGGGGCTTTGGATAGCGTATTTGCGGGTCGCTTGGGTCTGATTTCACCACGTTCTCCTTGGAAACTTCAAGGAGGAATCGTCAAACATTGCCTGACACGCAAAAGAGGCTCTGAAGCTAAACCGGTGTCGCTGCTTATTTCAGGCAGTGTCGAAATTATACCGAAAAATGGCTTATTGTCAAGATTTCCCGACTCTCTTGTAGGACTCATAAGCCATGCTGGCTTCTCACAAAGCCGTAACGTAGCGGAATTCGACAACAAACGCTCCCGCGAGACCTCTTTTCACAGGCAAGAATGACAATGTTTGCACAAAGAATGCGATTGACTTGGCCCATAGCCCAACCTATACTATGGAATTGCGTCCCGATCCGTAATCTTTGGCTTTGCAGAGGCCCCAGGTGTTGAATCATCTCCAAAGGGCGGCACTGACGCAGATTGCACGCACGGCCGTTGAAACCAGAGTGCGCGGAGAAGAAGCAGAGAGCCTCAAACCCCAGGACGAGGCCTTATCGCGACTTGCCGGAGCCTTTGTAACAATTCGCCGTCAGGGCGAACTGCGTGGATGTATCGGCCTCGTTGAACCAACTTTGCCTCTCTGGGAGACCATCAGGCGCGCGGCGACTATGGCTTCCAGTGAAGATTTTCGCTTTTCTCCCTTGCGAGAAGAAGAACTCCCACAGGTTCGGCTGGAGATTTCCGTCCTTTCTCCATTGGAAATGATAGCAGACCTGTCCACTGTCCAGGTCGGCACACACGGACTGGTGGCTGAACAGGGGAGAAGAAGAGGCCTGTTGCTTCCTCAGGTGGCCAGAGAATGGGGTTGGGGTAGAGAGGAGTTTCTCTCTCACACCTGTGAGAAAGCGGGCCTTTCTCCAACGGCCTGGATGGAAGGAGCGACGATCTATCGCTTCACCGCGGAGATCTTCGGCGAGGAAGAGGGGAATCCCAGCGAACTCTATCTTCATCTCAATCACGCTGACGCGCTCAAATTGCTGGAAACCCATCTCACCACCCCCAATCTGGTGAAACACTGCTTGGCCGCGGAGGCAGTGCTGGGCCGAGTTGCCGAGTCCCTGGAGGAGGATCAACCACAGTGGAAACTGTGTGGGCTGCTGCATGATATTGACTATGACCTTACCGCGGAGCAGCCGGAGCGCCATACTCTGGCGGCGGAGGAGATTCTGCTGGAGCAGGGAATAGATGGCCCCATCATAGAGGCGATAAAGGGCCACAATGACCTCGCCCCGCGAGAGAGCAAACTGGCAAAGGCGCTGTGGGCGGTGGATCCGCTCACCGGCCTCATCGTTGCCGCCGCGCTTATCTCCCCGGATAAGAAACTTGCCGGGATCGACGTCTCCTTTGTGTGTAATCGCATGAAAGAGAAGTCTTTTGCGCGCGCTGTCAGCCGGGAGAAGATTGCCTCATTTGAACAACTTGGCTCAAGTGTGGAATCCTTCATAGGCCTGGGTCTGGAGGCTATGCAGAAGATTGCGCCGCAGTTGGGGTTATAGTCTAGTCGCGGAAAAACAAAATGGAAAAGAACGAACGCGTCTTGTTGGAATGGCAAACCCATCTCGCTCTCAGCCAACCCAAGAAGACTTATGCAGTAATAACCGCTGTCCTCGCCGCCTCTTTCACAGTGCTGGTGTGTTTCCGTGATCCTCTATTGGCCGCCGTCTGTATGTTCCTCCTGGTGTCGGCGGTGGCTGAGTTCCTCTTTCCCATCCGCTATCGGCTGACCGAGACGGGAGCGTATGTGCGGAATCTCTTCTCTTCTCGCTATTTGCCCTGGGAGAGGGTTAGCCGCTGCTACAGGGGCCCACAAGGGATCAAACTCAGCCCCCTCTCTCATCCGGGCTGGAGAGAGGCCTTTCGCGGCGTCCATTTGCGGGTAGAGGGGGAAGAGCAGGAGAAGGTGGTGGAGATCATTCGCGCGCTGCGCGCGTCCGTATCTGAGGCCTCCAATCAACTTGAAGCGAAGTACTCTGAGGAGCCGCAAACATGAGCCTCTTGCCACCGGGGTCGACCGGCCTCACACAAGATACCGCCGTGCAAACGAAAACGGCGCGGGAAGATGAAGACGCCTTCATCGAGAAGATCGCCCGGGAAATCGCTCGCAGGCGGCTGGAAGTGCCCGCGGTGATGTTTCTGGAGATTCACCGGCCCATCTCCTTCTTGGGGAGCCAGGCCATATTCTTCTGTGCGCCCTTTTTGAAGTTCATCGTCCCTCCGGACGGAGCGGAGAAATTCGCCCGCCTGTTGGACACGCCAGGAGGCGTTGACCGGCTCATTCAAAGCATTGAAGAAGCCGCAAACAGACATGAAACTTGAACACGCCAACTGGTTTCATATCCTGATGATGCTGATCATGTGTTCCATCATCCTCATCAGCATCATCACCGCCCGAAAAGGCCGGAAACTCTTTATCCGCCGAATCCCGGGGCTTTCCGCCATTGACGAAACCGTGGGTCGAGCCACGGAAATGGGCAGACCCATGCTCTTCTCCATGGGCCTTGCCCGCCTCGATCTTCCTACTTTGCAGGCGCTGGGTATTATGACCCATGTGGCCCGGCTCGCCGCCCGCTATGGAAACCGCCTGCTGGTGCCGGTGCCCGATGCCATGATACTCGCCGTCGCCGAAGAAGCCACCCGGGAGGCCTGGATGGCGGAAGGGAAATCCGACACCCATTGCCCGGAAGATGTCCGCTACCTCTCCGACGAACAATTCGCTTTCGCCGCGGGAGTTATGGGCCTGATGATGAGGGAAAAGGTGGCCTCCACCTTCCTCTTCGGGAATTTCTACGCGGAGGCCCTGCTCTTGGCGGAGGCGGGCCAGGAAGCCGGCGCCATCCAGGTGGCGGGCACTCCTGCAACTACCCAGATTCCTTTTTTCATTGTCTCCTGTGATTACACCATCATCGGAGACGAATTTTATGCGGCCAGCGCCTATCTGACTCAAGAGCCTACTCTCCTGGGCAGTCTGGTNNTTCCAGGGAGAAGATGCGAACTTCCTGACGGAACTGCTGACTCGATGAGCCGGGCCGGCGCAGGAGACAAGATGAAGGAACCGTACGAAAGAAACGAGGAATGATTCTCCAGACTCTCAACTCTAGACTCTCAACTCTAAACTAAATATGTTCACTCCTATCAAGAATCCGCTGCTATTATGGGCCGTCATCATCGCAGTCACACTGGGCTGGGCGGGTTTGCTCTATGCGCTCAGCCGGGTGCGTGCAAGAGAGAGAAAACGCCTCATCATTGTAACCACTTTCCTGGGCGGCCTCTTCTATGTGCTGGAGTTCTTCTTGCCCGCCGAAAGCAGACTCTTCAGGGTCTTTTTCTGGAGAGGAGTTGACACCAATCCCTTCACACCTTTATTGCCTGCTCTGGGCACAGCCGCTCTTGCCATAGGCGGTTTCACCGTTTTGTTAGGGGTGATCAACCTCACCATTGTACACGGTCGCAATATTCTCAAGCGCCGCGCGGGCTCGTATAACAGCGCCGCCTTTTTCATTGCCATGCTGGCGATGATCTTCTTCGGGCTGTGGCAGGCCTATGGCAAGGAGACTACGGCATTCGGCCGCTTATCCCACCGCGTCTATGAGAGCCTTTTTCAGGGTGCCATGGTGTCCTTGGCCGCAACCATGTTTTCTCTGCTCGCCTTCTATATAGCGGCCGCGGCCTACCGCGCATTCCGACTGCGCAGTGGTGAGGCGACCGTCCTGGTGGCGGCCGCCTTCATTGTGATGCTGGGACAGGTGCCGGTCGGCATGGCGCTTACCGGCTCTTTACCGTCACAGGGCTGGGTGAGCAACCTGCGGGTGGAGAACCTTGCCCTTTGGCTGTCAAATGTAATCAG
>JABAOH010000320.1_pt6 | contig 13247 bp, 11 predicted proteins | sample 7062181 | NCBI WGS metagenome assembly JABAOH01 (sample SAMN14538630, study PRJNA623070) | marine sediment metagenome | biome: marine biome [ENVO:00000428]; feature: marine pelagic biome [ENVO:01000023]; material: deep marine sediment [ENVO:00002113]; isolation source: pool of 5 deep marine... | reverse complement strand
TGGCTTGAAATGGCCTTTGTCGCATTCCTGTGTCTACAAATCATATTCTTGCTTCAATCCAGAACTTCTCTGCCGGATAGAGTGTGGGTCACGATGAATCCCTGGGTCATGGTCCTGTTCTTCGTCAACACTGCTCTCCTAGTCGCGCTTATGTTTACGGCTGAGAAGTGGCAAGTTAAGTTGCTATTGATCGTTGGGCATTCAATTCTGGCTCACATGTTTTTCGTTTTAGTTTTTGATGTCGGTTATGGATGGGACCAGTTCATAACCCTTGGGATAACCCGTCGACTGTTTGATGAGTCTGCTTGGCCACAGAATATCGCTTTCAGTCTGCACACTCCTGGTTCTCTGCTTGTCAAAGTATACAGGGTTCTTGCCGGTACTCTTGCACCAGTTCTTTCAACAACTCTATCTCGTATGTTCGGTGTTGATGTCTTGTGGGGGCACTTGCTACTTGTGCCTCTCTTGTGGGGGATTTTTGTTCCCATCATCGCCTATCGTATCACAGAGATTGTTACAGGAAAGCAGAAACTGGCCCTCTTTTCGGGATTGCTTACACTAACTGGGCCGTCTTTGATCTTGTGGGGAGCCGTCTCCACGAGCAATAGCCTGGGTTTCGCGCTTTTTTTCTTCGCTATTTATCTTATCATAGATTATTTGGTATCAGACAGAAAAATACTATGGGCTGCATTGGGTGTTTTTGTTACTGTCCTAGCGCATTTAATGGTAGGCATAATAGCTTCTTCCTTGTTTCTGTTAGCTTTTACCCTTAAAAGATCCCGGGGTATAAAGCGTGAAAAGAGACGAAAAATCTTTCTCTCTCTTGCTTTTCTTGTTTGTCTAGGCATCCTTCCCTTATTCTTGAGTCTCGGCTGGTTATTCTATCCAATAAGGACCGGGGTGACGTTTACCTTGGAGCCTCTGCTAAGCTTGCCACCCTTCGATGCGGTCATGATGTTTCTTGTCGGAGCATATGGTGATTACACCCTGAAAGAGGCTATAGTTTATGGTGCATTGCCCTTACTTGGTCTCTCGGGGTTGATATACGTTAATAAAAGTAGAAGGTTTGCACACAAGAGGATGGTGAATCTTTTCCTTCTCTTGTCTTTTGTTCTAATTTCGCTGGAGTACCTAATGGCGAAGTGCTTCATGCTTTATACCGGGTTTGGAAAAGAGAGACTGTGGATTCTCAGAGACCTGATATCTATTCCATTGGCGTCCACGCTGATATACAACGCCATGGAGATTCTAGCAAACCTGTTACCTAAAGGCATCGCTTCCAGAAATATATCTTTCAAGGGTTTTTCCAGTGCTAGCTTTAAACGAATCGCGTCAAAAACAACCACCGTTCTCCTTGTTTCTGGTTTGATCGCCTCCTCCGTCTATATAGGATATCCAACGTCTAGAAGATCTCGTTGGTTAGCTGCTCATGAGCTTGAAGCTGCGAAATTCATTGATTCTACCACTGATGTACCGTATGTTGTGGTGTGTTACCAGGCCTTCAAAGTAGCTGGATACACCGCTGTAGGATTTTCAAATCCTCTCGCATATTACGCTCCCACGTATGACTATGGATGGAATGCGGAGCTTATTAGCAAAGTTAGTGAAGGTTCTGCTGCTGAAGCTATGATTGAAGCCGCTGCAATCAACAATGCATCGATTGCATTTTTTGTAACAAACCCATCGCGGGAAGTAGGTGCGGATAGCATGATTAGTCTTCTCTCGCAAAGACCAGGCTTCGAGCTGTCCGGAATATTTGGAGATGAAGTGTACGTCTTCAGATACGTCGTCCCTCTAGAACGTGTTGTGAAGGGAATTGGACCTAGTGTGTACCTTTTCAGTCACGAAGAATATGTTAATACAACATTCACTGCCGATGCAGTGACATACGAGGCTGAATTCGAGGTAAGTCTTAATGGCTCAAATAGATATGAGCTTACAAACTGGCCCAATCACTGGTCATTTGAATCTATCTCACCTGGACCCGTGAGCAGATACATCGACGCGAACTTGTGGATAAACTTCACCGCCAGAGAAAACGTAGAATACAACGTGTCCTGGACAGCAAATCTTTTATACCAAGATGTGGGTTGGAAGGACGACAGCTTTTTGACCGGGTGGACCAGATACAAAGCCGCTCCGCTTGATTTTAGAGAAGAAACCACAATGCAAACTGACGGCGATGTACTAACAATAACGGGTAACTTTGAAAAGGGCAGCAGGCAATACTATTGGATATGGAAACCTGTTGATGTCTCCACTGACCTCTATTCCTATGTCCTCGTAAGGTGGCGGTCAACGGGTACTTGCGCCATCGCATGGGCCTACTATATGGGCGGCAAAGTATGGAACCAGCGAATTTTGACGTATGGGTCCTATAATCCTGACTGGACCACAACGGTGGTTAGGTTACAGGAGGGCGCGATCCTAACAGACCTAATGATAGGGCTGGATGATTCAGGCGCTGACGCTGAGGGGTCGCTTTCAGCTTACTTTGACTTTGTCATGGTAGCGAATGCTACCTTTTCGACACTGCTGGCTGTCTGATCGAGAAGCCAGTGGGCACACACGCATGCGCAGTCCAAGTTGATTGAAGAAAATGGAAGGAGCTAATCTGGTGCTGGTCGCTGTAGAATTTATCCGAGTTTCGTGGTGTAATTGTCAAAAAATCTGGGGCTGAAGACTTGAGGAATGCGGTCAATCGTTAAATTTAAGAAAGCGAGAAAAAGTAACTCTCAGTATGTTTGATGTTTCGGCGAGCGCAATTCTAAATTACGGTAAATACTACAGAATATGGCCTCATGTTGACGTCAGTCGTAACGATCTTTACGTCAGTGTAGGTCTGGCGAGACCTTTTGTTAAGCCGCTCTGCAAATTGCTTGTGTCAAGAGATTATGGTAAATCTTGGAAGGAGATAGCAGATTTCCACTCGGCGGACAAGCGAAACACAACCACTGGTCAACCATTTGTGGCGAATGAGGGCTCAATATTTGTCCCCGTATGGAGTGCAGGTTTTTACACTCATGGAAACATGTGGATCGCTATTTATAAGGGCGAGGAGTACGGGACATCTTGGAAAAAAGTCTATGAGGACGCAGGAGGTACCTACGGAAAACACTTTTTTCAAAGCTCTACCGACGAAACCCTGTATATAGGAGTTGGCGTGGGCGGAGGAGGTTCTAACGGTCGAATAAGTTCCACGCCGGCAAAATCATACCTCCTAAAGTCTACAGATGCTGGTAGGACATGGAGGAAGGTCCTCAAAGTTGATCACCCAACGTCTCTCTACAGCGGCGTCGCTTTTGATGACACGATTCTAGTTGCGGCTAGAGAAAGGAAATCGGTGTTTAGGAGCGTCGACGGCGGTAAATCATGGACAGAAACATCTGTTGGCAAAAGTGCAAGAAACATTTCATATATTCAAGAATTAGGAAAATTTGTCATAACGAGTGATAGTTGCATCTTCGTTTCGAAAGATGGCCTAACGTGGGTTCGCCTTAACAGTCGCATGAAGGGGCTAATACTAAGATATCCCCTGTTATACAAGGGAAGAATTTATATGACTGGCGTTGGCGGGCGTTCCTGCGTCATTTCGACAGATCTAACCAAATGGTACATCACTTTTGATGCAACCGAAGTAACCGGCAGTAATCTTTTCGCGAGAATGGCCTTGGTTGACGACTATGTTTTTCTCGGCAACGAAATGAATGGAGTTCTGCTTCGAGCGAAACTGCCCACTGATAATAATAGACTTGTAGATACGCTTCAAGTCTTGAAATGCTATTTCAAATACCTAGTTTGGATGTGGAAGAGTAAGATTGAAGGTGTTAATGGACATAAGAAAGTGTAGAGACAAGTCATGGGAGTCAACAAAGAGCGAAACGATCTACCAGCGTTGCATGCATGCGCAGGCACGCAGTCTTCATTTGGAAACCGTTTAGTTTATGAATTAGCATCTGATTTAACGAGACGACTGAAGGTATTGGAAAGTCGCTGTTGATGTTGACTAGTTCCGAGGTCGAAGAGCTTCTTAGAGGAATGATTATTCGCCGACTTGGAAAGAGAGACCTTAGTCAATTGTTCGAGCTTAATGTCAAAGCATTCAGGGAGGACGCAGCGACTACTGGTTTGAGTGTGGACAGACTTTCGCGGGCTGCAAAGCTTTATAGTCTTATTGACACACTTCTTCCCCTCTTCGATGTTTTTCATAAGGACTTTGAAACAATACTTGTTGCAGTATCAGGTAACAAACTGATAGGTGAGATTCATCTGTCTCCTCATGGGAAGAAAATTTGGAATCTTTATTCGTCTGCAATTGATGTAATGTTTAGGGGTCGCGGTGTTTTTCGAAAGCTAATGGAAGAAGCTTTAGAGTACATATCCAAGAGGCACGGAGAACGGGTGTTTGGTTCTGTACGGACTGACAAAATTCCTGTCGTAAAAACGTTCAGGAAATTGAAGTTTGAGGTTTTTGAGACACGAGTCTTGTTACGATTTGAACAAGATGAGATTCCCACCGTTGATTTCGACGCAGGTGAATCGATAAGAGAGTTCAGACCAACTGATATAGAGCAAATTTACCAAGTCTGCAAATCCCTCAGTCCACGGAGAATGCAAGTGTACAAAATGACGCCGGCAGACTTTCTCGATTCTCTATTGAGTCGTATGATGAATAGAATTACTTGGTCTTATTCGAAGAAGTGGGTGATGGAGATGAAAGGGAAAATTGTGGGGTATGTGCATTTCACTTACACTCCGCCACAGGAAGCGGGAAAGATAGAGTCCTTTTGCGTACTTCCCTCTAACAAGTCTTCGAGGCTTCAAAGTGTCTTTTTAGGTGAGGTTCTTAGGTTCTTGGCAGCAGGAAACATAAGAAAGGTCACAGCGAGCCTTAATGAAGAATGGAGAGAAACAATTGAGATATTTGAACGCTTTGGATTCAAACCTTTCGCGTCGGTCAGCGAAATGGTAAAAGAACTGGTTTGAGACCACTATTGTGAGAGATAATAGATGGCGCGCATAATGTACATATCTCCAGTGTATTATCCACTGAGTTCTGCATCTATAACCACTCATGAGGTAGTAAAGGGTTTAGCGGAAAAAGGGCATTACGTAGACCTTTTAGTTGCTTCACGGTGTTTGAATGGATGCTTCAAGGAATGTTCCTTCGAATGCAACAGAACAAAAAATATCAATGTCCACAGGATTTCTGTACTCACTCGCTCAGTAATCGAGAGCCATCTAAGCATCAGATTGTTGCTGTTTACGATTGCCTTTTTTCCGCTCACAATATACGCCCTCGTAATTGCCAGAAAGCATAAGTTTGACTTAGTCATAGCTATGTACCATGTCACCCATCTATCTCCCTTCTCAGCCTTTCTAATTTCTAGATTTCTGAAGATTCCGTTGGTATTGAAATGTCATGACGTAGTTGCCAGTGAGGCGAGACGTGGTTTATTGGAGAAAGTGTCTCACAACCTTCTATCACGCCTGAACTGGTTTGCTTTTGAGCGTGCAGAACGGATTTTGATACTTAGCGATGGGTTAAGGCGCCTTGTGAAAAAGTTACATAAGATAGCGGATGAGCGGTTTGTGATACTTCCAAACGGTGTAAACACTAGTATGTTTAAACGCAATACGAACTATCCGGATATTTGCGAAAAATTAGAGTTGCAAGGCAAGAAGATATTATTGTATAGTGGTAGCCTAGCGCCTCCTTATAGAAAGAAAGGATTGCGATTCCTAATAGAAGCTATGCCGAAAATCGTCGCTAAGGAACCTGGTGTCATCCTTGTTGTTATCGGGCAGGTAACCTATAGAGTCCAAAGGGAACTAGTGAGTTTAGCGACTTCGTTGAACGTTAAAGAGCATGTACGATTTGTAGAACCAATCCCTTATGAAGCCATGCCGATGTATATCTCAATTGCCGATATATGTATCGGACCTCTCTGTCCTTCTCTGGATACTTATGGGTCAACCCCCCGAAAAGTCTTAGAATACTTGGCGTGTGCAAAGCCGGTGATAGCTTGTCATGGAGGTGTTGCGCGAGACCTTATCATAAATGGTCACAATGGACTCTTGGTACGTTATGAAGATGTCGAAGACTTGGCATCATCTATTCTGAAACTGATTGAAAACCCAGAGTTTGCCGAAAGGATGGGACAGAATGGTAGGTCTCATGTGATGACTTTCTACGATCAAAGAGTACTGACGGATAGGCTGGACAGCGAGATAAGAAACCTGCTATCAGTATCTCATATGTAGTGAAAATGCGCGCCGACACGTTTTGGAACAACATGCGTCAAGATATGCGTTAGCAGTTCTCTTTAACATAATTTACATACTTTTTCAGACCTGTTTCGAAGGGCACATGTGGTTCCCAGCCCAACTCTTTCTTTGCTTTTTCGATGCTTAGTTTGACTCCTTTGAAGTCCTCTGGTCTGACCGGTTTATATTCGATGTTCATCTCGCCGAATATGCGCTTTAAGTTTTCAACTATATGATTAATAGTTACGAATTGATGTCCAGCTATGTTGAACACCTGGTTTCTGCCAGTCAGTTTCAATGACGCTACACTACCCTTCGCCAAATCCTCAACGTAGATGAAACATCTTCCCTGACTTCCATCGCCGAAAATTGTCAAGGGCTCCTTTCGCATGGCTTTTCGCACAAAGATAGCGACTACCATGTTAGACCTCATTCTAGGCCCGTACGGTATGCCGTATCGCAATATAGTATATGGCAGTCCGTAATGTTTTTGCCACGTGATGAGGAGGTGCTCCTGCCCGATCTTCGTTTTTGTATAAATATGATCTGGTGGTTGAATGGGCGTGCTTTCGTCGACTACGCCTTCAGCTCTTCCGTAGACCCAGGTAGTTGATGCGAGGATTATGCGATCAACTTCCTTTGCGGTTGCCGCTTTCAACAAGTTGGTAGTTCCAACTTCGTTTACCTGTAGGCAGAGTTCGGGGTCGGATAACGCCACGTTCACATCCGCGACAGCGGCTAAATGGTAGACAATTTCAACGTCTCTACATGCTTCTAAGATGTCATCTCTGCTTTGTAAGTCTCCTTGGTACCATTCAACTTCTTGTCTAGGTGGTTTCAGCTTGTCAAACACCCGTACGTCATGTTTTTTTTCGAGGAGCTTATCCACTATGTGACTCCCAATGAACCCGGATCCACCCGTTACGAGAACAACCATGTTTTACACCTTTTACATTTCAGACAATGTTTGCTTGAGTTTATCAGTTACATATTCTGCATCCTTTATGTTCATCTCGGTATAGATGGGTAAACATATCATTCTTCTACAGATGTCTTCGGCTGCAGGAAAGTCTCCTTCCTTTGTTCCTAGCAACTTTTTGTAGACTGGTTGCAGATGCAATGGCGGCCAATACACTTCTCCTCCGCATTTGACTCCTTTGTCTCCTAGTTTTTGCTTAAGACTATCTCGATCGATGTCCAAGTCTAAAAAGGCCACATATTTGTAATAGTTGTGCACTTGTTTCTGTGGTTTCTCAAGTGGTTTTATCCCAGAGATTCTGTCCAGCCTCTCATCATAAAGTTGGGCTATCTTGTTTCGTCCTTTGATTATTTGAGGCAACCTCTTCATTTGCGTTAAGCCTATTGCGGCGCTTATTTCAGGTAGTCTCCAATTGTAGCCCAGCTCGATTATTACGCCGCTGTGAAAACTCTCTTTACCTTGGTCCCGAAGGACTTTAGCTTTTTCAGCTAGTTCTTCCTCGCTAGTTGTAATCATACCCCCCTCACCAGTTGTCATTATTTTTGTCGGATAGAAACTAAAGCATCCAACGTTACCCAAGGACCCGGCAAATTGACCGTTGATGGTTGAGCCGTGGGCATGAGATGCGTCTTCAATCAGGAACATGTGATGATCTTTGCATGTCTCTTGTATTGCATTGATGTCAGGACAGACTAGTCCACCTATATGAACTACTATCACCCCTTTCGTTTCTGGTGTCATATATTCTTGGACGTTTTCAGCGCTGATGCATAATGTGTTGGGATCTATGTCGGTTAGAACTGGTTTTCCTCCGGCAAAACATACAACGGCTGCTGTTGCACTGAAAGTATTCGTTGGAACGAGTACTTCGTCTCCACTTTTCAATCCAAGACCGCGCAGAGCAATCTCCAAAGCGCTTGTTCCTGAGTTGACTGCCACCGCATGCTTTGCGCGGCACAATCCTGCAAAATCTGATTCAAAAAGCTTCGTATATTCTCCAAGCGTTAGCATTCCGGAATTCAATATCTTCTCTACGTCGCTTTGGATTTGGATAACATCTTCCTGCGGGAAGAACAACTTCACTGGGGGGATTCTTCGTAATTTCACGTTTCCATCATCTCTCCTACATTTCTCTCGTCGGCTGTTATTTATTGTTGTGTACTTGAACTCCAAGTATCGAAAAACGAGTTTTTAAGGTATGTCTGACTTGTGATCGGTCTCTATCGAAAACTTTTATCATCTGTCACCGATTTATCATTCAGAGAACAAGTTTAGCGCTCCAAGCATAGAATACTTGTTGAGATGGAGACAAGTTAAGAAAGATGTAAGGTTAAGTGGAAATCAATGGTAGCTGCTGGATTGAAGGTGGAGGATTATATCAAATAGCAAAGTTTTTTCCATCATTATCCCGACATTAAACGAGCAAGACAGTATCTCTCAATCAATACAAAGCGTTTTTCATCAAAGCTACCGGCCCATTGAAATCATTGTGGTTGATGGGGGCTCAAAAGACAGAACATTGGAGATCATCTCTTCGTCAAAGTCTCGGTTGGAAAACGAGACTTTCAGCATAAAGATTTTTCATGAGAACGCAAGCCCGAATCAAATTCGCAGTCCAGCCAACGCACGAAATCTCGGCGTTGAACAATCTATCGGCGAGTACATCTTGTTTCTAGACGCGGATATGGTGTTGCTAAGTGACAGCTTCTTGCAAAAGACCGCACAAGATCTAGAAGTCTATCGTTTTGTCTTTTTCAAAGTAAAGGTAATGGCTGACAATCGGCTCGAACGCAATATAGGTGATCCTCCCCGTGGTGTTCTTCCAGCCTTTAGACGGGAAGTCTTTTCTTCTGCAAGGTTCGATGCGTCCTTGGGATTTAGAGAAGACGCCGATTTTCTGAATAGACTAAGTGCTTTGGGAGTCAAGCAGCATTCCAACTGTAAATTTTTTGGGGAGGAAATCGGTTTGCATGAGCAGCATACATTGAAAGAGTACACTGTACGGATTCTTTGGTACGGTAGAACGCTCTGGCCTTACATCAAGAAGCATCCAAAAAGGTCTCCATCTTTATTATTGCCAGCATGCCCCTTTTGGGTTCTGTTTTTTGCAATTTTGTGGCTGTTCCTAGATATCAGAGTGAGTTTTCTGTTTTGGTCTGTTTTTGTCGCTGCTTTGCTATATCTGCTTTACAGATCGCTGAATAAAACGGTTGACCGGTTGGCATTCTTGCTTCTTAAACTCTCATACGGATCTTTGGTTTGGTTCGTCGGTTTGTTGATTGGGATTATCGAATACCTAAGAGGCGCTCGCAATCTTGGGCGTAGATTTTGATGAGTGCTGTTTTGGAAAATTTAAGTCCCTTCGAACCTATGGCTTTGATATTTATCGATGTTTGGGTATATTGGCAAGTCAGAATGCGAGATGGTGACCTGGAGGGGCAAGGAAACTGAATGAAGAGGAGCTTCAAAGATATTACAAGTCCTGTCACGAGTATTCAATCGATCTGGAACAGAAAGAATTTGACTTATGGTTCTCCAAGTATCATCGACTACTACGCAGCTCGAAAGAGAAGGGATTAATTCTCGATGTTGGATGCGGCGTTGGACAAGTTGTGACCAAATTAGCTGAGGATGGGTTCGAGTCCGTTGGAATAGATGTTTCGCCTATATCAATCAAGCTGGTTGCTAAAGGTCCGAAGAAAAACAAGTACGCTTCGTTTATTGTGGCAAGTTGCTACAACCTGCCCTTCAAAGAACAGACTTTCCAGGTAGTGGGCTGTTTGTATCTCCTTGAACACCTCAGTGATCCTGAAGCCTGCTTAGATGAGATGATCCGAGTGTCGAGGGAGAAGGGAAATATCGTTGTTGTAACTCCAAACTTCTTGCATGCAATTTTCCTTAGACGACCCAAGCTTGAGATGTTTTTGAACATGAAGAGACTTCTGTGCGTTCGCGCAAGGATAAAGACCCATAAGAAGGTCTGTTTTGAGCATATCGAGCCAAAGTTGGACTGGTCTGGTAGAAACGTGGGGCGCGACCTGGATGCAGTCACCCTGACAGACCCGATAACCATCAAAGAACTTCTGAAGAAGAAGGGAGTTGAGATAGTGTATCATTCATGGTATCGTGGCGGTGTCGGATTGAAGAGTGAACTCATCGATAAACTTGCAACACTACCTCTCTTCAGAAACCTTGGAGGGGGAATATTCATGGTGGGAAGACTGATGAAAACCTCCAAGTTATGACTAACAACAGCAATGCGCAAATGACACGGATCAAGAAAGGCTTAGCGTTTTGCCACATGAATGTGTGTGCGCAAATATGTATTATTAATGCAAAAAGCCGAGCTCAATTCTTACCTTAAAATATTTATATCGCCAATAAGAAACTAAATGATGCGGAAAGAAGAAATTGTGAATAAGTTTGCGTGACGTTGCTTCAAGCTTTTCGTTGGTTTTACTGACATTGATTTCAGTGAATATTCTTTCATTCAGCATTGGCTTCGGAAAAGTTGAGGCATCGTCTGATCATCAGTCGTGTTTTTGGGTGAACAAAAGATCTATTTCGCTTCCAGAAGAAACCGCAATTTCGCAATACGACATACAGGAAACTTCTTATGGTTTGTTCATTGCAACAAATGATGGAAAAATTTACAGGACGACCGATGATGGTCGAAGCTGGGACTTGGTTTTCTCATACCCATTCCCGGCTGAGTGCTATATATTCTTCAAAACTTCGCAGGACTGGTTAATTGCTCGATGGTCCACCACATATAGCGGAACCAATATGGCCGTCTCAAAAGACGGAAACGGGACAAACTGGCAGTACGGTGATACACTATTAGGTGGGTTTCATCATTGTATAACGCAACATCCAAACGGAACGTTGTATAACGGGCTACGCGGGCATTTCATACTGCGTTCTGATAATGGCTTGAATTGGATGCAATGGGCAAACGCAACCCAAGTAATCGTGGATTTAGGTGCTACTCCTCATAGCCCCGGAGAGGACTTCCACGCTCATGCGCTTGCTTACGACTGTGACTGTAATGTGCTATATTTTGCAGGTGGCGATACCGTTTCTGGCGCATCTTGGGCTGGGGCAGGAAAGGTAATCATCTATTATGATGGAACCAGTTGGCATCCAATGGAGCCCAATCGAGGGGCAGGAGTTGGATGCGTGAAAACAAAGGAAGGCGTTATCTTCGGAATGGACCACCAAGCTAGGGATTTACCCAAATTGTGGTATGGAAACTCAACGTATCTATACTTTGCGAGAGCTATGTCATCGAAACCCAACGGTTATATCGGGCAGTTAGACATCGTAAACGAAGTTGTTTATGTAGCAACACGAACCTTCGCTGACAGCAAACCATTTGGTGTCTATGCTTCACCCGATTATGGAAGAAACTGGATAACTCTCGTCGAAGAAACTGGAGATAACACAAATATCATAGATTATCTCATTAGTGACGGTCAAGAAAGTTCGCTTCTCGTGTGTAGGCGAGTTGGAGAGGAGTCTGCAAAACTTTGGCGAATGTATGCTCCCTCACAAAAGGAATTTCTACACGAAATCAAAAAAGACGATGTCTCAACTACGTCTACAGCATATACTTTTGAAAAGGATACTGGCAATGGAACCGACTACGTAGACTTAAGCACGGTTTCTGTCACTGACGCCAAAATTAGGCTTACGGGAGTATCATATAAGAATCCTTTGAGCAATCCGAGTTTTGAGGATGGCGAAAGTGGATGGATCCTTAGTGGAGACGGAACACACGGCACTGTAACGCATCAAAAGAAATACGGAGACTACTCGTTAAATGTCAACAAATCTGGAAGCGGAACAAGATTTATGATGTGGCAAGATTGGTTTGACGTTAAGAATAACGAGAGATATTTGGTTTCTTTGTGGGTTAGAACAAATGTTACTGCAGGTGGATATCTCATCTATATCCGATATTTACAGAAAAACACTACAGGACAAACGACTAGGTATCAACATTATGTCCACTCAAGTCCCTACGAAGAAACTTGGGAATGTCGCTCATCCATTATAACCACTAATGAATTGCCTAAAGTCTGCCAACTCTTTGTTCGCTTTGAAATATTCGCGAAAACTGGTGTAAATATTGCGTGGTATGTAGACGGTCTCATGGTTGAACATATCAATCGAGCAAGACCAGATAAGCAACATGATCCATACAATCCCTCGGAACTTTTCGAAGGAACACTTAACACAACAGATGTTTCAATGGAGATAGCAGGAACAACTGTGGAGTACAGTGGCGAACTTTCAAACGGCACAGAAACAATCGAGACATCATTGCCAAACCTAAGAACAGGGGTAGTCCCTATCTCTTATATTCAAGTCTCAGGCAGTGGAATCGTGAAAATAACGATAGAAGCAGCCATCGAGTTCACGCTAACAAATGTTGTTCTCAGAGAGAAGGCAGGACAGGTCTACATTGGAAGACGCTACAATGATAGCATAACTGTTCCAACGACCATTTCGTCAATGATTTGCATTTCCGACGGAAGATCTAACATAACAATAGGTTCTGTAAGCGATGACAAGATGACTTTAACTATTTCAGCGTGGAACAGTCTAACTACTTCAACGAAAGTTTACTGTGGCAACAAGGGAACACCAAAAGCCGTTTATGGAGCAGATATGTGGGGTTATGTTTCATCAACGAAAATCTGCACGATAACGGTAACACATTCAAGTGAAGAAAGTGTAACACTCGATTGGTCAACCCCTGTTGGCGGCATCATAGTTCCTGTTGATAGGCTTGCTTTGATGGCTCCCTACATTGCTCAGGCTATAGCAGTGATTGCCCTGATAGCTGGCACAGCATACGTAAGGAAACAATAGGGGCAGAGGTCGTCGTGCGCGCGAGTGTAACGAGATTCTCAGTTTCTTAGCCGAGGTAACGCCTGTCCATCCGTTTTGTGTCGACCGGCTAGATGAGTCTTATGATTTCGTATGCTGCTGTTCT
>JABAOH010120230.1_pt1 | contig 13248 bp, 13 predicted proteins | sample 7062181 | NCBI WGS metagenome assembly JABAOH01 (sample SAMN14538630, study PRJNA623070) | marine sediment metagenome | biome: marine biome [ENVO:00000428]; feature: marine pelagic biome [ENVO:01000023]; material: deep marine sediment [ENVO:00002113]; isolation source: pool of 5 deep marine... | reverse complement strand
CCCCAAGATCGCCACGGCTCAGCCCGTCCAGCGCCCCGCTCGCCAATACCAGCGGCTTCAACACCTGCCTGCGGGCCATCGCGCCGGAAAAGACCGCGACGAACACGAAGACCACCATCATCGTTGTGGTGACTGCGATGACCTGATCGGTATCCGAGGCAATTTCACCCACGCTGGACATTGCGTTGTCCGCCGCGTCGGCCGAGAGGCTCTCGCGCAGGCCGGTGAGAATCGCGAGGGCTTCGCTTGCCCGCGCATCGGTCGTTCCACGTGCTTCGATCGCTTCCCTGCGCAGCGGGAAGATGGCCTGGAACTTGGCGAACTGGCCGATCTGCTCGGGCAGATATTCGAAGTCGCTGGCACCGGTACCGGCCTGCGGGAGGCTGTTGATCATCGCATCCAGCCTGCGGTACAGGGCCGTGAACCGGGTCTCGGCAGCTTCCAGCCCGGCCACGCTGTCGATGCTGCGTGCCTCGATCAGCACGTTCCGCAGAGCCCGCAGCGCGTCCAGCAGCTGACGGCTCGACGTATTGAATTCCATCGTATCCTGCACATCGGCGAGAACCCGCCCGACGTCGGCGCGTATCCGGCCCGCCTCGGAATCCTCCAGCTGCTGCGATGCGTCGTCGATGATCTCCACCGCCCGGTAGCCGCTGTCCTCGACGATCGCGGACAGACCTTCATCGATCTCGGCGATCAGGTTATCGGCCTCGACGAGCAGGCTGGCGATGCGCTCACCGGCCGCCTGCGCGGCCTGCGCCGCGTTACCCGCTTCACGGATCAGTCCCGCCGCGCGCTCCACCAGGGCGCGCTGATGGTGGTGAAGGCCGGACGCCAACTCGTCGCTCAGCGTCATCGCCGAATCGAGGGCCCGCGTACGCACGGTCTCTTCCGGAGCATATCGCACCTGCTCGGCGTGGTGTCCCATCCGTTCCGCAATCATTGCATGCCGGTTTTGTTCGACCGATTTCGGAATCGTTACGCTGCGAGTCACCTCGGCACTGTTGCGAATCGCGAACAGCTCCTTGCTGACGATGATGCCAACAGCGACCAGAACAAGGACCAGCAGAGTCGCGGAGACGGTCAATGCCCGGCTGAGACTCAGCATCTTCGTTACGCCGCCGCGTGTCGGCGATATCTCGTTCGGTGCCGTGTGGTTCATCCCAGCTCTCCGGCGCGCGCCGCCATGGCGACCGCCGGACAAGACGGTCGCCATGACGTCATGCTGCGCGTCAGTTCCCGAAATTGCCGGTCTGCAGGTGCAGGATCCCGGATACGCTGTGATCTTCGCTGTCAACGTCGTTGAATGCCGCCACTGCAAACGGAATCCGCCCCGCAGCCGGGATCACCGCATCGTCGGCATTGCCGGTGTCGAGCCGTCGCGCCAACTCCAGATACCAGCGGCCGTCGCGCCAGACGCCCTTCGCACGGATGTCTGCGACGCTGCCTGCCGGCGACAGGTTGACCTCATATCGCGGCATCAGGGGGTCCTGCTTTTCCGTGTGTTTCACCGGCCGGTACAGACGGTCGCCCTCGTCGCTCGGCCGCGCCAGATAGACGGTCTGCCCGTCCGCACCCTGGAACGACTTCGAGCCCGGAAATTCGGTGCGTGACACGCGCCAGCTCTTGTCGTGGGCGATCCCCGCCGGATCCGATCGCGAGGCTTTCCAGTGCCAGACATCGGCCGTGAATTCGGCGCCCGAGATTTTGTTGTTGGAGAACTCGCCGGCCATGAGGAAATTCAGCGCAAAACGGTCCTCCAGCTGGTTCGTCCGGCGATAGGATTGCGTTTCCTCCCGCCATTCGTACGGCTTGTGCAGACGGCTTTCGGTCGGGTCGTCCCAAATTGCGAGTACGTAGATCGTATCGCCGTGAATTCCGAACCGCATCTCGACCGAGTCGACGCCGCCGCGTCCCTCGAGGCCGATCTGATATGCGGGAACGCCGTCCCACTCCGTAACGCTACCGTCGATCTGGATCGGAGCGTCAAGCGCAGTGGCCCGCACCGTCGTCTGCGATGCAGCCGGCCCCACGGAGAACACCGTGATGCCAAAGATCAGGGTTGCAGAAGCAAGGAGCCTGTTATCAATCACTGAATACATCATATTTCCCTCTTGGTTTGACCAAGTGCCATTTCCGACCTGCATGGAATGCCGACCAAGCAATTGGCGTGCCAGGAGGCCGGCGCACCTGGCCGCTCTGCAACCTTCAGATTTGCCATGCGGTCCGGGACCGAGGAATCGGGCCCCGCTGGATCCCGATCGTTATTCTTGGAGGAATTCTGGGGGGTTAGGTTTAACAATGGGTTAAATGCCGGTGTCCTCCGTCGCCAGCGGCCGGCTCGCAACCCAGCAGTATCCGTCGGGATCAAGGATGTAGGTCTCGCGAAGGCCGTGGGGCTTGTCGGTGGCGCCGGCGAGCACGGTATGTCCATCGGCGCGGGCGGCCGTCTCGGCCTTGTCGGGGTCACAGTCGTACAGGCGAAGCTCGACTCCGGCACCCCGCCCCTCCGGGCCGATCACAATTCCGTGAAGGGGATGGTCCTCGTAGGTGTGATCGGCATGCAACAGCCATTCGGCACCAGCCAGCCGCAGCACCGCAAAATCCGCGTCGCTGTATACGGCCGCGGCACCCAGGATCCGGCTCGCGAAGGTAACGGCGGTCTCGATATCGCGTACCAGCAGGTTGACTCCGAACCCTCGCAGCGAGCGGCCGAACGCGTCCGCAGACATCCACGGTGTCCCGACCCGCCTGGTGGACATGTCAGGTCTCCTCCCTCCGTCCAAACAAAAACGCCCACCGGACTTTCGTCGGGGGCGCTTATGATCTGCCGTGCGGATCTGACCTCACGTCGGTGCTAGTAACCTTCGCGCTGTTTGCGCTTGCGCAGCAGCTTCCGGTGCCGACGAATCGCCTCCGCCTTCTCGCGCGCCTTGCGCTCGGACGGCTTCTCATAGGCGCGGCGCAGCTTCATCTCGCGGAAGATGCCCTCGCGCTGCATCTTCTTCTTCAGCGCCCGCAGGGCCTGCTCGACGTTGTTGTCGCGTACGGTGACCTGCACGTTCAGCTTACCTCTCACATTTGCACGGCACAAACCTACGCCGCCGTTCCGGCCCTCCGGATCGGCGGGAAGCGGTGTATATCATAGCGGGGTCGCCTTGTGAAGGGCGGGAAACGGCAATCGGCCAAAAATCGTCAGGTTTTCGCAGGGTTTTCAGGCTTTACGTCACCCACCTGCCCGCCCATATTGCCAGCCATGGCAATTCTGAAAATCGCCCGCATGGGGCATCCGGTACTGCGTCACCGGGCGAAACCGGTCGACGACCCCGCCGCGCCCCCGATCCGGGCGCTGATCCGCAATATGATCGAGACCATGCACGACGCCAACGGCGCCGGGCTCGCGGCGCCGCAGGTGCACGTGCCGTTGCGCGTGGTCGTCTTCCACGTGCCGGAGGAGCGCGCCGGCGATGATGACGGTGCCTCCCCGCAACCGATGACCGTGCTGATAAACCCCGAGATCGAGGCGCTGACCGAGGAAACCGCGTTGGGGTGGGAAGGCTGCCTTTCGGTGCCGGGGCTGATTGGCGCGGTACCGCGCTTCACGAAGATCCGCTACAGCGGCCTGGCCCCGGACGGCAGCCGGATCGAGCGCGAGGCAGAGGGGTTCCACGCCCGTGTCGTCCAGCACGAATGCGACCATCTCGACGGGATCCTCTACCCGCAACGCATGACGGACCTGTCGCTGCTGTTGTTCCAGGAGGAACTGCGGCACGGCGTACCCGAGGCGATGCGCGGCGCGGAAGAGCCGGAGGCGGAGGCGGTATGATGGACGAGGCGGCGGCGACGAGGCTGCGCGACGCGCTGATCGAGGCGGCCCTGCCGCACGTGCCGTTCGATGGCTGGACCGTCACGGCATTGCGCCACGGCGCGGCGAACGCCGGGCTCGACATTTCGGAGGCCATGCAGGCGTTTCCCAGCGGCGGGCGCGAGATGGTCGCGCATTTCAGTGCGCTTTCGGACCGCCGGATGCTCGCGGGGCTGGAGCAGATGGACCTCGAATCGATGGGCGTGACCGGGCGCGTGCGGAGCGCCGTGCGCCTGCGTCTCGAACAGGCCGAACCGCACCGCGAGGCGATTCGGCGCACGCTCGCCTTCCTGGCAATGCCGCAGAATGCGTTACTTGGCGCAAGACTTCTGCATCGGACCGTCGACGCCATCTGGCACGCGGCCGGCGACACCGCCACCGACTGGAACTGGTACAGCAAGAGGGGTCTGCTGGCCGGCGTACTCGGTGCGACGGTGCTGTGCTGGCTGAACGACACGTCGGAGGGACACGCCGAGACCTGGGACTTCCTCGACCGCCGACTGGCCGACGTCGCCCGGATCGGCAAGGCGACCGGCCAACTGCGAGAGCGCATGAAGAGATTTCCGCGCCCGTATCGGCCCTATCGACGCTGACAGACAGCGCGGCGTTTTCCGTTTGAGCCCGACCGCTCAATCCCGGGTCCGCCGCGGCGCCAGCCGGGTCACATGACCCATCTTTCGGCCGCGTCGCGTCTCGGCCTTGCCGTAGAGGTGCAGCCGCGCGCCGGGTTCCGCAAGGATCTGCGGCCAGGTCTCGACTTCGTCGCCGATCAGGTTCTTCATCACCGCGTCCGAATGATGGCTCGTTGCGCCCAGCGGCAGGCCGCAGACGATGCGCACAAGCTGCTCAAACTGGCTGGTATCGCAGGCATCTATGGTCCAGTGACCAGAATTGTGGGGCCGCGGCGCCAATTCGTTGACGAGGACATCGTCCTCGCGGGTCACGAACATCTCCACACCCATCACGCCGACGAGGCCGATCTCGGCGGCGATGCGGCGGGCAATCTCCTCGGCCTTGGTCGCCACCGCGGGCGACACCTTCGCCGGGGCAATCGTGGTATCGAGGATATGACGGACATGCCGGTTCTCAACTGCCGGCCAGGTTGCGACGGCACCATCCGCGGCGCCCGCCACGACGACCGAGATCTCGCAGGCGAAATCGACGTAGCCTTCGAGGATGCAGCGCGCCGCCCCAACTGTCGCCTGTGCCGCTACCAGATCATCGCCGGCACCGAGCCCCACCTGGCCTTTGCCATCGTACCCGAAGCGCGCGCTCTTCAGGACCGCCGGCCGGCCGATCGCGGCATCGGCTGCAGCGATGTCGGCGGGATCCGCCACCTCTGCCCAAGGCGCCGTGGCCACGCCAATGCGCTGGAGAAACCCCTTCTCAAACAGCCGGTCCTGGCAGATCTCCAACACCCCGGCAGCGGGATAAACCGGCGTGATCGCGTCGACGCGGCGCACGGCGTCGACCGGAATGTTCTCGAACTCCAGCGTCACCACGTCGACGGCGCGAGCAAATGCCTCCAGCGCCGCCGCATCGTCGTAGCCGGCGCGGGTCGTCGCCGCGGCGACCTGGGAGGCCGGGAGGTCATCCTCCGGGGCATAGATATGGCACCTGTAACCCAGCCGCGCCGCCGCCATGGCGGTCATGCGGCCAAGCTGGCCGCCGCCGAAAATGCCGATCACCGAGTTGGGCGGCAGCCGCCTATTCATTCCGGGGCTCTTCGGCCACGGAATCCGTCTGGTTGCGCCGCCACTCCGCAACCGCAGCCGCTACGGCTTCGTCCTGCAACGCCACCACGGCAGCGGCCAGAAGCCCGGCATTGACGGCGCCGGCCTTGCCGATCGCCAGCGTGCCGACCGGCACGCCCCCTGGCATCTGTACTATGGACAACAGGCTGTCGAGACCGTTCAGCGCCTTGCTTTCGACCGGCACCCCGAATACCGGCAGTGTCGTCATCGACGCGACCATGCCCGGCAGGTGCGCGGCACCGCCGGCCCCCGCGATGATGACCTTGAGGCCGCGCGCGGCGGCGCCCTCGGCATAATCTGTCATGCGCTTCGGCGTGCGGTGCGCCGAGACGATTCTCGTTTCGTGGGCGATGCCCAGCGCAGTCAGAGTGTCCGCTGCGTGGCGCATTGTCTCCCAGTCGGATTGGCTGCCCATGATAATGCCGACGAGGGGTGAATCGGCCATGTGTCCGGCCTCATTTTCGACGCGAAGAGCTGATATAGAGGCGCCGCATTATAGGTTGCGCCGCCGCGCACGCAAGGCTGCCGCCTTCTAGCCACGCAAGCAAAGAAATTTCAACCACGGTGTTAAACAATCCTACAGAATTTTTTAATTATAACAAATGTTCGTTTGCTGAGATTAAATATTATTATTAGACGACATATTGTATATGGTTAATAAAATGTTTCCGAATTATGATTTTTTGTGAATTAATCTTTCATTAACTTGAATGATATTTTGGTAAAATTGTATGATACTGCCCAACTTGGCCTCCCGTTGTTCGGGTTAGAGCCTTGAAAGGAGAAATCCATGCCGTTCGAAAAAGCCTTTCTAATCCTGCCGAACCCGGTGCTCTCGGGCATCCTGTGGTTCGCGCTGCTATCGGCGCTGCTGTATCTCGCGCGGCAACCGGCGCATATGGCAATCCTGTCGCTCACTCGGGCAATTTACCGCGGATTCCGCATCGCGGCCCAATCGATCCGCCGCGCCGAGCAGAACTTCGCCTTGCGCAATCGCGAAGTCCTGCTGGCGCACGGCCGCGAACAGAAGGAACGCGTCATCGAGCGTGAGTTCGAGCGCATCGAGAACGCGGTCCGGCGCGATCTCGCCGATACGCCGGCGCTATACCGGCGGATCAGCGAGCGGATCACCAAGATCGAGGAGGACCACCAGGAAAGCACCGACGTGCCGCCGTCGCCACCCGGCTGGGTGGACGCCGTCAAGGCGGTCGCCAATATCAACTCCAAGGGCGATCCCATGGTCGCAAAGATCCTCGAGGTCATCCACTCATCGCTGGTCAAGGCCCATGCGGCGGCGACCGACGAGTACCGCAAGGCGACCCAGACGCGGCACAAATTCCTCACGGCCATGATGCCGCACGTTCGCAAGCTCGAGACGACGCTCGGCCTGAGCGACAGGAACGTCACCGCGCTGCTCGAGAAGTCCAAGGTCATCGACCGCCACATGACCGAATACGAGGGAATTCTGAAGAAGACCGACCAGGCGCAGCGCGCGCTGTCGACCTCGGCCTTCACCTATTTCATGATCTCGGCGCTGGTGCTGACCATCGCCGCCTTCGGCGCCGGCATCAACTTCCGGCTGATCGCCCGGCCAATGGCCGAGATGGTCGGCGGCAACGCCATTGTGGGCGGCCTCAGGGTGTCGGAAGTCGGCGCCCTGGTCATCATCCTGCTGGAGGTGTTCACCGGCGTGTTCCTGATGGAGTCGCTGCGCATCACCAACCTGTTCCCGGTGATCGGCGCGCTGAAGGATTCCACCCGGATCAGGATGGCGTGGTTCCTCTTGTTCCTGCTGACCGTCCTGGCCTCGATCGAGTCGGGCCTGGCCCTGATGCGCGAGATCCTGGTGCAGGACGAGCAGGCGACGAACGCGTTCCTGCGCGGCGACGAGGCGACGACGGCCGCGGCCAGCGCCTCGTTCCGGTGGATCACCACGGCCGCGCAGATGGGGCTCGGCTTCTTCCTGCCGTTCGTGCTGGCCGTCGTGGCCATCCCGCTCGAGACCTTCTTCCACACCGCGCGCAGCGTGTTTGGAACCGCGACGGCGGCCGGTATGCGGGGCACCGCCGCCCTGCTGCGCGTTTGCGGCAGCATCGTGCGGCATCTCGGCCTGATGCTCGTGCATCTCTACGATGTTCTGGCCGTCGTCGGCGTCGCGATCGAGGGTGCCGTCAAGATGGCGCGCCGCTCCGGCTCGTCCAGCGGCGACACCCGACGCCGCGAGCCGCGGCCGACCCTCAGCAAGGAGGTGCTGTGATGTTGAAACCGTTGTCGAGACTGGCCGTCGCGCTGGCCATCGCGGTCGGGCTCGCCGGCTGCGGCGAGTCGAACTCGGGTGCGCAGGGGTACTACATGTTGCTGGATACCTCGGGCACCTACGCACGGGAGCTTCAGCAGGCGCAGAAGATCATCCTCGCGATCCTCACGCGGCTCGAGCCTGGCGACAGCTTCGCCGTCGCGCGCATCGACACCGGCAGTTTCAGCGAAAAGGACATCATCGCCAAAGTGACGCTGGACGACCGGCCCAGTGTGGCCAACCAGCAGAAACGGCTGTTCCAGGCGGAGGTCGCCAAGTTCATCAAGTCGGTAAAGCCGGCCCAGTACACCGACATCACCGGCGGCATCCTGCAGGGCAGCGAATTCCTGATCGAGAAGCGCGTCGGACGCAAGACCATCGTGATCTATTCGGACCTGCAGGAGGAGCTGAAGAAGGGCTTCGTACGCAAGGGCCTGAATTTCGAGCTCGATGGCTTCCGTGTCGTCGCCCTGAACGTGACCAAGCTGCGCACCGACAACGTCGATCCGCGAATCTACCTGAAGCGCCTCGACGAGTGGCAGGCCCGTGTCGAGAAGGGCGGCGGCCAGTGGCAGGTCATCAACAATTTGGACAATCTCGACGAGCTGATGCCCAGTTGAGCGGCAGGGGCAGGGAGGCCCCGGCGGGGTGGCCCGTCACCGGGAAGCCGGTGGCGGGCCATTTTCGTGCGGCGCCCGGCCCTACCTGAGCGCCGCCAACAGCCGGTTCAGCAGAGGCGCCCCGTCGAGCGGGCCGTCGGGCACTGGAAATCGCGCGGCGTACGCTTCTGCTGCCGTTTCCATGCCACCGTTCTCGCGGCCGAGAAGGTCGTAGAAGCGGGCATCAATATCGTGAAACGGGCTGGGCTCTGCCACTGGCCCTCGGTGCCGCACTGGAGGGTGAGTGCGTCGAGGGCATCCTGGCGTTCCTCCCGGTCACGGGGAAACGGCTCGCCGAAACTCGCCATGGCTTCGGCGACCACGTTGGCGGTCTGCGGCATGCCGATGGCCTTCAACCCGGCGACGGCCTCTGGGGCAAGGACGCCCGTCGAATTGAAGAAGAACTGGTGGAAACCGCCGTTGCACACTTCGGAAGCACACCAGTGCAACGCGAACAGGTGCGCGGCGTGCTCGGGGGTCTCCATGAACCCCTGCAGAAACTCCTCCACCCCGTCATAGATGTTGATGGAGTCCCAGAACGGTTCGATATGATTCCAGTAGTCGTGGCCCATACGCGCACCGCCGTTTTGATGTGCACGCGCCAGAATACCGGCGAATTGTTTAAAAACATACAAATGCCGGCGCGGAAGATCCGGCTCGTTTATCAGGGCGCGGTAAGCCCCGCGTCTTCGAGAGCATGCCGCTGGCGACGCGCGAGGACCGCTTGGTCGAATTCGCCGATCAGGCCATGGAACAACTGGTGCCAGTTGACCTCGGCCTTGAGGCGCAGGAAGACGGAGCCGAGGCCGATGGCGGCGCGGTCCATGAGGACGAACTCGCGCGGCGGCGTGACGCCGCCGAGACGCCGTAGCTCCGCGTGGACCCGGCTCGCCACCCGTGCCCCATACAGTCCGCTGTCGGTTTCCTGGATCGGCTGCACCCGGTCCTCCATCAGGGGTGAGTACACGAACTCGGCCCAGATGTTGAGCGTGTCGATCATTTCTGCGCTCAGTCCCGTGAAGCCCCAGGTCTCATAGGCGTGCACCGCAAGGTCGCGATCGCCGGTCCGCAGCGCATGGTACAGGTCGATCACTCCGCCCACGAAGGACGGCGGGAATACCCGGATACAGCCGAAATCGAGCAGGTTGATCGAACCGTCCGGACGCGCGCTGTAGTTGCCGAGATGCGGATCGCCGTGGATGACGCCGTAGTAGTAGAACGGCACGTACCAGGCGCGGAACATGTTGTGGGCGACGGCGTTGCGAAATTCGAGCTCGGATTCCCCGAACCGGGTCAGCGGATGGCCGTCGAGCCAGGTCATGGTCAACAGCCGGTCGGTGGAGAGTTCAGCGATCGGTTCCGGCACGAAGACCGATTCTTCCCCGCCCAGCATCTCGGCGTAGAGCCGCATATGCCGCGCCTCGCGGTCGTAGTCCAGCTCCTCGCGCAGGCGCTCCGAGATCTCGGCGTGGATCTGCTGCGTTGATATCGCCTTGTCGTAGCGCTCGTAGATGGAAAAGACGAGCTTGAGCTGGCGCAGATCCGCCTCGACCGCGGAAGCCATGTCCGGATATTGCAGCTTGCAGGCCAGTTCGCGGCCGTCCAGGCCGATCGCGCGATGCACCTGGCCGAGGGAGGCGGCATGCGCGGCCTCGCGGTCGAACTCCTCGAACCGGGCGCGCCAGTCAGGGCCCAGCTCGGTCGACATGCGGCGACGCACGAACGGCCAGCCCATCGACGGCGCGTCTGACTGCAGTTGCGACAGCTCGGCCGCATACTCGGCCGGCAATGCGTCCGGGATCGTGGCCAGCAGCTGCGCCACCTTCATCAGCGGTCCCTTCAGGCCGCCGAGAGCGCGGGTCAGTTCCGCTGCGTGACGGTCCCGGTCGAGCTCGATCCCGAACAGCCGTGAGCCGGCGAAGCGCGCAGCGACGCCCCCCACCGCGCCGCCGACGCGGGCATAACGACGCATACGGCCGGTCAGACTGTTTTCGGATTCTGCCATGGCATCAAGAATGGGGTTGCCCGATCTGTTTACAAGGATACGGTAAGAGGGAGCGGCCGGATCACAGGCGCCGCAACACCCGTTCGGGGCACACCTTGCTGCCGTCGGCGCCACGCCCCGTGGCCGCACGCGGCCCGGCGATTATGCCCGATTTCACGCCGCTGCAGGGGTTTCCTTCGGTGCGACTGCGATGGAACATCGCCATCGGGCTGCAAATGCTCTAGGCGGCGGATTTTCGCCCCGGCTTGACGAGCTCGTTGACCTTCAGGGTATCGAGCCCGTGCGCCAGCGCGACGACGCCCTCGCTTCGCGCCACTGCGACCTCGTCCGGATAGAGCATCACCACACCGAAGAAATCGACGATCTTGCCGTCGCCCGCGTCGAGGCACCAGAAGGCATCGGGCGCCGTCACCGGCGGCGCCAGCAGCACGCCGGCGAATCCGGTTGCTGCCGCAAGGTCGAAGGGCAGGCCATCGCCGTCGATGCACAGGCCGAAGTCATAGCCGACTCCGTTCGCGTGCGGCAGCCGGCCCAGTTCCCGCAACAGGACGATCGGCCAGGCGGCGCTGTCGGCATCGAGCGCATCGTCGCTCATCGGCCAGTCGGGCGGCAGGCGCATGACCAACTCGCCGAACCCGGCGCCAGAGCCCTTCGGCAGCGGCCGGTCGCTCATGCCGGTCGTGACCAGCGTGTGCGCCTTGCGCTTCTTCGTGGGCGGCACATGATGGATGTCGATGCCGACGCCATCCGCGTCGAACTCGTGGAACACCGAGTCGACCGGGCCGATGTGCTTGCGGACATGTGCGAGGATTGCCGCCGCCGCCGCCGCATCGCCAAGTTCAGACCGGTCGGTCACAATCGCTCACCCCGCGCTACCATCCCTCGCATGGCGGCCGCGCCGCCGCCTTCAAGGATGAAAGCACCGAGAAATGAATAAATCCGTAACTTCAGAATCCCTGCGCCTGCAACCATCCCTCAATGCTGCCGGCAACCTCTTCCCATCCCGGCTCCAGCATCAATGCATGGCCGAGCCCGGGCAGGATCTGCGCCGTCGTGCCGAGCACGCGCGCCGCAGACCGGATGAAGGCCGGCGGGACGATGCGGTCTTCGGTGCCGCCGACGACCAGCAGCGGCAGATTCGGGATCCGGGTGGTGTCGATATAGGCCGGCTGGCACATGTCCATCCACGCGCGATGCGATTCGTCACCGAGGCGCTGCCCGCACGCCTCGAACCCGGTATCCGCCTCATGTCCGAACACGGCCTCGAACAAGACCACTGGCGAGGGCGCCCGCCGGCCCAGTTCATGCGCCAGCCCGACATCGATGAACAGTCCGGGATTGGTGATCGCCATGGCGAATCCCGGGCCGCACACGCCCGTTGCCGGCACCGGCGCCAGCAACACCGCAGCCATCGCGGGGTGGCTTTCGAGATATCGCTGGATAACAAAGCCTCCCATCGAGTGGCCGATGAGGATCGGAGGTTCGGCAAGATCCCCGGCGACCCTGAGGACATCGGCCACGTAATCGTCGATGCCGAAGTCATGCAGCTCGGCCGCCCCGTCGCTGCCGCCGTGGCCGCGCAGGCTGGGCGCGTAGCAGTCCCAGCCGCGGGCAGCGAACCAGTCGAGGAAATTCCCTTCCCAGCACCAGGCGCCGACGAACCCGCCGTGAATGAACAGCACCGGCGGGCGTGTCCGTTCCACAACGGCTGCCGGCGGACGGTGCAGCACTTCCAGCTTCGGCCGCTGGCGGCGGGCGAAATTCAAGACAGTGCCTCGAGCTCGTCGATCAGGCCGGCGACAACGGCAAGACCCCGGCGCCAGAACTCGGGCTCGCTGGCATCGAGCCCGAACGGCGCCAGCAGTTCCTTGTGGCGCAAGGTTCCACCGGCGCGAAGCATGTCGAGATAACGCTCGGCGAATCCGGCCTCGGCATCCTCGTAGGCCGCGTAAAGCGAGTTGACGAGACAGTCGCCGAACGCGTACGCGTACACGTAAAACGGAGAATGCACGAAGTGGGGGATATAGCTCCAGAAAACCCGATAATTGTCGTTGAATCGCAGAGCCGGTCCGAGGCTTTCGGTCTGCACGTCCATCCAGATGTCACCGAGGCGTTCGGATATCAGTTCGCCGTCACGCCGCTCGCCATGTACGCGCTTTTCAAACTCGTAGAAGGCGATTTGCCGGACCACGGTGTTCAGCATGTCCTCGACCTTGCCGGCCAGCATCGCGCGTCGGGCGCCGCGGTCTGTCGTCTGCTTCAGCATTGCCCGGAAGGTCAGCATCTCGCCGAACACCGATGCCGTCTCGGCCAGCGTCAGCGGCGTATCCGCCATCAGGTGGCCCTGTCCGCCGGCCAGAACCTGATGCACGCCGTGGCCCAGCTCATGCGCCAGCGTCATCACGTCGCGCGTCTTGCCCTGATAGTTGAGCAGCAGATAGGGGTGGGCCGAGGGGACTGTGGGGTGCGCGAAAGCGCCAGACGCCTTGCCGGGCCGCACCGGGGCGTCGATCCAGGCATTTTCAAAGAACCGTTTGCCCACCTCCGCCATGTCCGGCGAAAACGCGGCGTAGGCTTCGAGAACCGTGCGTTGCGCCTCGTGCCACGCGATCGTCCGGTCGTCGGAGTCCGGCAAGGGCGCATTGCGATCCCAGTAGTCCAATTCGTCG
>JABAOH010001653.1_pt1 | contig 13250 bp, 12 predicted proteins | sample 7062181 | NCBI WGS metagenome assembly JABAOH01 (sample SAMN14538630, study PRJNA623070) | marine sediment metagenome | biome: marine biome [ENVO:00000428]; feature: marine pelagic biome [ENVO:01000023]; material: deep marine sediment [ENVO:00002113]; isolation source: pool of 5 deep marine... | reverse complement strand
GTTCTGGCTCGCGCATAATCAAATCGGGGTTCGAAGACAACCCCAACATCCAACTTACCTTTGGTAACCTCTACGATTCGATATAGCTCATGCCGTTCCTCCTCGAGCTCCTCTTCCCCCCCAAAAGGGATCGGCATAAAGTCGGTTACCCGCAGAACTCCCGTTCGCGTTCTGAATTTCGTCAGGAGAATGTTTGTTTCAGGGATATATTCCGCTACCGAGTCCCAATCATCCAAGGGGGAGATGGAGAACCGGCCCCCTTTTTTATCGTCGAGCAAGGCAGCGAAAATGCTTGGAGAATCGATGTGAGGCAAGCATAACCAATCAATAGACCCATCGAGCCCAATGAGTGCTACTGAGTGCAAATTCCCGATTATCCCGTAATCACTGATTTTTTTGTACAACAGTAACTCCGTTAGGCATTCAACACTGTCACATCAACCGTCCCCCTGACCTGTATCCGGTCACCACCCGTCACCCCCTGAGGAGAGATGCCACCTCCTCACGTCACCTCTTGGCCACAGGCCCTGCCTCTCAGGTGGAAGAAAAGTCTGAGGCCTTTTCTCACCTTTTCGGAGAAGATCTTGGCGGACAAGAAGGTTCCAGCAACCCTCTTGTTGATCTCCCCGAGCGTCGGATACGGATGAACGGCAGATGCCAGAGTTGATAGCTTCACCTTTCCATTTACGATAGCCACCCACTCACTGACCAAATCCCCAGCTCGTGGCCCTAAAATTTGAATGCCGATAGGGCGTTCTTTTTCATCGAGGAGCATCTTGATCTTTCCAACCTCTTCGCCCTCGGCAAGGCTCCTGTCGTTGTCCTTGAACTCCTCCGTCCATACGGAGTAATTGATCCCGGCAGACTTCGCCATTTTTTCGTTCATCCCGATGCTGGCGAGTTCAGGGTCGGTATAGGTACACCAGGGGAGAAAGGTATAGTCCGTCTTTCTGGGAAGGTGAAAAATCGCATTGCCGATCACAATCCCCCCTTCATATCCGGCTGCATGGGTGAACAGGTAGGTCCCCGTGACATCTCCAGCTCCATAGATATGCTTATGGCTGGTTCTCAATCTTTGGTCTACTTCGAGGCCCTTTCGATCATAGGTAATGCCAATATCCTCCAATCCCAAGCCTCGCAAATTCGCTTCCCTTCCCATGGCAACCAGGAGGGTTTCAGCCCTAAGATTGATTGGTTTTCCCTCATCTGTTTTGATAGTGACCTCTCTTTCATTCCCCAGGTCTTTCGTTCTGACAACCGAGGAGCCTAAATAGAACGTTACCCCTTCAGCCATTAAGACGTTCATGACTTGATCCGCCATATCTTTATCTTCTTTGCTGAGAATCTGATTGCTCCGCTGAACAACGGAAACCCTTGTTCCCAAGCGACAGAAGGCCTGTGACATCTCGATGGCAATGGGGCCGGCTCCAAGAACGACCATGGTTTTTGGCAACCTATCGAGCGAAAAGATCTCTTTGTTCGTGATATGGGGCGTCTTATCCAGGCCCTCTATCGCAGGAATGGAGGGGGAGGAACCAGTAGCGATAACCCAATTCTTGGCAGTATGGGTTTCCCCATTTAGCCGAACCTTATGTTCATCGATAAAAAAAGGCTCTCCTAACTCCACCCTGACACCGAGCTTGCAGAACCTCTCCTCGGAATCGTGTTTTTGTATGGTACTGATAACCGACTGGATTCTCTTGGCCACCTCTCGAAAATCCACTGGCTTGGCTTCCACGGCTGGCAGGCCAAATTGTTCGGCATTTTTCATCAAATGGTACACATGGGCCGTCCGAATGAGTGTTTTGCTGGGAACGCATCCGAAATGGAGGCAATCTCCCCCAAGTTCTTTTTCCTTTTCAACGAGAAGGGTCTTCGCGCCAAGCTGAGCCGATCCGGATGCAACGGTTAAGCCTCCTGATCCCCCACCCAAGATACCCATATCAAAATCATACTCCGCCATGACATCCTCCTTAGTAATCCCTTTTTCAGGAGTTAAATCACGAAATGGTAAGTTCAAATGTCAAAATCCAGCACCAATATCAATTTCAAATGTCAAAGTTCAAATGCCAAAGAGAAAATTCCAAATGACAGAATCCAATTGTCAAAAGTTTCTCTTTTGTTTGCCATTTGGCATTTCGCATTTTTGGAATTGGTCATTCTATCTGACCTTATCCCGAAACCTCATGCCTTTTTGAGCTCTTGAAGGCCTAAGAACGCGGCTCCCCAAAGCCCACTTTCCTCGTTCTTATTGAGATACACCGGTATTTTTTTGAGTAATTCCGACAGAGTTCTGGAGCTGCGAAACTCAGTCGCAAAAGCCTCGTGGGTAACGAGGTCCGGGATTTTGGCAGCCACCCCGCCAGAGATATATAGGCCGCCAAGTGCAAGAGTTTCAAGGGCATAATTGCGGCACACCCTGCCATAGAAGCGAGCGGCCCAGGCGATGGTTTCGGAATTCGGGGCGAGTTTCGCTGCAACCTCCTGGGGCTCCAGCCTCTCCCCCGTCAGAAAGCGATGGATGGAGCTCAAGCCCTTTCCCGAAACCACGGTGTTAGCCGTTACATATTCTTCCCCGAGTTCTCGCAAGATGAACTCTTGAAATTCGAATTCCCGGTCAGATACAAAGGGAAAATTCGCGTGGCCTCCCTCGGAGGGCACTGCCACAAAACCTCCCGATCCATCGGGGACAAGGGCGGCCATTCCAAGGTTACTCCCGGCGCCGATTACAGCCACAGTTGCGTTAAATACTTTTTTCCCCGGCACTATCTGTTCCGCCTCTTCCGCAATTGGTGACCGGCAGGCAAAGGCCTGAGCAACGAAGTCGTTAATCAGTAAAGAGCGGTTAAGGCCGAGCGCTTTCTGTGCCGCCGAAAGCTCGATATCCCAGGAGATATAGGGAGGTGAGCAGTAAATCCCACCTTCGACCGGACATGCGACCGCGATGATCGCGATATCAGCCCTCTCAGTTCCCAGGGAAAAATCTCTTCCACGCAACTGTTCGATTAAGTCGGAAAAGGAACCGGAATCCTGGGTTTTCAGCCATTGCGTTCCAACAAGGGAGAGGTTTCCGCTTTGGTCAACCGTAAAATGGGCAAATCGGCTATTTGTTGCGCCAATATCAGCAGCCAGAATATTTTTCATAGGAAGTCCCTGCAAGGTAATAATTTTCCTCTACCCTCCATGTGCAAATGCTGGATACAGGAGCATACCGCCATCGACGAATATCGTGATTCCATTCACGTAATCCGATTCGTCAGAGGCCAACCAGATGGCAACAGCTCCAATATCCCTCGTCTCCCCAACGCGCTTGTAAGGAATGAGTTCCAATAATTTGGCCTCTGCCTCAGGAGTCTCCCACGCCTTTCGATTGATGCGCGTCTTGATAGCGCCCGGGGCAATGCTGTTTACGCGAATCCTATGGGGTGCAAGCTCCTGGGCCATGGTCTTCATCATCATCATGACACCCCCTTTTGAGGCGGCATAGTTGACATGACCTGCCCAGGGAATCGTTTCATGCACTGAACTTATGCAAATAATTTTCCCGGCGGCAAGGGATCTTTCGGGAACAACGCCGCGGCGAATAAATTCCTTGGCGGCTTCCCGGGCGCACAAAAACTGGCCTGTCAAATTGATGTCCAAGACACGCTGCCATCGATCCAACGTCATATCGATAAAGTTGGCATCCTTCTGCACCCCTGCATTATTGACCAAGATATCGATGGTGCCGTATTCCTTGAAGGTGGTTTCGAACATTGCCAGTACGTGATCTTCTTTGCTGACGTTTGCTCTCACCGCAATGGCTTCACCCCCGCCATTTCTTATATCCTGCACGACACCGTTGGCAGCCTCTTCATTGGACGAAAAATTGACGACTACACGGGCGCCTGAACGCGCTAGGGCTTTGGCAATGGCTTCTCCGATTCCGGAGCTCGCGCCCGTGACCAATGCGGCCTGATCTTTCAAAAGGTCGCGTGACCTACCGGGTGCGTCATCGCGAAAGGGCGTCTCCATGGTTATTCCTCCCCTTTGATCTTTTTGATCATTTTTGGGATGAAGAGGGAAAAGATGAAGAGGCCAACGGAGAAGAACACCTTAAAGGAGAGAAGTTCTCCCCAGTTGCCGCTCGCCAAGACCTCTTTGAGGGTACCCACAAAAAAGGTTAAGATGAACGTTCCAACCATGATACCTAGTCCGGTACCGAAAAAATAATCCCAGAACCGCACTTTTGTTAACCCCATGCCGAAATTCATGGGGGTGAAGGGGAACCAAACGAGTCGCAGATAAAGGGTTGTGGCAAACCCGTTGCGCTCGATGGCGTCGTCGTATTTTTTCAGGCTGTCCCCAATCAAGGAGGCGGTGAATTCCCTGCCCAGGGTTCGTCCGATCCAAAAGGCGGCACTGGCGCCGACCATGGCCCCTACCCACACATACAGAAACCCCGGCAATACGCCCCAAATGGCTGCCCCCAGGGCAGTAAGCAGGGTGCCGGGGATGAACAGACATATGCCAACGGCGTAAACCAGCATATAGACCAGGGGAGCCCAGATACCCGCTGCCTCTAAAAGCCCACTGAGAGTTTCGCGGGTAAGAAAACCTTTAACTGGGGTAAAACGCATCACGTAAATGGCCACGACAATGAAGACCACAAGAATGGATGCCTTTATGAGGGCTCCTTTACGATTCTTCGTTGTGGGTCGAACAGCTTCCATCGCTCTACTGCTCCTTTCTCGATTCCTATTTTCTTTATCACGATTCCTAAGATCAAATCCTTGGTTCCAATCGATTTTAGCATTCCATATGCCCAGTTCCCATTTGGCGAGAGATCTTTCCCGTGAAACGGTAGTTTACTCAATTAAAATATAATCTCACATCTTACTAGATGAAATGGGGGAAAGGCTGTATTTCTTAACCTGAAGGGCTGTATGTTTGGGAACGGCTGTCCTGCTTAAGGATAATACTTATAACGCAATTTAGAATCAGCAAAGATGACAACTCAGCCGATTTCGAAGTTACTAACGACGGGGTGCACTCCCCAAGCTGCTCTTCCCTCCCTTCCCCCCATCATATTTATCCTCATCGATAGAGCTCGATGTAGTCGAGATACGAAATGGATTTTTCTCCCGTATTGTCCGAATCATTCATAATGGCGATGCTCGCGATAGGGGGAGGCTTTTCGCCAAAGGCCTCCTCATAGTCTTTCCGAATGTTCACATCCTCATTCAGCCATTTTCCAATATTGGAATTACCCTTTTGTAACAGAATCATTTTGGACTTCTCGGTAAAAGCATTGATGATTATGGTTTCCTCGTGTTCCCTGTTCGCCCAGATATAATTCAGACCGCTGTGGGGAGGATATTCTCCATAGATCAATTTTGCCGCATTGTACTTGACCTTCTCCATGAATCCGGCCTTCTCAGGATCATACTTGAATACGATGTAGATGCGGAGCGGATAGTCGTCTCCTGATTTCGTTTTAGCATCGCCATTCGTATAGACATTTTCCACTTTCCATCGCCATCTCATCCTTGAATACTGGTAGATATTGAAATCCTTTCTATAGAGAACTGCCGATGCCGATGCATTGCTCTCTGCTTTCAAATAGTTCTCCGAACCATTGGACTCAATCGTATAGGAGGTGTGTTTTTTTATTTTTGGAAAATAGAGCGGCTTCCAGCTGTTGAGGTCGTTGAAATCCTCCCGAAAGAGAGGATTCTCTTCCTCAGAATGGGCTTGTGGGGCAGCAGATATACACAAGAGAATCAGGGTATACGTCACGAGATACCAGTAAAAAGATCGCTTAAGCATTACGATTATATTTCATGCCCCGGTGGGGATGGATAATCCCTTTTGCCCTCACCAATGGCGAAAGGCACGATCTAATCACCCTCGGATAGTTTCGATTTCGCCTTTCCCATGAGTTCCACGGCTTTTTTCACCACATGATCGGCCGTAAACCCAAATTTTTCGAATAAAGTCCTGTAGGGGGCAGAAGCACCGAAGCGATTCATCCCAACAGCCTCGCCCATGTCGCCGACGTAACGATGCCACCCCTGGGGTACGCCCGCTTCTACCGCCACCCGTACCGCTATTTCGGGCGGGAGCACCTCGTTCCGATAGTCAACCGGCTGCGCCTCGTACAATTCCCAGCTCGTCATGTTCACCACACGTGCAGCAGTCCCCCTCTGTTGAAGTCTTTCCGCTGCCTCCAGGGCCACGTGCACCTCGGAACCGCTGGCGATCACGATGACGTCCGGCCTCTTACCCTCGGTATCGCTGAGGACATAACCCCCGCGAGAGAGGCCATCGGCAGGGGCATACGTGCTCCGATCCAGCGTTGGGAGATTCTGTCGAGTCAGGGCCAAGGCTATGGGACCGCTTTTCTGATCGAGGGCGTAACGCCAGGCTTCGGCTGTCTCGTTCGCGTCAGCCGGCCTGATGACCGTCAGACCTGGTATTGCCCTGAGGGAGGCTAAGTGCTCGATGGGCTGATGCGTCGGTCCGTCCTCGCCCAAACCGATACTATCATGGGTAAAGACGTAAATGACCTTCAGGCCCATCATGGCGGCCAGGCGAATGGCGGGCCGCATGTAATCGGAGAAGATAAGGAAAGTGCCACCGTATGGAATCACACCACCATGGAGAGCCATACCGCTGATAATTCCTCCCATGGCGTGTTCCCTGACGCCGAAACGCATGTTGCGCTGATCGTAATTATCGGCCTTAAAGTCATTTACGTCATTGATGAGGGTTTTGGTCGAAGGGGCCAGGTCAGCGGAGCCGCCGATTAAGGTGGATAGCTTCGGCGCAATGGCGTTAATCACCGTACCGGATGCCACCCGGGTTGCCATCCCCTTGGCGTCGGCGGGGAAGGCCGGAATATCCTTGTCCCAGCCGGAAGGCAATTTACCCTTCATCGCTCGCTTCCACTCCTCAGCCAATTCAGGGTATGCCTTTTCATAAGACTGAAAGCGGGCGTTCCACTCGTCCTCCGATTTCTTGCCCTCTTGAAGGGCCTGACGGAAGCGGGCCAATGCTTCCTTGGGGATCATAAACGTCGGCTCGAGAGGCCAGCCGAGGTTCTCCTTGGTCAACTTGACTTCATCGATACCCAAGGGCTCGCCGTGTGCCGCTGCCGTGTCCTGCTTATTCGGGCTGCCGTAGCCGATGTGCGTTCGGGTAACAATCAATGAGGGACGCCCGCCCTCTTCTCGCGCCCTCCGAATCGCCCCTGTTATTGCCTCCAAGTCGTTCCCGTCATCCAGCTGCTGCACGTGCCATCCGTAGGCTACAAAACGTGCTGCCCGATCCTCAGTGAAGGCGAGATCGGTGCTCCCCTCGATGGAAATACGGTTGTCGTCGTATAGGTAGATCAGCTTGCCAAGCTTCAAGTGCGCGGCCAGGGAAGCGGCCTCGTGGGAGATGCCCTCCATGAGATCGCCATCGCTGACGATACCGTATGTATAGTGGTCCACAACGGTATGGTCTGGACGGTTGAAATGGGCTGCCAAAAAACGCTCGGCAATGGCCATACCGACCCCGTTGGCGAAGCCCTGTCCCAAAGGACCGGTTGTGGTCTCAACCCCCGGTGCGAGATATGATTCTGGATGGCCGGGAGTTTTACTGTCCCACTGGCGAAAGTTCTTCAATTCCTCTAGCGGCAAATCGTATCCGGTGAGATGCAATAAGCTATAGAGCAGCATGGATCCATGTCCGGCGGATAAGACAAAACGGTCCCTATCAGGCCATTTTGGATTTGCGGGGTTCATCCTCAAAAAGCGAGTCCAAAGGACATAAGCCATTGGAGCCGTGCCCATGGGCATGCCGGGGTGACCGGAATTGGCCTTTTGCACCGCGTCCACGGCCAGCATGCGGATCGTATTGATGCAGAGTTGATCCAAAGCCTCTTGTGCATCACTCATGAAAAACCTCCGAAATCGTTTACGAACAGTTCGTTAAATCTACTTCTTAATACACCATTCTATTTTGATATGCTACATTTTTTTATCTGAAATTCCTTAATTCTTTTGCGGGATTCCGTTGTTCCTGAGCGTAATTCTATCCTTCAAACCGCAGCATCGAAGCACCGCATAACAGCAGTACCCAAACCCGGCTGGAGGTGTAAAATTTCCCAGGCCCCCGAAAGGGTCACTTCGAAGGCTTTGAAGCGAAGGAACAATGGTGTCCCCTGTTGAGATATCTCGTTATCAACAAAATAAAAGAGCTAGAAAGTATTTCCTCTAGAATTCAGCAAGTTCCAGTTTTTTATGGTTTCCTGACACCGAGCAATTCAAGCATTTTCTCGGGGTCAGTAGTTGGAAGCTTGCAACTATAGTTGAGACAGACATAGGCAGTGGCTTTGCCATCGATGCTCGCTTGATTTTTCGTATACTCTGCGAGCCGGCTGATCTCCGGCGATTCCCCTTTACTCGGCCGAAGAAGAACAATCTTGTTGGGAACGAAGTGTGTACGGAGGGCTCGTACCAACGCTTTTGTGTCCTCAGCGCCCGAGTCTCCAGCGATAACCACCTCATAAGAGGGGCCTACCGCAAAGTCCACTGCAGCCATCAATTGGGTGTGGGCTGAAGGCGATTGACTGACGGCCTTGGAAAAAGCACGTCCGATCTTTACCGCTTTCTCCTCGAAATTCGTATTTGCCGTAATCCTTCCCAGGCGAAACAGGTTTAAGGCTGCAACTGAATTCCCCGATGGGATTGCCCCATCATAAATATCCTTCTGGCGTACGACGAGTTTCTCAGCGTCATCTGCGGTGAAATAAAACCCCCCCGCCTGATCGTCCCAGAAGTGTTTCAACAAATCATTATTGAGTTCCAGGGCGTTTTGGAGGTAGCCCACCTCAAAGGTGGTTTCGTAAAGTTCTAACATTCCCCAAATCAGAAAGGCATAATCATCCACATAGGCTGGCAGGGCAGCCTCACCATCCCGGTAACGGTGCAATAGTCGGCCATCTGACGTGCGCATATTGTTGAGGATGAAATCCAGGGCCTCTTTTGCGGGTTCCGCATATTGGGGTTCATCGAGGATCCTTGCCCCTTTGGCCAGAGCGGCGATCATCAGGCCATTCCAGTCCACCAGAATCTTATCGTCTTTATGAGGGTGGATCCGTTTCTCCCGAGCAGCGAAGAGTTTCCCTCGCGCATCTTTCAGACGCCTTCGAAGTTCTCGCTCGGATATCTTCAGACGAGCGGCAATCTCACCGACTGTCCCCTCCACGTATAAAATATTCCTTCCCCTTCTCTTCCCCGTTGCCTCTTCGTGAAAATTACCCTCCTTCGTAACGTTAAAGACCCTTATGATCAAATCGGCCTCCTCAGCCGAGAGGACCGTTCGAATCTCCTCCTCCGTCCACAGGTTGAACTTCCCCTCTTCCCCTTCACTTTGGGCATCCTCTCCAGAGTAATACCCCCCTGTTGGTGCCCTCATATCGCGCAGAACGTACGTAAAGATCTCCCGCGCTGTATGCCCGTAATCACTAATGCCGGTTGCTTGATAGGCCTCCGTGTACGCCATTGCCAGAAGTGCCTGATCATAGAGCATTTTTTCAAAGTGCGGTAACAGCCATAATTGGTCGGTGGAATAGCGATGAAACCCAAATCCCAGGTGGTCGTAAATACCTCCATTGCGCATGGCTTGGAGGGTCTTTTCCACCATCCGGAGGCTTTTTTGGTTACCGGTACGTTTCCAGTAGCGAAGCAAGAAGAGAAGGTTGTGGGGGGTGGGGAACTTGGGGGCACTCCCGAAACCACCGTATTGCTCGTCAAAACGCTGGGCAAGCTGTTCGTATGCTCTCCTCAGAGTGGATTCCTCCAGTTCTTCGCCCGGCGCATATTTCGACACCTTCCCGAGAGCACTGGTGATCTCATGTGCCGATTTTACTACTTCTTCATGTCTCGTCGCCCAGATCTCTTTGATCCGGGGAACCAGGTCCAGCATTCCTATTCTGCCAGGGCGGCTCTCCTTTGGGAAATAGGTTCCGGCAAAGAAGGGTTTTTTATCCGGTGTCATAATGATGGTGAGTGGCCATCCGCCACTGCCCGTCAACATTTGGCAGACGGTCATGTAAATGTTATCGAGGTCTGGCCGCTCTTCCCGGTCCACTTTGATGGAGACGAAGACCTCATTCATCAATCGAGCTACCTCAGAATCCTCGAATGACTCGTGCTCCATCACGTGGCACCAGTGGCATGTTGAATATCCGATGGACAGAAAGATAGGTTTATCTTCCCTTTGTGCCTTGTCGAATGCCTCTGGTCCCCATGGGTACCAATCAACGGGGTTATCCGCATGCTGAAGTAAATAAGGGCTCTTCTCAAATATGAGGCGGTTATGACCCTTTGCAGGGAGCCTCCGTAGCCGATCTCTTTTCTGCTGCTCATGCTGTTTTCGTTCCATCATTACCTCTCCGATTTCGTTACCCGATGCCCAGTGAGCTCCCGGGAGATTTGCTATTCCGATGCCCATAAGAGCAAAGACAAGGGGTAACCCAGTCAGGACCTTTATTCTTTTACCCTTCATGTAATGCCCGGATGCCCGCTCCATTGACATCCTCCTCCCTTAACGATATCATTTTCGTCATGAAGGCATCAACGCGATGGTTCTAGAATTACGCTTGCAAGCCTTTCAAAGAATATTTGGTGTGACAATTAACTATAATCCATTGATATGAATTGATCCTTGACCTAGGTCAAGGAGGGTTCCCCTGTTGGGTTTTTCTGAAATTTCCTCTGATTATTCACCGTAGGGCCATGGCTTTTGTTCATCCTAGCCGTTGGATGTCAGGTGGAGAATTTGTCGATATGCGCTGCAGCGAAGCGCTTGTGTGGCGCGGAGAACGCCTTGATGATTGCCCAACAAATCGCCCGGAGATTTTTGGAGATGTAACCACGAAGGGGCTGAATCCTGGCGTTGAGAGAACATGATAGGGGTTAAACGGTTATGAGCACTTGGTGGATCGACGAGCCATTGGTCTTGGGGAGCAGTAATCCTACGAAGGGCCAACTCAAGGAACTCTATCGGGAAGGGTTTAGGAGCATTATCTCGCTTCTCGATGAGAGGGAGCAAAGCCCCAACTATGACATTGGGGAAGTTGGAGCACTGGGGTTTAGGAGGTATTCCATTCCTTTAGAGGACTTTTCAGTCCCGATGCTGGACGATTTCAAAACATTCTTGGAAGCGGTGCATCGAGCTCTGGAGGAAGGCAAGGTTTTGGTCCATTGCCGGGCTGGACTTGGAAGAACTGGCACGATGGCCGCCGCTTATTGGATTGGCAAAGGCTTATCCGTCAATGAGGCAATCAAAAAGATTCGCAGGTCAAACCCGGGTGTCGTCGAAACCGAAGAGCAAGAAGATAGCCTGTATGAACTGGAAGCGTTCATTTCTTCATGGGGTCGTGGATCTGAATGAAAGTCCCGGCTTTTCGGGCAGGGCAAGGTATCATTGCTTATCATTTTCAGTCACAACCCTCATCTGATTCCGTCCCGGCAAAATAATCCCCCTGAAATCCATCTGCATGAGATGTTTAATGAATGCCCGAACAAACCGAGCATTTCCACTCAATCTGCATTATTCCCTTTTTCTAGCCTATTTGCTTTCAGCTTGCTTGATTTCAATCCCAATGTTTGTGAAAAAAGGTTATAGCGTTCTCAAAAATTGTTTGGATTTTTCGGAAAGGCATCAAGTTTTTATAAGAAATTCAAATAGTTATATACAACCAGGTCTTGGCATAAAATATGCTATTCTGTTGAATGTATCTTATTCACCAAAAGAGAAGGAACTGCGCAACTGAATTTTGCCCGAACTAATTCACTACAAGGAGAAAAACCATGGCCAAAGGAGATAACGTTAAATCACCCCCTATGGATGACCAAGCACTGAACGTAATGGGAGAAGCGGTAAATATCATTAAGACCATGGATATATACTGCGGCAGACCAACCGCTGGTTATCAGGTAGTCAGGATAGGGTTGGATGTTACGTTTACTCCGGACTTGAATAAGGTACATACGTTAATTGACAAATACTTTAATGGACAAGAAACTGAATCCCATAGGGGCGGAGAGGATTATGATAATAATAAAGAGGGATAGGAGGCGAGGGAGAACAAGAGAGTATTCTGGGAGGGATGTATGGGCAGTACAATAAAAGGAGCAGCCAGACTGACTGTTCTTGCTATCATAGGACTTTCGCTCATTGCAGGATGCGCCGGCCCTCGTTGGACGGGGTTAAGCGACATCAAGAAGAAGGAAATGGCACCGGAACACGATACGGTACGTATTAGTTCTAGACCCTCTGGTGCAAAGGTTTTCGTGGAGGAGAGACTTGTTGGCCTTACTCCTGTTAATGTTGAATTGAGTTTTAGGAGAGTTAAATGTTACCGAGAAAACGTGCTCATGGATGGGGATAAAATCCTTGAGAGAAAGAGACTCGACCATGGTATGGAGTACATCCCGGAACACTACGATATAAAAATATACAAACGTGGATACAGGGCATATGCTATTAAACACAAAGGTGATAACCAAGACGGAAGGTATCACGCCAATATTGTTCTTCGAGCGGAATAGCCACTACGACCATACATTCGTTAGAGGATGGAGTCCAACTCGATAAAGAGGGGAAGCAAAGAATGCTGAGGTAAAGCAGGATAAGCCCCTATAAAAGTAAGGATGTTAGCAACGGTCCTGCTTTTCTTCCTGAATATGGTCCGATGATTTCCCCCCAGTCCACATAATCCCACCTTCAAAGCTATCTCACGGAGATTTTGTGAAATTGTAAAAAAGCGATGAACGTATGATCTCTCCCTTGGAGGGGAGAATAACGGACGTTGAACACGAATATCGATTCTGCTAAAATCGGCTTAGTTTAGGATTGGTGGGACAGAAATCCATGGGTCTGCTTGGCAGGCAATATGGCACTATGATGAAGGAAGCTTTGCTGGGGATGGAGGCAATGGAATGCTGGAAATCAAAAACCTGATGGTATTCTATGAAAATGCGATAGCCATCAATAACGTCAGCATGAGATGTCGCAAGGGCGAGATCACGGGTGTCTTGGGTGCCAACAGCGCCGGCAAATCCACACTCATGTATACCATTTCGGGGATCATATTAGACGTAAAGAAGAAGGAGGAGATGAGAGGGGGGGAGAGGATAACGGTACTCGGAAGCCTTCACTATGACGGATTGGATATTAGCACTATGAAGCCGAGCGAAAGGGCCAGGAGGGGAATT
>JABAOH010160924.1_pt1 | contig 13262 bp, 13 predicted proteins | sample 7062181 | NCBI WGS metagenome assembly JABAOH01 (sample SAMN14538630, study PRJNA623070) | marine sediment metagenome | biome: marine biome [ENVO:00000428]; feature: marine pelagic biome [ENVO:01000023]; material: deep marine sediment [ENVO:00002113]; isolation source: pool of 5 deep marine... | reverse complement strand
AAAAGGATGACCAAAGAGCGGGCTGATAGTATCGCATTCGGCAATGAAGAGCTTATAAAAGAGATGCTGAACGTTTTAGATAACCTCGATAGAGCGCTTGAGCATGCGGAGCATCAAGAAGAAGCAAAACCCCTGATCGATGGTGTAAAAATTGTCCAAAAACAGTTTCTCAACACATTGGAAAAATTTGGAGTCCAGGCTATTGACGCCTCTAAAGGCACGGTATTTGATCCTATGATGCATCAGGCTATAGAGCATGCAGAATCAAACGACATTTCCCCTGGCCATGTGCTTATGGAAATGCTTCCGGGATACACTATAAAAGACCGTCTGTTAAGACCGGCATTGGTAGTCGTAGCTAAAGATTCTGATGAATCAGAGACTTAGTAATAGAGCCTCAATAACTTAGTAACATTTAGGTACGGGAAATGCAATCTATTGATTACTATGAAGTTCTAGAAATAGAAAGAAATGCTGATCATGAAGAAATAAAAAGATCATACAAAAGACTTGCGTTTGAATACCATCCCGATAGAAACCCCGGAGATATTGAGGCAGAAGCGAAATTCAAAGAAATAAATGAAGCATACCAGGTGCTCAGCGACCCCGATAAACGAGCCCGTTATGACAGTTTTGGCCATATATCCTCCGAAGGTTTATTCTCGGATCAAGACTTTGAGGCCGGTTTTAATGATATCTTCGGCAATCTATTTGAAGAGGTATTCAATGCAGGCGCCAGAGCACGTGCTCAGAGGGGAGCAGACCTAAAGTACAGCCTGGATATAACCTTCGACGAGGCAATAGATGGTATAGAAAAAGAGCTAAAGATACCGAGGCATACCTTGTGCCCGGACTGCGACGGAAGCGGTGCAGCTCCTGGAGGAGAAGCTACTTGCACAGACTGCGGCGGAAGGGGAGAGCTTAGGTTCTCTCAGGGTTTTCTTGCGATAAAAAGGGCTTGTCCGGCATGCGGCGGATCAGGTGTAAGGATTACCAAACGCTGCTCTAACTGCGGGGGCAATAAGCTCGTCAGGACCGATCATGATGTAAAGGTAAAAATACCTCCCGGGATTACAGACGAGTCAAGATTAAGAATACGAGGAGAGGGGGAAATAGGACTATATGGAGGACCCCCCGGCGATCTCTATATTGAAATAAGCATTGAGGAACATCCGCTTTTCAAAAGACACAATGAAGACCTCTACTGCGAAGTGCCTATCAGTTTTGTTAAAGCAGCACTTGGGGCCGAGATTGAGATTCCAACCCCAAAGGGAAAAAGCACTATAAAAATCCCTGCAGGCACTCAGTCAGGTCAGACTTTTAGGCTTAAAGGAAAAGGTGTCCCCAGACTAAACGGCCGAGGAGTAGGGGACTTATACATAGAATCTAAAGTAGAGATCCCTGTGAAATTAAACGCCAAACAAAAACAGAAGTTGCAGGAATTTGCAGAGGCCTGCCAGGAAGAAAACGATCCGCTCTCTAAAAGATTTTTTGAAAAGCTCAATCAGATATTCAGCAAAGAAGACGGTCTATAGATCAACAACCGCCGGCTATAGCCGGAATAATCGAAACCACGTCATTCTCACTTAGTGCAGTTTCTTTTCCGTTCAAAAATCTTATATCTTCATTATTCACGTACAGGTTTATAAATCTTCTAACCTCTCCCGACTCATCACATAGCCTTGTTTTAAGCCCGGGGTATTGATTCTCCAGCTCATCTATCAATGCTGCTACGTTTGAGGCGCTGATATTTACCTCATCCTGGTCGGCTGTTAATTTTCTAAGCGGTGTTGGAATGCGCACTGATGGCATCTTCAGACCCTCCTTGGTTTTCGTTATTTAATTTATCATAAAGCTCTTCAAATTCCTCAATATTGGCATCAATAACATGCGGCTTGGAGACATCATCGGTAATAGCCTCCTGGGTTTTGAGCCCGTTTCCGGTAATAGCAACCACTATTGATTCATCTTTTGGAAGAACTCCTTGCTCAATAAGCTTTTTGGTGACCCCAATTGTTACTCCGCCGGCCGTCTCCGTGAAAATACCCTCCGTTTCCGCAAGAAGCTTAATCCCGTCTATAATTTCCTGGTCGGTAACGTCTTCTCCCCATCCCCCGCTCTCGTTCATCACTTTCATAGCGTAGAAACCGTCTGCAGGAGTACCAATGGCAAGAGATTTTGCTATGGTATCGGGCTTGACCGGTTTGAATATCTCCCACTTGTTCTTAAGCGCGGTAGTAATCGGTGAGCATCCTTTGGCTTGTGCTCCGTAAATCTTTGTGCCGTTCTCTTCAACCAAACCCGTTATTTCAAACTCTTTTATTGCCTTCCACACTTTAGTCAAAAGCGAGCCGCTCGCCATTGGAATGACCATATGCTTAGGCGCACGCCATCCAAGCTGCTCCATAACTTCAAATGCAAGGGACTTAGAGCCCTCGGCATAGTAGGGACGCATATTAATATTTACGAAAGCCCACGGGTATTTGCCTGCAATCTCGCTGCAGAGTCTGTTTACATCATCATATGTACCTTTAATACCAACCAGATTAGCCCCGTATACAGTAGTTCCCACAATCTTTGCCTGCTCTAAGTTGTATGGGATAAAAATGTAGTTATTAAGGTTTCCGGACCTGGTAAGTGCAGCTACAGCATTTGCCAGGTTTCCGGTAGAGGCGCATGATGCAGTATCATAGCCGAANNGAAGGATAAGGTAGGGAAGCAAACCCCGTCGTTCTTTACGTAAATCTCGCTAACGCCAAGAGCCTTGCCCAAATTATGCGCTCTGATTAATGGAGTATGCCCCACTTTTAGTCCCACTGTAGCATCCTCATCAACCGGTAGGAGCTCCTTGTAACGCCATATGTTGCCGTCTCTGCTCTCGATGGTCTCGCGGGATATGGCGTCCTTGATCTCATCGTAATTATATTCCGCCTCAAGCGGCCCAAAGCAGATATCGCAGACGTGTAGCGCTTCTTTGGGGTACTCTTCACCACATTCTTTACATTTAAGTCCTTTTACAAAACCCATATAATCCCCTTTAACTTATTGAATAAACTACAGAAAATACCCTCTATCTAATACCTTGTCAAAATNNTCGTCTAATTCTCTAAACTGAACTTTTTCAAACTGCTTAGCCTCAATCTCATTCGGATTTTTTCTATACATCCCGCCGACGATCAAATAATCATTATCAGCCAGCTCCCAGCTCCCGGGCATAACGATGTTTATGAAATTACCCTTTGTATCATAGAGCTTGAAGGTGGTTTCAACTTCGTCGGCACCTGTAAGTTCGGTTCCTTGCTGCTCAGAGTAATCTTGCACAACTCCCTCAATTACAACAATAGCACCGTCATATGCCACAGGTGATAAGAGTATCCTGAATATAGGCTCTCTGATGCCTTGAATTCCTTGCCCGGGGATATATTCAGGCTCCTTATCTCCGCAGCCGGCAAAAGCAAATACCAGTAAAATCAAACTGAGAGCGATTATTTTGCTCCTATAAGTAAACTTCACTTGATTATTTAGCATGGGTATATATTTTACCTGCAAAGTATGAATAATTTTAATATTTTATGGCATACTAACTATCTTTATTTAATAAGAGCTTAGGAGACTGCGAATGGACATCTACATTGAAGATGGATACACAATTGCGAGAATACGCATACCGGACAGCGACAGCAACTACAACTACATTGTATGGTGCAACAAAACCAATGAGTGTGCCGTAATAGACCCGATTGACCCGATATCGCTATTGGACTTCATAAGGGAGCACGAGCTTATGGTTAGGTATGTAATCAACACGCACTGCCATCCGGACCATATATCGGGAAATGACCCGATACTGAAAGTGAGCCTGTCTCTAATATCCAAAGCACTAGTGCACACTCTTGGAGCAGAGCGCATAGGTACTAGATACGAGACTGTAGATGAAGGTGATATAGTCAAAGTGGGTGAGCTGGAAATCAAGATTATACATACCCCCGGACATTGCCCGGAGCATATCTCTCTAATAATCGGGGACAATATATTTGTTGGAGATACGGTTTTTGTAGCAGGCTGCGGTAATGTAAAACATAGGGGGGTCGTTGAAGACCTATACAAGAGTCTTGCAAGAATTAGGGAGCTGCCCGATGAGTACAGAATGTTTGTGGGTCACGACTATGCCGAGACAAATTTAAGATTTGCTCTAAATGTTGATCCGAATAATGAATATGCCAAAGATAAGCTTGAAGAAATAGAAGAAAACATCGAAGAAGGTATAGACATTCCGCCCACCACCCTGGGTGAAGAGAAGAAATACAACCCGTTTATGCGTTTTGATGATCCTGAAATAATGCAAGAGCTCAGAAAACGGAATCCCGATCTGAAAGCCGATCCCGAGTCAGTATTCAAAGAACTTCGCGCGCTCAGAGGTGAGTGGACTTAATAATCCAAAATCTTAACAAATTAAAAAATTGAAAATGCAGTCTGGTAAAATAATGCTATGACAAAATCTGTCTCAAAATCATACGATTTATTAAACGAGCTATTAGGGAAGCGTATTCTCTTTCTTGATGGAGCTATGGGCACTATGATTCAGCGCTACAAGCTTGAAGAAGAGGATTTCCGCGGGGAGCAGTTTAAGAATCATCATATAGACCTAAAGGGCAACAACGATCTGCTTTGCCTCACCAGGCCTGAAATAATTACAGAGATTCACAAGAATTATCTGGAATCCGGGGCAGATATAATTGAAACAAACACTTTTAACGCAAACAGGCTCTCTCAGTCTGACTATGAGCTGGAAAATATTGTGCCCGAGCTAAACAAAGCTGCAGCAAAAGTTGCAAGGGCCGCTGTGGATGAATATATGGCCCAGAATCCGGACCGGCAATGCTTTGTCGCAGGAGCGCTTGGCCCTGCAAACAAAACCGCATCCATCTCCCCGGACGTTAATGACCCTGCGTACAGGGGCGTCACATTCGATGAGCTTGTCGATACGTACTACGAGCAGACAAAAGCGCTTGTAGAAAGCGGTGTAGATATAATTCTTGCAGAAACCACCTTTGACACGCTAAACCTCAAAGCGGCAATTTATGGAATTAAAAACTTCCTCGATGAATATCACGAAAGACTGCCGCTCATGCTTTCGGTAACGATAACCGATGCATCCGGGCGTACACTTTCCGGGCAGACGATAGAGGCGTTCTGGAACTCCGTTAGGCATGCAGAGCCTATTAGCGTCGGCATAAACTGCGCTCTAGGCGCGCAGGAAATGAGGCCTTACATAGAAGAGCTCTCTAAAATAACAGACTGCTATATCAGCTGTTATCCAAACGCGGGTCTACCGAACCCTCTCAGCGAAACCGGATATGATGAGACTCCTGAAGACACATCAGGATTCCTTGAGGAATTCGCCAGGAGCGGATTTATAAACTTAGTCGGCGGATGCTGCGGAACTACTCCGGATCATATCGCAGCCATAGTCAGTAAAGTTAAAGACCTGCCGCCCAGATCGGTACCCACAATCCCGCAGGCAACCCGATTGAGCGGCCTTGAAGCGCTCGATATCGCTGAGGACTCTCCGTTTATAATGGTCGGGGAGCGCACAAACGTAACAGGGTCGCCTAAGTTCGCAAGACTTATAAAAGAAGATGATTTTGACTCGGCCCTAACTGTTGCAAAACAGCAGGTAGACAACGGAGCAAATCTAATCGACGTGAACTTTGACGAAGCACTGCTTGACGGTGAGGCATGCATGAGGAGGTTCCTCAACTTAGTTGCCTCCGAGCCCGATATCGCAAGAGTCCCTATAATGATAGACAGCTCGAAATTCACTGTTATCGAAGAAGGGCTTAAATGCGTTCAGGGCAAGGGTATTGTGAATTCGATAAGTCTTAAGGAAGGGGAGGAGAAATTCCTCGAGCAGGCCGAGATTTTAAAGCGCTATGGAGCTGCCGCTATTTTTATGGCCTTTGATGAAGAAGGACAAGCCGCTACAAAAGAGGACAAGGTACGTATATGCCTTAGAGCATATAAACTCCTAACAGAGAAAGTCGGTATGGATCCAAACGATATAATCTTTGATCCAAATGTGCTTACAGTCGCAACTGGAATTGAAGAGCACAACAACTACGCCGTTGATTTTATTGAGGCAGTACGAGAAATAAAGAAGCTATGCCCCGGAGCTAAAACGAGCGGCGGTATAAGCAACATCTCATTCTCATTCCGCGGAAACAACGTAGTAAGAGAGGCTATGCACAGCGCTTTTCTTTATCACTCAATAAAAGCGGGGCTGGACATGGCAATAGTGAACGCAGGGATGCTCGAGGTTTATGAGAACATAGACAAGGAGCTCTTGGAGAAAGTAGAGGATGTTCTGCTCAACAGGAGGGCTGATGCGACTGAGATACTTATAGAGTATGCGGAGCAGGTAAAAGGGTCAGAAAAGACTAAAGAGAAGGACGCAGAGAAATGGCGCGAAGGCACAGTTGAAGAAAGGCTGTCTCATGCGCTTGTGAAGGGTATTGTGGATTACATAGATGAGGACACTGAGGAGGCCAGGCAGAAATATGATAAGCCGCTTGATGTAATAGAGGGGCCCCTCATGAACGGTATGAAGGTGGTTGGAGAGCTATTCGGTGAGGGCAAGATGTTCTTGCCTCAAGTGGTAAAAAGCGCACGCGTTATGAAGAGGGCAGTTGCTTTTCTGGAGCCGTTTATGGAGGCTGAGAAAGGCAAGTCCGGCTCCGGTCAGGTAAGGGGCAAGTTTGTAATTGCCACAGTAAAGGGAGACGTCCACGATATTGGTAAAAACATTGTATCCGTTGTGCTCGGATGCAATAACTATGAGGTTATTGATCTAGGCGTAATGGTTGCGTGCGACAATATACTAAAAACAGCAAAAGATCTAGATGCAAATATTATCGGCCTTAGCGGCCTTATAACACCTTCGCTGGATGAAATGATCTACAATGCATCAGAGATGGAAAGACAGGGGTTTGATATACCCCTTCTAATCGGGGGAGCAACCACAAGCAAAGCTCATACCGCAATAAAGATCGCGCCTGAGTATAGCGGTGTAGTTAGCCATGTGCAGGACGCCTCGCTTGTAGTAAACGTTTGCAACGACCTCCTTAACCCTGAGAAATATGAGCAGGTTGCAAACGAGCAAAAGGCAAAGCACGAAGAGCTTCGAGCTCTTCATTCCTCTGCTCAGGAGAAAACCAACTATCTTTCAATAAACGAGGCCCGCTCAAAAGGATTGCAGTGCAGCTGGGACAAAATTAATATTGATGTACCAGAGAATATAGAAAGCCAGGTAATTGACCTTCCTGTTGAGGAGATTATTCCCTATATAGACTGGTCGCCGCTGTTTTGGGTATGGGAGCTTAAGGGCACATATCCGAAAATCCTTGAGCACAAAGAATACGGCAAGCAGGCAAAATCTATCCTTAATGATGCGAGAACCCTGCTTGATCAAATCGCCAAGGAAAACAGGTTCAGACCAAGAGCTGTGCTGTCATTTTGGCCTGCAAACAGCAGTGGCGATGATATAGAGATATACAAGGACAACTCACGCGCTCACGTTATATCAAAATTTCATACGCTCCGCCAGCAAAGGGACAAGGGAGAGAATGAGACATATCTTGCCCTATCAGACTATGTGGCGCCTAAGGAATCCGGCATAGAAGACTATATCGGCGGGTTTGTTGTAACAGCTGGAGAAGAGGTTGAAGAGTTTGCCGAGACTTTCAAGAAGAAGCACGATGATTACTCCGCTATAATGGTACAAGCCCTAGGAGACCGCATAGCCGAGGCTTTGGCTGAAATGATTCATAAGAAGGCTCGAGATATCTGGGGATATGGGAAAGAAGAGAACTTATCTCATGAGGATTTGATCAAAGAGAAATACAGAGGAATCAGACCTGCTCCAGGATACCCTGCGTGCCCTGACCACACGGAGAAAGCTATACTCTGGCAGCTTTTGGACGTAGAGAAGAATATTGGTGTGAGTCTTACAGAGAACTATGCAATTTATCCTCCAAGCTCAGTGGCAGGGCTCTATTTCGGCCACCCGGAGAGCAAATATTTCCACGTTGGCCAGATAGGTAAAGACCAAGTCAGTGACTATGCTGAAAGAAAAGGTATGTCTGTATCAGATGTGGAGAAATGGCTGAGACCTAATTTGGGATACAATACATCCGCAGACAAGCAAGCGGTAGGTTAATCAAAAGCAATAAAATTTATTCACAAGCAGTCACAGTGAAATCGAAGTCTCAAATCTGGAGGTATATCTCTATGCAAACATCTATCAAATTTTTCTCAGCAGTGATACTTGTCCTGGTCCTAATAACCCAGGCATCTTGCGACAACGAGGGAAGGGCACAGTCAAACTCTCAGAATATAGACTCTGCATTTTCCGGAAGCTTTGTTACAGGGAGCGTAAATTCCGACACAAACCAGGACGGCCGCCCCTCATTTAACAGATACTATGAAGGCACAAGCAACCTTGGCGAGCTGAGCATATTCATCGCAGATGAATTCGCTGTGCCCACTCCGCCCGACTCATGTCCTCAAAACACACTGGAATTCTTGCTTGTATCAGGAAGCTTTGTGATCAGGACACCCGGCGGAGATTTGATAATGGGCGATTTGCTCTCAGCTGTCAGCTGTTTTGATCCTGAAACGAGCACATCAGAAATCAATTATGAGGGTGAATTCACCAAAGGAACAGGATCTTTTGAAAACATATCCGGAGATCTGGCAATAAAAATCAATTCTAAGTTCCTGAATTTAACGTCTGTGGACGGTTTTGCCTCCGGAGGCTCCACCGGGACTCTCGACGGCGTAATAGATTTTTCCGGGGATATTTAAGAGGTTATGAATATTTTTTCAAGATAGCTGATATCTCTCTTGAGAATCTGGACCTTGGCATCACGACATCACATCCAGCCTCCGCAGCATCTTTCTTTAACTGCCCCTCCACATGCGGCAGGTATCCCATCGTGGTTACTTTTGCAAGCTCAGAGGAGGACTTAAGTTCCTTTAACAAAGCTAAGGGTTTTAGTTTGTTAGAATTCAGATCGAAAATAATAAGTTTAGGAAGCCTGCTGGACAACGATTCCTTTAAACCATCCTTGTTTTTTACTATTTCCAATTCCACGCCGGCCTGATTTGCGGCTTCTTTTATTTTAGATCCAAAAAAAATGTCATCTACAACTGCAATAACCCTTGTCTGCTCCACATCACTCATATAATATACTCCTCTTAATAATTCTATATAATTATTCTCACTCTACAAAGAAGGTGCGCGTATGAGAAACGGGAAAGTTAATACAATATTCTTTGATGCGGCGGATACGCTGTTTTATATCGAAAAGGGTCTTGGACACACCTATGCACAGGTAGCCAAGAAACACGGGGCCGACCCGCACCCGGAGGGTCTCAAAAAAGCTTTCTCGAAGGCTTTCACCTCAGCACCTGCTCTTGCATTCGGCGGGGTATCAGAAGAAGAAAGAAAAGTTTTAGAGAAGAATTACTGGCGCGACATTGTGGAGAATGTGTATAACGAGGTGGGAATGTTCAAAGGGTTCGATGCACACTTTGACGAGCTGTTTGAAGTTTTTAGAAGCCAGGCTTGGGCAATCTTTCCTGAAACAAAGGAAGTATTAACTCAGCTTAAAGATAAAAATTATAAGCTTGGAATCATCTCAAATTTTGATTCAAGAGTATATGACGTAATGAGCGATCTTGAGATACACGTATACTTCGACAGCTTTGTAATCTCAAGCGAGGCAGGACACGCCAAACCAGACCCCAACATATTTCACATAGCCCTAGCAGACATAGGCTCTGACCCAAAAGAGTGTATTCACATTGGCGACAACATCTATAACGACTTCCATGGACCAAGATCACTTGGAATACGGGCAGTGCTTCTGGATAGAGAAAATGAATATGAATCTATCGGGGAAGAGCATAAAATAGCTAGCTTAGAAGAAGTGTTGAAATACTTACCTGCTTAGAACCTTTGCAGCATCCTTTGCGAAATAGGTTAGAATCAGATCTGCCCCCGCGCGTTTAATACTAATAAGGGTTTCCATCATAACAAGCTCCTGGTCAATCCATCCGAGCTTTCCGGCAGCTTTAACCATAGAGTACTCACCGCTCACTTGATATGCAGCAACCGGGTGATCAAACTCTTCCCTCACAGCCCTTACAACATCCAAGTAGGGCAGAGCAGGCTTGACCATTACTATGTCTGCTCCTTCCTCAATATCGAGCTCTATTTCCCTAAGCGCCTCCCTCACGTTAGGAGGGTCCATCTGATAGCTCCGGCGGTCGCCGAACTGGGGAGGGGACTCCGCAGCCTCTCTGAACGGCCCGTAAAAAGCCGATGCGTACTTAGCGGAGTAGGACATGATAGCAGTATCATGATGACCGTTTTCATCGAGCTCATCACGAATCACTCCCACACGCCCGTCCATCATATCGGAGGGAGCAACGATGTCTGCACCTGCCTCTGCGTGCGAAAGTGACATATGAGCTAAATACTTGAGCGTCTCATCATTGTCCACATCACCGTCTTTTATAATCCCGCAGTGGCCGTGACTCGTGTACTCACACATGCAAACATCCGTAATCACGATAATATCTTTTACTCTCTTTTTAATCTCTCTGACCGCTCTTTGTATGATCCCGTCCTTATCGTACCCCTCAGTACCCCTTTCATCTTTATGCGATGGAATACCGAAGAGAAGTATTGCCTTTATACCGAGTTTTTTAACTTCGCGTATCTCTTTAATCAAATTGTCGATAGACTGCTTGTATATTCCAGGCATGGATTTAACTGCCACCCTCTTATTTTTGCCGGGCATAACAAACATAGGGTAGACAAAATCATCCGCACTGAGCTTTGTCTCTGTAACAAGCTCGCGGATTGCAGAGTTTTTTCTCAACCTTCTCGGTCTATATGCTGGGAAATACATGGCCTGTAGTTTAATTGCTTATATCACCATAGGCAATATGCGTTGATGTTTGCGGGCAATCGTATAATATTAATTTCCTCTCTCAGATCGGAGATAGTTATGGAAAAGGATAATAAAAGCCTCGACTTCATTCGGGCTATTATCACAGAGGATATCGCTAACAATAAGAATGAGGGCAGGGTAGCCACAAGGTTTCCTCCCGAGCCAAACGGCTACCTGCATATAGGCCATGCTAAATCGATCTGTCTTAATTTTGGAGTAGCCGAGGAGTTTGGGGGCACATGCAACCTGAGGTTAGATGACACAAATCCCACCAAGGAAGAAACCGAATACGTAGAGTCCATTATGGAAGATGTAAGGTGGCTAGGGTTTAGCTGGGACGACCGCCTGTACTACGCGTCAGATTATTTTCAGGATCTATATGACTATGCCGTTAAGCTCATTAAGGATGGAAAGGCCTATGTAGACAGCCTAAGCGCGGACGAGATAAGGGAGTACAGGGGCACTCTAAGCGAGCCCGGCAGGGAAAGCCCGTTCAGAGAAAGACCCATCGAGGAGAGCTTGGACTTATTTGAGAGGATGAAAAACGGCGAATTTAAAGAGGGCGAGCATGTGCTTAGGGCAAAAATAGATATGTCCTCTGACAATATCAACATGCGCGACCCGATTATGTACAGAATTCTTAAAGAGACTCATCATAGAACAGGAGACAAGTGGTCGATATACCCGATGTATGACTTTGCCCACGGACAGTCGGATTCTCTCGAGAGGATCACTCATTCACTGTGCACACTCGAGTTCGAAGACCACAGGCCGCTCTACAACTGGTTCATTGAAAACATCGATATTTATGCGCCAAGGCAGATCGAGTTTGCGCGCTTAAACCTTTCATACACAGTGCTTAGCAAAAGAAAACTTATGCAGCTTGTAACAGAAGGCCGCGTTTCGGGCTGGGACGACCCTAGAATGCCCACAATATCAGGGCTAAGAAGAAGGGGCTACACGCCTGCATCGATAAGAAACTTTTGCGAGGCAATCGGAGTAACTAAGCACGACAGCATAATAGACGTAGCGCTGCTTGAACACAGCCTAAGAGACGATTTGAATAAAAATGCTCTTAGAGTAATGGGAGTCTTAAACCCCTTGAAAATCGTTATAACAAACTACCCGGAGAATAATAGCGAAGAGCTTGATGCGGTGAACAACCCCGAGGATGAGAGTGCCGGGACAAGAAAAGTTCCATTCTCAAGAGAGCTCTATATTGAAAGGGACGACTTTATGGAAGACCCGCCCAAGAAATTCTACCGCCTTGCGCCCGGAAGAGAGGTTCGCTTTAGATATGCTTATTTTCTTACCTGCACAGACGTCATTAAAAACGATAACGGCGAGGTCGTAGAGCTTCACTGCACATACGACCCGGACACTAAAGGCGGCAATGCGCCTGATGGAAGAAAAGTTAAGGCAACAATCCATTGGGTCTCTGCCGGGCACGCTATTAAAAGAGAGGTAAGGCTATACGATAGACTCTTTACCGACCCTGATCCGGAGCACAATAAAGAGGGAAAAGACTTCACCGAGTTCTTGAACCCTGACTCTCTTAAAGTGCTTAGGGATTGTTATCTCGAGCCTAGCCTGGCGGATGCAAAACCGGGAGTCAACTATCAGTTTGAGCGACTTGGATACTTTATTGCCGACCCTGTGCCATCCGAGGGGGGCGGGACCGCATTTAACAGAACGGTTACTCTTAGAGACACATGGGCAAAAGTTAAAGGGGGATAACCTAAAAATATTCCTCAGCCTCCGTGCTGAAGCCCTGCACGCTCAAGCTTAACCCCGTCCATATAAAGATTGTCCTCCTTGTCTATCGCCAGACAGCCTTTAGCGATTAAGTTATGCACCGCATAGGGGAATATCTTCCATTCTCCTTCTTCCCTGATCTTCTCGCTCATAAGATTCTTGTCGCTTTCGGTAAAACCTTCAAGGGATATAGGTTTGGACTGTATAATAGCAGGGCCGAAACGCTCGCCGTGCCTCTGTAAGTACACTGTGCATTTAATGCTGTCCTCCCCGGCTCTTAGTGCCTGAACCGGGGCATCAACACCCCGTATCAGATTTGTTTTTGTAATATCTCCGGGATATAGATTTATAACCCTGTTCTTGTATCTGTCCAAAAATATTGAGCTAAGCCGCCTTCTGTAGCCCGCAAGAACAATTAAATCAGGTTCACAGACCTGCTCTATCATCTGTATAACCGCCGCATCATAGCCGCTACGCGCAGAATCATCC
>JABAOH010111669.1_pt2 | contig 13262 bp, 12 predicted proteins | sample 7062181 | NCBI WGS metagenome assembly JABAOH01 (sample SAMN14538630, study PRJNA623070) | marine sediment metagenome | biome: marine biome [ENVO:00000428]; feature: marine pelagic biome [ENVO:01000023]; material: deep marine sediment [ENVO:00002113]; isolation source: pool of 5 deep marine... | reverse complement strand
GCTGCCGAAGATAAAGGTATCGGAGAGCAGGAAGATCCACATCATGGCCTTGCCCCAGGGCACATGAAACGTCTGTTTGTCCGCGGCGAAGTCCTCTACGACGCCTTTAGTACCAACAGCTAGTGCATCAGCTTCGGCCATAAGTCTTTATCCTTTTTAAGTCGCTAACAGCAGAGCAAACAAGCCAACCCATACCAGCAGCAGGTAGTGCCAGTACACGGTGCAGAGTTCGACGCTCAGGCGAACGCTCCTGGCGTCGGCACCCATCAGCATGCGCCAGGTCGTCCGCCCCCAGACCCACATGCCGCCGAGCAGGTGCAGACCGTGCAACGCGGTCAGCACATAGAAAAACGAATTGGCCGGATTGCTCGTCAGGAAATAGCCGCCCGCATTCAACTGTTGCCACGCCATGAACTGGCCGACCAGGAACAGGATCGTGCAGGCGCCTCCCACGACCAGGCCGACCTTGACCGTCAGTGGCTGGGCGCGTCGCGCGGCGCCGCGCGTCAGTTGGAACGCGATGCTGGCGAGCACCAGGATAACGGAGTTGAGCCACAGTAAGCTTGGTTCATCTACGGGCCGCCAGTCCGCGAGCTTCATGCGCATCATGTAGGCGCTCAGGAACAGCGCGAACAGCGACGTGACGACCGCGATGAATGACAGCAGGCCGAGCTTCGCGGGATCGATGTTGACGATGCCGCGACCCGGCTGGTTTTCGAGCGGATCATTGGCTTCCCACGGCTGCGTGTTCAGGGACTGCCGGAGAAGCCAGCCGATGATGCTGGCCATCAGAATGGCGAGGAATATCAGCGTCAGCGTCACGTCGAAGTCCCGCCTGCGGGAGCATCGCCACCCTCGCCACCGTGGCTGTCGTGCACCGGCGCCGCGGCATCGGCGGGTACGTTCTGCGGAATAAAATCGTCATGATAGCCGGGCACGCTGTAGTCGTACGCCCAGCGGTGACACTCCGGCAATTCGTGGCCCCAGTTGCCGTGCTTCGGCGGCGTGTCCGGCGTCTGCCACTCGAGCGTGGTCGCCTTCCAGGGGTTGGGACCGGCTTCTTTGCCGTACTTCAGGCTGACGATAAGGTTGTAGATGAAAATCAGCTGCACCGCGCCAACGAGCAGTGCGGACATCGTTATTGCCTGGTTAAGTTCGATTGCGGACTGCGGCATGAACGCCGTGTCACCCATCGCAAAGTAACGGCGCGGCACGCCCAGGAAGCCTAAGTAGTGCATCGGCAGGTAAATGGCATAGACGCCGAACAGGGTCAGCCAGAAGTGCAATTTGCCGAGCGTCTCGTTGTACATCCTGCCCGTCATCTTCGGATACCAGTGATAGATCGATCCGAACACGACCAGCACCGGCGAAACGCCCATAACCATGTGGAAATGCCCCACCACGAAATAGGTGTCGGACAGCGGCAGGTCGATGGTCACGTTGCCGAGGAACAGGCCGGTCAGGCCGCCGTGGGTGAAGGTGAAGATGAAGCCGATCGCGAACAGCATTGGCGTTCGCAAATGGATATTTCCCTGCCACAGCGTCAGCACCCAGTTGTAGACCTTGATGGCCGTTGGCACGGCGATGATCAGCGTGGTTGTCGCGAAGAAGAATCCGAAGTAGGGATTCATGCCGCTGACGTACATGTGGTGTGCCCACACGATGAAGCTCAAGCCGCCGATCGCGAGGATTGCCCACACCATCATGCGGTAGCCGAAGATGTTCTTCCTGGCATGCGTGCTCAGGAGATCGGAAACCAGGCCGAATGCCGGCAACGCAACGATATAAACCTCGGGATGGCCGAAGAACCAGAACAGGTGCTGGAAAAGTACCGGGCTGCCGCCCGTGTGCTCCAGCGTCTCGCCCATCGACATGATCGCGGGCATGAAGAAGCTGGTACCGACCGCCTTGTCCAGCGTCATCATCACGGCGCTGACGAACAGCGCCGGGAACGCCAGCAGGCCGAGAATGGTTGCCATGAATATGCCCCACAACGACAGTGGCATGCGCATCAGTGTCATGCCGCGGGCACGCGCCTGCAGAATGGTGGTCACGTAGTTCAGGCCGCCCATCGTGAATGCCACGATGAACACCGCAAGGGAGCCGAGCATCAGCACGATGCCCCAGTCCGTGCCGGGCGTGCCGGGCAGAATCGCCTGCGGCGGATACAGGGTCCATCCGGCCCCGGTCGGCCCGCCGGGAACAAAGAAGCTCGCAAGCAGGATGATGACCGACAGCAGATACACCCAGTAGCTCAGCATGTTCATGAACGGGAACACCATGTCACGTGAGCCGATCATGAGGGGGATCAGGTAATTTCCGAAGCCGCCGAGGAACAGTGCCGTCAGCAGGTAGATCACCATGATCATCCCGTGCATCGTGATGAACTGGTAATAATCGGTCGGTGTTATGAAGGAGAATGTATCCGGGAAACCGAGCTGAAGACGCATCAGCATTGACAGGCCCAGTGCCACGAGTCCGACAATGACCGCGGTAATGCCGTACTGAATGGCGATTACTTTATGATCCTGACTCCAGATGTACTTGGCGATGAATGTCGTCGGATCGTGATGCTCTATTTCGTGATCCCGATCGGCAATTGCAACGTATGCCATCAAAATCCCCTTGAGGTTAAAACCTGGTTAAAAATGTTTCGTTCTACAAACTGTTGACGTAAGCGACGACGTCGCGCATGTTTTGCTCGTTCATCAGCATGCGCGACATCATTCCCATCTGTTTTCCGTGAAGATCGGCCGGGTGCGTGCCGCGGATGCCGGCTTTGAAGTTTTTCAGCTGATTGAGCACGTACCAGTCGCTGATCCCGGCAAGGCGAGGCGCGTTCATGGCGATGCCCATGCCGTCGGCGCCATGGCAGTTCGCGCAGTCGCGATACAGTTCCGCACCATGCGCCACGTCACCGGTCACGGTCGATGGCGCGGGCGTGTCGGGCATTGAAGCGATGTAGGCAACGACATTATCAAGAAGCATGTCGTTGGCCAGGGTCGCGGCCATCGGTTGCATCTGCCGGCCGTACACGTCTGCTTCGTGTGTACCGCGTATGCCGGCTTTGTATTTCCTGATCTGCTCTTTCAGGTATCTGGGATCCTGCCCCGCGAGCTTCGGCGCATTCAGGGCAAGCAGACCCTCGGCCTGCGGACCATGGCAGGCCGCGCAAACCGCGTAGGACGCCGCACCGGCGGCCGCGTTACCCGCCGGTCGCGCCTGCAGTTCGGCAAAGGTCGGCTGACTGTCCACCCACGCAAGGTAAACGTCGGGCTCGTCCACGATGACTCTGCCACGCATCGCGTGATGTGCCATACCACAAAGTTCCTCGCAGAGAACTTCGTACTCGCCGACCTTGGTCGGTTCGAGCCACATGTAGGACTCGAGTCCAGGTACGGCATCCATCTTCACGCGGAACTGCGGCACGGTGAGGTTGTGCAGCACGTCCTTGGATCGCAGCCAGAAGCGGACCGGCGTGCCTACCGGTATGTGCACGGTCGCATCGTCAATAAGAATGTCGTCGCGACCGGCCGGATCGTCGGGATCCATGCCGAAGGGATTTTCGCTGCTGATCAGTTGTCCATCGGTGATTCCGAACTCGCCGTCATCGCCCGGCAGGCGATAGGTCCACTTCCATTGCTGGCCGATGGCCTCAATTTCCGTCGCTCCCTCGGGGACCGATACAAACTTCGCCCAGACGAACAGCCCCGGCGCCAGCATCGCCGCAACGCCGACAGTGGTCAGCACGGTCAGCCAAACTTCCAGTTTCTTGTTTTCGGGTTCGTAATTTGCCTTGGCGCCTTCCTTATAGCGATAGCGATAAATTGCATACACCATGAACAGATTGACAGCGACAAAAACGATGCCGGTCACGACCAAAGTAATATCGACCGTGGTATCGATCATTCCCCAATTCGAAGCGATTGGTGTAAAAGTCCAGGGACTAAGGAAGTGAAAGACAAGCGAACCGACGACCAAAACAATCAACGCAACTACTAAAGGCATACTTTCTGCATCCTCGTTGTCGAGACCGTCTCGGATTTCCGATGTTGCACGGATATCCGGACCGCCGTTTGTCTTATTGAATGAGCGGCTTGCAACAATTGCATCAGACGTCAGCCTGACGTATGGATTCCCCACTATTTGACGACGGCTTTTCGAGCCGTTTTCAGATGCGGTCAGGTCGCGTCCATGGAGGAGAATAGAGTATTCAGTATCTAATTTCCACAAGTTAGACTGCCCCCTTGCGGGCATGGCGGAGGCGCAATTCGATGCAGGCGGCATTCCTCTTTTGCACAGACGCAAGGACGGCAGCCGACGGAAAACTCGATATTCACGGCGTATTCAACGAGCTGTATGCGCCGGACTTTCCCGCCCGCCAGGATCGCATGGTGCTGGTGGGAATTGTCGAATGGCCGCGTGATCTCGAGGGACGGATTCCGTTTGCGGTTGATCTGGTCGACGCCGAAGGTATGGCAATCTTCTCGATCGAGGGTCATACGGAGGTCGACGCCCGGCCGCCTTCAAGACCGCCGGCGAAAACGCATTTCATTTTGCCGCTGGAAAAGGTGATGTTTCAGTCGACGGGTCACTACAGGGCGAGGATCAAGCTGAACGGCGAGGATATTCCTGGCCCGTCTATGCACCTCATGCGCAGTTAATCACGGGAGCCGCTTCTGCTGGAGCGAGCCGCCGCGATACCTGCCTATTCAAGTCCAGGCTTGTATTCCAGGCTGGCGATGTATGCCGCCACCGCACGAATACGCTCGTCCGATTCAAGCATCTGCGACATGATGCGCATCTGTGCACCATAGATATCGTTCTCGTGACCACCGCGGATCCCGGCGATGAAATTTTCGAGCTGTCTCACGATGTACCAGTCGTGTTGATTCGAGAGTCGCGGCGCGTCCAGTGACTGTGCTCCCTCGCCGAACTCCCCGTGACATGGGATGCAGGTTTCATAGGCCTGCTTGCCGAGCGCCAGGTCACCCTCGACGGTCTTGGGCGGCTCGGGCAGGTCGAGACTCGTTATATAGGCCACGACATCGGCTATCTGCGCGTCGGTCGCCAGCACCATGGCCATCGGCCGCATCTGCGCGCCGAACGTGTCATCCGGGTGCGCGCCGCGGATGCCGGCTTTGAAATTCTTGAGCTGCCGGGTCATGTACCAGGGATCCTGGCCGGCATTTGCCGGCGCGTTCAGCGCCGAAATGCCTTCCGCGTTCGGACCATGGCATGCTGCACACACCGCGTAAAGTCGCCTGCCGCTGTCGACGTCCCCGGCGGCACCGGCCGGCACGACCACGCCGAAAGTGAGCGGCAGTAAAAGGAGCAGGCAGATGCTTTTTTTTGTCATTGGCTTGGATGCACCTTCGGGCCGTATAAAGCGCGATTAAAGCTACCGGAGTCACCGCCCCGCTGCAAGCTGGCAGACTTGTATTCGTCATCGGCCTGCGAACGCCCGAATTTGTAGTTTGCGGAGCTTCAGGGCAAACTCTTGCAAAAATAAGGGGGTGTTCTTTTGTCTATCTCGGTACTCGAAGCACTTCGACCGGCAGGCAAGGCAACCGTGATCACTATCGTGCTGATCGTTGGTCTGTTCGTCGGCGCTTGGGTGCACGGCAAATATTTTTCAGATCGTACCCCGGTGCAGCCGATCGAGTTCAGTCATCGGGTGCATGCCACGGACAACGAAATTCCGTGTCAGCACTGTCACATCTACGCAGCAACCACACCATCCGCTGGCGTTCCCAGCGTGAGTAAGTGCATGGGCTGTCACCAGTCGCTGCCAGACGTCCGCGAACAGCCGGAGATACTCAAGCTTGCCGCCTACTGGGAGAACCGTGAGCCTATTCCCTGGATCAAGGTGCACGATGTTCCCGATTTTGTTCACTTCACACACAAGCGGCATGTAAAAGCCGGGCTCGAATGCCAGGAATGCCATGGCCCGGTAGAAACCATGGACCGCGTCACCCGCGTTGCGACGATGAGAATGCCGTGGTGCGTCGACTGTCATACGGAGAAAAATGTGGAATATGGCCGCGATTGCTGGACATGTCACAAGTAGGGATGCCACGGACAAGAATAAAAAAGCCGGAGTAGTAGCCATAGACTGATTGCATATCGCCCGAGGGGGCGCTGGGACTGGATCGAATGTCGAAGATCAGCCGTAGAGACTTGCTGCAATACATCGGGGCCGGAGGCGTCGGGGTCGTTGGTGGCGTTTTGTATGGCGAAAGCATTGAACGCGATGTCGAATACCTGGTTCCGCAGGTCATCCCCCCGGAAGATTATTCTCCCGGCATTGCAAGCTGGTACAACACCGTCTGCAATCAATGTTCGGCCGGATGCGGAATCTCCGTGCGCATTCGCGAAGGCAAGGCCAAGATAATAGAAGGCAATCCGGTGCACCCGGTCAGCCAGGGTCGCACCTGTGCCAGGGGACAGGCCGGACTGAATGCCCTGTATAACCCGGACCGGATCCGCGGACCGTTACGCAGCGCGGGTGCGCGCGGTTCCGGAGAATTCGAGGATATAAGCTGGGACGATGCACTTACGACCGTCGGTAGCCTGCTCGGCGTGCTCAGAATCGATGAACAGGCGAACCGTGTTCGCCTGCTGTCGGGACGTGTCAGGGGTCACCTCGACGAACTGTTTGCGCGTTTCATGAGCCTTCTCGGATCCGAACATTATCAGCAATACGACTTCACCCATCCGGGTACACTGAGAGCTGCGAACAGGATTTCCTTCGGCACCGAGACATTGCCTTATTACGACATTCGCAATACTGAATACCTGCTGTCTTTCGGTGCCGACTATGTCGGGACCTGGCTGTCTCCGGTGCATCACGCGCTCGCTTACGGTCACCTGCGGCAGGGCGGTGCGCGGCGTGGCAAGACGGTCCAGGTCGAGCCACGAATGTCGCTGAGCGGTGCCAGCGCCGACGAATGGATAGCGGCACGGCCCGGTACCGAGGGCTTGCTCGCGCTCGGCATTGCGCATGCGCTCGTCAGCGAGGGCCACTATGACGCCAGTGACGCCGCCGAGTGGGCCAGTGCGCTCGCAGCATATTCGCCGACGGCCGTTTCCCGTGACTGCGATGTCAGCGAACAACGGATCCTCGGGATTGCGAGAGAATTCGGCGCCAGTTCAGCGAGCCTGGCCATCGCCGGCGGCGCGACGGCGGCGGGAACCAATGGCGTAGCCAGCATCGTTGCGGTCAATGTGCTCAACCACCTCGCCGGTAATCTCAATCGGCCGGGTGGCGTCATCCTGAATAGCGCCGAATCGGGTCGGACGACGAGCCGCGCCGGGGTGACCGGCTTCCAGGGCATGCTCGATCTCGTCGCCGCCATGCAAGCGGGCGCAGTCGAGGTGCTGATCGTGCACGACACGAACCCGGTATTCACATTGCCCGCAAGCGTCCCCGTGCGCGAAGCGATGCAGAATGTGCCGCTCGTGGTCGCGCTGTCGAGTTTCCGCGATGAAACCAACGCGATGGCCGACTTCATCCTGCCGACCAGTACCTACCTCGAGTCCTGGGGCGACGATGCGCCGGATCCCGGCGTCGGCTTCCCGGTTGCCTCGATTACGCAACCGGTCGTTGCTCCGCTTCATGACACCTTGTCTGCGGGAGACATCGTGCTGGCGCTCGCGCGGCAGATCGGCGGCGAATTACCGATCGAATTGAGCTGGGGAACGATGGAGGAATTCATTCGCGAGCGCTGGCGCGAAGAGCTTTACGACACCGCAGCGGAGGGGAGCGATACGGGCTTCGATGATTTCTGGCAGGCAGTACTCGAAGCAGGCGTTTTGGGACAACCGGCCGCGCCTCGCGAAGTTGAGGCCGCGCCCGCAGCGGAAGCGATGACAGCCGCAATTGCAGATCCGGTTTCAGGGTTTGCGGGCGATGAGTCCGAGTATCCATTCATATTGCATCCCTTCCTCACGACGACATTTACCGACGGCAGGGGAGCGAACCTGCCGTGGCTGCAGGAACTTCCGGACCCGATGACCAGCGTCGTGTATGGATCCTGGGCGGAACTCAATCCGCTCACCGCGGCCGAACTCGGCGTGCAAGACGGCGATGTACTCGAAGTCAGCTCGCCCTCAGGATCGGTGCGGGTTCCGGCACTCGCATTCCCGGCCATCCGTCCAGGCGTCCTCGCGATGCCGATCGGCCAGGGGCACAGCGACTACGGTCGCTACGCGCAAGGCAGGGGCGCCAACCCGGTGCACATCGTGCAAATACTGGTCGACGATCAATCGGGCGAGCTGGCCTGGGCTGCTACGCGAGTGAAAGTTCGGAAGACCGGTGAACGGGTGGAAATCATCAGGACCGACGGCGTGACGCGTACCCTCGGCCGGCAGATACTCGGGCCGACCGGCGATCACGCCTGATGGAGGACATGGTGAGTTGAGCACATTCATTGAAAAACTCAGGGAGTATCGGAAACCCGGTTACTACGAGAAGTTCGATTATCACTGGAAGATGACAATCGACCTGGACCGCTGCACCGGGTGCGAGGCCTGTGTAGTTGCCTGCCAGGCAGAAAACAACCTGCCCATCGTCGGTGAAAAACAGTACGCAATGCGCCGCGAGATCAAATGGATACGCATCGAGCGATACTGGGAAGGCGAATACCCCGACATAAAGATGAATTTTATCCCGATGCTCTGTCAGCATTGCGACGATGCGCCGTGTGAAACTGCGTGCCCGGTGTTCGCGACCTATCACAACCAGGACGGGCTCAATACGCAGATCTATAACCGCTGCATCGGTACCCGTACCTGTGCCGTTTACTGTCCCTACGAGGCACGTTATTTCAACTGGTTCACTTACACCTGGGACCAGCCTTTGGAGCAACAACTGAATCCCGATGTCAGCATTCGCGAAAAGGGCATCATGGAAAAATGCACGTTCTGCATCCAGCGGATACGCATGGCGAAAGATGTTGCAAAGGATGAGGACGAGCGCCGCGTCAGGGACGGCGAAGTCGTTCCGGCCTGTGTGCAGGCCTGCCCGACCGAGGCCATGGTATTCGGGGACAGCAATGATCCCGAGTCCGGCGTATCGAAGAAAATGAATGACGCAAGGGGCTACACAGTGCTCGAAGAGCTGAATACGACCCCCTCGGTCGTCTATTTAAAGAAATCACACGCTTGAGCTGCTTACATGTTTGATCACGGACAACCAAGTTACGCCGAAGTCAACAAGGACGTCCTGGCATCGATGCTCGAGACGGGCCGTGGCTACTGGATACTGCTGGGCACGACGATGGGTATCGCGGGGCTGTGTTTCTTCATGCCGTGGTTTTACCAGATCGTCGTCGGTGTCGGTGCGGCGGGAATGAATCGCAATGCGGTCTGGGGAACCTACCTGTCGAACTTCATTTTCTGGATCGGACTCAGTCACTCGGGTACCTTGCTGTCGGCGGTGCTGCACATCACCAACAGTCAATGGCGCAAATCCATATATCGCAGTGCCGAGGCGATGACCCTGTTCTCGCTGATGACCGCGGCGCTGTTTGTGATGGTGCACGTAGGTCGCGTGTGGTTCGTGCACTGGAGTTTCCCGATTCCTAACCAGATGGGTCTGTGGCCGAACTTCCGCTCGCCGCTGATGTTCGACGTCATGGCCATCACGACCTACCTGACCGCAAGTTCAATCTTCATCTACATGGGGTCGGTGCCGGATTTCGCAGCGGTCCGCGACGCCAGTACCGGGCTGCGTCGCCGCCTGTACACGATCTTCTCGTTCGGCTGGCGGGGCACGGCAAAGGAATGGCATACGCTGGGCTGGGCCTATACCTTCTTTGCCGTGTTCGTTATTCCCCTGGCGGTATCGGTGCACAGTATCGTGTCGTGGGACTTCGCGCTGTCGATTGTGCCTGGACTGCATCACACCATCTTTGCGCCTTACTTCGTATGCGGTGCCATTTACTCGGGAACGGCCGGCATCGTCACGGTCATGTGGTGCCTGCGGAAGTTTCTCAATTTCGAAAAGTACATCGGCCAGGAGCATCTCGATAATCTCGGCAAGCTCCTGATCGTTCTGTCGCTGATCTGGAGCTACATTAACATTCTCGAGTTGTTCAGCAGTTGGTATGGCGGGTCATCGTTCGAGCTCGAAGCGCTCGAGTTCCGGTTGTTCGGATTCTATGGGCCGCTCTACTGGGAAATGATCCTGTTCTGTGCCTTCGTTCCCCTGCTGATGCTGTGGCGCAAGATTCGCCTGTCCTGGAACAAGATGCTCGTCATCTCCATCCTGATTAATATCGGCATGCTTACCGAACGTTTCATCATTGTCGCGACGTCGCAGCCCCGCAAGTTCCTGCCCGATGCTTTCGGCTTCTATTTCCCGAGCTGGGTCGAGATATCGATCACAGTCGGATCCTTCGCCATTTTTGCGACACTGTTCCTGATATTCATCAAGTGGGTCCCGGCGGTGTCGATATACGAGGTAAAGGAAACCTTGAACCCGCTCAGGAGGAAAGCATGATGGCGGTCGTCGGCAGCTTTGCCTATGAAGATGATTTTCTCGACGCAGCGAGAAGTCTCAAATCGTCCGGCTTCGACAATATCTCGCTCCTGTCACCCCTGCCACTCGAGGAAGCACAGGAGATTCTCGAGCTCGGCAAGTCACCTGTGCGGCGCTTCTCGCTGGCGGGCGCCATCATTGGCGCGGCAGCGGGGTTCGCGATGGCCGTCGCCACGGCGCTCGTGTTTGTCCTGCCGACCGGGGGCAGGGCCATCATCGCCTTGCCGCCCTACCTCGTTATCACTTACGAGATGACGATTCTGCTCGGTGTGCTGTTTACCCTGATTGGCTTTCATTTTGTTTCAGGGTTGCCGGCGTGGCGCGACGAACCCTACCTGCCATCTGCAAACGTCGATCACTTCGTCGTCGTCGTCGAGGATATAAAGGGCGAGCGTGTGGCGCGGGCAGAGTCGATCATCAGGCAGGCCGGGGCAGTGGACATCCAGCAAATGGAGCGCGTGTCATGAAACTCCGTCAGTGGCGCAACCTGGTTTGCGCAATGCTTCTCCTCGCGCTGCCCGGCGCCGCGGTGACCCTGCCCTGGGACAAGGACATGCAGGACCAGGCGTCCATTAAACCGCAGGAGTCGGTGGTGCGCGTCAACGGCAGCTCGGTTCCGGTCGCGGGCAAGGAAATCTACCCGCCGCCCCGGGATCTTCTCGAGCTGGTCCGTGCGCGACTGGATGCCGGCCGCACATTGGTTAACCCGATCCCGAAATCGCCGGAGTCCCTGGCGCGCGGCAGGGAAATGTATGACATGCACTGCATCGTCTGTCATGGCGCACAAGGGCGCGGCAACGGGCCCGTGGGACAGAAATTTGTGCCGCAGCCGATGGAACTCAATTTCGATTACGTGCAGCTGCAACCGGATGGACAAATCTTCTATACCATCAGCCACGGCAGCCTCGCCATGCCGTTTTATCGACAGGCGATAGCAACAGAAGATCGCTGGCACGTGGTCAATTTCATCAAGGAAGTATTTGGCGAACAATGAGCGCGATTCCGGACATTGCCATCGGCGTTGCTGCCGAACGCAAGGGCTACAGGACGGCTGTCACGGTCCTGGGCGCCATTTTCGCGGCCGGCGCACTGGGCCTGGTCTATATGCTGGCGACCGATCCCGGTGCGCTGCCCTGGAGTTTCCTCGTCGCAAGCTTTATCTATCTGCTCGGTTTGAGCCAGTTCGGTATCGCGTTTACCGCGGTCATGAGACTTTGCCGGGCCAGATGGTCGCGGCCATACTACCGGGTCGGCGAGATCGCCACGCTCGCCTACCTGCCGTTCGCCTTCATCCTGTTCCTGGTCATTTTTGCCTTCGGCAGGCATTACCTGTTCCACTGGCTCGAGCCCGCACCCGGCGAGCACCTGAGCCCCTGGCTCAATGAGAATTTCCTGCTGATCCGTAATCTGGTCGCGCAGTCGGTGTTCTACATCCTGTCGCTCGTCTACTTCCTGACGGGCCTGATCCCCGATGCCACCAACGAATCTGCCGGCATCGCCAAGGGAATGCGCGGGGCTTTCCATCGCTGGCTGTGGTCGCAGAAACAGAAACGCAACAATGCGCGCTTGAAAACGAACATGTACCTGCTGGCGCCGGTACTGCTTGTCGTGGCGGTGATTGCCAACACCTTTATTGCATGGGATTTCGCGATGATGCTGTTCCCGCACTACCACAGCACGGTATTCCCGATGTATTTCATACTCGGCAACATGCTCGGCGGCACCGCCGCCATCGTGATCCTCGCCGCAGTTACCTCACGGACGCTTCACCTGAGCGAGTTCTTCAAGACCTTCCAATTGAAGAGTGTCGGCATCGTCATCACCGGCTTCTCGTTATTGTGGATCTACATGTTCTGGGCGCAGTTCTTCGTGTCCTGGTACGGCAACCTGCCGTATGAGACCGGGCCGATATGGAGCCGCATGTTCGGTCACTATGCGCCTTACTTCTGGACGATGATGGTATGCGTCTTCGGCATACCGGTGGCCTCGATGGTCTTCGCCTATACCAAGCGACACTGGTGGTCGCTGCTCACGGTCTGCACGATCATCGTGGTCGGCGTGTGGCTGAACCGTTACCTGCTGGTCATGCCGGCATCGATTGCGGATCACACGCCGTTCTCCTCACTCGCTGAAATCCTGCTGGTCGGAGGCCTGTTCTCGGGTTTCCTGCTGCTGTACCTCCTGCTCATCAAGCGCGTGCCGATGATCTCCGCCTGGGAGATGCGCGATGCGGCGGGCGAAGAAGGCCCCGCCTACTAGTCCGGGACCAGCACCCCACGCGGCACTGGCAAAAGTGCGGTTCGACCCTATTTATTCGGGGCCCGGTATAATGCCGGGTTCGAGAAAGTAAGAGTCGGCCAGGCAACCGCCGGTGCCTTCGGGGCGCCGGAGGAAAGTCCGGGCTCCATCAGGCAGGGCGCCAGGTAACGCCTGGAGGACGCGAGTCCATGGAAAGTGCCACAGAAAACATACCGCCCAAGCGCTTAAGCGCCGGCAAGGGTGAAAAGGTGCGGTAAGAGCGCACCGCGCGGGTGGCAACACGCCGCGGCAGGGTAAACCCCGCCTGGAGCAAGACCAAATAGGGGAGTACGCAGGCTTATGCCTGCACCGCGCGCCTGAGCGGACTCCCGGGTAGGTTGCTAGAGGCAGTCGGCGACGGCTGTCCCAGATGAATGGTTGTCCAAGACAGAACCCGGCTTACGGCCGGCTCTTTCTTTCT
>JABAOH010157401.1_pt1 | contig 13264 bp, 8 predicted proteins | sample 7062181 | NCBI WGS metagenome assembly JABAOH01 (sample SAMN14538630, study PRJNA623070) | marine sediment metagenome | biome: marine biome [ENVO:00000428]; feature: marine pelagic biome [ENVO:01000023]; material: deep marine sediment [ENVO:00002113]; isolation source: pool of 5 deep marine... | reverse complement strand
CGAGGACAAGAACGCGGTCCTGCCGCTCGACGCGGCGATCCAGTCGAACCTGCGCGAGACCACGACGCGGGTGCTGGCCAGCCTGACCCCGCGCGAGGAGCGCGTGCTGCGCATGCGCTTCGGCATCGGCATGAACACCGACCACACGCTCGAGGAGGTCGGCCAGCAGTTCTCGGTCACCCGCGAGCGCATCCGCCAGATCGAGGCCAAGGCGCTGCGCAAGCTCAAGCACCCGAGCCGCAGCCGCAAGCTGCGCAGCTTCCTCGACCACTAGCGGTCACGGCGCAACGGCGATTTTTGAGAGGGGTCTTCGGGCCCCTCTTGTCGTGCCGGACAGACGGCCGCATGAGAACCGGATCAGCCGGCCGCGCCGTCCTCCCGCAGAATGTGCGTGCAGTAGTCGAGGCAGTCGTCGCAGATGCGGGCGCCGGCGCCGGCAACAATCCGCCGGTCGCCCTTCGCCAGCTTGCCGCAGAACGAGCAGCGCCGGTTCGCGGCGCGCGCCAGAAGGGTGAGCGATCGGTCGTCGTCCGCAGCTTCCGGGCCGCCGTCGACGACCTCGCGGCCGAGTGCGATGCAGCGGTCGCAGATATGCACCCGCGGCCCCGCGATCAGGTTGCGAAGCTCCCGCGCCGGCGTCCGGCAGAACGTGCACTTCAAACGCGACCGGCGCAGCGGGCCGGACAGCAGCCAGAACAGGTGCGGCCAGGCGCCGCCGGTATCGCGCACCATCTGGTGCACCCGCTGGTGGCTGAGACCCAGCGCCGCGGCGATCTCCCGCAGCGGTGCGCCCGCGAGGTGCAGGCGTTTGACGGCCGCATGGTAGTCGGCTTTGGCGTCGGCCAGCGCATGCTCCCGGTCCGCCACCGCAGCCTCCGCCCGGCGCGCCCTGCTCAGCAACGTCGGGTCGAGTGGCATGGGGGATTGCTCCATATTTGTCTTGTTGTCTATTATGGATAGACGATTTGACAAACGCAACCGTTGTCGGGACATCGAGGCGGCAGTTTCCGGATCGGCAGCCGTCGGCGCGAGGCAGCGGAGCGGGCTTGGCCGGGCATTGACACTGTGTCTCTGCGTCCCGGTCGGCTATAATGTCCTTTCGAACCGATTGACCGCCCGGAATCCCGCCCATGCAACTCACCCTTCTCGGCACCGGCTGTCCCGTGGTCGATGCGCGGCGCTACGGCCCGGCGCAGGTGGTGCGCGACCGCGACACCGCCCTCCTGGTCGATTGCGGATCCGGGGTAACGCAGCGGATGGCGCAGGGGGGGATCAGCGGGCGCGATATCGACGCGGTGCTGCTGACCCACCTGCACTCCGACCATATCATCGATCTCTTCCAGCTGGTGATCTCGTCCTGGCACCAGGGGCGCGACCGGCCGCAGCGCGTGTTCGGCCCGCCGGGCACCTACCGCTATGTCGACGGGCTGGTGTCGCTGTGGCAGACCGAGATGGAGCAACGCATCGCGCACGAGCGCCGTCCCTCGGCGCTGGCGCTGCAGACCGAGGTGACCGAGATCGCCCCCGGTGAAGAGGCGCGGTTCGGAACGATGCGGGTGCGCGCCGTCGCTGTCGACCACCAGCCGGTGCGGCATGCCTATGGCTTCGTGTTCGAGACCGGGTCGGCCAAGCTGGCGATCTCGGGCGACACGCGGCCCTGCGATGCCCTGGTCGAGGCCGCGCGCGACGCCGACCTGCTGCTGCACGAGGTGTTCGTCCATCGCGACATCAAGGCCGAGGACGGCGTGCGCACCGCCGAGACGATCGAGCGGGTTGCCTCGTACCACACGCTGTCGTCCGACGTCGGCAAGGTCGCGGCGCGGGCCGGCGCCAGATGGCTCGTGCTGACCCACTTCGTGCCGCCGGACTGCGACACCGGAGCACTGCTCGAGGAAGTGCAGCGCGATTTCGCCGGCCCGGTCACCGCCGGCGCGGACCTGATGGTGCTGGACGTAACGAAGCGGAAGGTGGAGGCGCCGGGCGGATGACCGTCGCAAGCTTCCGGCCGGCAGCGCCATGGGCGACGCGCCTGACGCGGCGGACGGTGGCGCTCAGATCACGTTGACCTCTTTGACCAGCTGTCCTGCGGCGAAGCGTTCGTAGCCGAAGCACGAGACGTCGATCGTCCGCGCGGCGCCGAACACGATTCGCTCGGCAGTCACCCGCCCGACCGCCGGGACCTGCTGGATGCCGTGTCCGGAAAAGCCGTTTGCAAAATGCAAGTTTGCAATCTGAGGATGTGGTCCCAAAATCGCATTCTGGTCCATCGTGTTGAAGTCGTATAGCCCGGCCCAGGCGCGCAGCGGTTTGATCGCCTCGAAGGCGGGCACGCGGTGGGCCAGCGCCGGCCAGATCCGCGCCTCGAACGGCGCCCAGTCGACCTCGAAGTCGTGCGCGTCCGGATCCGCCTCCGCCGGCCCGGGCGAGGCGCCAGTCAGGAATCCCGTCCCCTCCGGCCGGAAATACACGCCGGTGGAATCGATCACCATCGGGCAGTTTGTGATCGGCGTGCGGCAGTGGATGACATGGACGATCCGCTTGCGCGGCCGGACCGGGAGGTCGATCCCGGCCAGCGCCGCGAGTTCGCCCGCCCATGGTCCGGCTGCGTTGACGAGGACGCCGCAAGCAATGCGGTCGCCGTTGTCGAGGATCACGTCGGTCACGCGCCCGCGCGCCGTTTTGATCCCGGTCGCCGCCGCCTTGATGTAATGTGCGCCAAGCGCGGTCGCCTTGCGGCGCAGCGCCTGCGTCAGCGCGTAGCCGTCGAACCACCCCTCGCCGGACAGGCCGAGCGAGCCGGCCGCGATGTCGTCGAGGTTCAGCCACGGGAACCGTTCCGCCAACGCGTCGCGGGTCAACAGCGCGACGTCCGCACCGTGCCCGGTCTGGACCGCGTGGTTGGCGTGCAGGATGTCGAGTCCGGCCGCGCTGGCGAGGAACAGGTAGCCGCGCTCGATCAGCCCGATCTCCGGCGGCTCGCCGTCGACCGCGAGCAGCGTCCCGGCGTTGCGCAGGAAGCCGTGGCTCCAGCGCGACAGCATGATGTTGGCCGGGGTCGAATAGTGCTGGCGGATGCCGCCGACGGACAGGGCGGACGAGGCGCGGGCGTAGCCCGGATCGCGCTCGATGACGGCGACGCGGCCGGAAAACGCCGGCTCGCTCGCCAGATGATAGGCGACCGAGCTGCCGACCCCCGCACCGCCCGCAATCACCACGTCGAATGTTTCCGCCATCACGCGTCCTGCGCGTCGCCAAACCCCCGCCGTTCTATCGCAATGTCGACCGACGCGAAATCGGTGGCCGCTTGCCGCCGACGGCCATGCCCCGCTCGCATTTCGCGACAGGCCTGCTATATAGGGGGGCGGGCCCGTAGTTCAGCGGTCAGAACGCACCGCTCATAACGGTGTTGTCGCAGGTTCGAATCCTGCCGGGCCCACCACGACCGCCGGCACGAGGCGGGCCGCCGCGCCTCAGAATTCCTCCTCGCGCGCCCGCCGCAGGCGCTCGCCGATATCGCAGGGCGGGCTCGCGCGCTCGTCGGGGCGGAGCTGCGCCGGCACAAGGTCCGGCTCATGGCCGGCGATCTCCAGGATAAGCTTGCGCCGCACCGCCCGCGCAAAATCGTGGAAATCCTCGGCCACCACCATGAAGGCGCCGGGCCCGCCGATCACGCAGTCGCGGTAGTACAGGTCGAGGTCCGGGATGTTGTACCACGAATAGATGCCGCCGCCGTTGTCGAGGATCGGCAGGCCGTTGACGGTGATGCCGGCGGCGACGGCGCGGTCGCGCGCCCTGTCGACGAAGCCGCCGGCGTTGTTCGGGCCGTCGCCCGAGACGTCGATGACCCGGCGCGTGCCCTCGAACCCGTTGCCGTCGAACAGCGGCAGCGCGTAGTCGATGGCGCCGCTGATCGAGGTGCGCCGGGCCGACCCCGGCGCGCTCAGCTCGAGCGCGTTCGCGAGGGCCCCGGCGGTCGCGTCGCCGTCGACCAGGGTCCAGCCGACGACGACGCGGCGCTGGTACGGCCCGGCCCATTCGATGTAGGCCACGGCAATTTGCCCGAGGATGCCCGAGCGGATTGCGCGGATCACCTCGGGGTCCCGGAACGCCCGGATATAGCCTTCGCGCTGCAGCCCGGCTTCCGAGACATCGATGCTCAAGGATACGTCGACCGCCAGCACCAGTTCGAGGTCGACCGGCGTTTCGGCCGCTGCCCAAGTCGGCATGGCAAGCCCCGCCAGCAGCAGCGACGCTGCGGAAAGATACCGTCCCATTCTCCTGCCCCGCACTAACTTGGCATGAGGATGCCACCAGGCAGGCGCGCGGTCCAGCAATCTGCCGAAATGCGCCGCTCCGGCCGCCTGCGCGCGGCACTAGGACAGATGCAGACGCGATCGGCCGGTCGATCCTCACAATATTACCGTGAACTGGCCCGGTTATTGCATCGTCTGCCGGCGAAGCCATCGCGGGTGCCAAAGTGGCGGTTTCGAAAACCTTCGACAGTCTGATGCCCGCATCGCCGGATGAGTTGGTTAGTGAATCGTTAGGCGATTAAGTAAATGTTAAACGCTTGAGGAATAAGATCGGTGTTAGTACGTTGTTTACCCTGCCAACAAAAAGCTTCCGTTCGACAGCATTTGGTCGAGCACAAGGAAGTATTGCAGGGCATTTTAATAAAATTCGCCACGTGTTTTGATCCCCCGTTGGGGCGCACTGGCCTCCGGCAATTGGAAGGGTGCAGGAATTCAATTGTTTGGAGGATTTCAGTATGAATTCGACTGTCCGTCGGGCCGGCTTGCTGGCTCTTACCCTTTTGGCCGTCGCGGTCATCGGGCATTCGGCGAAGGCCGAGGTTACGCTGAACTTCGGCGTCTACGCCACCGACAGCCGTGCCGATGTGGAAAAGCAGTTCCGGCCGGCCCTGGCTGTTCTCGAGAAGGACCTCACCGACCGCCTCGGTGAGCCCGTCACCATCAACCTGACGATCTCGCCGACCTATGAGGGCGGCCTCGACGACCTGGTGCAGGGCCGCGTCGACTTCACGCGCCTCGGCCCGGCGTCCTATGTTCTCGGCAAGGACCGGCAGCCCGAGCTGTCGATCCTCGCGATCGAGAGCGTGGACGGCGCCAAGACCTTCAACGGCATCATCTGCGTTGCCTTGGACAGCGACATCGAGAGCGTCGCCCAGCTGCGCGGCAAGTCGTTCGCCTTCGGTGACGATCAGTCGACGATCGGCCGCTATCTCTCGCAGCTCTATCTGGTCGAGAACGGCATCCGCGCCAAGGACCTCGCCCGCTACGAGTATCTCGGCCGCCACGACAAGGTCGGGATCGCCGTCGGGCGCGGCGAGTTCGACGCCGGCGCGCTGAAGCAGAGCACCTTCAACAAGCTGGTGAAGAAGGGCGTTCCGATCCGCGTTCTGGTCACCTTCCCGAATGTGACCAAGCCGTGGGTCGCCCGTGCCGGTATCGAGCCCCGCATCCAGGAGGCGCTGCAGGCGGCGTTGCTCGAGATGACCGACAAGGGAGCCCTGAAGGCGCTCAAGGCCGACGGCATGCTGCCGGGCTCGGACGCCGATTTTGCAGCGATCCGGCAGTCGATCAAGGAGAACGGCCGGTTTTTCGAAACCCAGGCCTCGATGCGCTGACGCGCGCTCAGACGGATTATGACGATAGGGGGCCCTGCCATGCAGCACATGAAAACAGATACGACAAATCTGCACTTGCGCCGAACCCTGCGGGTTTCGCTGCACGCCAAGGTGCAGGTGCTGATTTCGGCGGTCATCACCGTCGTGTTCATGTCTGCCGTCTGGGTTGCAATGTGGTATATTCATAGCGACCGCAGGGCCGACCTTGAGTCCCGGGCCGAGTTCCTCGCCGACGTGCAGTCGGCGGGGCTCGCCCGGCCGATCTGGGATTTCGAGTTCGAGCAGGCCGAGCGCATGCTCGAGACGCTCACGCGGGACCCGGACTTCCGTTACGCCGCCATCGAAGGCGCGAACGGTCAGCAGATCGCCGCCTTCGGCAAGCCGCTTCGCATCAATGAGCCTGCGGTGTTCGTCGTGCACCGCGACATCGTGCACACGAGCGGACTGGAAGAAAGCGGCAAAGCGGCCGGCTCGCAGGTCGGCACGCTCACCCTCGCGCTGTCCGAACGCCGGCTGCTGGATTCCCGGAACACGATGGTCGTCGCCGGGTTCTTCTTTCTGGCCGTCATCCTGGTGTTCGTGGTCTCGGTGGTCATGCTTGCGCTGCGCATGATGACCCGGCCATTGGCCGGCATCGCCGAGGCCATGGAGGCCCTGGCGGGCGGCAATCTCGGCACGATGGTGCCGTCGCTGGACCGCCACGACGAGGTCGGCGACATGGCGCGGGCCGTCCAGGTCTTCAAGGAAAACGCTGAGCAAAAGGTCGGCCTCGNNCGCCGAGGAGGAGAAACGCAGTTCCATCCTCGAGCTCGCCGACCGCTTCGAGCAGGCGGTCAAGAGCGTCGCCAACATGGTGACGTCGGCGGCCAACGAGATGGAATCGACGGCGCAGGAGATGTCGTCGACTGCCGAGGAGACGAGCCGGCAGTCGGCCACAGTGACCTCGGCTTCGGACGAGGTGACGGCGAACGTCCAGACCGTTGCCACAACGGCGGAAGAGTTGTCGGCCTCGATCTCCGAGATCGGCCGGCAGGTCAACCAGTCGGCCACGGTCGCCGCGCATGCGGTGCGGGAGGCCGAAGCCACCACCCAGACGGTGCACAACCTGTCGACCACGGCGAGCAAGATCGGCGAGGTGGTGACGCTGATCAACGAGATCGCCGGCCAGACCAACCTGCTGGCGCTCAACGCCACCATCGAGGCGGCGCGCGCCGGCGAGGCCGGCAAGGGCTTCGCGGTGGTGGCGCAGGAGGTCAAGAACCTCGCCAACCAGACCGCCAAGGCGACCGAGGATATCGCGCGCCAGATCACGGCGGTCCAGAACGAGACACAGGACGTCGTCGGCGCGATCGACAAGATCACGGAGATCATCGCCGAAATCAACGAAATCGCGGCGACGATCGCCGCCGCGATCGAGCAGCAGGGCCTTTCCACCCAGGAGATCGCGTTGCGCGTGGCGCGTGCGGCAAGCGGCACCGAGCAGGTGAGCGCCAGCATCGGCGGCGTCAACCAGGCCGCCAGCCAGACCGGCGCCGCGGCCACCAAGGTGCTGACGGCCTCGCAGCAGGTATCGCAGCAGGCAGACAGCCTGTTCGACGCGGTGGAGGGTTTCCTTACCGAAATCCGCGCGCGCTGAGGTGCGGGCCCGCCATCCGGGCACGATCCGGATGGCACGCCGCGGCCGCGCCGGCAACCGGCCCGGCACCGGGCGACGACCGCCAACGGAGGGAATGGGCAGGGCGCACGGGACGACGAAGAACGAGTAAGTCATAACACGGCCGCAGGGCCGCCATGGGAATAAACGGGAATGACGCAGGGCGACGCAAGAAAATCCGGTAAGGCAGGCATCGAAGGGCTCGCGCGCCGCCTCTGCGTACGGGGTACGCGGCTGCCGGTGCGTGCGCTGCCGATCGGCATCGGTCTGCTTCTTGCCGGCGCCATGCCCGCGCTGGCCATCCCGTCGCCAGATCTTGCCGTCAATTTCCTGTCCAGCGCCGGTCAGATCCTCGGCCTGATTTCGGTCACCCTCGGCGGCCTGTTCTTCGGCCGCAGGCAGGTCAAGGCTCCCGGCGCGAGCCAGCGGCGCGGCGGTGCCCCGAAATGGCTGGTCGGAGGCTTTGCGCTCGTGGCGGTCGCGGCGGTGGTCGCCAGCATTCTGCAATGGGCCTACGCCACCGATGTCAGGAACCAGCGCCTCGAGGCCGCGCTGGTCCGCCCGTCGGTGGAGAAGGGCCAGCGGGTCGGCGATACCTCGCTGAAGACCCTGTCCTACAGCGATCAGGTCGGCCACCCGGCGGGTATGACGACGGACGATCTGGCGGACCTGCTTGCGGAGATCGGCCCGGACGGCAAGAGCAGCATCAACCTGATCGACCTGCGCGAGCCCGAGGAAAAGGAGGCCGGCCACCTGCCCCAGTTTGCCCAGGTTCGCTATCCGGACCTGCAGGCCAACCCCCGCAAATACGGCGTCAGGAAGAACAAGACCAACGTTCTGCTGTGCTACTCCGGGAACCGCAGCTCAGAGACGTGCGATCTGCTGGCGGCCAAGGGAATTCCCTGCAAATTCGTGGTCGGCGGCTTCGAGAAATGGCTGGCGGAAAACCGTGACATTGCCGGGCTGCAGGGCGGTGCCGTGACCGAACTGCGCGGCCTCCCGCGCTACCGGAACGACACGGTGCTGCTCGACACCGAAGAAGTGAAGCAGCAGGTCGCCGAGCGTGGCGCGATCTTCGTCGACGTCCGCTATCCGGAGGACTTCGAGACCGGTCACCTGCCGGGCGCGATAAACATGCCGATCCGCAAGATGCAGACCGCCGAGATGAACAAGGCGATCAAGGCGCTGCCGCGGGTCCCGGTCATCGCGCCGTGCTACGACAAGCGCAGCTGCTTCTATGCCAAGATCCTCGGCCTGCGGCTGACCCGTGCGGGATTCGAGTATCTCGGCCGCTATACGGTGGCGCACGAGTATTACGTCGCCACGGCGTCGCGCGCGCATGTCACGCAGTGGGAGGCCGGCCGGTCGAAGAGCTTTCTCGATTTCGTGAGCGCGCCGCTGGCCGCCGTGCTACGGGCCACGGTCGAGCTTACCGGCGCCCTGACTCTGGCGATTTTCCTCGTCGTCCTCGGCCTGCGGCTGCTGGTGTTTCCGCTGACCGCCAAGGCCGAGCGAGACCAGGTGGTGATGCGCCGGCTGACGCCGCGGATCGCCGAGCTGAAGGCGCGCATCGGCGCGGACCGGGTGCGGCTGGGGCGGGCGATCCGGTCCCTGAATCGGCGCTACAAGCTGACCCCCGGCCTGAACATGATCGGCATCGCAATCCAGATCCCGCTGTTCCTCGCGTTCTTCTTCGCGGTCGATACGGTGGCCCGCGAGTTTCCGGTGCAGCTCCTGTGGATCCCCGACATGTCGCGGCCCGATCCGGTGTTCGTTCTGCCGGCGCTGCTCGGCACGCTGGTGTTCCTGCATCTGCAGTCCGCCGCCGCGAAGCCGTCGCTCGTGTATTCGACGATGCGCGTCATTGCCGCCGCACTGCTGGCCCTTGTGACGATCCCGATCAGTGCCGCGGTCAACCTTTACCTGGTCTGCAGCATCGGCCTGATGGCGCTGCAGAGCATGTGGGTCCGCGGCCGCACGGAGGGCGCATCGCAGACCTGGCATTGCCCCGATGCCCGGCAGCGTACCGCCGGCGACAAGGTGGCGCCGGTCTGCGCGATCGCGGACGTTGCCGGCCGCGCCGATCTCTCCGGCGGCAAGGGCAGCGCACTGGCCGCGATCGCAGCCGCCGGCATCGCGGTTCCGGACGGCTTCATCGTCACCACCGAGGCGCTGCAAGGCGGCGCCGGCGACTTGCTGTCGCCGGAGAACTGGAAGCGCGTCGACGAGCTGTGGAAGAAGATGAAATTCGACCGGGCGGCGGTGCGCAGCTCCGGCCTGAACGAAGACGGCGAGGACCGCAGCTACGCCGGCGTCTTCGAGAGCGTGCTCGACGTCGACCGCGACGGGCTCGCCGACGCGCTGCGTCGCGTCTACGACTCGTTCGGGGCCGACTCGGCCAGCGCCTATGGTCACCAGACCCGGGAGATCGGCGCCATCGTCGTCCAGAAGATGGTCGATGCAGAGTATGCCGGCGTGATGTTCACCGAGCATCCGAGCCGCAGCGGCAGCATGCTGGTGGAACTGACGAACGGACTGGGGGTCGGCGTGGTCGACGGCACCGCGGACGCCAGTTCCTACGAGTTCGGACGCTCTTCGGGTGAGCTGGTCGACGAGACGCCGCCGCCGATCGACCTCGCCCCCCTGCTGGAGATCGGCCGCGTCCTCGAGGGCCTGTTCGGTGGCCCGCAGGACGTGGAGTGGGCCTATACCAAGGGTCGATTCATGATCCTCCAGGCCCGGGCGATCACAGCGCTGGCCCGCAAGCAGAGCGCCAACGGCCGCGCCAGCCTGCTGGAAAGCGAACGCCACCGGCTGCTGGCGCTGACCGCGGGCGCCAAGCCCGACGAGGCGATCTTCGTGCAGAACGAACTGTCCGAACTGCTGCCACGCCCGACGCCGTTCAGCCTTGGGCTGATGGAGGAGATGTGGCGGCCGGGCGGCACCATGGACATGGCCTGCCGCAGCCTCGGCATCACGTATGACGTCGGCGAGGACGACCCGCCGTTCGTGACCTCGGTGTTCGGCGCGCTCTACGTCAACCGGCTCGAGGAGCGGCGGCGCATGCGCAAGTCCGGCGGGTTCCTGACCTCGCTGCGCCTGACCCGCATGGCGCAGGGCATCGAGCACCGGTTCTGGAACCACTTCCTGCCCCTGCTGGAAGAGGAGATCCGGGTCTACGAGCTGGTCGACCTCCACAAGTTCAACGAGAACGAGCTGTTCTCGATGCTCGACCACGTGTGCACCCGGTTCATCACCGAGAACTACGTGCAGGCGCACATCGTCAACATCGCCGCGAACTTCTACTTCACGCAGGCCGAGCGTCAGCTGGCCAAGCGCGGCCTGCCGGCGGCGGAGTACCTGTCGACGATGCCGCCGACGGTGGTCAACCGGGCGATGGCGCTGCTCGCCGACGTCAAGGTCGGGCGCGCGACGGAGCGCGACTTCATCGAGCTGTTCGGGCACCGCGCGCCGGTCGACTACGAGATCGCCGATCCGCGCTACATGGAGTCGCCGAAGCTGGTCGAGCAGCTCGTCGAGTCGGCGCAGGCGGTGAGCGGCAAGAAGGCGGCGCACAAGAACCTCGCGACGCTGCCGAACGACAAGGCGCTGCGCCTGGCGGTCGAGCGGGCCGGCAATTTCCAGCTGCTCAAGGAAGAGGCCAAGCACCACAGCCTGCGTGAGCTCGCCGTGATCCGCCGCATCCTTCTGGCGCTGGCGGCGCGGCTCGGCCTGGACGACGACATCTTCTACCTGACGCGGCAAGAGGTCGTCGGTCTGCGCGAGGGGCCGGCGGCGCTGAAGGCGGCGCGGGTGACGATCGAGGAGCGGCAGGAGGCGGCGGAAATCTTCGCCAGCCTGTCGACGCTGCCCTCCGATCTGTCGCCGCGCGATCTCGAGCAGCTGTCGCTCGACGGCGAGCAGCGCGCGCTCAACGGCCACGAGGTGCTGCTGAAGGGCGATCTCGTTGCCGGCCATGCCCCGATCCGCGGCAAGGCGCGGGTCGCGACCGGCACCTCGATCGAGGCGCTCGAGGCGGGCGAGATCCTCATCACCCGCTTCATGCACCCGACCTGGGCCCCGGCCCTGCCGCGGGTCGCCGGTGTGGTGACCGAGATCGGCGGCTGGCTCAGCCACGCGGCGATCCTGGCGCGCGAATACAACGTGCCGACGGTGGTCGGCGCGCGCGGCGTGCTCGAGCGCATCGCGACCGGCGACCACGTCCAGCTCAATCCCGACGGCAGCATCGAGCTCCTGTGACCGGGCCGGGCCGGTACGTGCCCGCCCCGCCCCGCACCGGTATTGACCTCAATCATCGCCGGACCGGCGCAATCCCTGTAGGCTGTCGGGATCAGAACCGAACGGGGCCGCCATGTGCCGCCTGTACGGATTCCGGGCCAACGAGCCGACCCGCGTGGAATGCAGCCTGGTCCACGCCCAGAACGCCCTGATGTCGCAAAGCCGCCAGGACATGGCGGGGCAGCCGAACGATCACGGCTGGGGCATCGCCGCCTATCCGGACGACGTGCCGTACCTCGAGAAGCAGGCCTGGGCCGCCTGGCACGGCGAGCATTTCCGCAAGGCGGCGGCGCAGGTCTACTCGCACGCGGTGATCGCGCATGTTCGGCGGGCGACGGTCGGCCCGCCCGGCCTCGAGAACACCCATCCCTTCGTGCACGGCCGCTGGGCCTTCGCCCATAACGGCACCCTGCCCGACTTCGCCGCCCTTCGCGACCGCCTGCTCGCCGAGACCGCGCCCCTGCACCGCGACCAGATCGGCGGCCGCACCGACAGCGAGCATATCTTCCGCTACCTGTTGAGCCTGTGGGGCCGGCACCCGGACCGGCGGCTGCTCGACATCCTGCACGACGGGCTCGACCGGATCGTCGCATGGTGCGGCGAGGTCGCGCCCGGCAAGCCGGTCGGGCTCAACGTGCTGTGGACCGACGGCGAGCGGCTCGCCGGATCGCGGCTCGGCCGGACGCTCTGGTACGTCGAGCGCGACGGCGTCCATCTGTGCCCGATCTGCAACGAGTCGCACGTCCGCCACGCCCACCGGACGCGCTACCGCTGCGTCGAGATCGGGTCGGAGCCGATCACCGACGAGCCCTGGGTCGAGGTGCCGAACGGCACCGTCTACGCCGTCGACCCCGACCTGGCGCTGGCCTTCCGGCCGCTCGAGGCCGCGCTCGCCCTCCAGCCCGGCGCGGTCGAGACGCCGGCCGAGGCCGCCGCCCGGAGCCAGGGTTACGCCCGGTAGGCGAACTCGCCGCAGCCGCACGGTGCCGCTCCGTGCGGGAGGATTTCGTGATAACCTGCCGCTAGATTGCCCGCCGGGCCTGACCGGAATGCCCTGCAACAGGAGGTTCGCTGAGCCGTGGCGCGCAGAATACTGGTCGTCGAGGACAATGCCGACATCGCCGAGCTGGTCGCGCTGCATCTGCGCGACCTCGACTGCGAGGTCGCGGTCGCTGCCGACGGCGCTGCCGGGTACGAGGCGGCCGCCGCCGGCGGCTGGGATCTGATCATCCTCGACCTGATGCTGCCGCGGATGGAGGGGCTGGAGCTGTGCCGCCGCCTGCGCGCCGGCGACAGCTACACGCCGATCCTCATGCTGACCGCGAAGTCGTCCGAGGTCGACCGCGTCGTCGGGCTGGAGCTGGGCGCCGACGACTACCTGACCAAGCCGTTCAGCATCCGCGAGCTGATCGCCCGGGTGAAGGCGATCTTCCGGCGCGTCGAGGCGCTGGCGCCGGGCGCCGCGGACGAGGCGGGCCAGCGCATCGAGGCGGGCGACATGGCGATCGATCCCGACAAGCGCCAGGTCACCGTCGCCGGTGCGCCGGTGGATCTGACGGCACGGGAATTCGACCTTCTGCTGCAGTTCGCGCGACACCCAGGACGGGTCTATACGCGCCAGCAGCTGCTCGACCTGGTCTGGGGTTACGGGCACGAGGGCTACG
>JABAOH010041883.1_pt1 | contig 13264 bp, 14 predicted proteins | sample 7062181 | NCBI WGS metagenome assembly JABAOH01 (sample SAMN14538630, study PRJNA623070) | marine sediment metagenome | biome: marine biome [ENVO:00000428]; feature: marine pelagic biome [ENVO:01000023]; material: deep marine sediment [ENVO:00002113]; isolation source: pool of 5 deep marine... | reverse complement strand
ACACGTGATCTATATATGCATTCCCGCGCACAATGAGGAGCGCACCGCGGGCGTCCTCTTGTGGAAGATCCGGCAAGTGATGGCGGACTTCCGGCGCGACTATCGGGTTCTCTTTCTGGACGACGCCTCGAGCGATCGGACGTTCGAGGTCGTTTCTCCGTATGCGCGGGTCCTCCCACTGGAGATCCTCCGACACGAGCAGCGACGTGGGCACGGTGCATCACTGGAGGCGCTGCTGCGAGAGGCGATCTCGCGCTCGTCGTACCCGCGGCGTGACGTGGTGGTGACGCTGCAAGCCGATTTCACCGACGAGCCACTGGCCATTCCCACGCTGGTGAAGCGTGTGGAGGGCGGCGCCGACCTGGTGGTGGCGGCCCAGCCCGCTAACGGGAAGTCGGTGCCCCGCGCCATGCGTTGGGTTCGCCGGGGATTGCCCTGGCTCGAGCGCAAGTACCGGTTTCCTGAAGGGGTCAGCGATCCGTTTTCCGGTTTGCGGGCCTACCGGGTGGGTTTGCTCAAGAAAGCGCTGCGCGAGTCGAACGGCCATCAGCTGGTCCGCTACGATGGGTGGGCGGCGGCCGTCGAGCTGTTGCTTGCTGTGGCTCCGCACACGCGGCGTGTGGAGGAGACGGTTTCAGAGTCACGTTACGACCGGCGCTCGAGGACGAGCCGCCTGTCGCTGTGGCGCAGCGCGCGCGATTACCTGGCATTGTTGAGGGGAAAATGAAGCTGAGTGCAGCGATGGCTCTCGTGATGGCGCTGCTGCCGGCTGCGGCGATCGCCCAGGACGAGAATGGTCCGCCGCCCGCGGCGACGGAGGGGCTCGCGCTGGCGGTCGTGCCCTTCGGTGTGGGAGAGCGGATGACTTACCGGGTCAAGTTCGGCCCGCTGGCGGTGGGTGAGGCGCAAATGGAGGTGGCTGAGATCGAGACGGTGGCGGGTCACCCGACCTACCACCTGCGGTCGGTGATCCAGGGGTCGACCTTCTTTTACAAGCTGGACGATCGGCAGGACTCCTGGCTCGACGTCTACCAGCTAGCCAGCCGCCGCTTCCGTCAGGATTCCCAGCAGGGCGATTACGAACGCTTCCGCGAGTACGAGATCGATCTGGAGGGCGGGTTTTACACGCGCAACGACGGGGCGCAGGACTCGATACCGGAGGGTGCGTTGGACGAGGCGGCGTTCATCTACTTCGTGCGCACGATCGACCTGGAGGTGGGCCGAACCTACACGTGGAACCGCTATTTCCGCTTCGATCGCAATCCGGTGATCGTCAAGGTACTGCGTCGTGAGAAGGTGAAAGTCCCGGCGGGAGAGTTCGAAACGGTGGTGGTCCGTCCAATCATCAAGACGCGGGGGATTTTCTCCGAGGGCGGCCAGGCCGAGGTCTATATCACGGACGACGAGCGCCGCATACCGGTCCAGCTCCGGTCCAAGCTCAAGGTCGGATCGGTGACGATGGAACTGACCGAGTTTGCCGAGGGGGAGAAGCTAACGGCCGAGTCGCTGCGCTCCATGTAAGTCTCAGAAGACGCCAGCCTCAACCGCGCGGCACCAGGCCCTCCTTCATAAACCGCACCATCAGCCGCGATGTGAGATCGGGCTCGCGCACCATCGGGAGGTGGCGGGCGCCGGGGATCACTTCCAGCCGGGCATCAAGCAACCCGGAGACGATGCGCTCGCCGTGCGCCAGAGGTGTCAGGCTGTCTTTTTCGCCCCAGATGACCAGCGTCGGTGAACGCACACGCTTGAGCTGCGGGCGCACGTCGTAGCGGCGGAGCTCCGCAATGGCGGGGAACAGGTTGCGCGGCCCCGCGCGGATGATGTCGCCGATGAGCGTGCGGTAAAAGCGAAGCGGGCACCAGGACCACGGTTGCACCAGCCGCCCGACAACTCGCGCCGTTCCCACCCCGGGGATGCCGGCGCTGGCGATCAACACCATCCTCCGCACCCGCCGGCCGTAGTCGGCCGCGATACGCAAGGCGATGGCTCCACCCATCGAGTGACCGCAGAGGAAGAAGCGGCCCAGCCCCAGACGATCCGCGAGATCGATGACCGCCCGGGCCGCCTCGGGTATCGAGCGAGCGGGTCCGGGTGAGCGGCCGAAGCCCGGCAGGTCCGGCGCCACCACCCGAAAGCTTTCCGCCGTCAGCTCAGGGAGCACCGGAAACCACCAGCGGCTTGAAGCCCCCAGCCCGTGGATCAGGATCAGCGGTGCCCCGACGCCCCCTTCCACGTAATGCAATCGGTGGCCGCCGCTGCGCAGCTCACGGGGCACAATCATCCGCGACGTCTGCAGCCCCTGGTGGGGGCCGCGCGCCGTCAGGATCCGGCGCTTCCCCATCCGCCACCGCCGGGTGTCCGGACACTGATCACGTCTCCCGGCTCGGCCTCGAGCGCGGCCTTGCCCGGTAACTCCTTCCACTCCCCTCTGTGCCAGAACCAGTTGGCGCCACGCTCGCCCGGCGCGCCTCCGGCCGCTCCACAGGGCGCGTGAAGCCGTCGCTCGGAAAGTATGTTGACCCGCGCGGCGGTGAGAAACTCCAGATCGCGGCGCAGTCCGTCGCCTCCGCGGCGTAGCCCGGAGCCTCCCGAGCCGCGCCGCAGCGAGTAGTGCCTCACCCGCACCGGTATCGCGTGCTCCAGAGCCTCGATGGGCGTGTTGAGCGAGTTGGTCATGTGCGTATGGACCCCGGACAACCCATCGCGCTTTGGGCCCGCCCCCATCCCGCCCGCCACCGTCTCATAGTAGGCGAACGGGTCTCCCGACGCCGGGTCGAGGCCGCCGAGGGTCAGGTTGTTCATGGTCCCGCTGGAACAGGCCGGCAGCAAGTGCGGCAGGGCGGAGCCCAGGGCGCGGAACACCACATCGACGATGCGCTGTGACGTTTCCACGTTCCCCGCCGCTACGGCCGCCGGTGGCCGCGCGTTCACCACGGTGCCGGGTTTCGCCACGATGCGTACGGCGGCGAGGGCGCCGCCGCCGGCGGGAAGCGGCGTCCCCAGCACCGCCTCGGCTACACAGCGAAGGACGTAGCGCACGGCGGACTCGGTGATAGCCATGACGGCGTTGATGTTTCCGGCGCACTGGGGCGCCGAGTCGCTGAAATCCACATGCAACTGATCGCCGCGTACGCCCACGGTGACCGCGATGCGGACCGGTTCACTCGCGATGCCGTCGTCGTCCATGAAATCCGTGGCCGTGTACTCGCCGTCCGGTATTTCCGCGATGACGGCGCGAAGCAGACGATCCGCGTATGCCGAGAGGGCGTGAAAGGCCTCGCGTAGGCGTTCGCTTCCCCGCCTGGCTGCTAGCTCGCCGAGCCGGCGGGCACCGACCTCCAGGGCGGCCAGCTGTGCGTGGAGGTCACCCTCCCGCTCGACGGGTGTTCGCACGTTCGCCAGCAAAACCCGCCAGATGTCGGCCTGGATCGCGCCCCGCCGCACCAGCAGGACCGGTGGGATGCGCACCCCCTCCTGATAGATCTCGCGGGAAAGGGGCATCGACCCCGGCGCGCTGCCCCCCACGTCGGCGTGGTGGGCACGCGCCGCCACGTAGGCGATCGGCTCGTCAGTGCCTGGCACCCACACCCCCCGTACCGCAGTGACGTCGGGAAGGTGCGTGCCGCCGTGGAAGGGATCGTTCAGCACAGCGACGTCTCCCTGCGTCAGCGGCAGCGCCGCGATGGCGGCGGCGACGCTCTGAGGTATCGCGCCCAGGTGAACGGGCATGTGATCGCCCAGCGCCACGGGGTCCGCGGCCGAGTCGCAGATCGCGCAGCTGTAATCGCGGCGCTCCTTGATGTTCGGGGAGTAGGCGGCCCGGCGAAGGGCCGCGCCCATCTCCTCGGCGATGGCCAGGAGAAGCGAGCGGTAGACCTCGAGGCTGACCGGGTCCAGCGGTTCCGGCAACTGGGCAGTCGACGTTTGCATGTCTTGGGCCGGCAGCTATAATTTACCCGTCACCCTGGATCCGCTGGCACGAAATCAGGGGGCGGTGGGTCAGGGTCGTAATTGTAGGCACAGGAGGAATCTTTGAGCAAACGCAAGAAGGAGGGGAAACACGAGGCTTCGGTGTTTGACAAAGCGCGTAACGAGTTGTTCAGTCAGATCAGGCATTGCGGGGTGTTGGAAGCGACCGAGGACCAGCGCGCGGCCTGGCTAAAAGAGACGATGTCATACATGGCCCAGCGCTACCCTGAGGTCACCGGCGAAGAACTCGCGGAGCTGGAGGAGATCGGTCGACGCTATTGTGAGCCAGTCATTCCGCACGGGGGTGAAGGCAACGCGCTCACCGACCACGACACCTGATAGTGACTACGCTCTGCCCCGGTTTGACTGCCGGGGCCTCTCTCTAGCCCCCCTATCGTCGTATGTCCACATTTGAGGTCGTCTGGAGACTGTTGGCGGTCATGCTGTTGGTGGGCGCCAACGGCTTCTTCGTGGCGGCTGAGTTCGCTTTGGTCAGCGCCGATGACACCCGCCTGGCCGGCATGGCGGCCAAGGGCGACCGGCTGGCCCGGATCGTGAGAGGCGCCCAGGCGGACCTCAACCTCCACCTCTCGTCCTGCCAGGTTGGGATCACCCTGGCCTCGCTGGGGCTGGGCTGGATAGGCGAGCCGGCGATCGCCGAAACCCTGATCGCCCTGTTCTCAGGCCTTCCGGGCCCCTTCGATGTGATCGCGAGCCACGCGGTGGCGGTGGTCATCGCTTTTGCGCTCATCACCTTCCTGCACGTCGTGCTGGGCGAACTGGCACCGAAAGCGCTCGCGATCTTCCACCCGGAGCCCGTTGCTCGCTGGACCACCCAGCCGCTGATCCTGTTCACGCGGATCGGCTCCCCGTTGATTTTCACGCTCAACGAGTCGGCCAACGCGCTGCTGCGCCTCTTCGGCGTGCGGCTGCCGAGCGAGGCGGAGCGGGTTCACAGCCGCAGCGAGCTCATGCTTCTGGTGCAACGCGCGCGGGAGATGGGAAAGGTGGCCCGCGATGAACAGGTGATGATCTCGGGGGTGTTCGAGCTGACCCACACCGTAGCGCGGGAGGTGATGACGCCGCGGCCGGACATCGTGGCGGTGCCCCACGACGCGACCTACGAAGCGGTGTTGGACACGGTCAGCCAGTCGGGGCACTCGCGGCTGCCGGTGTACCGTGAGAGCCTGGACAACCTGGTGGGGATCGTCCTGGCCAAGGACCTGTTGGCCATCGATGCGTCACGCGAGAGCGGTGCGTTCGACGTGACCGGCATCATGCGCGAACCGTATTTTGTGCCCGACACGAAGTCGATCGTCGATCTGCTGGCGGAGTTGCGGCGCAAGAAGATTCACATGGCGATCGTCGTCGACGAGTTCGGCGGAACCGATGGCCTGGTGACGCTCGAGGACTTGATCGAGGAGATCGTCGGCGAGATCTACGACGAGCACGATATCGCCCGCGAGATGGTCGTCAAGACGACCGGCGGCGACGTGCTCATCGACGGTGGTGCACCGATCGACGAGGTCAACGAGCAATTCGGCCTGAAGCTGCCGTTGGAAGACTACGATACGCTCGGCGGCTTCATCTTGGGTGAGCTTGGCCATGTGCCCAAGCGCGGCGATATGGTCCAGGTCCACGACGCAGACTTGCTCGTGGAGAAGGTGGACGACCGCCGGGTGCGAACCGTGCGGCTGAGGCTCAGCGATGCGAAGAAGGCACGCGTGGTCGGCGCGGGCCCTAAGGGGTCAGAAGAGAGTTGAGGGCGGATGGTGGCTGAAACAGGCGGCGTGGTGCTTGTAGTCAGTCGGGATGTCAAACGGCGGGAACGGGCGGCGCGGGCGCTCGGAGAGCTGGAGGTACGGCAGGCCGCGGACCTGGGCGCGGCGCTGGAGCAGGTGTCAATGCCCGGCTCTATCGTCGCGGTCATCGACGCCGAGCTGCCCAACGAGGGCGTCCTTGGCTTGCTCGGTGCCCTGGGCGACCCGGACCGGGCGGTGCTCTGGGTCGACGAGCCACAAGCCGAGTTCTTTCCCTCCGGGCCGCTCGTACAGGTGCCGTACTCCGCCGACGACAGTATCCTCTACGGGGTGGTCAGACGACTGCTCGAGCTGGCCGACATCAAGTCACGTACCGCGGAGCCAGGCGGGGAAGGGGAGCACCTCGACCGGATCACCGAGGTGGTCCGTGATGTGCGTCACGCGATCAACAGTCCCCTGACGGCGATCATGGCGGAGGTGGAGCTGATGTTGATGGATGCCGAGGACTTGAACGAAGAACAGGTCAGCGGGCTGAGTACCATCAACGAGATGGCGCGCCGGATCCGCGATCTGGTGGCGGAGCTCAAGAGGATCGACGAGCGGTGAGGACGGGCATGGAGAAGGAGAGGCCGGAGCGCGCTCGCGTACTCGTGGTCGACGACGAGCCGGCGATCACGGTGTCGTTGGCAAAGAAGCTGCGCCGCGAGGGCTACGAATGCCTCACGGCCAGCTCGGGGAAAGAAGCGCTCGAGCTGCTGGAGTCGGGTCCGTTGGACATCGTCGTCAGCGATGTTCGGATGCCCGGGATGAGTGGCATCGAGCTGTTGAAAGCGATCAAGAGCTACGATTCAGACACGCAGGTCATCATGATGACCGCGTACACCGATATCAGCCTCGCGATCGAGGCGCTCCGCAACAAAGCGGACGACTACCTGTTGAAGCCCTTCAACCTCGCCGAGCTCAGCCATAGCGTGGCGCGATCGCTGGAGCATCGGCGCCTGCTGCGCGAGGTCCAGGCGTTCCGCACCTCGCTGTGGTTCGACTCATCGAAGGGAGGCGCCGCGAGCGAACGCGACTGCCGGGAAAGTCTCGCCGTCCTTGCGACGGCTCTGGATTCTCGCGATCGCTATACGCGAGGACACCTGAGCCAGGTCAGCCGTTACGCCCGGGCGATCGGGGGCCAGCTCGATCTCGACGGCGACTCGCTGCGCGCACTCTGGCTCGGGGCGGTCCTGCACGATGTGGGCATGCTGGTCGTTCCCGAGGCGGTTCTCAATCGGCCGGGCCCGCTCGCACCTGACGAGTGGCGCCTGGTGCAGCAGCATCCGATCGCCGGCGCCCGCATGATCGAGACGGCGGCGTATCTGCGCCCGGCTCGCGATGCCATCCTGCACCACCACGAGCGCTGGGATGGCTCTGGGTACCCCAACGGCCTCCAGGGTACCGACATCTCCCGAAACGGTGCGATCGTGGGCGTGGCCGACAGCTTCGCGGCCATGTTGAGTAACCGTCCACACCGCGAAGCCCTGCGGGAAGCCGATGCCGTGGCCGAGATCGAGCACGGTGCCGGCGTCCGATTCGATCGGCAGGTCGTCGAGGCGTTTCAGCGCGCCCGAGCCAAGGGCTTCCCGGTTCCCGAGCTAGAGCCCAAGGTACCCGAGTTCCCGGAGTGACGGGCCGAGCCGGGTGGCGTTTCGAACCGGCCGGCCGAAAACGCGCGCGACATCCATCCGCGGTGTCGAAGCGGAGCATACCGAAATGGGAGGGACGCGATGAGTTGGCCGACGCGGCGTGACTTTCTCAAGACTGGAGCCCTGGCGGGGGTCGGCGCGCTCGGGGGTGGCAGCTTAAACGCGCGGTCGTGGGCGGCAGGCCTGGCGGGCGGCGGTGGCGGCCAGGGCGGGCCGCTGGCGATCGCCAGCGCCAACGGGCTGGGAGCCACGGCGCGGGCTGTCGAGCTGATGCGCGCGGGCAGCGACACGCTGGAAGCCGCGGTGACGGGCGTGGCGTTGGTCGAGGCGGACCCTGAAGACACGAGCGTCGGTTACGGCGGTCTGCCCAACGCGGTCGGTGTGGTGCAGCTCGACGCATCGGTGATGCACGGACCCACCCGCGGCGCCGGGGCCGTTGGTGCTCTGGAGGGTTTCAAGCACCCGGCTCAGGTGGCGACGGTGGTCATGCGTTACACCGATCACGTGTTTCTGGTAGGCGACGGCGCGCGCCGGTTCGCGCTGGAGATGGGGTTCAGCGAGGAGAACTTGCTGACCGACCGGGCCCGCCGAACGTGGTTGCGCTGGCGCGCCCGCTTGAGCCGCGACGATGACTACCTGACGCCGGATCAGTCGGAGGAGGGGATAACGGATTTCGGTCTGGAGGACGCCTGGGAGGGCCGCCGCCACTACGGCACGATCAACTGCTGCGCGCTGGACGGGGCGGGAAATCTGTCGGGTGTGACCACGACCTCCGGCCTCGCCTTCAAAGTGCCCGGCCGAGTGGGAGACAGCCCGATCATCGGTGCGGGCCTGTACGTGGACAACGACGTGGGCGCTGCCGGCTCCACGGGCCGTGGCGAGGCGGTGATCAAGAGTTGCGGCTCGATGTTGGTGGTGGAGCAGATGCGTCGCGGCCTCGCGCCCACCGACGCCTGTCTCGAGGCGCTGCGGCGAATCGTCCGCTTCACGGTAGAGAAGCGACTCCTCGACGAAGAGGGCCGACCGGACTTCAACGTCAACTTTTACGCCGTGAACAAGCGGGGCCTTCACGGGGCAGCGGCGATCTGGTCGGGCAGCCGCTACGCCGTCTTCGATTCGGCGGGAAACCGCCATCTCGACAGCGCCTATCTGTTCGAGCGCGACCGCTAGGCCTTGGCAGACGACGATGGACGACCTCGATCGTCTCTTCTTGGAGTTCGTCGACATACTGCGCAGCGAGCGCCCGGCGGAGGTCAAGGAGCCGTTCGCCGTCTCCGAGGTGACCGAGCGCCTGATCCCCTACCCGAAGGTCCGCAACCGCGCCGGCTTCCGCTCGAACGACGATTACCAGACCGCCCTCTCGCGCCTGCTGGCGGGCGAGCGCGGCTATCTCTTGAGCGAAGGCCCGATGCAAGAAGAGCTGCAGGCCGGTCTCGCAGAGCCGTTGCCGGACATCCGTCGCTATCGCGCCTTCGCAGACAGCCGAGTTTGGCTGAACCCGGAAGAGATCCCGCCGCCCGGAGATATCCGCTACGCACCGCCGGAGCTGCGCGAACAAGTCGAGTGGGAGGCCGCGGAGGAGGAGGCGCGTCGGATCGAAGCGTCGCGCAACGAGGCCTCGGCGGCCGCATCGCAGGGGGGGTCTTCCGCGCCTACCCAGTCGGACGAGGCGCGGGCTGGGGAAGACCGGTTCGATCGGGCGCCATCGGCGGCGCCGGCGACAGGGGAGGAGGCCGCAGCCGAGCTCTCTGTCTGCGCCGATTGTGACGCCGCGTTGCCCGACGCCGCTCTGTACTGCCCCTACTGCGGCTATCAGGTCTCGGCCACCACCTGTCGAAGCTGTGGCGCCGAGCTCGACCTCGCCTGGCGCTTCTGTGCTCGCTGTGGGACGCCGCGGCCTGGCTGGCCGGGCGAGTCAGCTTGACGCGAACGAGAGCGCCGGGTATCATCGAGGCGCGAACTTTCAGGGCATCTCAGTCGAGTGCCCAGCAGCACGCTGGCGTCGCGCAGCTCGCCGTTAGCCGGCGAAAACGGTCGCGGGACGGGGTCCGTGGATCAAGGCGTGCTGCGTATCACCCCCCCAACGGAGGACAGGATGTATCGGACGAGCGGATTCGCGGTGGTCGCCCTTTCGCTGAGCCTTTCGGCGCTGCTGGCTTGCGGCGGCTCCGAGACGGGCCAGCAGGAAGCGGCGGCGGGCCAGACGGCGGCAGCTCAGCCCACGCAGATGGCTGAGGCCCAGCAGATGGCTCAGGCCCAGCAGATGGCTGAGGCCCAGCAGATGGAAGGTCACGAAATGGGCGGCCAGCAGCAGGCTGCGCTTCCCGAGGGCGTCACCCCGGAGATGGTTGCCCAGGGCAAGCAGCTCTACGGCGGTGCGGGCCTCTGTAATGTGTGCCATGGTCCCGACGGCAAAGGCGTTCCGAATCTGGGCTCCAACCTGGTGGACAGCGAGTGGGTTCACAGCGACGGGTCGCCGGCGGGGATCGCCAAGACCATCATGAGCGGCGTCGACGCGAGCAAGTCGACCACCGGTACGGCCATGCCTGCAAAGGGTGGCAGCGGTATTACTGACGAGCAGGTGAAGGCGGTCGCCGCCTACGTCTACACTCTGGGCAAGGGCGCCAAGTAGGTCGCCTCTCAGCCGCACGATCGACCCCCGGCACGGGCCCGGGTTGGGAAACGCCGACCCGAGCCGCCGGGGGTCTTTCACGCCCTCCGGCGGCCGCTGAGGCTCCAGCGGGGACGCTCGCGCGAGCCAGATTCCCCCACTACTTTTAAGATCCCCACAAACGAGGCTGGGCATGCCCGGCGGGCGTGCTGTTTGTTATGATCTACGCTAGGCAGCGCATGGCATTGTTCGATATCGATCGCGAAGAGTTCTTCCTCCGCAGCTCTTAACTGGTCAGGCCGACTCGGTCGGGAGGTCGTTTTGGAAATCCTATTGTCAGCCCTGGCCGTGGCTGGCGCCACCGCGCTCGCTACGAGCCTGAGAATCATGTGGGAGTACGAGCGAGCGGTGGTCTTCCGGCTCGGCCGACTCCGCGGCGCCCGCGGTCCGGGTCTCATCTTTCTCGTTCCCTTCGGCATCGAGCGCATGCAGCGGGTGAGCCTGCGGATCGTGGCGATGGACATACCGCCGCAGGACGTGATCACACGCGACAACGTGTCGGTGAAGGTCAACGCGGTGCTCTATTTCCGCGTCAACGTTCCGGTGAAGGCGATTATGGAAGTGGAAGACTTCCTGTTCGCCACATCTCAGCTCGCCCAGACCACGCTGCGATCGGTGATCGGCCAGGCGGAGTTGGACGATCTGCTGGCCGAGCGCGAGAAGTACAACGAAATGCTGCGAACGATCATCGACGAACAGACCGACGTTTGGGGCATCGAGGTCACGGCCGTCGAGGTGAAGGACATCGACCTGCCGCAGGAGATGAAGCGGGCGATGGCGAAGCAGGCCGAGGCGGAACGTGAGCGCCGGGCGAAGGTCGTGAACGCCCTGGGCGAGTACCAGGCGTCGCGGAAGCTGGTGGCGGCGGCGCAGATCATGAGCGTCGATCCGGCGGCACTGCAGCTCCGCTTCTTGCAGACGGTCTCGGAGATCGCGGCGGAGAACAACTCGACGACCTTGTTCCCGATACCGATGGACCTGTTCAGACCGTTCATGCGGAAAGCGATCACTGGTCTGGTCGACGTGGAGGGTTTTGAAGAGGAAGAGGGCGCCGTGGAAGAGGAGGAGGCGTCGACCCGTGAACTGCCGGCGGCGCCCGCCGGACTGCCGAAGTCGCGTGCGGCGGAGCCGGCTCGCGCGAAAAGACGAGAGGATTGACGAGCCTCGAAAGCGGGCCAGGCCGACGGCGGCTGTGGTCCGCGCCCGTTCTGGGAGCGCTAGCGCGTGGGTGAGCTGACCGGTGGCCAGCGGCTCAACCGGCGCGACCTGGAGGTCGTGATTCGACGTGCCGCAGAGCTCGAGGTGCAATCGGGAGGTGACAATCCCGAGCTGAGCGAAGACGACGTGCTTCGCATCGCTGGCGAAGTCGGGCTGTCCGAGGTCAACACGCGCCGGGCGCTGGCTGAGCACCTCGCCGCTGGAGGCGGCCTGCTGGTGGAGCGCGGCTGGCTGCCGCGCCTGTGCGGGCCGGGGTTGGTGACGGCGACACGCCGCATCGCCCGGCCGGTGAGCGAGCTGCGAGAGGTGCTCGAGTCGCACTTCCAGGCGAACGAGAGTCTGCGTCTGGTGCGGCGGTCGCGCTCGGGCTCGCTTTGGGAGCCGGATCGCGGCGTGATCGCGTCCATCATGCGGTCGGTAGACCTGTTCGGACGGGGCTACCAGCTGGCGAAGAAGGCGCGGGCGATCGAGCTGGGGCTTGCCCCCATCGCTGAATCGGCGACCCAGGTGACTCTCACGGCCGACCTGGGTAACGAGCGCGCTGGCTGGTTCTGGGGCCTGGGGGTCGCGGTCGGGGTGCCCCTGGCCGCGGGCGCGGGTGTGACCGCGGCGCTGATCAGCGAGATCGCCGTCCTGGCGGCCTCCGGTCTGCCCGTGATGGCGGGTGCCGTGGGCGCGGCGCGCCTGGGGTACTTGCGGGCGATGGAGAAGATGCGCCTGAGCCTGGAAGGTTTGTTGGACCGATTGGAACATGGCGACTCGCTGGAGCCACAGCGGGCGTCGTGGCGGGATCTGTTGAAGTGATCCTGCGCTGAAGAAGAGGGTCGAGGTAGATTACGCGGGGAGGAAGAGGGGGGTACGGCGTCTCGAATAGCAAATAATGGCTAGAAACCCGTCTTGGTCGACTCGGGCACCTAACGCCGTTAGACGCCTGATCCTACGACTCGCGAGAGGCTTCGGGGCGATGCTGTTCGAAATCCGCCAGTTACGCACATGGCCGCCCGGGCTTGCGATTCTGCTGACTGGCCTCTTCTCTTTGAGCGCCTGCGAGACCGCGCGAGACCGGCCCACCGGTCTGACGCAGCCGTTGCCGACCACGACGATCGCGGTGGTAGCGCCGCGCTCTCAGCAGTTCGTGCCCGCCGATTCCACCGCTATCGTGGTCGTGGAGGGGTCGGGTCTGATTCAGGCGGTGGAAGTGGTTCTAACGCTGAACACCTTGCCGGATACGCTGGCGATCGAGCGCGAGGCGTTCGATACACCGCGGGAGACGGTCGAGCTTGTCTTCGGCATCCACATACCTGGCCGCCTTCGAACCGGGGCAGAGCTCCAGGTTCAGGCCGTCGCCGAGGACATCGTCGGCGACCGCCATCTGTCCGTGCCGGTGGTCGTGGTGGTGATCGAGTGCGACGTTTTCCCGGTCACCTGTGCCAACCTCTGAACGAGATCGTCGAATCGGCCGGGGCGGGGGTTCCTGGGGTTATGGACGTGGCGTAGCGGCGTGCCCCAATCGGGAAAAAAGCGAAAAATTGCCCCGCTGGCGCCCCGGGGGCGCAACTTGAATATCGCCTGCATTTATCTATATTTTAAAGGTGTTTCTCCAGCGGCTTGGGCTCCGGAATTTCCGGAATTTTGAGGACGCGGACGTCGAGTTTCCGGAGCGCGGCGCCGCCCTCATCGGCGACAATGGTCAGGGCAAGACCAACCTGCTGGAGTCCGTATACTACCTCGAGATATTTCGCTCGTTCCGGGGGGCTCGGGACGAGCAGCTGATAACTTTCGGCACGGACCATTTTCGCGTTGTAGGTCATCTTGCGGGAGGTGAGGTGGGTGGGGAGGCGGAGGTGGCGGCGGCCTACGCGCTCGAGGGCCGCCGGAAAAAGGTCAGCGTGGACGGGCGCGAGCCCGGCCGCGTGGGCGAGGCGATCGGCCGCGTCGGCGCCATCATCTTC
>JABAOH010035692.1_pt1 | contig 13265 bp, 15 predicted proteins | sample 7062181 | NCBI WGS metagenome assembly JABAOH01 (sample SAMN14538630, study PRJNA623070) | marine sediment metagenome | biome: marine biome [ENVO:00000428]; feature: marine pelagic biome [ENVO:01000023]; material: deep marine sediment [ENVO:00002113]; isolation source: pool of 5 deep marine... | reverse complement strand
AGATATGCACGAACTTACCCGTAGGAGTAAATCACAATGAAGGGATCTTGAACCTAAGGAAAGCAGTTGCGTGGCATTTAGCCGCAAGGACTTATGATTGGCTAATAAGCCATACACCATACATAAAGGTCGTAAAAGAGATGAGAAAACTATGGTGGTCCCGTAGGCGGGAAGAAGCAGCCGCACATGTAACGGACGATATGCTACTCACATTCGGCTTAGGCTATAAAGAATCAGATGTTAAATCGAGAATCAAAAAGTATATAGCAGCAGGTATCACACCTGTGGTTGATGCTCATGGAATAAGAAAGAGACACGAGAAAGAAGATATTATGACAGCAGCGAAAGTAGCTATCTCAACGTAGTGTAAAAAGATTTTTGATTTTCCTGTGTAGAGAAAAAAAGCATTGAGTATGAATATGTGGACTACCTGACAAAGTGCTTACCAGAGTAGCTGTTTTCATACTTGCCAAGAGACATTTTACAGTCCCTTAAATCATTGGTTGATGCTAATAGAATAAGAAAGTGTAACTTATCTGTCTCGGGTTCCCTGCTTCATCACAATACCTCCCTCAACTCTTGCAGAGCTCGGGTCCCTGAACTAACTATGAAGCCAGCGTCAGTGGAGAATATAATAACCGTCATCCCCAATTTGATCCACTCCTTCGCTCCTTTAAGGTCGTGGCTGTGGATTCCGCAGGCGACGTCGTTCTCTCTACAAGATTTGATGATCTTATTTATCGCTTCCTTCATAACTGGGTTGCATATCTGGCCAGGTATCCCTAGGGAATGGGAGAGGTCGGCTGGCCCTATCATGGCGATATTCACTCCTTCCACCGAGAGAATCTCATCGATGTTTGAGACGCTTTGACGACTTTCTATCTGAGCCATGATAATCGTCTCCTCGTTTTTTCTCCGCATAAAATTTTCTACATCCACCTTTCTATAGTTGGTGTGAGGGGCTGTCAGCGAAACACCTCTCAACCCTAGTGGATGATATTTGGTATGTTTTACTATTGAGAGTGCTTCCTCCTTCGTGTCAACGTGAGGAACCATCAGCCCATCAACTCCAGAGTCTAGGAGCAGGCCCATAGTCGCCGGATCCTTGCTGGGAACTCTCACTAGGCAAGGAAGCTCAACTGATTTGGCGCCCCTCACTATATCGCAAATGGTTTCAATGTTGAAAGGGAAGTGTTCGCCGTCTATAACAATGAAGTCGAAACCTGCCGCAGCAAAGAGAGGGCCTGCCTCAGGGGATCGCACTACTCTCACCATGCTCCCAACTATGGTCTTCCCGATTCTCAGTGCGTTTATCATACCTTTTTCCTTCATACCAGATTCCACTCAGACACCATACTCTGATCTTAACTCAATTTTAGAACTCAAGTTTTTAAGGCTGCTAATAGAAAAGCCAATGCTTTATTGCCTCCTGATAAGTTTATGGTTATTGATATGACCGGGATATCGTTCATCATCGGCTCAGCGGGTTCAGGTAAGAGTGAGTTAACCGCGTCTCTCTCAGAGTGGCTTAGGAAGGAGAAGCAGAGGGTCGCAGTATTCAACTTAGACCCCGGTGTTCTCAAAACACCTTATAGCCCGGATATCGACATCCGCGACTATGTCAACGTTCACGACTTGATGAGTGAGTATGGACTGGGTCCTAATGGGGGGCTCGTATTAGCTATGGACCTAGCCGCCGACTATATCGAGAAGGTGAATTACGAGATTCAGGAGATGAACCCGGACCACCTTATCGTAGACACCTCTGGTCAAATGGAGCTCTTTGCCTACAGAGCTAGCGGAACCTACTTCGCCAACTACCTTTACGGCGAGGCTAAGACTATCATCTTCCTTTTCGACGGTATGTTTTGTAGAGATCCGAGGAACTTTCTATCTAGCGCACTCCTCTCCTCCTCGATCCATTTTAGATTTATGCTCCCGGTGGTGAACATCCTTAACAAGAGCGACCTGCTCCAAGAGCAGGACCTAAAAAAGGAGCTCAGATGGGCCTCGAAGCCAAGAAGTCTGATAAGTAGCTTGGAAGAATACGTGAAAGGCGAAGAGATCCTCTACCTTACGAGGCTGTCTAGACTAATCCATATATACCTAGGAAAAACTTGGTTTATACCTATCTCTGCCAAGACTCTCGACAACTTCTCTACGTTTATTGCAGCTATCACACGCCTTCTCTTTAGAGGGGATGAGAAACTAGGTTATTGAGGTCAAGTATGCTTTTTATTGCGAAAGCAACTTCAAGTTATATTTACCATAGCATCTAGCTTGAAAATCCTATACGTAGGTGAGACTTTGAAGCCTAGGGTAGTGATTGTTGGAGGAGGCTGGGCAGGCTGTGCATCAGCGTTATCGGCGGCTAAGGCTGGTGCTGAGGTTTCATTATTAGAGAGAACTGATATGCTCCTTGGCACCGGCTTGGTGGGAGGTATCTTTAGGAACAATGGAAGATTCACGGCTGCTGAAGAGGCGATGGGTCTCGGAGGAGGCGATCTATTCGAAATCATGGACTTGTTAGCGAGACACAAAAATGTAAATTTTCCAGGTCACAAACATGCAAGTCTTTATGATGTGACTAAGATTGAACCTGAAGTAACAACCCTTCTCGATCGATTTGGAATAACTATTCTGCTTGGAATGAAAGCCATCAACGTTAAACTAGGTGACGGAAAATTAGTATCCGTAATACTAGAAGACAAAAAGGAACTCGATGGAGATTCCTTTGTAGATTGTACTGGCACGTCGGCCCTGCCAGCAAACTGTATAAGGTATGGACATGGCTGCGTCATGTGTATTCTCCGATGCCACACCTTTAAGCCAAGAATCAGTATAACTGAGAAGGCAGGCATCAAAGAGATCACCGGGAAAAGAGCTGACGGAACTCCTGGAGTATTAAGCGGTGCATGTAAGATAAGGAAGGATAGCCTCTCCCCTGAAATTCAGAGAGAGCTTAATAGGAGAGGAGTTGTTGTGGCACCACTGCAAAAAAAATTCGTAGATGATGATAAACTTGAGAAAAAGGCCTGCGTGCAGTATGCGCTAAAAGAATATGTTGAGAACATCATTTTACTAGATACAGGTTCAGCAAAACTAATGAGTTCTTTCTTCCCACTCGAAGATATTAGGAGGGTGCCTGGTTTTGAATATGCCAGATACGAAGACCCATTATCAGGAGGAATAGGGAACTCTATACGATTTATGGCTATGGCCCCGAGGGATAATACATTAAAGGTTAAAGGGATTGATAACTTGTTTTGCGCTGGAGAAAAAGCAGGTCTTCTCGTCGGGCATACCGAAGCTATAGCAACTGGCTTTTTGGCTGGTCACAATGCGGTAAGATCTGCTCTTGGAAAGAGATGTGTAGAGATACCGAGAGAAACCTCAATTGGAGACTTCATAGCCTTTGTAAATGAGCAAATAGAAACTGAGGAAGGTTTACGGCTACGCTACACTTTTTCAGGAGGACTCTACTTTGAAAGGATGAAAAAGCTCGGCCTCTATTCGATCGATATAAATGAGGTAAGGGAACGAGTTAAAAAAAGCGGCTTCACTAAATTCTTCTCTCAAAGATTAGTAAATTAATGCAATAAACTTACCAGCATAAGATGTTAGGAACCCTGTGTGGCTGTAGACTATCATCTCTGATTGAGCTTCTAGAGACTGGCAGAGAAGTTCATCTGGCTCAGGTTAGGTAGTCATCCAAAACAATTTTATTAGCCCTTAGCTTTGCTGGAAAAGGAGTGCTAAGAGGTTTTGTTGCATCTATCCCCATCTTCGCCTGCATTCCGTCTTCCATATATCCAGTAGCTTCGGTGCTAGATGAGGGGTCTAGGTCTGAGCCCTTCATGGCTGGCATAATAAGAACATCTCTGTCAGCCTGCATCCGAGTTGCAACGGCCCAAAGAACCTGCCTCTCATCAAATATATCAATATCATTGTCCACAACAACCACATGCTTAATGAAGAAGTCGCTTGATAGGGCGGCGAGTATAGCGGTTTTTGCATCTGTTTCATACGTCTTATCAATCGATATATAGCAATGGAACCTACTTGTCCCTGAAACAGGTAGGTGAACCGCTCTAACCGTTGGCACAACACCCTTAACAGCATTGAATATTAGCGCCTCTTTTGCCACACCGCCCATAAGTAGATGTTCAGCGTACCCGACTGCAATGTGTTGATATAGAGGATTCTTTCTGTGAGTAATTGCCTTAATCTTAAACACTTCTCTGTCTACTCTCTTGCTATAGTATCCTGTAAACTCTCCGAAGGGACCTTCCGACTCCCTTATATTGGGTAAGATTATGCCCTCGAGAACAATTTCTGAGTATGCTGGGACTTCAAGGTCAATGGTTTCGCATTTAACAACCTCTAAGCGTTTGTTTAGTATATTACCCGCGATTTCAAGCTCATCTACCCCATACGGAACTGGAGCCTGTGAAGCCAGATATAGCGCAGGATGCACACCCAAAACTACGGCTACCTCCAGCGGTTCACCTCTCTCCTCCGCCTTTCTGTGACACATGGTTAGGTGGTGACCCGGAGCCAAGTGCGTACCGCACCTATCTTTTTCCTTAACCATGAACCTGTGCACCGCTACATTTCTGACACTGGTGTCTGGGTCTTTCGTAATCACTAGGCCAGCGGTTATGTACGGAGCCGCATCCTTCTCATGACATGTAACAATGGGAAACCTTCTTAGGTCGACTTCGTCTCCTTTAAGGATTTTCTCTTTAACGGGGCCATCATCCATCAACTTAGGAGGTACGCCTTGACTCAATTTCATAGCGAATTCAAGAGATGCTCGGCGTCCTGTTGTGTCCAAAACCATAGCAATTTTCTTGCGATCTGCAAGCAAGTTACATACGATGGGCATTTGTGAATCCTTTACGTTTTCGAAAAAAAGTGCTGGAAATTTGTTCTTCTTCTCCAATGTCCATATCAGATTGGTGATTTCAAGTCGAGTATCAATCTCTTTCTTCACCCTTACGAGTTCTCCGTGTTCATCCAGAAAATGTAAGAATTCTCTGAGATCCTCTACCATTTGAAAACCCTCATCAACTTTCGAAAATGTAATCTAAACATCCCTGCTCATAAGTATTTTTTTTGAACAACAAACTTCTGGAATTCAAATAAAATTTAAACTAGGTGGAGGATATATGACCACTTTCTAGGATCAATGTGCTTATTTCCAGCTTAATGTGTGGTTTATGTGGGAGCTTAAGTGGGCGTTTAAGTAATCATCATGTAACGACTATAAGGCGAGGAGCTAATGGCAGACATAATTGAGGTTGCGGGCCTCACAAAGGTTTTCAACAACGAGACGGTAGCTGTAGATCAGATCGATATCAACGTGAAGGAAGGTGAGATCTTCGGTTTCCTTGGACCTAACGGAGCTGGTAAAACAACGACTATAAACATATTGATGACGCTTCTCAAGCCCACCGAGGGTCATGTCTCCATCGCAGGCTACGATGTCGTGCGAGATGCGGCGAAAGTGAGGGAATTCGTCGGTCTTGTCCCCCAGGAATTGACTGTAGACGAGGAACTAACGGGATATGAAAATATCTGGCTACAGTCGAGGCTTTATCATGTCCCGGAAGAAGAGGCGAAGAATAGGATAGAGGAGCTCTTAAGACTTGTTGGCTTAGCTGAGGTGAAGGATCGCTACGTAAAGACGTACTCTGGAGGTATGAGGAAGAGACTCGAGCTGATTACAGGACTAGTACATAGACCGAAGCTGCTCTTCCTTGACGAACCTACCCTGGGCCTAGACATCCAAGGGAGATCGGTGATGTGGGAATATATCAAAGGGTTGAATAGGAACCAAGGTACGACGATGTTTCTTACCACCCACTACCTCGAAGAGGCAGACATACTCTGTGACAGGCTAGCCATTATAGATCGAGGCAAAATCATAGCTCTGGGTAGCCCCAATAAGTTAAAGGATAGTCTGGAGGGCGACATTGTAGAGATCGTCGTCGCCAATCATCATCCACATGCTGTGGAGTCTCTTCGAACACTACCCCATGTAGTAGATGTCTCCATTAAAGACGATACATATAGAGTGAAGGCCCATCACGGAGAGAAGGCATTACCTCAGATCCTCCAATACTTCATCAAGAGTGGCGTGAAGATTAAAAGTGCCACCCTGACAAAGCCGACTTTAGACCAAGTATTTCTCGAGTTAACTGGGCGGTCTTTGAGAGATATCGAGGAGAGCGACAAATCTTCGAAAAAAAGAATTGACGTGTTAAGGAGGCTGAGGTACTGATCAGTAGGACTTTGAATGAGGTATCGATTTTAACGCAGCGAGAACTCAAGCGGTGGTATAGGCGTAAATATGCCATCGTTTTCACCCTTATTACTCCCCTTTTCTGGATCATACTCTTCGGAAGGTCCTTTAACATTGGGGCCTTCTTGAGTCTGCCAGAGGGACTTCCCGTAGAAGTTGCTGCTACACTTAGAGAGGTCTTAGAGAGAGGCATCATGGGGCTTTTCGGTACCTTTGACTACTTTACATTCATGGTGTGTGGAATGCTCTCAATTCTGGTTCTTTTTACTTCTATGTGGAGTGGGATGTCGATTGTCTGGGATCGAAGGTTTGGTTTCCTTAACAAGCTCCTCGCCGCACCTATCTCCACGTCCTCCATCGTGATGTCTAGAGTCCTGTCAAGCATAGTAAGGGGGATGGTACAAGTCATTCTCATCTTCTCGATAGCCGTGGCTTTAGGACTCAAGCTAACCCCTGACTTCACCATTTTGAACCTTCTAGGCGTCTTCGCCACCCTATCCCTTCTCTCAATGGGTCTTTCAAGCATCTTCACCACTTTAGCTTTTACCATCGAAGACCACGAGACACTCATTGCTATGGCTAATATGTTGAACCTTCCCCTAATGTTTGCTAGCAATGCCCTCTTCCCTATTCAACAGATGCCTCAATGGCTACAGATAATCGCTAAAGTGAACCCTATGACCTACTGTGTTAGGGTTGTGAGAGGCTTCGTAATTGGAAATCTCTCCCAGATGGACCTTCTGTTCAGCTTCACCGTCTTGGTTTCGGTTTCCCTGTTAATGGCGGTACTTGGAATAGTCTTATCACATCGTGTACTCAAGAGATAGGGTCAGTCTGTCCTGTTCTTAGTTTTAGCGGGTTTTAGCTGTATTGAACCCTCAACTGTTTTGAAAGTTCAATATAAATACTAGACTGACCGTTATTTATGACAATGACGTATAATGTTTCTTGGAGAACATGATACTTATTTTTATGATTCTATAAAACAGAAGCACCGTGTTTTATTTTCTAATCTGGTTAATGGAATAGACGCCGGTTGCTCTGCACTATACATCGCAAGTGGAGAAAGCGTGGATGCGGTTAAAGCTGAGCTGGGCAATTTTGGTTTAAAAACTGATGATCCTCAGAAAATAAAAATTGTGACTAGCCACCAATGGTATACACCAGATGGAGATTTCAATGCAAGACGGGTTGTAGATCAATATAGACGTTTAATTGACAATGCTGTAGACAGCGGATTTGCAGGATTGTATGTTTCAGCTGATGCATCAGACACATTTGACTACCTTTATAAAAAGGGCATGGTCAAAGAATGGATGGAATATGAAAAATCTCTTGGGTCAACATTCAAATTTCCAATGGAAGCCATTTGTGCATATAGAGCTGAACAAATAAAATCAAACGTCCAAATGTTACTTCAACTTGTTAAAGGACATAAACATGCTATTTCCCTTAAAACTGAAAAAAATATCTTAAACGATCAATTGATTAGAAGTACTGTTTTTCAGCAACTTAAAGAGATCCTAGGAAAAACAATAACTACGATAACCTTCGATTATTTAGATAACTATATTCTCACACAAAACCTCAGCCCTCCTACTGAAAACTTCTGGGATTTGATAGAGACGATTCTAAAAGAAGGAGACTCACGTATGTTCTCCCACATAGAACAGAATATAATAAAGGAAATTTGCGCGAGAATAGAGTTTAAAATGTAAAATTATTTAGGAGGAGTGTTGTTTGTTCGAGAAGGTTCAGAGGAGGAGAAATCGTAGACCGACAATTACACGTACCTTTCGCATTAAGCAGGAGTGGGATGACGTCCTGGAGGAGGAAGCAGAGAGGCAGGGAATAAGTGTAAATCTTTTGGTTAACAAGATTCTCCGAAAATACGCTCTTTTCATTAGGTTGGCTGATAGTGCAGGCTTCCAAAGTTTTTCACCACAAATGTTTCAAAGGATTCTAGAGGAACTATCAGAAGACAGTTTAGCAAGTCTGGGAGCGAAATTGGGAGCTTCGGATGTTACAGATATTCTCAACATGATGGGACGGCCCTTAAACAACGAATCGTTCATAGAATTGATAGAAGAATATTTTGGAGGCAGCGATTTTTGTAGGTGGTTCAATTGTTTTCATCACGTCCAAGGGAACCAACACGTTTTCCACCTCCAACATAATCTTGGACGTAAATGGAGCATATACCTAGAGAAATATCTACTTTCAGCTCTGAGCTCCATTACTAAACTTCATTCCGAGACAAGGATCTATGACTTTGCAGTAAACCTTAAGGTGGCGTCTCCTAAACCTAAGAATTACTGAAAAAATTTCCAAAAGACCAACCATTGAAACTGCTAAATATATTCTGGTTCCGTCTGTTTTTCACTATTCTTGAATTTCGACACTAGATCAAAGACGTGGAACACTTGTTCAGTAGCTATCAGAACTTGCTCAATGACTTCACCTACCTGCTCCGCTATCAGCTCATATTCTTCAATTTTTTTAAAAGTAAACATGTTCTCCCGGGGGTCGTTCATTTGAATTAAACCTACATTATCACTTTTTCCCGGAATAGGAATCAGGGCCACCGACTCATATCCAAAATGATGACATGTGTTTCGCGTTCGACCAATCTCTCGCCGTTCCTCTATAGTTAATGTTGAGAGCAGATGCGTTGTGCTGTTCGTCCAGAAACTACCCTTCTCTGTGAAGAATGAAAAATTTGGATTGAACCGTCTCTTGAGGACGTTTCCACACATACACTCTACAAAGGGTGTTTCGTCAACATCAAATACAACGTTACCATCTTCATCCTTACGATGAAGGCTGTCCTCTCTTACAATAAAGAAATCAGAGAAATTCTCGTGAAGATAATACGGGAAATCAGCATCCCTGTGTAGTCTAATAGCAACGCTTTCACAGCATGACAGATCATGGATTTCCCTCAGAGTTCTTGATAGCACGGGTTTAAGAATATCAAAATCCTGAGCTTTCTCGATCAATAAATCTCACCTTTTAAGCAGACCTATCATCCACGGGGAAAGATTAACTCAGTTTGGAGTTCCATATACTTTCTATTAAAGGCGTGTCCTTTACTCGTTGTGTGATAAAGATGGCCCTCCTTCGACTGGGATACTTCCAATAAATCCTTCTCGATGAGAAGATTTAGATAATTTTGAAGCAGCTTATGGTTAAGGTTAGCCCGAACCATGATGGAGGTCTTCTTAGTCCTATTCCTAGTGATTTGAAGGATGGTGGCGATGATTTCCATCCTACCTCGGCGTTGGCCAGCCATACCCACATCATCGAGCATATGAACCCCCCAGGGACTTTCCACGAGGCTTGTAATTAAATGGTCTGTTTACATGTGAGTGCAGTCTATTGCATTGTAAACGTCAAACTTAAGTATCGATTCCATTGATTGTCGTTCATGGTGTATATGAAGAATTGAAAAATAAAATGGTAAACACAATAGAAACACGTTGTAAAACCATTATAACTGCAGCTCTAATTATTACAGTACTGCTCGCAAGTACAGCAATAGCTACAGTAGAGACTCCAACAAAACCTGAGCCATTCATCTGTTCGGGTTTACCTTAAGTGGTCCAAATTTTTTTAGGAAAATGGAGAACTAAATGAGGTCACTTTAAATGGTGTTGCTTCCTTGAGCACTCTTTTTACCAACGGGATTGAATATAGCAACCTAGGTTATCGTTCTACTGACGGTTTCTTTACGCACTTCTTCATATACACCATGAACGACAATCAATGGAACTTAGAAGTGTGGGGGGATTAACAAAGCAATGCTTCGTGAAAAAACGAATATTTGGGAATTATATGGCCGATGGGAGAAAGGAATAAAACTTGGTAGTTTATTAACATTCATAGCTATAGCTTTCATCTATATGTCGGTTGGAACCCTGCTTTATTATCATAATCTAACAGTTTTATTGATAGTCTGGTTAGTATTATGTATTCCGACCTTCTTACTTGCTCTTTACATTACGATAAAATATTCTTGACTCATAGTAATGAGTATAACCTTTTGTCCCAACCACAATATATTTGCGATATGTTTCGAATGAGAAATTTGGAGAAGGTGAAATTATCGATGACCACGAAATAGTTGATTCTTATTTTAGGATCGCGCCCTCATACCTAAACGGATTCTAAACAACGTCCTGGGTACGTGGGTTTAATGCCTGATTATGGTTAAATCTAATCGTTGTGTGGAGTTGGAAAAAATTGATGTATATGGTTTTCCTCGCAAAGCTTTATGTCGCAGTAAAGGACTTCTTGTTTTAGGGGAAAACAAAGTAGTGCCCGTGATCAAATTTTTAGACGCTGTTGCCTTAGCAAAGAAGTTAGGGAAAATAAAACATGTATGACTGTCGGACAGTCGGACAATTTCTAAATTATACTGGAGTTCATTATCTGTTAGTCTTCTAGTGGAATGATTCTATGTAGGATTCAATGTCCTCTTTGGTCCACTTCCCTACCTGTACGATGCGAGCCTTGTTACGCAAAACATTCGAGTCGATCAGGCTTCTCGCTTCTAACTCGTTTTCAGCTTCGGTAATAGCCCAACCATTGTGAACACCTGAAGCGCATTCCCAATAGATCTTGGGTAGGAGCTCCGAATCCTTGATTTCCCCTCCGGCTTTCATGCATTCTTCTTTGGTATGTGGCAACTCGATTAAATACTCAGCCATTTTTTCACCTCCTTTTCTGCTATTTACTCTGGTATATAACCCATGATTCTGAAGAGCTAGTTTCAGCCATAGCTAGCCTCACTAAGAGCTACTTGGACATCATTTTTTTCAGGTGTGCGCCGATCTGGTGCGTTTCCTTCTCGAAGGTGGCATAGTCATAGTGTTGAGCATGGATCATCGCACTCCATCGCGACGTAAAACTCGCGAGAAACGCGAGTTCAGCTAATTCATTCTCGGTAGCGCCATGCAGTTGCGCCGCCCCCTTATGGAATAACTGGCAGTACGGGCACTTGATGTTCGCAGCTATCGCTAACCCAATGAGCTCACGATATTTTCCGGGAATCTGCGATTCGCCCAGAACGTACTTTTTAAAAGATGGCCACTCTGCGATCAACACGTTATCCGGTAAGGCTTTCATGAATCCGGGTACAACGCCTAACGATCGCTCAATATCTTCACATGTATCTTGAATTTCTCCCATTAGTCTTTTCACCTCCTCCATATTACTTATAGCAGAGATTCATGGAATTGATTATTAAGTAGGACGTTTACGATGCAAGATACTGCATTCAAAAGTAAACAGCTAGCTAGTTAGATGATAAAATTGTCAATATCGATATAGTTGGTGATGTGGAAAATAAAGGAACTATTGATGTTGGTTTTCCTTAGGCATACGTCGGAGATGTGTTCAGAGAAGGAAAAAGGAGTATAGAAGAAAGGAGAATTTTATCTAGTATATCTAGTTTAGTGGNNCGGGTGTTAACTAATCGGGTGACGGAATTATTTACTACTCTTGTTCTTTGGGTTTCACGAAATACATTTTATGTGGACGCTTCACTGTAACAGTTTTTAACTCAGCTTTTCCCTCTCTTACAAACTTCACATAAAGAAATCAGAGAAATTCTCGTGAAGATAATAAGGATAATCGGCATCCCTGTGTAGCCTAATAGCTCTTAAGCATTTTGAGACCTATCATCCACTCGGCTGGTAATTAAATGGGTTGTTTACATTTGAGTGCAATTCGTGTATATGAATTCCTCATCTACACGGCGGTGAAGTTCAATCAATATTTGACGGACACCCCGAAGCGTGGTTCACGAATGGCGGAATTAAGGGTATGGCGTACAGTATGTACGATACATATATCGCGGAAGGCCCTGGCGAAGCAGTCTTCACGTATATGAATACGCAACCACCAACTACTCTATGGTATCACGACCATGCTTTAGGAATTACTCGCCTTAATGTCATGTCTGGGCTTGCCGGCTTCTATCTCTTACGCGACGCTTCAGATCCAAACAATGGTCAGCTGCCAAGCGGAGACTATGAGAGCCCTATTGTGGTCCAGGATCGGTCATTCAATATTGATGGAACCATGTCGTTTCCGCCAAATGGCATTGCTCCAGCTATCCATCCTTACTGGCAACCCGAGTTCTTTGGCGACGCCATCATGGTTAACGGTAGGACGTGACCGTACTTAGAAGTTGAGCCTCGACAGTACCGTTTCCGCCTACTCGATGGCTCTAACGCCCGATTCTACGACCTATGGTTCCAAGTCAAAAGCAACGCCTACAAAGGACCACCGCTAACTTTGTGTTTCCCAGAACTTTTTTTTTAATACACGCCTTCAGCCTAAATAGAAAGATGAGGAATCAACACTCGAAATTCAACTTTTCAAAGACAATGAGAATGCTTCATGTCCAATCGAGAATATAGTTTTGCGGCTAAGTAATGACTATGGTGTTCAAGGGTTTTCCAGATATCCATCAGATCAGTGATTTCACCTATATATAATTATAAATTGAAAAATAAAATGGTAAACACAATAAAACACGTTGTAAAACCATTATAATACAATCCGGGAATCCAATTTCTAAAGCGTCATTACTCACTTTCTCAGCCTTCTCTGGACAGCCTCGCTCTCGAGTTCTCTGATGGCGTTGGAGGCGATCCAGCGAGCGGCCTTAGAATCAATTCGCTGGATTTCCTCAGCGGCCTTTATGGCAGCCTTGTTCAGGTTCGGATTCCTTTTCCCGATGTTTCTCAGCGCCCAGTTGACAGNNGCCCAGTTGACAGCCTTCTTCACAAATTTCCGCTCGTCTGTGGCTCCGTGCTTTATCACCGGCAATAACTTGACGAATTTTTCGTCTTCTGCATTTTTGTCATGCCACGCCAGACAAGCTATCAGCGCAAAAGCGGTTCTCTTGACGAACTCCTCTTCCCGCTCGGACCAGTCGAGGATTTTCTTC
>JABAOH010109297.1_pt2 | contig 13270 bp, 7 predicted proteins | sample 7062181 | NCBI WGS metagenome assembly JABAOH01 (sample SAMN14538630, study PRJNA623070) | marine sediment metagenome | biome: marine biome [ENVO:00000428]; feature: marine pelagic biome [ENVO:01000023]; material: deep marine sediment [ENVO:00002113]; isolation source: pool of 5 deep marine... | reverse complement strand
GACGGGCCGCTGAGACCGCTGGCCTGGGCGCTCTGGATCGCCTGCGGCGCGACCCTGGGCGCGGCGGCGGCCGGACCGTTGGGATTGGCCATCGGGCTCGTGCCGGCGGCGCTGACCTTTGGAGCGGCAGGCGTGCTCACCGGCCTCGAGGGGTTCAGAGGAGCGGTTCGGCGGTTGGGGCTCGTCTTTGCCGCCCTCCTGCTCAACTTCGTCTTCCTGTGGTCCGCGACGATCGGGGACGGGCAGCGCCTCTCACCGGGGGAGTTCCAGTCCATGAACTTCCGCGTCAACTCGTTCCTCGCCGACGTGCCGCTGCACGACGTTTGGGTCTTCGATCTGCGTGGCGGCCCCGATGGACTGACGCTCCAAGATGCCCAGGAGATCCTCGCCGCCCAGGGCCCGCTCGAGGCCAATACGGCGGTCGCAACGCTGGTTGCGCTGCGGATGCTTGTGGGCGGCCTGCTCGGCTGGGACGACGCGAAGTACTTCGACACGTCGACCTCGTACGTCCACCGGCTGACCGAAGCCGATCGCTCCCGCACCCTGGAGCAGCCCGGCGGCGGCGACGGCATGTTCAAGACCGTCTACGCTTTCCAGAACGAAGAGCTGGCCGAGATGATGAACCGCACGGCGCACGCCTTCTTCTGTATGGCGATCGAGCCGGCCGACGACGGTTACAGGATGTATTGGGCGATCTACGTCAGAGAGACCAGCGCCCTCACGTCAAGATACATGTCGTTCATCGATCTCTTCCGGCGATACATCGTTTACCCCGCAATAGTAAGGAGCGTGGAGCGTGCCTGGGCCGCGCGGTGGGAAGCGGGGACTGCCAATATATTGCCCCTTTCACTTACAAGGCCCATGATTGGACGCGGTGGTGTGAGGCCTTGAATGGGTCCGGATAGCTCTTGATTTTGGAGCCCTCACCGGTGCCAGCCTGCACTCATGCAGCCCTCCTGGTTGTGGGGCTCCGACGAGCCCTATCTGCTGAATTGCGCTATCGGTTCTCGACCCTCGAGTCACAGAAGGGCGCGTCCAGTCCGAATCCGAGCAGGAGCGTTGAGAATGAACCAGCCAGCGGGACAGAATTCTGAGCTCCGTGACAGCGATCAGTACGTCACACGAACCCCGCTGCGGAAGGTTTGGAAGCGATCGATGAGCATGGCTCATGGTCGAACGCAGGCGGAGCGTCTCAGGCAGGAAACCAGGGGAAAGCCCATACTTCACAAGGCCAAGGAATACCTGAAGATCCAGGTCTTGCAGTGGGTCTGGCACTATGTCAGGAGCCGCTTCGGTCGCAAATGGCCATTCGCAGACTACGCGCCCTACGAGGACGACAACGGCATCTACCCGTTGACTGCGAAGCCTGAAGACCCCGATTCGGCTGGACCCGTCCGCATCTCCTTGCTCGGCGACTGGGGCTCCGGTACGCAGGAAGCCCTTGACGTTGCAGAGCGCGTGAAGGAAGACTCGCCCGACTTCACGATACACCTTGGCGACATCTACTACGTCGGCACGAAAAAAGAAGTACGGGAAAACATGTTGGGTGGGAGAGTGCTCTGGCCGATAGGTAGCCGTGGGAGTTTCGCACTCAACGCGAACCATGAGATGTATGCCCGGGGGAAAGCGTACTTCAAATATCTCCTACCGGTCATGGGCCTTCGCGATCGGAACGGTGGAAGGCTTCCCGGCCAGCGGGCCAGCTTCTTCTGCCTGAAGAACGCTCACTGGCTGGTCATCGGTCTGGACACCGGGTACTACTCTGTGGGCGCTCCCATCTTCGAGAAGATCTTCAAGCCGAGCGCCAAGCTCCACTCGAAGCTGATAAAGTGGCTAACCGACGATGTCGGACTGCCGGACGACCGCCAGCGCGGCATAGTTCTACTGAGCCATCATCAATATTACTCTCAGTTCGAGTCCGGCTACGAGCGGTCGGCAAGGCAACTTGCTCGGCTGGTAGATCGCCCGGTCCTCTGGTTCTGGGGTCACGAGCACAGATTTGCAATCTATGGCAAACACGCTACCAAGAAGGGAAGGCTGCAGGTTCATGGGCGTTGTGTCGGACACGGGGGCTTACCGATCGAGGATATTGTGGACAAGCCGAAGAGGCGTCGAAAGAATCAGGTAGGTCTCGTTCTATATGACAGACGCGAACGTACCCGAATCTCCAAGGCACGCGTATCGGTGGGCTACAACGGCTACGCGAATCTTCAATTCGAAGCCAGGACGCTTACGGTCGAGTACAAGGACACAGAGCAAGCACTCGTCAGAGAGGTGTGGGAGGTTGACAACAGCGGAATCCTTAAAGGAATCTCGATCAAGCGACTCGTCGATCATGAAGATCTCGTGCTCCATGACGGGGCAAACCCGGGGCAGGCCATCGCATGAGCCGCGTGGGGGCCAAAGCAGCGGGCCGGTTCGTTGCTTCGCGCCCGCTGGCGTCATATTCTGGATCCAAATTCAGGGCCGGAGGCCGCCGTAAAACTCCGACCCGGCTCTGCGCGTACTATAGATAGGTAGTCAGCCTCGCGCTCGAGGCGTGGCTCCTCGCATCGGAGATCGAATCCAACGGTGCGCACCCGGGGGTGCGTTCAGGTATAGAGTGGCCGCTATCGACTTCCGCAGCACTCTACAGCGTGTACGCTCCGCGCAGCTGTTCCGCGTGGTCAGTGTATACGTAATCGTATCTTACGGCGTCCTCCAGGCCATCGACCTGCTCACGGCCCAGTTCGGTCTCCCCGGCTGGTTCTTCCGCGCGGGTCTTGCCCTCGTTCTTGCCGGGCTGCTCGTCGTATGTGCCACGGCCGTCATCCAGGGAAGAGCGCGAGAACGGCATGGGGGGCTGGACGCGAGCGCCGAGGAGGCGGCCTCCGAAACAGACCGCGGCGCCCATCACATGTTCACCTGGAAGCGTGCCACTCTGGTTGGCGTCTTGGCCCTCCTCGGACTGGGCAGCCTCGGCTTCGCCACGGTCTGGCTCCGCAACCGCGGGCAGCAGCTGCAGCGCGACATCGTGAGCGTCATGCCCTTCCATGTAGTGGGCGAAGGCGCAGAGCTGTGGCGCGAAGGTCTCGTCGACCTCATGTCCACGGCTCTCGATGCGACGGGTCAGTTCCGCGCTTCGGATCCGCGGGCAGTGATCAACCGTTGGCGAAGAGTGACGCACGATCCGGACGTGCTCCCCGAGCCCGAGGTCGCCGGCGATGTGGCCGCCTCGCTCAACGCGGGTCGGATGATACTGGGCAGCCTGATCCGTACAGGACCGACCGGGGTGCGCATCTCCGCTGATCTCTACTCGGTCCGTTGGCTGCGCCGCTTGGCATCCGCCGCGGTCGAAGGCAGCGAGGAGGAGATGACCCACCTGGTCGACCGTCTGACGATCGACCTGCTGCGCTCGATCTGGGAAGGTGACAGCGTTCCAAACATCAGAGTGTCGGCGCTCACAACGACGTCTCTGGCCGCGCTGCGCGCCTATCTGGAGGGTGAGCAGGCCTTTCGTCGCTCGCAGTTCGAGGAAGCGCAAAGAGCGTTCTCCGCCGCGATCGATGCCGACTCGACGCTGGCCATTGCCCATTACCGCCTGGGGCTCACCGAGCGGGACAGCCTGGTCATCGTCGGGTGGAAGCTGGTCGATGTGGACGGCGACCTCGAGGGGATCCGTGTCTTCGAGCGCCTCGCCGCCAGGTACCCCGACGACCTCGAGGCCTGGTACGGATTGGGCGAAGCCTACTTTCACCTCGGCGGGCAAGCGGGCTTCGGGATAGAAGCTTCTATCGACCCGTTCGAGCGGACGCTGAGCCTGGACTCGACCTTTGCGCCGGCGCTGATCCACATGCTCGAGCTCGCCTACACCGAGATGGACTCGGTGCGGGGACCTGCCTTGACCGAGCGCTACCTGAGCCTGGACTCGACATCCTATTATGCTCGGAGCTTCGAGCTGCTGGCGTCATTCGCCTTCGGTTCATCCGCAGATTCGGCGGCGGTCGTCCAGGCCCTGGACACCCTCGATGCCGAGGCGCTCGGTTGGGTTAGAGCCCGGCTACGGCAATGGGGACCACCCAACAACTTGCCCCAGTACGAGCGAGTTAATCTGGCGCTCGCCGACCCGCGGCATCCCGACCAAGCCCGCGGCGGAGCGCTGTGGATGCTGGGCTTGACCTACTTGCGGCTGGGCCGGATAGCCGCAGCGGTCGACCTCTTCGAGCACGCGTTGCCGCTCTTTGCGGGCGACTTGGATGACAACGTCTTGTACGTGCTCCTCAACGCCCGTGAGTTCGGTCTGACCGATCCATCCGTCGACGAGATGATCGAGCGACTCTCCCGCCGCGTCGACGATCTCGAGGGTTTCGGTGCGTTGGCCGTCGAGGCGGCTCGGGAAGGGCGCTCCGAGGCTGCGCGGGCGGGCTTGGAGCGTCTGCAGCAGTTCACGGACAGCGTCATGGCAGCCGGCGATTCCGCCGCGGCCCGTTCCTTTCAAGGGCAGGTGTGGACACTACGAGGCCGCATCGCGGCGGTCACCGACAGCGTCGACGCCGCAATCGCCTACCTGCGCCGCGGGCTGGGGATGATCAACGGGCTGTGGACCTTGCCACGCGACATCGATCGTTACTCGCTGGCCAACCTGATTCGGGATCGCGGCGGCGAGGACGAGGCGCTCAGGATCTACGGCTCGCTTTACTGGAATCCCTGGCTGGAGGCGTTGGGCTACTACGAGCGAGCGCAGCTGCACGAGCGGCGCGGCGAGCGCGAGCGAGCGCTGATCTACTACTCCCGCTTCCTCGAGATGTGGGCCGATGCGGACCCCCACCTGCAGCCGCGCGTCGAGTCCGCACGCCGCGCCATGGAGCGGCTCGCCGGCGAGCCAACGACGGGCTGACGGAAGGGGCTGTTGCCTCTGCTAACGACAAGCAAGTGATTGTGCTTCGAGGGGTGCTAAGATGATCACGCGGCGACTCGCAACCTTCGTATCCGCTTCATCTCTTGCGCTGGCACTATTCGCCAACTCGAGCGCTGCCCAGGAAGCTCGCGAGCCTACGGACCCCGAGTACAACTTCGAGGTCCTGTGGCAGACGTTCGACCGCAACTACGCGCTTTTCGGACCGAAGCGGGTGGACTGGGCCGCCCTCTACCGAGTTTACCGGCCGATGGTGACCCCGGAGACGACCGACGACGGGCTGTTCCAGATCATGTCGAACTTGCTGGAGCACCTGAACGACAACCACGTGCGGCTCGCCGGCGGCGGCCGGAGTTACCGTTCAGGGATCCTCAGCGAGCTCAACGGCGAAGGTTTCGCGCAGCAGGAGATGGAGGACTTCTCCATCGGCCTCGTGCAGTCCAACTATCTCGTCAGCGAGCTCGAGTCCCGGGGCCTGCTACGCTTCGCCTGGTTGCCCGACTCCATCGGCTATCTGCGCATTCGTGGGTTCGGTCAGCTCGCAGAGAGCACCCGGGCGATCGACGAGATCGTCGGCGAGTTCCGGGATGCGAAAGCGGTCGTCATCGACCTCCGGGCGACCCCGGGTGGAGACGACCAGGTGGGGAAGGCCATCGCCAGCCGCTTCGCCGATCGGAAGCGGCTCTACATGAAGACGTACGAGCGCAACGGGCCCGAGCATGATGATTTCGCTCCGCCCAGATACTTCTACGTCGAACCGCGGGGACCGGTGCAATTCACCAAGACGCTCGTCGTGCTCACGAACCGCTGGGGGATCAGCGCCGCCGAGAACTTCGCACTCGCGATGCGGGTGCTGCCCCACACTACGCTGTTGGGCGACTTTACCTCCGGGGTCTTCGCCGATGTCTACGGCGACCGGTTGCCCAACGGTTGGCAATTTGGGGTGTCGTTCAAGCTCTTCGTCGATCCCACCGGCTTTTGCTGGGAGGGAATCGGCGTGCCCATGGACCTGCGCATCATCAACCGGCCCGAGGATATCGCGGCGGGACGCGATCGTGTGCTGGAGTTCGCCCTGAAGTTCATCGAGCGCGGTGAGCCGTCGCCCAGGGACGTGTCGGCCAGCGTTGCCGACGTCCGCGAGTCATGGGCCGCGCATCTCGAGCGCGAGCTGCAAGGCCTGGCTCCAGATGCGGCGGTGGTCAGGCTCGAGGCCCTCGGCGCCGCGGATCGCAAAACCTTCTACGTCGACGAGGACGAGCTTCTCGGCCTGGCGGGGCGTCTGGCAGCGAACGGAATGGAGCCGGCTGCCGCTCTGCTTCTCCAGCTCGCGGCCGAAGAATTCCCCGAATCCTACCGCGCCTGGCAGCTCGTAGCCGAAGGCCATCTGCGACGAGGTGACGCGGACGGCGCGCGCGTAGCGTTCGCCAAGGCGCTGGAGCGTAACCGGCGAAGCTACCCGTGGGAGAAGCAGGCGGCCGAGACGGCCGAGGCTGTGCTCGCCGGGAAGAAGGTCCTGGTCCCGGCGCTGGAGGGAGCTCGCACCGATGATGACTTCGCGACGATCGTTCGCGACTTCCGCGCCGAGCCCGCGGCCTATTTCTTCACCGAGAGCGCGGTGAACAGCCTCGGCTACCGGCTCCTGGGAGCCGAGCAGGTGGATCGGGCGATCGAGGTCTTTCTCATCAACACGGAACAGTTCCCGCGCTCCGCCAACGTCTGGGACAGCCTGGGCGATGGCTATCGGGCCAAGGGGCAGATCGAGCTGGCGATCGCCAGCTATCGGAAAGCGCTCGAGATCGACCCGAGCTTCACCGCATCGCTTCGCAACCTCGCGGAATTGCAGGAGGAACGGCGGTGAGTTGCCCCGACAGCTCGCGTTCTCCGCCTAAGAATGCCAGCTGTGGGCGCTGTTGACCTGTAGTTCGTTGGCGACCCGGCGTCACCCGACCCTGCTCTACCCTCGGCGAGATCGCCCGCGCCGCGCCGCTCGAAGCTTGGGATAGCGCGGACCAAGCGGAGCGGGTCGCCTGTCGAAATCCTGATCTCACACTTTCCCACTGAGAAGCGGCTGAATCTCTGGCTCCTTCAGCATCGTCTTGGTCAGCTGATAACCCAGTTCCCTGTAGGCTTCGAACTGCACCTCATCGAAGAACTGGTCTCCGGTGGTCTGATCCGGGAAGCTGGGATACTTGTCTTTGTAGCCGTACACATCCCGCGGCAGCCCGCGCGTCAGCGTGGTCTTCAAGTAGATGAGAATCCCGCTGGTGTCCGCGTCGTACTCGATGTCGGCGATCGCGTGGCCCCGCGCAGCCAGCTTGTACTTCTCGTCGGGGAACGGTTCGGCAGAACCGGGGAGCAGCCCATCGAGGCTTACCTTCGCATCCTCCCGAAAACTGATCTTGGTGCCGAAGTCCACCCGTACGCGCTCGATGGCGTTCGCCAGGTCGCCGAAGCGGAAGCCGGGATCGGCGCTGCCATCCGAGACGATGATCACTTTGAGCCGGCGGCGGATCAACTCGTAGAGCGCCAGGTTCTCAAAGTGGCCGCCGTCCGTCAGCTCCACCGACCGGCTCTTCTCGCTGAGGAACAGCCCGAGCACTCCGCAGCTGAACCCCGGAGCCAGGAAGTTTGGTGTGAACCCGTAAAAGGAATCGACCTTCGGGTTTGGGGCCCAGTAGCCGAGCCGCAAGTTGAGCAACGACAACAGAGCCGAGACCAGGCGGTTGCGCGTCACACCACCGCCGGCCACACCGGCGTGCGGGTTGAGGGCGGCGCCGGAGATCGCCATCGCCGTGGAAAGCGTCATCCCGCGGCTGCGGCCCCGGAACCGCATCTGCTTCATGTAGGCGCTGGTGCGACGCCAGCCGGTCGCGTCGCTCCCGCAGAAAAGTGGCGAGAGAATGAAGTTGTCACCGCCGCGACCCCGGTATTTCGATTCCGACGACTGGGCCAACACAACGTTGGTGTTGACGAGGTGATAGGGCCGCTCACGTCCCGGCCCGCACATCTCCTCGATCAGTTCCTCATCCGCCTCGGTGGCCGGACCCCATCGATTGTTCTTCACGTTCTCGAGGTTCGGCATGAAGGTCTCCATCAGGCGATCGCGATACATGCGGTGCAGCCCGACGTAGTTCAGGTTGACCACGATGCCGACGAGGGCGGTGACCGCGACGAGGCCGCCAAACCACCAGAGCGTGCGCACCGAATCGCTCAGGATGAAGGCGCTCAGGATATAGGCGCTGAGGAGAATGCCATAGATCAGCGCAGCGGTGCCCACGATGGTGCGGAAGCCGGTGCCAAGCTTGCTGACCGCCCCAAGCTCCTCGCCTGCCGATCTCTTCGGCGACTGCGCTTTCCAGAACTGCCAGAAGCCGGAAATCGCGCCGACGACGGTGGCAAAACCGCCGGCGATCGTCTGCCGCCACACATCACCCAGAGCATTGCCGGCGTACGGAATTGAGCCGATCACCACGAACACAATTACCAGTGTTAACGTCCAACCGATGTACTGTTGTCCCATTACCGACCATCGATACCGGATCTTCCCACTCTGCCGGGCCAGGCGCGTGCGCAGCGAATAGAACAGCGCCGACAACCCGAAGATGGCGACGCCCACCAGTGCGAATGGCAAGAAGAGCCCGAGAGACTCTGGAACGGCCACATCGAACCAGCCCAATCCGTTGATCCACCGGGCCACCTGCGTCGCGAGCCGGTCCAGCACGACCATGAAGACCGTCGCCAGCGCCAGGTAGACGAAGAGCGCGATGATTATGCTGCGCAGCGCCGCGGCGACCAGCGAGATGAAGGTGAGGCCTTTCCCCGGGGTCAGGTAGTTGCCGTGCTGGCGGATGAAGTCGAGGATCGCGTTACGCTTCCCTTCAAGCCGCCCTCCCACGCCTCGGGCGCCGAACGGAAAGTTGCTTTCGTCGGTGCCAGCCGGGGTGCCGTCGGGCAGGCCTTTTTTCAGGAACCAGGTCAGCGACGACCCGATGTATCCACCACCCGAGACCGTGGACAGGTAATCGACCTTCTCCAGCAGACCGCCGCGGACCAGACCCTGGAGGACCCCCATCCCGAACGAGGCCGAGCGGATGCCGCCACCGGAGATCGCCAGGCCGTAGGTCGGCTGGACACCCAAATAGTCCCGCTCGGCGGCGCCCACATCGTCAGCGTTGTCAGTATGGAGGTTCTGGTCGTTGGCCGACGTGGCTTTGTCGCTCATGCTTGTCCCTCCCTCGGCGCAGGCTGTAGGCGATGCTTTCCCGGCCGTGGTTCCGATCAGTTCCGGTCGTGCTGGTGGCGATGGCAATTCGAAAGATGGCGACATGAGCCGCCGCTCGCTATCGATGTCGCCCCCGCCGGTCAACCCCTCGTTGCCTCACGCCCGAGGGCGCGGTATTCTGGGAACTGCAGCCCCACCATCAAACGCCTCACCTGGCTCTCAGCCCCTGACAAGGCTTCGTCGTGCCAGAGGTCGTGCTCACGATCAGCTTCGCATGAGGTTCGGTCCAATGAAAAGCAGAAACAAGCCAGGTCTTCGGTCTCTCGTCGCCTTGGTGTTCCTGCCGGCGGCGCTGGTTTCGTCACCGGCGGTGGCCCAACAGGACGTGACTGGCGACTGGTACGGCACGCTGGATGTCGGGGCGATGAAGTTGCGCTTGACCCTGCACGTTACCCAGGCCGAAGACGGGTACAGCGCCACCCTCGACAGTCCGGACCAGGGGGCCACCGGCATCCCACTGGACGAGCTTTTGGTCGAGGACGGCCAGCTCGTCTTCCGCTTGAACAGGGCTCAGCTCGAATACCAGGGCAGCGTCGATCCCGGATTCACGACGATCACAGGGACTTTCACCCAGGGCGGCGAGAGCTTTCCGCTGAACTTCGGCCGCACCCTACCGTCGGCTCCGCGGGGGAGCCCCGAGTGGTCGAGTGAGCGCGTGACCAAGCGCGAGGTCTACATCCCGATGCGGGACGGCGTCCGCCTGTTCACGTCGTTTTACGTGCCGAAAGACACGACTCGGACGTACCCGATCTTGCTGCGGCGCACGCCCTATAACATAGAGCCGCGCGGTGAGGAGCGTTACAGCATGGCCCTGATGTTCAACGCGCACCTGATCGAGGCCGGATACATACTCGCCTTCCAGGACGTGCGGGGCCGCTATATGAGCGAGGGCACGTTCGTTGATGTGAGGCCGCACAATCCTGACAAGCGAAGCGACAAAGACATCGACGAGAGCAGCGACACCTGGGACACCATCGACTGGCTGGTCAAGAACGTGCCCCACAACAACGGGCGCGTCGGGATCACCGGGATCTCGTATCCCGGGTTTTACGCGACCATGTCGCTGCCCGACGCCCACCCGGCGTTGAAGGCCGTGTCGCCCCAGGCGCCGGTCACCGACTGGTTCATCGGCGACGACTGGCACCACAACGGCGCCTTCTTCCTGATGGACGCCTTTTCGTTCTACTCGTCGATCGGGCGTCCGAGGCCCGAGCCGACGCGCCAAAATCCGCGGCCCTTTCAGTGGCCCAACCAGGACAACTACGAGTTCTTCCTCGAGCTAGGTCCCATCAAGAACGTTCAGGCGAAGTTCTTCGGCGACAGCATCGCCTTCTGGCCCGAACTGATGAGCCACCCCGATTACGACGACTTCTGGAAGGCTCGCGACCCGCGGCCTCACCTGAAGAACATCGAGCCGGCGGTGCTGGTGGTGGGAGGCTGGTTCGACGCCGAGGACCTTTACGGGCCGCTCAATACCTACGAAGCGATCGAGACCCAGAACCCGCCGACGACCGAGAACCGCCTGCTGATGGGTCCCTGGTTCCATGGCCAGTGGGCATTCGATAAGGGGGAGGAGCTGGGCAACGTGCACTGGGGCGCCGCCACGTCCGACTTCTACCAGGACGTGGAGCTGCGATTCTTAGGCTACTATCTAAAGGATGAGGGGACGATGGATCTGGCCGAGGCGACGGTGTACGACACCGGCGCGCTCGAGTGGCTGCGCTTCGACACGTGGCCCCCCGCCAACGTCCAGGAAAAGCAGCTCTTCTTCCACCCGAACGGCCGGCTCGCCTTCACGCCGCCGAAGGTTTCCGAAAGCTACGACGAGTATGTGGCCGATCCGATGAAGCCAGTGCCCTATACCGAGGACGTCCACCTGCGGCGCACCCGCGAGTACATGACCGACGACCAGCGCTTCGCGGCCCGGCGGCCCGACGTCATGGTGTACGAATCCGACGTGTTGACCGAGGCGGTGACGCTGACCGGCCCGATCGTGGCCGACCTGTTCGTCAGCACGACCGGCACCGATGCCGACTACGTGGTCAAGCTGATCGACGCGTTCCCCGACTCGCTGCGCGACTATCCGAGCAACGACAAAGATGTGCCGATGGCGGGCTATCAGATGCTGGTGCGGGGGGAGGTGCTGCGCGGCCGTTACCGGAACAGCTTCGAGCGGCCCGAGGCATTCGTGCCGGGGCAGGTGACCTCGGTGCGATTCGAGCTGCCGGACGTGGCCCACACTTTCAAGCCGGGGCACCGCATCGTGGTGCAGGTGCAGAACTCGTGGTTTCCGCTGGTCGACCGTAATCCGCAGACGTTCGTGAACATCTACGAGGCCGACGAGGAGGACTTCCAGAGGGCGACGCACCGCATCTATCACGACGCGCGGCGTCCGTCGGCTGTGAGGGTCATGGTATTCGAGCGATAAGCGAGCGACGGGTCGTCGACCGATGGAGTGCCGCGGAACCCAAAACCGCCGTCGTCCCCCGGCCGGGTCCAACATCCGCGGCTGGAAAGAAAGGGGGAGATATGAAAGCGCCCAGACTGTTCCTGACCTGTATTGTGCTTGCAGGGTTCGCCACTCTGTGTGCCGGTTGCGATGGCCAGCAGCCGTCCTGGGGGTGGAAGTTGGCAACCACCCCGGATGATGCCCACGACTTCATCAACGGGCTCGGTCCCTACTCGGAAGCCCACGCACTCGGTGACGTTGCGGCGACCGACCAGGGATTCTTCGTCTTCTACCGGGGTGATCTCGAGGGAACCTCGGACTGGGGGTGGAAGCTCGCGCCAACGCCCGAAGACGCCCACGACTTTCTCAACCAGACTGGCGCCTACAGCGGCGACGGGAAAGGGGAGGCGAGGCTCGCCTACGTGGGAGACTCACAACTTTACGTGTTCTACCGGGGAACTTCGGCTGATGCCTCGTGGGGGTGGAAGCGAGCCACCGACATCGACGACATGCTCAACTTCCTGAACGGCGCCGGGACCTACGGTCAGCCCAGAGAGGGAACCATCGGGGGGTTGAGCCCTGGCGAGATCTTGATGTTCTATCGCGGAGGCCTCGCCGCAACCAGTGATTGGGGCTGGAAGCTCGCCACGACGACGGAGGATGCCCACGCCTTCCTGAATGGGACGGGGGCCTACGATCAACCCGTCGACGATGCGAAGATCTTCGGCGCGACCGGCGGAGGGTTCTACATCTTCTACAGAAGGGATTAGCTCACTGGCGGCGTCGCCGGCCTGCATCGACACGACAGTGACGACTCGCTGTCGATCCCACCGGCGACGCCGCCGCTGTTATCGCGCCCCTTCCTGTCGGTGTACTCGCAGATACTCCGTCTGCCCTTCCCAGCGCCCGGGCCCCGCCAGCTCGCGCTCGAGCGCACCACCAAGAGCGAGCAGCTGATCTTCTGAAAGATGAGTGCCGAAGTTCGCTTTAAGCCAGGCGAGCAATAACTGGCGTGATCTGGCCAGCCGGCGTTTGCCTTTGCTCGTCAGCCGGGCATGGGTGAATTCGCCTTGTTTCACGTCGTGACCGCCTTCGGGGAGGCTGGATGGATGTTGAGTGGTCCGGCGGACTGACATTGCTATCGCCGCAGCCACTCTCTAGCTTGGATGCTGCCGGGGGTCTGGGCCGAAAAGGCTCAAGCCACTGCTCCCGGGAGCCTGAGCCGTGCTAGTACCTTACGCCGTAGCAGTGTCCCGCACTGGGTGCACCTGGATCCCACCTCCAGGCACTTTACAATCCGGTAACAAGTCCGGTTTGCGGTTTGCGCGCGCCGAGGCAGTAGCCGACCTAGGGTCGGCAGCCGGCAAACCCACTTTTCACGTGCCCCGCGATCATTATGACGGCGTCAAGATCGTCGCCGTCAGGAGGTACCGATGGCCAAGATCAAGATCACGGAGGGGAGCCCGCTCGAGGTCGTCCTCGAAAGGGACAATGGGGAACGGATCATCCTGCACAGAGGTGAAGTCGGATTCGAGTTGACGGACTTCAAGGTGGAGGTGATTGGAGCAAGGGAGGTTGTCATACACATCGGCAGGGGCTAGCTCTTGAGGCGCGTCACAAGGGGTCGCGTGCGCGGGTGTCAGGG
>JABAOH010038571.1_pt1 | contig 13270 bp, 7 predicted proteins | sample 7062181 | NCBI WGS metagenome assembly JABAOH01 (sample SAMN14538630, study PRJNA623070) | marine sediment metagenome | biome: marine biome [ENVO:00000428]; feature: marine pelagic biome [ENVO:01000023]; material: deep marine sediment [ENVO:00002113]; isolation source: pool of 5 deep marine... | reverse complement strand
TCGTCCTCTCAAATTTTGCCTTCGCCATTCCCTTTACCTCCTATTCTTTGGTTTTGTCAGCCAAATATATTTTTCAAACATTTTATAATATCTTTTATTCATTTTTCTCATTCTATTTATTTAATATTTCACCTATGAGCCGGAATTCTTCCTTCAATCCTGGCGATTATTTCCTCCATAATCGGGGAAGGTATCTTATCATACCGAAAAAATTCCATAGAAAACACTCCCCTTCCCTGAGTTAAGGTTCTGAGAGTTGTCGCATATCCGAACATCTCTTCAAGGGGAACAAGAGCCTTCATCACTCTCGAACCTCCTCTCATCTCCATTTCCTCTATTTTTCCTCGCCGCCCATTGATGTCCCCAACTATATCTCCCAGATATTCATCGGGAGCAATAACTTCCAGGCTCATGATGGGTTCAAGAAGAATCGGATCCCCTTTAGACACGGCATCTTTAAAGGCCAAAGACCCGGCGATTTTAAAAGCAATGGAAGAGGAGTCAACTTCATGATAAGAACCATCGACCAGTATGGCTTTAACATCAGTAACAGGAAAGCCAGCTATTATCCCAGCCTCCATGGCTTCCTTGATGCCCTTCTCTACAGAAGGGATGAATTCTTTGGGAATAACACCACTCTTTGTATCATCGACAAACTTAAATCCTGTCCCTCTTTTTAAGGGCTCAACGATAATCTTACAGTGTCCATACTGCCCTCTTCCCCCAGTCTGTCGCACATACTTGCTCTCTCCTTCAGCAAGAGCTGAAATCGTCTCTTTATAAGCAACTTGAGGCCTTCCAAGATTCGCCATTACTCCAAACTCTCTCTCCATACGGTCCATCAATACTTCCAAATGGAGTTCTCCCATTCCGTACACCAGAGTTTGTCCAGTCATAGGGTCCTGCATGATCTTGAATGTGGGATCCTCTCTTGTAAGCTTAGCCAGGGATTCAGCTAATTTGGAATGCTCTCTTTTTGATTTTGGCTCTATATATGCTGATACAACAGGCTCCGGAAATCTTATCTGTTCAAGGATAAGAGGATGATTCCGCAAACAAAGGCTATCTCCTGTGGAAAGGTTTTTCATAGAGCCCAGCGCAGCTATGTCTCCTGCATAGACTTCTTTAATATCTTTTCTTTTATTAGAGTGCATTTCTAAAAGGCGAGCGATCCGTTCCTCCTCCCCCTTTGTCGCATTATAAACCGAAGAACCTACCTTTGCCTTACCTGAATACACTCTGATAAAAGAAAGAGAGCCGACATAAGGATCATTTGTTATTTTAAACACCAAAGCTGAAAAAGGCTCATCATCCGAGGCCTTTCTTGTTTCAACGTTATTAGTACGAGGGTGATGGCCAACGACAGGAGGAATATCCAGGGGAGAAGGCAGGTAGTCAACAACAGCATTCAATAACGGGTGGACGCCCTTATTCTTGAAAGAGGCTCCGAAGATGACAGGAACAAGCTGAAGAGAGTTTGTCGCCTTTCTTATAACTATCTTTATCTCTTCAGGGGAGATTTCAGCGCTATCCAAAAATTTCTCCATCAGGACATCATCCATATCACTGAGCTGCTCTATCATTCCATTCCTTTTCTCTTGGGCCTCGTCTTTATATTCATCCGAAACGTCCCTCACCTCAAATTTTGTTCCTAATATATCATCCCCCCAGTCTATTTCTTTCATCTCGACAAGGTCGATCACTCCTCTGAATTTTTCTTCTTTTCCTAAGGGAATCTGAATGACCAAGGGATTAGCCGCTATCCTGGTCCTGATTTGTTCTACAGCTTTTTCAGGATCAGCACCAACTCTATCCATTTTGTTAATGTAAACAAGTCGAGGCACATTGTATTTATCAGCTTGACGCCACACCGTTTCAGATTGAGGTTCTACTCCACCCACTGCGCAAAGGATGACAATAGCGCCGTCGAGAACTCGTAACGAACGCTCGACTTCGGCCGTAAAATCAACATGTCCAGGGGTGTCAATTATGTTGATTCGGTGGTTTTCCCAGTAACAGGTAGTAGCAGCTGAGGTGATAGTTATTCCGCGCTCTTGCTCAAGAGCCATCCAATCCATAACAGCCGTACCCTCATCAACCTCTCCCATTTTGTAGGTGATACCTGTAAAGAAAAGGATGCGCTCTGTTGTGGTAGTCTTCCCCGCATCTATATGGGCCATTATCCCAATGTTTCTTACATTTTTTAGCGGATACCTTTGTGTCAACTCTGCACTCCATTTTAGTTGTAGGTAAATTCTCTTTTTTTATATTGGAGACTACCATCTATAATGAGCAAAAGCTCTATTTGCTTCAGCCATTTTATGGATATCTTCTTTTTTCTTGACCGCTCCACCCCGATGGTTCACAGCATCTATGATCTCAGCTGAAAGCTTTTCTACCATGCTTTTCCCGGCTCTATCTCGCGCATATCTGATCAACCATCTTACCGCCAATGAGGTGGAACGGTTTAAAGGTACTTCTATCGGTACCTGATAAGTCGCTCCTCCTACTCTTCTTGACTTTGTCTCTAGCACGGGCCTCACATTCTCCACAGCTTTCTCGAACATTTTAAGGGGATCTTCCTTGGAGTTCTGTTTCACTCTCTCCATGGCTGTATAAACTATTTTTTGAGCTAAGTTCTTTTTTCCTTTCTTTAGTATAGTATTCACGAATATGGATATAAGTGTACTGTTATAAAAATGGTCTGGCTGAGGTTTTCTCTTCTTTACCGTTCCTCTTCGGGGCATGCCTGACTCCTTTATTCAGAAACCCTCTTTTCTTTAGGCCTTTTACTTCCGTATTTGGACCTTCCTCTCATCCGGTCCTCCACTCCTTCGCAGTCCAGCGATCCACGAATCACATGGTAACGAACTCCAGGTAAATCTTTAACTCGTCCTCCTCGTATAATGACTATAGAATGTTCTTGAAGATTATGGCCTATTCCTGGTATATAACCTGTTACCTCTATATTATTGGTTAGTCTAATTCGAGCCACCTTTCTCATAGCTGAATTAGGCTTTTTTGGCGTTGTCGTAAAAACTCGAGTACACACACCTCTCTTTTGGGGGCACCTCTCCAAAGCTGGAGATTTGCTCTTATACTTCTTTGGCATCCTGCCTTTTCTTATCAATTGATTAGCAGTTGGCAATAAACGTACTCCTGTAAATTGAGTTAATTTTGCTCATTCCGAAGGCGAAAATCCCTCGGAACGAACTTGGCGATAATAGCAGAAACAGGCCGCTATGTCAAGGTTTTTGAGGAAGTTACGTCGAAATCTTACCTTGAATTTGAAGGTCTATTTCCTTCTTAACTTCCTCTTCTTTCTCTGCTTTCAATTCAACATTTCGATAAAATCTGTAGCCTGTTCCAGCTGGGATAAGCCTTCCCATAATAATGTTCTCTTTTAATCGCCTCAGATGGTCCACTTTACCGTACAAGCTTGCCTCTGTGAGCACTCGGGTCGTCTCTTGAAAGGAAGCCGCGGAAATGAAACTATCTGTGCTTAATGCACTTTTTGTAATTCCCAGAAGGAGAGGCCTGGCTTTTGCTGGCTTCCCGCCCTTTTTTACAACTTTTTCGTTCTCCTCCTGGAAGACAAATTTATCTACCTGTTCGTCAACTAACAACTCTGTATCTCCGACTTCCTCAACCTTTACCCACCGCAACATCTGGCGGATGATGATTTCAATATGTTTATCATTGATCGCCACTCCCTGGAGCCTATAAACTGCCTGAATCTCGCGCAAAAGATATTCCGCCAGCTCCTTCTCTCCAAGAACTTTCAAGATATCATGAGGATTCACAGGACCATCCATCAGGGGTGTTCCTGCTTTAACCCTCTCTCCCTCAGCTCCACTCAAATGGGCTCCCTTGGGGATGAAGTATTCCTTTTCTCCAATTCGCTCGTTCTTGACGACCAGTTTCCTTTGGCCTCTCACAAGACCTCTATATTCCACCATCCCATCTATCTCAGAAATAACTGCAGGCTGCTTGGGCCTTCTGGCTTCAAAAAGCTCCTCTGCTCGAGGCAAACCTCCGGTAATATCCTTGGTTCGAGCTACTTCTCGGGGTATCTTTGCCAGAACATCTCCCGCATATACTTTATCCTCGTCCTTAACCTCCAAGTTTGCCCCGGAGGGAAGGAAATATTTTCTGAGCACTATAGGTCTGTCTTTTTCATCTTTCTTTTTCGTAGCTATGATTTCGATACGAGGCTGCATTTTTTCATCTTTCGGCTCAGTGATAACCCTGCTGACTAATCCTGTAAACTCATCCTGTATCTCTTCCATGGTAACTCCGAGAGCTACATCATGGAAGCGCACAACTCCTGTCTCCTCAGTCAGAATGAACGTGCTAAAAGGGTCCCACTCAGCAAACTCGTCCCGGGCCTTTACCTCTTCTCCGTCACTCACTAACACCTTGGCTCCGTAGGGAACTTGATAATGTTCGATCTCTCTTCCTCGGTGGTCAAGTATGGCTATGTTGGCGTTTCTGTTTACAACGACTAAAGATTCTTCCTTATTGATTACGGATTTAAGGTTATTGAATCTGATAACTCCATCATTTTTTGCTTCAAGTTTGGACCTCTCAGCTCCTCTCATCGCAACTCCGCCGATATGAAATGTTCGCATAGTTAACTGGGTACCTGGCTCTCCGATAGATTGAGCGGCGATGATCCCTGCTGCTTCTCCGAGTTCGACGAGTGAACCAGTTGACATGTTTCGACCGTAGCAAAGTCTACACACGCCTTTCTTTGATTCACAGGTCAAAAGAGAACGGATTTTCACCTTTTCTATACCCAGCTCTTGAAAATTCTGTGCAATCTCCTCGGTAATCTCTTCGTTCATATCCACGATCGTCTCATTTGTATCAGGATGCAGAACTTTCTCTAAGGAGATCCTCCCAACAATTCTATCCACAAAGGGCTCAATAAGCTCTCCATTCTCGACGATGGCGGTGACATTTATCCCTTTCAGAGTGCCGCAATCATGCTCATCAATAATAACTTCCTGGGAAACATCCACCAGTTTTCGGGTTAAATAACCAGAATTCGCAGTCTTTAAAGCTGTATCAGCCAAGCCCTTACGTGCTCCATGAGTGGATATAAAATACTGCAGAACGTTAAGCCCCTCTCGCAAATTTGAAACAATCGGAGTTTCGATAATCTCACCTGAAGGTTTACTCATCAGACCTCTCATCCCGGCAAGCTGGCGAATCTGTTGTTTATTACCTCTTGATCCAGAATCAGCCATAACAAACAGAGAATTTAAATCCTTCCCTTCATAGCTTGTTTTTCGCATTTTCTCGATCATCGCATTGGAAACTTTGTCAGTAACAGATCCCCATATTTCCACTACACGATTAAACCTTTCCCCAGCCGAAATAGTGCCATCCCTATAGAGACTCTCGATCCTTTGCACATCCTTCTGTGCCTTCTCCACTAATTCAGATTTTTCTCGTGGAATGATAAGATCGTCTATCCCAAGAGAAAAACCTGCAGATGTCGCATGATTGAAACCTAATTCCTTCATCTTGTCCAGCATATCAATCGTAGAATCAAGACCTTCTTTCAAATATGTGTAAAAAACTAAACTCTCCAAACCCTTCTTCTTCAGCATGCCGTTGATAAAAGGGATTTTCTCTGGAAGAACGCTGTTGAATATTATCCTTCCGGGAGTTGTCTCGATAAGCTCATTACTTATTTCAGTAATAGGACAGATCAGAACAGCCTGATCATCATAATAAGTAGACAAATTCATTAAGGAGCCGTTAAAGCGCAACTTTATCCGCGCATGAAGGCTAACCTCTTTATTTTCAAGAGCTAATAAAGCATCATCTTCACAAGCAAAAATGCGTCCTTCTCCTTTTGTTCCTTTTTTTTCTAAAGTCAGATAATAACAGCCTAGAACCATATCCTGGCTAGGGATGGCAAGAGGTCTTCCATGAGCCGGCGATAGAATATTTTGCGTCGACAGCATCAATGTTTGAGCCTCAACCTGGGCTTCAACAGAAAGAGGGATGTGAACAGCCATCTGATCTCCGTCAAAATCAGCATTAAATGCGGCACAGACTAAAGGATGAATCTGGATAGCTTTTCCTTCCACCAAAATTGGTTCAAACGCTTGGATTCCCAACCTATGAAGAGTGGGGGCTCGATTCAACAGAATGGGATGCTCTTTAACCACCTCTTCCAAATAGTCCCATACTTCAGGCCTTTCTTGCTCGTGCCATTCTCTGGCAACCTTCACACTCGGAACTAATCCCTCTTTTTCTAATTTATGGAAAATGAAAGGTTTAAATAATTCCAGCGCCATCTTTTTAGGCAGCCCACAATGATTCAGCTTTAATTCTGGCCCGACAACGATAACAGACCTTCCGGAGTAATCGACTCGCTTCCCAAGAAGATTCTGGCGAAATCTTCCCTGCTTTCCTCTTAAAGCTTCGCTTAAAGATTTTAAGGGTCTCCGATTTGCTCCAAGATGAACTCTACCTCTCTTGCCGTTATCAAAGAGTGCGTCTACTGCTTCTTGAAGCATTCTCTTCTCGTTGCGAATGATTAGTTCTGGTGCTCTTAGCTCGATCAGTTTTTTCAAGCGGTTGTTTCGATTTATAACCCTTCTGTAAAGATCATTCAAATCAGAAGTGGCAAAACGCCCCCCATCTAACCGGACTAAGGGCCTCAGATCAGGAGGGATTACAGGGATTATATCAAGAATCATCCATTCAGGACGATTCCCTGACTTTTTGAGAGCTTTAAAAACCCTTAATCTCTTAGCATATCGAAGCTTTCTCTGCTGGGAAGCATCTTTTTTCATGAGCTTCCTTAAGCGCTCTGCTTCTTTATTTATGTTTATTCTATCAAGCAGCTCCTTAACAGCTTCAGCTCCTAAAGAAACCTCAAAATTGTCTCCGTATTTCTCCCGGGCATCCTTATACTCCTCTTCAGTAAGAAGCTGGTTTTCTTTTAGCGGCGTATCTCCAGGATCAATCACAATATAGGATTCAAAGTAAAGGACTTTCTCTAAATCTTTAATGGAAAGGTCTAGCACAAGGCCGATTCGAGATGGCGTCCCCTTAAAAAACCAGATATGGGCCACTGGAGAGGCTAATTGAATATGGCCCATTCGCTCTCGACGAACTTTTGATTTTGTGACCTCAACTCCGCACCTCTCGCAAATAATACCTCTGTATTTCATCCTCTTGTATTTTCCGCAGAGGCATTCATAGTCATTTATAGGGCCAAAAATCTTTGCACAAAAAAGCCCGTCCTTCTCTGGCTTGAAAGTCCTGTAGTTTATTGTTTCTGGCTTGGTCACCTCTCCCCATGACCAACTTTTAATTTTTTCGGGAGAAGCAATACTGATTCTAACTCGGTCAAAATCGATTCTAGGCTTTCCTCCAATAGACTGTCTAACTTCCATTATTCTTCTCCTTTAAGGATTTGGGGGACATCAATTCCCCAGGGCAATATTTCTTCTTTCTCTTCTTCTTTCTCCAGTTCTACATTTAGACAGAGGCTCTGCAACTCTCGAATGAGAACATTCACGGATTCTGGAAGCCCCGGAGTAAAGTCCAGATCTCCTTTGACAATAGCCTCATATATCTTCGCTCTTCCTTCCACATCATCTGACTTAGCTGTTAAAAGTTCCTGAAGCGTATAAGCCGCCCCATAAGCTTCTAAGGCCCAAACTTCCATCTCTCCAAAACGCTGCCCGCCGAATTGAGCTTTCCCTCCTAATGGCTGTTGGGTAATCAGAGAATAGGGGCCGGTCGAGCGAGCATGAATTTTATCATCGACAAGATGATAAAGCTTCATGATGTAGATATAACCTATGGTTACTTCATGGTCTAACAATTCACCCGTTATCCCATCATAAAGGGGAACCTTTCCTGACTTGGGCAAGTTTGCTTTTTCAAGAAGGTCCTTTATTTCCTTCTCAGAGATTCCATCAAATACTGGGGTGGAAATCCAAAGGCCGAGCTCTTTAGCGGCCCATCCAAGATGAGCTTCTAATATCTGCCCAACATTCATTCTTGATGGCACTCCTAGGGGATTTAAGACAATATCCACAGGCGTTCCCTCTGGCAGGCGAGGCATATCTTCTTCAGGGACTATTTTGGCGATGATTCCTTTATTTCCATGACGACCAGAGACTTTGTCCCCGACAGAAAGCTTCCTTTTCATTGCTATGTAAACTTTAATGGCTTGAATCACACCCGGAGCTAACTCATCACCCTTTTTAAGGCTATCAACCTTTTCTTTAAATATCGATTTGAGAGCTTCAATCTGGCGCTTAACCTTTTTATCAATATCTCTTATTTTCTTGTCGCGCTCTGGATTCGCTTTGAGTTTCAATTTAGGGATGATTTCGGGTTCCAATTTATTCAACGTCTTTTCGTCTAATATTCCTCCCTTCTTCAAGACAGCATCCCCAACCGTCAAATCCTTCTCAAGCTTTTCTCCCTTGATGACAGCTTTCATCTTCCTTAATCTCTCTCCCTCGAGAATGCTTATTTCATCATCCAAGTTTCTCTTCATTTTAGCTACTTCTTCTTTTTCGATAGCTTTAGCTCGAACTCCCTTCTCGATACCCCGTCTTGAGAAAATTCTCACATCGATGACTGTTCCCTCTATCCCCGGAGAGCAATAGAGAGAAGCGTCTTTGACATCCAGAGCTTTCTCCCCAAATATTGCTTTAAGAAGCTTTTCTTCAGGTGATAACTGGGTTTCTCCTTTAGGCGCAACTTTCCCGACTAATATATCTCCAGACTTTACGAGAGCTCCTATTCTCACTATCCCATTTTCATTTAAATTACTAAGAAGCTCTTCGGGAACATTGGGAATATCACGGGTTATTTCTTCTGGACCTAATTTCGTATCCCGGGCTTCTATGGTCTCTTCGACAATATGAACAGAAGTGAAGATATCTTCTTTAATTAATTTCTCACTGACAATGATGGCATCTTCAAAGTTGTAGCCTCTCCAAGGCATAAACGCGCACAAAATATTGCGACCAAGGGCTAATTCGCCCTTATCTGTGCAGGAACTATCCGCAAGGATTTGACCCTTTATGACTCTATCTCCTTTTCTGACAATAGGTCGATGATTGACGCACGTATTCTGGTTTGTCCTCAGGAATTTTATTAGCAGATAAAGGTCTGTTCCTAAGTCGTATTCCTTAGCTTCTTCCTTTTCATCCACACGAACCAGAATTCTTTCCGCATCAACAAACTCAACAACTCCAGCCCGCTTACAGGTTATGACATCTTTTGACCCTTGAGCTACAAGGCGTTCCATCCCTGTGCCAACATAAGGCGCTACTGGCCTGAGGAGAGGAACAGCTTGTCTCTGCATGTTTGATCCCATAAGGGCACGGTTAGCGTCATCGTGTTCTAAAAAGGGGATCAAAGAAGCAGAAAGGGAAACGAGCTGCTTGGGAGAAACATCGATATAGTCTATCTGGTCGCGTGGAATAAGTTTAAAATTACCTGCTTGTCTTGCACTTATAAGTTCGTTGACAAAATTTCCTTTCTCATCAACCGGCGCATTGGCTTGGGCGACGTTAAATTGTTCCTCTTCCCAGGCTGTCAAGTAAAAACAGCAAGGCTCTACTACGGGCAATTGTCTACTCTTTCCCCCTTCTACCTTCCCTACTTCTCTTAGAAGCTTATCCTTCTCGACAATATCTCCGACTTTATGAGAACTCACTCCAGGATGAAGAATTTTCACATAGTCCACTATTTTCCCATTTTTAACTTTCCGGTAAGGGGTTTCGACAAAACCAAAGTCATTCACCCGGGCATAACAACTCAAAGAGGAAATCAGGCCAATATTTGGTCCCTCTGGAGTTTCAATAGGACAGATCCGGCCATAGTGAGAGGACTGAATATCTCTCACTTCAAAACCTGCTCTTTCTCGACTCAATCCTCCTGGCCCCAGAGCACTCAATCTTCTCTTATGAGTGACTTCTGCTAGACTGTTTATCTGATCCATAAATTGAGAAAGCTGAGAACTTCCATAAAATTCTTTCAAAGCAGCAATAACAGGCTTGGAATTGATAAGGTCTTGAGGCATAGCCGAGGCCAAATCTGAGGCCACAGTCATTTTTTCTTTTATGGTTCTTTCCATGCGAGTCAATCCAATCCGAAAAGCATTCTCCACAAGTTCTCCTACAGAACGAACACGGCGATTTCCTAAATGATCAATATCATCCAAACTCCCTTCCCCGCTACGCAGACGAAGCAGGTATTTGATCACCTCAACAAAATCTAAGGGAGATAACGTTTTCTCCTCTAACGAATGATCCAGGCCAAGTTTGATATTCATCTTAAGACGGCCGATTCTAGAAAAATTGTACTTCTGGGGATTGAAGAACAGGTTTGTGAACAAATTGTGCGCGCTTTCCATCGTGTGAGGTTCACCAGGCCTCAGCTTTCTATAGATCTCAGCCAGAGCCTGATTTGTATCTGTATTTGAATCTTTTTTCAATGTGTTAACAATGATATCGCCGAATTTTTCCTTTTCTGGAAAAAATATTTCAAACGGCTCCTTTAGATTTTTTAATTCCTCAAGTTGAGATTCGCTGATTTCTTCCTTTGCTTTAACCAAGTCTTTTATGGGTAAAAGCAAAAACGCTCCATTAAACTCCTTTTTGAGCAAAGCGATTTTCTTTATTTTACGCTCTTTCAGCTTTTCGTACTGCTCTTTGCTGATCTTTCCTCTGCTTTGAATCAGGCTTTTCTTTGTCTTTGGATCAATAACGTTATCTCCAACTGTCCTGCCTATCAGATTCTCGCTAACCTCCCAAAATAGCTTTCCTCCTTCTGGGAATATTTTATAGGTCTGGTAGAAAAGACGAAGAATTGCCTCATCTGATCCAAACCCTAAGGCTCTTAAAAACACTGATACTACGAACTTCTTTTTTCGATCCAGGCGGACATACAGGACATTTTTGCTGTCATATTCGAACTCTACCCACGCGCCTCTGTAAGGAATGATTTTCCCAACATAAAATCCTTTTCCCTCTCCTTGCCTGAAAAAGACTCCTGGGGATCTCTGGAGCTGACTGACAACAACTCTTTCTATACCATTAAAAATAAAAGTCCCTTTTTCCGTCATTAAAGGAATCTCACCAAAATAGACTTCCTGTTCCTTGATATGCTTCAACCTTTTTGCCTTAGTTGCAGGATCTTTATCCCAGGAGATCAATCTTACTTTCAACCTAAGTGGAACAGCATAGGTATATCCTTTTTGTATACATTCCGTAGGGCTGTATTTCATCTTCAAGCCAACTCTATCTCCACAGTGATCACAGAGGGGAACTTCTATTTTTTTCATTGCGCCGCAATAGGGACAAATCTCCTTTTCAGTAAGCTCTGCATCTGCCGGGAGAAGCGTTCCGCATCCATTGCAACGACCTCGAGAATTGTCTACTCCTTTTAGACGTCCGCATTTACATTCCCAGTCTCCTATAGAATAGCTAATAAAATCCAACTGAGTAGTCTCTTTAAAGTCAGAAACCGGAAAGGAATCCTTAAACGCAGCTTGCAATCCATTGTCTTTTCTTTCCTCAGGCAATAACTCCATCTGGAGAAACTCTGCATAGGATTCTTTCTGGATTGCCAGCAGATCAGGCATAGGAAAGGCCGTTTTAAGCTTCGAGAAATCTACTCTTTCTCGATAAACGTTTTCGGTTTTATTGCTCATATTCCTTCTCTCAGAAAAGCTTTTAAATGATATATTTTTTGATTTTCATAAAATCCATATTTCGGTTTACTGCAATTCTATCCCAGCTCCTTCTGCTTCAAATTTTGCTTTTATCTCTTCTGCCTCTTCTTTGGAAACGCCCTCTTTCACAGGCTTGGGAGCGTTATCAACTAAATCTTTGGCTTCTTTCAAACCCAGACTTGTAACTTCTCTTACAGTTTTGATAACATTAATTTTTTTGTCACCCACACTCTTCAAGATTACAGTAAATTCTGCTTTCTCTTCTTCAGCTTTAGCCTCACCTTGGGGAGCACCAGCACCTGGAGCTGCCATAGGTGCAGCAGCTGCTATAGCGCTTACTCCATACCTTTCTTCAAATTCTTTGATATAATCCGCTAGTTCCAAAACTGTTAAGTTATCCAAATGGCCGAAAAACTGCTCCTTTGTTAATTTTGTTTTCTCCTGCTTTACTTTTGGTGTCTCACTGGCTTCTGTTACTTGTGTTTTCTCTTTTTCCTTTGGTGTTTCACTGCCCTCTGTTAATTTTGTTTTCTCTTGTTTTTCCTTTGCTGTCTCACTAGCTTCTTTTGTTTGTGCTTTAGGCATTTTTACCTCCAACCTTATTTTTTTGTTTTTAATTGACTCAACAACCTGCCTAGACTATTTAGTGGGGTCTGCCAAGTCCATAATAACCTTATTAATGGTAATGCCATTAAATTGCCAATTTTGGCTATTAGTTCCTCCCGAGAGCTCAGAGAAGCAACTTCAGCGAATTTCTCGGAAGAGATAAATTGTCCTTCCAGCATGCCCGCCTTAACCGACAAAACCTTGTTTTGGTCTGAAAAATCCTTTATTAAACGAGCTAAACCCACAGGATTTTGAGATGCGAAAGCAATAGCTGTAGAACCCTGGAAGCATGTTTTCAAATCTTCAGGGAAGTCCTCTTTTAAAGCTCTCAGGGCAAGGCGATTCTTAACAACCCTAAAGGAGTAAGAGTTATCCCTAAAAATCCTTCTCAGCTCAACAGCCTGGGCAACGGACATTTTTATAAAATCGACCAAATAAAAAGAGTCGTGCTTCTCAAAAGAATCAGTCAACTCTTTGACCTGTTTTTCTTTATGCTCCCTTTTCACCTTTTCTCTCCTATGTCTCTAAGACTCCCTCAGAAAGCTTGATTGATGGGCCCATGGTTGACGAAAGATGAACGCTTCTTACATATTTTCCTTTTGCAGCAGGCGGCTTTGCCTGAATAACAGCCTGGATAAAGGATTTGATATTATCCACAAGTTTCGACTCAGAGAAAGATACCCTGCCCACCTGGGAATGAATAATAGCTGTCTTATCCACTCTGAATTCCACCCTTCCAGTCTTGATTTCCTCTACAGCTTTCTTGATATCAAAAGTCACCGTTCCAGACTTCGGGTTGGGCATGAGTCCTTTTGTCCCCAGAACACGGCCTAATTTTCCTACACTTCTCATCACGTCAGGAGTGGCAATAACAGCATCAAAATCAATCCAACCTTTAGATATCTTTTCAATAATTTCTTCTGCTCCAGCATAATC
>JABAOH010003312.1_pt1 | contig 13271 bp, 11 predicted proteins | sample 7062181 | NCBI WGS metagenome assembly JABAOH01 (sample SAMN14538630, study PRJNA623070) | marine sediment metagenome | biome: marine biome [ENVO:00000428]; feature: marine pelagic biome [ENVO:01000023]; material: deep marine sediment [ENVO:00002113]; isolation source: pool of 5 deep marine... | reverse complement strand
AGCCTGCTAAGCCTGTGGTCCTTACGGGCCGCGCGGGTTCAAATCCCGCACCCCGCGCCACTAAGTTAACTTTAGAAGACGCGCGCGCGCGCATGAAGATGGACTCATGTGAGGAGAATAGCAACCGAAAAGTGGAAACCCATTCCTACGAAGCGAGGTCGTAGAAAGAAACTCAGTCACTATCTATATGTAAAAGAAACTGGAGGACAATAGCGCGCGCACGAAAAAAAAGATGATACAAATGAACTTCTTCAGGTTAGACTTGCGAACATGCTCTGTGACCGATTTCATCTCTTTTTGGAGCAAGTGTTATGCTGAAGGCAAGTATTTTGATGAAGACTACGAAAAGAATCTCAATAGGACCAGTCTATTGACTCCGCAAAATGTTCAGTATCTGCTCGAATGGAAAAATGCCAAACCTTTATCGAAACCAAAGCAAGCACTAGCAGATAAGACAAAAGCCAGAATTACAGAACTCAACAAGTTCAGACAGACAGGACCGATCACAGAGAAAGAGTTCAAAGAAATTTGGAATTGTATCTCAAAAATCATACGTTATGGTTTCGTATGGAAAGTATTTCTACTGCACATCTCAAGACCAACCGACTACCCAATAGTCGACCAACATGTACTTCGAGCATGGAATTTCTTGATCAAGGGAAAAGTTGAAGAACCTAAACAAAATCTCGACAACTATGAAAAGTATAGAATTTTCTTTTTTGAATTGGCGAAGCAAAGTGGAAAAGACTTGAGAAGAGTTGACAAAGCATTGATGGCTTTTGGTCAATTTCTGAAATCACAATTCTTTCAAAACCGTGTGCGAAAGTTTCTGGGTTTATAACTTTCCACCAAAGCAAAGAAATCTTGGAAGTTTACAAAATCTTAACCAAATTATAAAGTAGAAACTAGAAACCATGCTTAACCTGTATGTCTTTATGTTTTCGAATAAACCAAAGTAGGGTTTCTAAGGCAGGTTTTAAGGAGTATTTTATCAATGTCGATTTGATTATTCTTGCTATCCGTCCCTTTTTTCCGGCATATCGGACAACGGCGGCATAATATTGCTCGCTTCTGATGATTTTAGGAAGTGTGTGACATAGTTCGTAAGTCACTCTATAATGTACATACTCAGAGAGGTTCCCATATGCTTCGCAGAATATGCCAAATTCAACATCATCTATTACACCTTCATCTATTAGTTGAAGCAAAGGACTTTCTGTTCTATGGGTCAAACGCTTGAGTCCATATTTCTTCCAAAATGACATATTCGTAAGTCTTCCTCCTGGGTAGAAACACCTATACAAGTTTACCATAGTAAGTTCCAAGGCGGCTCTGGCACATCTAGCTGAAGCATGAAAATGATCAATCTTGACCAAAATATCTACTATAGCATCTAATTCTCGGTTCAGTATTTCATTGAAATGTGGAATGACTTCAACCGTGTTTTTCCTAAGCTCTTTTTTACAAGAACTGATAAGTGTCTTGACATTTCCTATCTCCTCATCATAATCAGGAATCTTCCATTCTAGATCATCTTGTCCATTCATTTTTGTCCAACCAAGTCAGCATAGTTTACGCTCGACTAACAGAGTTTAGATTTTCTGACTTTATGACTTTCTAAACAAAAAGAAAAATTAGAAGTTTATAAAATCTTAATCAATTATGAAGTAGAAACTTAGAAACTTGTTTTCATAATTGTTAAGGGGAGGAGTTTGGAAGTTGAATTGCAACGGATGTGACTTATCAATTGCGTTGGTTTTCAGTGATCCAAACAAAGGAAAAACCAAAATGCGTGTGCATCTATATACAAAATTGTCTCCTAGGATTTTTGGTGGTCAATTTTGAACAAGACTGAGATAGAAGCTGCGGCTAAAATATTCTTCGAGAAGTTGTTTCCCAAATGCTCTATCAGGAGGCCAAAAATCAGAAAGTATGGTCACGACAGCTATGAGATTGAAGCTGAGATGAACCCGAAGTCAGGATGTTCGTCATCCTTCAACCCATCAAGAAGGTATAACATTTCGCTTCGAGTCAGAGCCAAGTTAATTGCTCGCCCAAGTTCCAAGTAGGAACATAGAATTACTTTGGCAACACGCGCGCTCTATTTTTTCATAATCTGTAAAGCCTTGTCTCGGAAGTTCGAAACGTCCTCTGCCTTGACCTTTGTGAAAACATTTTCAAATCTCTCAAAATCTTTGCGAGCATTATACGTCTGTTTAATCTCAAGTTCGCTTACCTTTTGCGCGTAGAACACGTTACCGCAAGGCACCAAGACAACTAGAATAGAGTCACTCCAAAACTCTCTGTAATTTGTGATTCTTAGATACTTGATGTTTGTTTCCTTTGGTGCACTCCGCATCTTTACTTCAACAAGCATCACATCCTTTCTCTCTTCATCAAATACAAGCAAATCTGGGGTTGCCCTTATCCTACGGGCTGTTCTAGAGTTTCTAACATCCTTGCCACTCAACTTCTTTTTCATATCAGAAAGTGTGCTCTCATAACCATAAGGAAGCACCGAATACCCTGCCTTTTCCAACAAAACCTTCACTAACCCCTTCACCTGATCGCCTTTTAGCATATCATCATAAAACTTGCTCAACACAATCACTTCGTGTTCAGAGTCTTTGCAGCGATCATATATTTAATACGTCGTGTGCGTGCGCATCAGACTAGATTAGACTTTTTCATCTAGAAAACTCAAGACCTCAAGCGGTGAAATTATGTGACAAGAACCATCTCTCTCTACCGGAATAAGGTAGATTCCAAGTTTCTGGAAAGCAAAACTTCCCCGATATTTCCGCAATACCTTCTTGAAATCTCTTGTAAGAGGAAATGCAAGACCGTATTCAGCATCACTATGTTTCATCCTTGACATCAATTGTCCCAGACCTAATTGAAAATTCATCTCCGCGGTTCCATAACCGCCTCTGTCCTCTCCTTTTGCCTCAATCAATAGAATCTTGCCTTCTTTCTCTGCACCAACGTCTATCGACCCACCTTTAACTCGAATTTGTTCCTTAACTTGCCATCCGTTTTTTTTGAGATACCCAACCAGCAGTGACAGAACTTCACGTTCTCTAAAAACCACACTCTTCTCAGAGGTTGGTTCTCCTCTAATCTGCTCTCTAATTCCTTCCAATTAAACTGTTCTCCTAGGTTTTCATAATGAGTTTATAACTTTATAACTTTCTTAACAAACGGGAAAATTAGCAGTTTATGAAATGCCAAACTAATTATAAAGTAGAAATTTAGAAACTTCAGTCAACTGCAAAACGAGGATTTGATTTGAGAAAAATCTACGTTTGGTGGGACAAGAATTTCAATAAACAGTTTCAAGAACGACTGTTAAATGGTTTGCATGAGATCATCAGGCTAGGCGATGATTTCTCAGATCGGTTTGATGTTAGAATTCTCGGCAACTTCTTTTTCAAGAATGGCAAATATGGAAATGCTGATTGGTACTTTGACTCAAGCCTTGATCCTGAAAGAAGTCAAGTAGATGCATCCTCCGTTCTCAATAAATGCATCGGAGAACATTGGCCAAGCAAGAATCCTAACATCCATGTCATTGGAACAGCTCATGATTTATGGGATGGAACTTTAAGCAACGAGTTCGTTTTTGGACTGACAAGACGAGGGTTTGGAACAATAACATCTTATAATAAAATGTCGAAATGGTATGGATCAAGTGCAACTTTGGTGTATCTAATTCTTGCTTTACATGAAAATGCACATTTGTTCGGAGCACCTGATGCAACTAGAAGAAAAGCCCTTCACTATGCCCTTGGCGCACATTGCAAACTAGTAGATTGCGCTTTAGGTCAGGTAAACGTAGACGGAAGACCAAATGCGCTTACCGCAACTAGAAGCATCTTGGAGAGACACAGGAGAACAGGCGACTATTTCTGCAATGAATGTACAACGGATATTGCAAGAGGCAAAAGAAAGTTGGTCTAACGCGCAAGAAAAGCGCGCGTGATTAATAGGAAACCTTTAATCTAATTTTTGCTGGACGGTTTCTGTCAATTTCAGCGATCTCAGCTAACTCCAATAATGGAGCTACATAAGAAGCTAAACTTGTTCCACGAGAAAATCTCTTAAGAAAGGTATCAAGTGAAGGCGCATCAGAAATCTCATGGATAGCTCCAATTCTAATCCAACCTTTTCCTCTCAGAAAATTGGGTGCTTCTTCAACAGCCGAAGCAGGGATTTTAAGAGTTGAAGGCTTTTTGCCAGTTTCTATTAGAACTTTCTCACCATCAATGTGGATTACTTTGAATTGCTTGCCTGAAGAGGTTTCTAAGATAAAGGGAAAACGAATTATCTTCCGGGTAATCTCAACCATTACCGACATTTCAATCAACCCATATTCTACGCAATGAATCACTTAAACTTTTACGATCTCTGATTTTTGAATGCGCGCGCGGCTCAAGTTTCTGGTTTTGGACCTCTCCATTTCCGTAGCATTCAGACGAGATTTTTTCCATTTCGTATGTATCGAAGAATATAGATTTTGTGAATGTCAGGATTTGTTCGTTGCCATTTTATGGTGTATTTGCCATTTCTACACTTGGGATTCTTAAGTATTTCAAATTCCTTTAGCTCATGCTTCTTCAGATCCCACGTCCATACGCTAACTTGTGTGATCTTTTCTTTAAATGAAGCCCTCATGACCAGTCTTTTGCAGCCAACCGTGCAATGGGATAGGGAGGCGAATAAGTATCCATTCTTCGAGGTAAATGCTCCTGGCCACTTCGCAGAGAACGTAACGTCGATCTTTCCAGTTTTTGGTCTTACTACAGGGTTTAAATCTACACCGAGTACTTTAATGTTTGAGGCTGACCAAAGTATAGCAGGGGTCAATTTTTCGAGTTCATTTCCTGGCAACCTTCGGGACACGTTTGGTTTGACACTTTCATTTCCAACACTGGTCTCCCCACAAATCCTGTACACCATCCGACGGAATTCTTCATCTGATACGTTAGTCCCTTTTGTATGTCGGTTATAGTTCCCGTTCGAACCATTGATCTCATAAGTATGCGTTATTTTGTCATAGAGAATCTGAGTATCTATCTTAAACTCCTTGGGCAGAGGTTCCATTGCTTTAACATAAGTTGCGACTGAAGGCAGATCCTCGGATAGTGACTGCTCTTTGTCATGTCTTTTCAAAGTTCTTCTTTTTCTTATGAAGTCTATGGCAAGAAATACCACAGCAACACAAAGTCCGGCTATTACCGCAAAGTCAAAGGTTATGGCTGAACCAACGTAGGATGCAATAAGGCCGATCTCAATGATTGCTGCGATTATCGACAATATGACCTCTATTTTGGCAATTCGGCTGAACAAGTCTCCCTTCTCTTCGACGTTCAAAGCCTTCGCCTATGGAGTTTTCTTCCAGAAGTATATTATAGAGAAAAATGCGAGTAAATAAGCCTTTCCTATTAAGTTGGTGCTAGCAAACTAAGTAGGATATTCCTACTGACGCAACGCTTATAAACTGTTTCTGAGTTTATTAGTAAAAACGCGGATAATTGTTACTTGGTGAGTCTGGTGAGTTTTCCCAAAAGGAATGTTTTCCACTTACATGGAATTACTGAAATTTTGGACATGTTAGATAAAAATGGTAAGATGCGATTTAGCAGAATTATGAATCAATTAAAAGAAGAGATGGATCCACCACTGAAAAATGCTGCAGCGTTGTCTTATAGACTCAGAGCCCTTGAGAACGTGGGGCTCATCTTAAACGATACTGATAAGAAACCAGGTAAGCAAGTGAAGATCTTCTATGAAATAACCAAAACAGGATGTAAGGCATTGGTACACATGAAAGAATTGGAGAACATAATGCGTGAAGTAAATTCGAAAACAGAGATCCCAAATCAACTCAAATGATGCCTTTTATTTCTTCAAACTTCTCTCTTATCTCATCCTCGCATTCTTCCCTTCTTGAACATTTGAAAACTTCTGCTTTTTCGCCCTCCTGAAATGCGGGACAGTGCTCAATCTTTCCTGTTTCATAAGGGCAATCGTTCTTCTGGGGCTCCATTTCGATTCTTCGCCAATATCTTTGAAACAGGACTTTATAGTTTTCCTATGTTTTAGCCTACTCACTATTTTTTTTCTTCCTACTAGGCAAAATTAACATGTGTCAAATTCACAATGATAAGATTCTTTCAAATTCAAATATTCCATAATTACTACTCAAAGCTTTGGCTAAAATCTCTTTAGCGTTTGAAGGTTTCTGCCACATTTCATCTAAAACGTATCTAACGTCTTTCTCGTCTTTGCACACTCTGCAAATCTTCTGGACTGTTACCTTCTTGTCAACTCCACGTTCTCTCAACTTACTGTTGAAGTCTGCAGGTCTCAACAATCTGATATTCATCCTAGACGCATACTGCGCCAATGTTATCTTCTGTCTACCAACCACAACCTTCTCTTTCGGATTGTATGCTCCTGCAGCGAAAACATGCGCGCGCTTAATAGATGATGCAGCGGTCTAACAATTTTCCTTGAGATGCTGAAGTAATCAAAGCACTGGCTTTCATCAAGCTTTTGGAATATGTTTTCATTTGATGCATTTGTTTGGCAAGATAGCGGACTTGAGCTAATAGAAGATGTTTTCACAAAGCATTTAAGCATAAATGAACAACATTGTGTTTTCTAAATTTAAGAGGAGAGAAAATTGAAGAAATTATTAGCACTAGGGCTAGTACTTCTGGTAACTGTTCCAACGTTTTCGGTAATTCTTCCAAAAGTTGAAGCGTTTTCGTATCCTTCCTTGGTAGAAGTTGGAATTTCCTACGAACAGGGTTCAACTCCAATAACGCCGCCAATAACTCAAACACCTGGGGGGCATATGCGCTTGTGGTATCATACATACAATCCAAACTCTTATTCGGTTAACGTTATCTTAGGGGCTAGCATCAAGATTGGCAGCACATACTACAATGATCCATCCCATGACAGAGTCGTGACACTAAGCCCAGGACACGACAATTCTGTTAGGTACTTCTATGTTCCTTCTGGCGTTCCAACTGGAAGCTATGCTGTTGTTTTTGCCATTTGGGACACTGACTGGAACCCACAGTATGATAGTGAGACCAAGTCCGGCTGGATCAACATGGTTATCTCTGTCGCAGTTCAGCTTTCCAGTTCACCGTCTAATCTCGGAACAATTACTTGGGATGGAGTTACCTACGGTTTGCCTAAGACTGTTTACACAACTACTAGAATTCACTGGAGTGGAACGGACAAGATCCATTGCACACCCCCTGTTGGATATGAGTTTGACCATTGGGAATTTGGTGGAAAAGTGGACACTTGGGATGAGTACAGTCAATGGACGTCAGTTGACGTTGATGGTTCTGGAAGTCTAAAAGCAGTGTTCAAAGCACTCCCAAATTCTCCACCCACTCTCTCTAACGGCTATGTTACGCCAACGTCAGGTGATACTTCAACGCTCTTCTACTATTACGTGCGTTACTACGATCCTGAGGGTGTTGCTCCAACTAATCTGAAGCAGCTCTGCATCGATGGCTCCCATTGGCACACGATGGGTTTGTATAGTGGTTCAGCCTCTAACGGCGTTTACCGTTGCATTTTAACGCTTTCTGCTGGTAGTCACAACTACTACTTCAAGTTCAGCGACGGAGTGAACACGGTTTATCTTCCCAGCTCAGGCACTTACTCAGGTCCAACAGTCTCTGTGCCGGTCAAATACACGATCTCTTTGTCAAGCAGAACAACGGATGGCAAGTCGGATGTTGGGTCAATAGAATTTGATGGGCAGATGCACAGCCTGCCAGACTCAGTGTCCAAGATCGAGGGAACTTACGAAGTCACCGGGAATCCGCCTGAAGGATATGTCTTTGATCTATGGGAATATAGCGGGAGTATAAGTGTGCTAGACTCACAATCCCAAACAACAAGCGTGACTATCTCTGGGGCTTGCTCTCTGGCGGCTGTCTTCAAGGGAACGGTGGTCGCTTTGGATGTTCTGATCTCCATTGCTGAGCCTCCAATTCTGGGTGAGACAGTGACGTTGGAAATAACTTTAGAAAATACTGGCACTGCAACGATAAGCGAAGGTGACTATACAGTAAAACTAACGTTTTGGGACAACTATGACCAAGGTGGGATAGACAGCTTCTGGGTAAAATGGCACGGAGACTGGACAGGAACAGCTGTCGCTCAACTCGGCCCCATTGAAGGCTACAGCAAGCAGTTCACTGCCCCCGAACTTCAACCGGGTGATGAGTATGGTCCAAAGAAGTTGGCCTTCCCAATACCAGAAATGCAAGCACCCTCACTAGTTCTCACCGATGAGTTACAGATTGATATAACAGGACCCGGGCTAGTCACAGCCTATAAAACTATCACTGACATAGACGTAGGTTTGGGTTACTCAACTGGAGCAAATGTATTGGAAACAGCAATTCTCACAGCCATTGAAGATTATATTCCATTTGCGCATGAAGGCGCTGCCGTAATAGAGACTGCCATAGAACAAGCTGAACGCGACCTAAGCAAGGCATACGACGCATTCAATAGTGGAGACCTTGCTAACGCGGCACGATATGCTGCCAGAGTCGCTTTTGGCATGGGCTTATGGACACCTGACATGACTCTTGAAGAGCGTTTCAACATAATGAAAGATTTGGTGATTAATTATCTAAAAGGCCCTCTGAGTATTGCAGATCTCATCATCTGGTGGGTCAACTACAAGCATGAAACTTACCTGAAGGGTTTTGATCTGATCTCGTTATCCTTTCTGAGAACAATAGGTGCACCTTGGGGCCTCTCTCTGTTCACTGACCCAGTAAACCTTTGGGTAACTGATCCTTTAGGTAGAAATGCTGGTTTGAATCCAGAAAACGGATTGATTGTCAATGAGATACCAGATGCCTGCATCTATGGATTAGATGGAAACATTGAAGCATTCTTTGTTCCCTACCTACTTGAGGGCACGTACGATGTATACATTGTAGGCATTCCCGAAGAAGCCTATGCATTGCGAGTAGAAGCAATCGCTGATTCAATTATGTTAGTGGATGAAACGTTTGCAGGATCCGAAATGTCAGAAGAGATGCTCGGTTCAGATGTCATCGTAACCCAGACCCCTGAAGGATTAGAAGCTACAGCTACGCCACCAACACCCCTAGGGCATGCATACACAGACAAAGAAGAATACGAAGTTGGCGAGACAGTTTTGCTGGGTTTCGACAATATTGGTGACACTGTAATAACACTGGGCAACACGGCTCCTTGGGTAATACTTGACGATTCAATGAACATCGTTTACACAGCGATCGGTGCAACAATCATGGTGGATGTTGCTCCTGGAGAAAAGAAAGAATGGCAATGGAATCAAGAGGATGACCACGGTCAACAAGTGCCACTTGGAACCTACTTCTTCGAGATAGAAACGTCAGCTGGAGCCTTCACAGCAGACTTTAGCATTGTTGGCTTGCCAGATCTGACTATCACAAACGTTTGGTGGGAGCCCCCCGAACCAGAGGAAGGCGACGTCATTACAATCTATATTACGGAAGCAAACATAGGCAACGCAGACGCAGGGCCACATGTTGACAGAGTAATACTTGACGGAACAGTCAACAACCTCTTGGATCCTGGACTAATGGCTGGGAATTCAAGAACTTTTCATTTTAAGATGACCCTGGCTGGTGTGGGAACCTATCACATCACGGTGATATTGGATGCAAACAAAGATGTACAAGAGAAAGATGAGACCAACAATATGTGGGAAGGAGAAGTTGCCCAGTGGACTAGATATGTACCAACGCCCGAACAAACAGAGATTGAGATATTAACAGAAGCCGGAATCACCTATGCAACGGTCGCATTGACGTTTCCAGATGTTGGCTATCGAGTATCAGACTGGGACACTCCTTTTAGGGATGAGTCTCAAATATGGGTAGATTCAGAAGTCTGGGATTGGACAGGCTTGAGTTTGCTTGTTATTACACCAAAATCTTACACGTACGATCTTGGACATTTGGAGGATGGCGTATATACCTTCACATTCAAGGCTTGGGATCAAGTTGTCGAAAGCACAACTTTCATGATAGATACCACATGTCCGACAACGGATATTACCTTGAGCGGTACTTCGGGGCTAGATGAATGGTACATATCTAATGTATCCGCAACTTTGACAGCAACCGACGAAGTTTCAGGAGTCGCTGCGACGGCATATAGTTTCGATGCCATAACATGGATCAGTTATCTCGGGTCCTTTACAATAACTAATGAAGGAACCACTATAGTATACTACAACTCCACTGACAACGCCGGAAACACAGAGGACACGAAAAATACAACTGTAAGAATCGACAAAACCACTCCCATAACCACAATCGAATTGACAGGCTCCCTTGGAAACGATGGCTGGTACATGTCAGATGTTATCGTAACACTAGGATCAAGCGACGCCATATCGGGCATACTCAAGATTGAGTATAGCTTCGATGGCACTACTTGGATAGTCTATACAACTCCGTTTACCATTGACACCGAAGGAACCACAGCCATATACGTTAGAACAACAGATAATGCTGGAAACGTAGAAACTGGCACTTTCAATATCAGAATTGACAAAACACCACCCGACCTAACTAAGTCCCTTTTCGGAACCCTAGGTAACAATAATTGGTATATTAGTGACGTAACAGTAACCCTGAGTGGAAGCGATACAGTATCTGGTTTAGCTTCGATCCAGTACAGCTTCGACGGCATCCTATGGTACACCTACTCAACACCTTTTGTAATCAACACCGAAGGCACAACAACACTCTACCACAAAGCCTATGACGTTGCAGGCAACGAGTTTGTTCTACCTTCACAACAAATTAAGATTGACAAGGCACCGCCAACAGTCACGGGAGCCCCAACAACTTCTCCAAACGCCCATGGCTGGTACAACACCGACGTCATAGTGCATTTCACCGTCACTGACACAATCTCCGGAGTCAGCTACGTAACACCTGATCAAACATTGGCCTCTGAAGGAGCAGACCAATCTGTAACGGGCACAGCGACTGATCAAGCTGGAAATACTGCCCACTGCACTGTTGCAGGTATAAACATCGATAAAACACCACCTACATTAACAGGTGCTACAACGACTCCTGCCAATACGTATGGTTGGTATAACACGGATGTGACGGTCCACTTTACTGCAAGCGACTCTTTGTCTGGAGTTGACGATGTAACACCTGACCAGACGATATCCACGGAAGGCAGTGATCAGTCTGTAACTGGTTCAGCAACTGATTTGGCCGGAAACTCCGCAACCTATACGGTTTCAGGAATAAACATCGATAAGACACCACCAATAATTACTGGTGCCCCAACGGAACCTGCAAACGTATATTGTTGGTATAACACTGATGTAGTGATACAATTCACTGCTTCTGATTCACTCTCAGGGGTAGAGACGCTCACGCCCGACCAAACCATTTCATCTGAAGGTGCAGACCAATCAATAACTGGATACGCTACTGATAGGGCAGGGAACACAGCCTCGCATACCGTTGCAGGCGTCAATATTGATAAGACGCCTCCCACCATTACTGGAGCCCCCACTACTATGCCCAATGCCTATGGCTGGTATAACACTGACGTTACAGTGCATTTCACGGCCAGCGACTCTCTATCAGGCCTTGACACAGTCATGCCCGACCAGACCTTAACGGGTGAAGGAGCAAATCAGTCAGTAACGGGATTGGCAGTTGACAAAGCAGGAAATAGCGCTACCTACAAAGTGAATGGCGTAAACATCGACAAGACAGATCCAACTACCTCTTTGACTATAGGAGAACCCAAATTCGCCACAGATCCAACATATGTTACCACAACCACCATCTTCACTCTCGAAGCGTCAGACGCCATTTCTGACGTCGACTACACAGAATACAAGATTGGTTCAGGAGCTTGGACAACATATTCCACGCCATTCAACGTGTTGTATTTCGGTAGCCACACACTATACTACCGAAGCGTTGACATCGCTGGAAACATCGAGGACACGGGATCAATTTGGATAGAAGTCAATGCGTCATCCATCAGCTACTCTGGGGACACAAATGGTCAATATTCAGATGCCGTGACAGTCAATGCTACACTGATTGACATGGCAACTCAGCAATCAATCGAAGGCAAAGCAATTATCTTCACAATTGGGTCTCAAACAGTAACTGCCCCAACTGACAGCTTGGGCCTTGCCACAGCGAGCATTGTGCTTGACCAACCTGCAGGAGCACACACTGTTTCCGCAGTCTTCTCAGGAGACATGGAATTTTCTGGATGTTCAACAGCTCAATCATTCACGATTCATTGGGAAAACGCTGAACCAGAGTATACTGGAGACACAGTTGTGCCGACAACTGCCAAATCTATCAACCTCCGAGCCACAATATACGAGAGCCCAGATGGATATTTAGGTGACTTGACGAAGATCCAAGTCACATTTAGCATCTATGCTGGACTATTGGGGTCAACCCCGTCTGTGATAATACCCAGTGTACCGGTGAGTCAAACTGACATGCCAGGCGTTGGAGTCGCTGTTGCCACCATTGACACTCTTCCAGAAAACGGATACCTCGTAATAGTGAGCATCGACAGTAATGAATACTATGAGGGACCGACTTCCGATGCTACTCCACTTACTGTCTACGAGCCAACTGGCGACTTCGTTACCGGCGGAGGCTGGATACGGGATCCCTCTGGAAGCAAAGGAAACTTCGGTTTCAATATTAAATACACAAGGTCAGGTAATCCCAGAGGACACGCAACATATGTTTACCGAGAAAGCGGATGGGACATCATCGTGAAAAGCAATGCGTGGGTAGGACTGGCAATCGATGGAAACCACGCTTACTTCGAAGCGAAATGTGTGGTTCAGAAGTATAATCCAGCAACTGGAGAGCTTGTATGGGACGAAGGCAACTACAAGTTCAGAGTAGACGTATGGGACAACGATTCAGACGGAGGAGTAGACATATATCAAATACTTGTACGGGACAAGAACGGCGTGATCTTTCACGAAGCGGGCTTCGATCCGTTGGGAGAACTGCAAGGCGGTAACATCGTCATTCACGACGAACGAAAGAAAAAACCATAACCCCCTTTTTTTTCGATGCGCACGCACGTATCAGTGATAGTGTAAACGAGGGCTTCTATCTAGCACCCCGCGCCAAAACTTAGCAAATAAGCCGTTTTGGCTACACGAATTTCTTTTTTTATTC
>JABAOH010098286.1_pt2 | contig 13275 bp, 12 predicted proteins | sample 7062181 | NCBI WGS metagenome assembly JABAOH01 (sample SAMN14538630, study PRJNA623070) | marine sediment metagenome | biome: marine biome [ENVO:00000428]; feature: marine pelagic biome [ENVO:01000023]; material: deep marine sediment [ENVO:00002113]; isolation source: pool of 5 deep marine... | reverse complement strand
TTAGTGGGGCAGATGATAAAATTGAAATCCGGGATCTGCCATCCGGCTTGATTAAAGCCAAATTTAACTCGGCAATGCCTGTAAGAAACGGATTGGCATTATCGCCGGACGGAACAAAAGTTGCAGCGGCTGAGGGGGTTTATCATGAAGACAAACACCTGCATGAGACACTGATTGAGGTATGGGATGTAGCATCTGGAAGCACTAAACCAATATTTAAATATGATAAGAGGAACAACGGGATTGTAGTAGGTGTGTGGAACATACTGTTTTCGGCCGACAGCGCTATGATTGCATTTGACACGCAGTCTGCTGGAGAATCAGGGATTACGCTTATGGGGCTGGATGGAAATACAACATTTGCAAAATCCGGTTTTAAATCATACTGGATGAGAGCTGCGGATTATTTTGATGCCAAAAATTATCTGGCAACAGGCGACGAACAGAGAAACCTTGTAGTCTGGGATATAAAAACAAAGGGTATTGGATTTTATAATAAACTGCCAGAAGTAGTCGAATCAGTCTCTTTTTCGAATGACGGCTCCATGCTTGCCGCGGGTATTGCCGATTCGACTATTCAGGTTTTTAGTACTGAGAAGTGAATTAGTCAACTTGACTTTGTCTATTGGCAATTTCACTGAGTTCTCTGCTAGAACCCTCGGGATCAGCAGAACCAAAAACAGAGGTAATAACTGCTATCCCATCTACTCCTGTATCCAAGACATCCTTAGCATTTTCTTTTGTGATTCCGCCAATAGCAAAGATGGGAATATCAGTAATTCGGGCCTTTGCCTCAACTAATGTGGAAAAAGGAGTAGGCTTTCTTCCGGGCTTTGTAGGGGTATCATAAGGAGTTCCGAATGTAATATAATCTGCGCCTTTGGCCTTTGCATCTAAACCTAGCTCCAGCTGCCCATAACACGATACTCCGATAATCTTCTCTTCTCCTAAAATATTCCTGGCTTGCTCTATATTAGTATCGTACTGTCCAAGGTGAACACCGTGGGCCCCGATCTCTATTGTAAGTTCCGGACTGTCGTTAATAATCAACGGAACCGAATATTTATTTGCTAAATTAAGCAGCTCCTTGCCTAGATATATAATTTCTTTAGGATCAGTATCTTTTTCTCTAAGCTGCAATACATTTGCCCCTCCTAAAAGGGCTTTTTCTACGGTTTCTATAAAAAACTGCCTTTCAATGAGCTTTTTATCCGTTATTACATATAAACCTTTTAATTTATGTTTCATTTAAAAAATAAAATAACAAATAAGGGGGGTTATGACAACTCCTAAAAAAATATTTAATAATCTACTTGAAATATTGCTCAAAATATATTAATATCATTACAAATTAATGAAAAATATGAGATGGAGGATTGGAGGATGATAAAACAACAAACTGGCGAAAAGATATATAAATATATCATATTCTCGGTGATACTGGCGGTACTTGTAGTTTTGTCTATGACAAAAGAAGCCAGATCGGCTGGGGTTGAAGTACCGCAATCTTTCTTTTTAGAAAACCCTTATTCTTTAACCGGAGTTAAATTAAACTTTAGTATAATTGACTTAGAACAGGAAGACGCACTTTACTTAAGTGAAATAAGAGCCGATGTTAACATTCATAATAATAAAGCCTCTTTATATACAAGGATACCGATCGCAGGAATTACGGGCGCTGAGCCAGATGACGAAGATGACGTAGCGCTTGGAAACATAGCAATTGGCGGTAAAACCACGTTGTTTCAGGGCAATACAGGTGTTCTTACAGGTGGAATAGAAGGTTTTCTTCCTACAGTTAATGATAACCGAGCTGCACGGGGAGCGCGTACATATTTTAGAGAATTCGCTTCGTATGTTGATGATGCTTTCACTATAAGGCCGTATGCAGTATTCGGTGCAGGCAAGGACATATTCGCATTCCAGGCAAACTTTGGTGCAGATATTATTACAAGTGCTGAAGAAATAGAAGACGACGACACAGAGCTTATATTAAGATATGGCGGAACGGCCAGCGTTACACCTCATATGCCTGTTCCCTTCGGCACCACTTTCTTAGTAGAGTTACTTTTAGCATCGGCTACTTCCTTTGACGAAAGCAGAACAGAGGCATTTATCACTCCGGGTTTCAGGTTCGGCGGTCAGATATTCAGCATTGGAGCCGGCGTGGAGATTCCAGTAGGTGAAGACTCCGATGATTTTGCCGATGATGTAGGGTTTCTTGTAGACTTTCTAATTAGGTTTGGTAGTTAATAATCTTAAAAATTAAGTTGTTTTTCCCCCATCGAACGGGCCATGAACTGGAACATTTTCAGCTCATGGCCTACTCGTTTATAATTATAACAAATATAAGATCATTTTGTAGAGCAGTTTCTACGAAATATCGATATTACTGAATATTGCATCTTTTACGGCATCAAAGTCATATGGCAGCTCTATTGGCCTGTTGCTGAAGCTTGGGTGAATACCCTTTAGCTCATCTTTGTGGTATCCAATCTTNNTTTAGCTCATCTTTGTGGTATCCAATCTTAAACTCTACAAATTTAAGGCCGTGAGCCGTGGAAATTATTACGATTTTGTCCGATGGTTTAAAAATATTCCGTTCTTTTAGTTTTATAAATACCGCTAGTGCCACTCCTGTGTGAGGGCAGTTGAACGTCCCTGTTTTGTCGACCATGGCTGCTGCATCTGCAAGCTCTTTTTCGCTTGCCTGCTCGACGATGCCATCAAATGCCTTAATTATTCTTATGGCTTTATTCACGCTCACGGGGTTTCCGATCTGAATTGCACTTGCAAATGTTGTTTTTGCTTTTACCGGATGAAACTCTTCGAAGTTTTTAAGATAGCTTAGGTACAGTGGATTTGCCTGCTGAGCCTGCGCACATACAAGCCTTGGCAATCTATCAATAAGCCCGAGTTCATACATCATCAAAAAACCCTTGCCGAGGGCAGATATATTGCCAAGGTTTCCTCCGGGTATGATAACCCAGTCGGGTATTTCCCACTGAAACTGCTGGCAAAGCTCTATACTGATTGTTTTTTGTCCCTCGATCCGGAGAGAATTTATCGAGTTTGCAAGATAAATATTCTCTTCAGTACATATTTTTTGAACAAATTCCATACAGCCGTCGAAGTCTGTGTCTATGGAAAGCACGAGCGAGCCGTTTGACAGCGGCTGCACAAGCTGGGCAATGGATACCTTGTCCTTTGGCAAGAAAACCACCGACGGAATGCCTGCAGCGGCACAATAGGCTGCAAGAGCAGCAGACGTATCACCCGTAGATGCGCAGGCTACCGCCGGTATGTTGGTACCGTCACTTATCATTTGCTTCACTACCGATACCAGCACCGTCATGCCAAGGTCTTTGAAAGACCCAGTATGGCTGTTGCCGCACATTTTAATCCATACGTCTTCTATCCCGATTTGGTTTCCGAATCTTTCTGCCCAGAAAAGATTGGTTGCTCCTTCATACATAGAGACTACATTGTCTGACCCTACATACGGGCAAACCCATTCCTTCTTACCCCACACAGAGCTTCCAAAGGGCCAGGACTGCCGTCTGTATCTGCTGTCAAAAAGCTCTTTCCACTCTCCCGGGGATTTCTGCTTGAGGATTTCCATGTCATGGACAACTTCGAGTAGGCTTCCGCACTTTTTACATCTGTAAACAATCTCGTTTAACTCGTAGGTCTGCCCACATTCCTCATCTATACATTGAAACCAGGCTCTGTAGTTCATATTATTAAAACAAAATACATATAGTAATTTTAGCTGTCAATCTAACTCTGATTGAATTAATAGTCCGTGTTCGATCTTTGAGGTATATATGTGACAACTTATCGTGATTGACAGTAATATGCCGTTTTGGTAATCTTTATCACATAAGGATGCCATCTATAAAAAGGATCCATCTCATAGTTCACGGCATTGTTCAGGGAGTGAACTTCCGATATTCGGCTCAGCAGAGAGCACTTAGTCTCGGGCTTGTAGGCTGGGTTAGAAATAAAAAGGATGGAACGGTGGAAGCAGTGGCGCAAGGGAGAGAAGATGAAATCGGTAAATTTATTCAATGGTGTAACACTGGTCCCAAAATGGCACAAGTCACAAAAGTTGAAGCCAATGAGGTTGCACCCTCGAGCAAGCTTTCTGATTTTACTATAGAGTTTTAATATTTATTAAGAAATCAATGATAATAGAATGCATTGTAGGCGGAAGCTTTCTTACTAACTGCTATATAATCGCTGACGAAGATTCAAAAGAGGGAATTATAATCGATCCGGGCTCACAGGTGGCAGAAGTGCTTGACAGGGTAGAAGAGCTTGGTCTGAAAATAGATAAAATTATAAATACCCATGCCCATATAGATCATGCATCAGGGGTCCAGGAGGCAAAGGATGCTTTGGGAGCTAAGTTTTATCTGCATCCAAAAGAAAAACCGGTTTTGGATTTACTTCCGGAATCTGCACTCAGGTTCCCGGAGTTTTCAGGGGTAGAAGTGCCGGAGATAGACGGCTATCTGGAAGAAGGGGATATTGTGGAAATTGGAAAATATAAGGCCCAAGTTCTTCATGTACCGGGGCATACATGGGGAAGCATTTGTCTTGTAATTGATAAACACATTATCTCGGGGGATACACTTTTTGCAGGAAGCGTGGGCAGGGTGGACCTTACCGGGGGCACATCCATGCAGGAGCTTGTGGGCTCTATTAACCGCAAGCTTATGGTATACCCGCCTGAGAGCAGGGTGTATCCGGGACATGGGCCTGTAACAACTATTGAAATAGAGAAAAGATCAAACCCGTTTTTGGGCGGAGGAACCATTCTTTTTTAAATGCTTATTAACATAATAAGAATAAGTATTATATTGGTCATAACAATCATTTTCTCTTTTTTGTTTATTAAGGAGATATCCAGGCTTGAGGCTCTGCAGATAGAAAACGAAAAAATAATCGTTGAAAGCAGTGCTCTTGAGAAAGAAAACGAGCAGTTAAAGCTTAAGATTGAGGCGCTTAAAAATGATTATGAATACATTGAGATAATTGCACGCCAGGAGCTTGGAATGATCAAAGAAGGGGAAAAGATAATAAAATTTAAGAAGTAATCACATATATAGCTTGTTTGTTAAAGTTTTTGAAACTATGCCCACCTTAAACTGAGTTAATGACAATAGAAGAATACAAGAAGTTCTATGCATCAATAAGCTCTCATCCCAAAAAAAGTCTTGGTCAGAACTATTTGGTAGATAAAAACATTCTTTATAAAATTGAAGAAATTGCCCGGTTAGGCCCGGACGATATGGTTATAGAAGTGGGGACGGGTTTTGGTTTCCTTACAGGGTTTCTGGCAGACAGGGTTAAAAATGTTATCTCAATAGAAAAGGATAAAAAAGTATTTGACTATGTATTAAAAAAATTCAAAGAGCATAAAAACATCGAGCTTATTAATAAAGATGCCTTGGATGTAAATTTCAAGGATATTGTTGGTAGTTACAAATATAAATTTATATCGAATCTTCCCTACAGCGTAGCTTCCCAGATAATATTCGCTCTGCTCGATGCTGCGGAATCTTTTTCAATGTTAGTGGTAATGGTTCAAAAGGAGGTGGGTGAGAGGATTTGCTCTGCCCCTGGCAGTAAGCAGTACGGCTCATTTTCTGTTATCGTGCAGTCATACTTCGATGCTAAGATCGAACATAACGTTTCACCAAACTCATTCTGGCCAAAACCCGAAGTTTACTCGGTGATTATAAAGATGACCCCTCACAAGGAAAAAATTGTAAGCGACTCACTGCGCCCCATATTTAATGAATTAGTAAAAAAATCATTTCACACTAGAAGAAAGAAGATGATTAATAATCTGAAATCTATTATGAATCAAAACAAATTAGAAGAAATTTTCCAAAAACTGGAATTGAATACAGATGTGCGTGCCGAACAATTAGAATTACATCGGTTTGTGGCGCTTGCAAGCGAATTAAAAAGTACAATTTAGCTTTCACAGCAGCTCACAAGTTCTACTAGCAGGTCGCTTTGAAACTTCTTGGCTTCGTATCCAAGACCGTTAGAAAGTATGGAAAACACAAGCACATCACCTGTGGTAGTAAATACATAACCCGAAAGTGCCCGTACGTTTTTTAGATAACCTGTTTTTGCGACTATTCTTCCTTTAACATCACGCTGTTTAAACCTTTTTTTAAGCGTGCCGTCTATTCCTGCCACAGGCAGTGATGTGATAAAATCAAGGCCTACGCTTTTATTCCTAAAAGCATATTCCAATACTTCTGCCATGGCATTTGGGGATACACGGTTTAGAAGCGAAAGACCAGAGCCGTCGATTATTTTATAGCCATTTTTTATGCCTATCTTGCTTAAAAATAACGATATTATTTTTCTTCCCCCCTGCCATGTTCCAGGGGTGCCTATGAACTCTGCCCCCAGAGTCTTTATTATATTTTCTCCTATAATATTTACACTGTTTTTATTATATTCGTTGACTATCTCATCCAGTGTATCTGAAGAGTAAGTATGGAAGAGATTTGCCCAACGCGGTACCCTTGAAAATTGAATATCTCCTTCCAAAGCTATGCCCTGTTTTTCCAATTCATGTTTAAATACTCTTCCAAAGTATAAGGCAGGGTTTTTAACGGGAAGTTTTAACCTTACACCCTTGCTGTAAGTATATAAATTTCCGGATACTATTATTTGATCATTGCCGTCTACCCATTTTGCACTAATGCTGTTTTTCTTTTTTCTAAGCCTGGCAGAATTGATAATCTGCAGCCCTTCTATAGGAGGGTCTGTGCTTACTATGACTCTTGATCTTTTTTTTGAAGGTACTGCAACCACTTCGAAGTTGTTGTAATTAAGTGAGAGTGAGCTTATGGGCGGGCTGTAAAAATCATTTCTCCACTCATCTTTCCAGCCTGCTGGATACTTGAACTTGTCAAAATATGATTCGTCTAAATATATGTCTCCGTTTATCTGCTTCAAACCCTTTTGCTTAAACTGAGCGACAATTAGTGTTAGGGATTCAGTATTTATTGTAGGATCCGCATAACCTCTTACATATAGTCCTCCGTGCAATACCCCGTTTCTAATCTCTCCCCCTGCATAAAATTCCGTTTTAAACCTGTAGTTTGATTTTAATAGAGAAAGTGCAACGGTGGACACTATTACCTTCTGGTTTGAAGCGGGTATGAATAACCTGTCCGGGTTATATTCGAATACCGTTTGTTTGTTGATAAGAGATTTTACAACAACGCCGAGCTTAGAGTTGTTTTTAGCCCTTTTCGGAATTATATTGAGAAGCTTTGAAGAATAACCCTCGTATGCTGCAAAAGAGTTATTACCTAAGTACTGTAGGAAAAATAACGCTACTATGAAATATAATAGATTTCTTGAAAGCATATAATTAGATCAAAAATCTCAATGTGCCTCGGCCCAAGAATTTCCTATGCTAATATCGACTACCAGCGGCACTTTTAGTTTCCATGCCCCCTCCATATTATTTTTAACGATTTCCGTGAATGCGGACACTTCATCTTTATAAACCTCAAACAGAAGCTCGTCGTGCACCTGAAGAATCATCTTAGATTGGAAACCGGTTTTAAGCTCAGTGTGAATATTAATCATTGCAGTGTTAATAACATCGGCTGCAGAGCCCTGAATGGGGGTGTTGATCGCTGCCCTCTCTGCAAATCCTCTGGCCGTGCGGTCGGTTGATTTAAGCTCGGGTATATAGCGCCTCCTTCCGATTAGTGTCTTGGCATAGCCCAGTTCCTGTGCGCTTCTTACAGAATCGTCAAGGTACTGTTTTACCTTAGGATATCTGCTGAAGTACTGATCAATATAATCCTTTGCCTGGTTAACAGCCGTTCCAATCTGTTTTGCAAGGCCGTATGGGCTTATACCATAAATAATCCCAAAGTTAATATTTTTTGCAAGTCTTCTCATATCTGCCGTGATACCGTCTTCCTTAACTCCGAATATTTCCGATGCGGTTTTGTTGTGTATGTCGCTTCCAGAAATAAATGCCTTTATAAGGTTTTCATCCTCGGAGAAATGGGCCAGAAGCCTGAGCTCTATTTGAGAGTAGTCTGCAGAGAGAATTTTATAACCCTTCTCGGCTATAAATGCCTCTCTTATTTTTGCCCCCTCTTCTGACCTTATAGGAATGTTCTGAAGATTGGGATCACTCGAGCTTACTCTTCCCGTGGATGTCCCCACCTGGTTAAAGGAGGTATGAATCCTGCCTGTTTTGCTGTTGATAAGCTTTGGCAGAGAGTCAATATATGTGGATTTCAGTTTTGTAAGAGCCCTGTAATCTAGCATAAGCCTTGGAACAATATGATCCCTGCTAAGATCTGTTAGTACCTCGACATCCGTAGAGGGTTCTCCCTTTCTGGTTTTTTTCTTTACAGGCAGACCAAGCCTTTCAAACAATATTTCTCTCAATTGAGGGGTTGAATTTAGGTTGAACTCAGCCCCTGATTCTTTGTAAACCCTGTGTTCGGTATCCAGTATGATTTTTTCAAACTCTTTTGAGAGCTGGCTAAGCTTGTTAGTATCTATCTTTACCCCTGCAATTTCCACCCCTGCGAGTGCGACGATCAATTTCAGCAGATATTTATTATAGACCTTCAGAACATCCATCTCTTTTAGCTTTTGAATAAGAATCTCGCTCAATAAATAAGCCACATCTGCATCTTCGCATGCGTAAGTTTTTGCAAGCTCGATGTCCACCTCTTCGAATTTCAGCTTGAACCTCCCATGGGTGGTCACATCACTGTAGCTTATGGGTTTATGACCCAGATAGGCTTTTGAGAGTTCATCCAGGCTGTAGCTCAGTTTGGATGAGTCTATAAGATGGGCTGCAATCATGGTATCAAAATAAATTCCACGCAGCTCTATATCGTAGTTTGAAAGAACAACATATTCGTATTTTAGGTTCTGACCTATNNTCTGACCTATTTTTTTTATTTCTGTATTTTCTATAACGGGTTTGAGACTTTCTATTACATACTTAACTGCAAGTTGGTTCTTTGAGTCCAAAAGGTTTCTGTGCCCGACTGGCACGTAATAGGATTCATGGGGCCTGGGGCATAGGGCAAAGCCTATTATCTCTGCTTCCATTGGAAGCTGCGAGGTGGTTTCTAAATCGATCGATAGCGTTTTGGTTTCATTTATAAGGTCTATTACTTTTTCAAATTCTTTTTCATTGGTTATAAGCTTATAATTATCGTAGTATACTCTTGAGTCTGTTTTATTTTCCTGTCTTTTCTGAATCTTTTCTTTAGAATCTTTATCCAACTCTTTAAGAAGAGATGAGAACTCATATTTTTTAAAAAGCTCGATAAGTTTTTCTCTGTTAAATCCCGTGTATTCATAATCTTTGGGATCTATTTTCATATCTATATCCGATTTAATAGTTACAAGCTCTTTGCTTAAAAGTGCATTGTCTTTTGAAGATTCGAGAATCTCCCTTTGCTTCGGCTTTAGTTTATCCAGATTGTTATATATGTTTTCCACTGTACCGTATTGCTGTATGAGCGCTGTGGCGGTCTTGCCGCCTATTCCTCTTACCCCTGGAATATTGTCAATGCTGTCGCCTGTAAGGGCAAATACTTCTGTTATTTTTTCTGGCTCTACCCCGTATTTTTCTATAACGTCTTTGGTTTCGGTGACTTTTTCTTTCATTGTATCCAAAAGGGTGACGGACTCACCGACTATCTGCGTAAAATCCTTATCCCCCGTCACTATTACAACCTCCATACCCCTGCTCTCGAAATTTTTTGCAAGCGTGCCTATTATGTCATCCGCTTCATACCCTTCCATAAGAACCCGAGGCATATTGAACGCTTCTACAAGACCGAAGATCTCTTCAAACTGAGGCTTAAGGTCATCAGGCGGCTCTGCCCTGTTGGCCTTGTAATCTGGGTAGATTTCATTTCTAAAAGTATCTCCTTTTGAATCGAACACAACGCCAATGTACTTTGGGTCATAGTCCTTTATAAATTTAAGGAGCATATTAGTAAAACCGTAAATGGCATTAGTGGGAAAGCCTTTGGAGTTTGACAGCATTCTTATGGCGTAATAGGCGCGAAATATATATGCGCTTCCATCAATTAGGTAAACAGTATCCTTTTGAGCCATAATTGCTGCTTATATTACTGTATTGGATTTTAAAATAATATTAACCGTAAAGTTAGAAATAAGTGAATATTATTTCCTTGCACTGAATTTGAGTCCCGACTCATTTCTGTCCCAGGTCCTATCGCTAAGTTCCTTAAGCTCGGCAATCCTGATTTTCTGTGTGGCCGTCACTGGGAAACCGTCTTCATAGACCTCTATGAACCTTGGAACCATTGCAATTATAACCCTCTCTGCCATCCATTTGCAAAACTCAATCGGGTCAAATGAGGCTCCCTGTTTTAAGGTTAGATTAAGCTTAATCTCATCGTCTGCCACGTTTGGAAGCCTTATCCCTACAGCTACCGCCTCATGTATTGAGTCATATTTAAGTGCCTCATTGGCTACTGCCACGGGGTCCACATTTTCCCCTGATACCCTTATTCTAGAATACCTGCCCACAAAATAGTATCTTCCGTCCATACCCCTTGCAAACAGGTCGTCCGAGTTAAAAAACCCCTCTTCGTCAAAAGCCTCTTTGGTTCTTTCCTCGTCCTTAAAATATTCATTGAGTGTGGTATGTGGAATCAGAGGCCTTATGAATAAAAGTCCCTGGGCGTCTTCGGGAGGAGTCTGGTCTTCAGTGGGATCCCACATGGGGCTTAAAACTTCATTGTGATTCAGCGGGTTTCTAAGCTCAACATAATAACCCTGCATTGGATAGCCCGATGATCCCGGCCTGTGGTCTTCGGGGTCTTTCCACAGCACCATACCCATCTCTGTTGAGCCGTAACCGTCTATGGTTCTTGTGTTAAACCTTTTCTGAAACTCCTCGAGATTTTTTGGTGCAGGGCCTGAAAGCACAGTCCTTACTCTGTGTTTTCTGTCCCACTCTGTAGGCTCTGCTGCCCAAAGGTATTCTGCAACTGCCCCCAGCATGTTAGTCACTGTGGCTCCGCACTCATATGCCCATTTCCAGAAATTCGATGCAGAAAACCTCGGATAGAATACAGCCGTGGCACCCGCTGCAATGGATGCAAACAGGCACATCACCTGAGCATTTGCGTGTGCAAGAGTAAGCACGCTCATGAGTGTGTCGCCGCTTCTTACTCCATGCTGCTGCAGGTATCCTCTTACGGTCAGTATAACCCCCCCGTGCTCTCTAAGCACTCCTTTTGGCATTCCTGTAGTACCCGAAGTAAACATACATCTTTCCACATCGGATATGCTTACACTGAGGTTGGGAGCAAACGTTGACATCGAGCCGAAGGCGCTAAAACTAATTGCAGGAATANNATCTGTAATAATAATTACCTTTAGGTTTTTAAGCTCACCGGCTACTTCTTCTAAAAACTGAAGGCTTGATCTGTCAACCAAAAGAGCCTTCATTTCAGAATAGTTTATTATGTATGCAAGCCGTTCTCCTTTCTCGTCCTTATTTATCGGAACCTGAACTCCACCCACTTTGTGGATACCCAGGATTGAGAATATAAACTCCGAGCAGTTTAGCATATAAATACCGATCTTATCTCCCTTTTGGATCTCATATTTAGAAGACAGACCGTTAGCTACCCTGTTTGCCCAGCCATTGGTCTCTTCATAGGTGTATTGCTCTATTATCTCACCATCATTATTTGCTACTTTAAAGAGTGTTTTATGCGGGAATTTCTCGGCCCCCATTTCCAAGTATCTTGTTATTGGAAGCCATTGCGACGGGTCGTCAAATGTGCCGAACGGCAGGTCTCCCTTTCCCAGGTGTTCAGCGAATCTCGGTTTAAATAAAAGCTTCATATTTACTCCTGTTTTACTCAGTTATGGTAAAAAAAGAATGAGAATTTATCACGATTTTCTTATGATTGCCAAATAATTTTTGAGCAGATCTTTCCCTCTTTCGGTAAGAATAGATTCGGGGTGAAATTGTACTCCTTCGATGTTTAATTTTTTATGCCTAATACCCATAATCTCTCCATCTTTTGTCCAGGCAGAAATTTCGAAATCCTTTGGGAGTGTTTTCTTGTCGATTATTAATGAATGATAACGAGTTGCAACAAAAGGGTTTTCTATACCTCTATAAATACCCTTTCCATCATGATATATATCCGAGGTTTTTCCATGAAGCAGTTTTTTCGCTCTGACTATCTTTGCACCAAATGCTTCTGCAATAGACTGATGACCGAGGCATACTCCGAATATGGGCTTTATGCCCTTAAATTTGTTTACAAGTTCGATTGATATACCGGCCTCTTTCGGAGTACAAGGCCCCGGAGAGATCATTATTATATCGGGGTCTGCTTTTTCAATTTCTTCAACGGTGATCTTATCGTTTCTGTACACTTGTACATCTTCGCCAAGCTCACCAAGATAGTGTACAAGGTTGTAGGTAAAAGAATCGTAGTTATCCAGCATTAAAATCATTTTAATTAAATACAGATATATCTATAAACCGCTTTGTGTAAGCTCAATTGCTTTAACGAGTGCCTTTGCTTTATTAACGCATTCATTATATTCATTTTGAGGAACCGAATCTGCAACTATACCAGCGCCAGCCTGAAAATAAATGCTACCGTTTTTTATGTAAAATGTTCTTATTACAATGGATGTGTCCATGTTGCCTGAAAAACTGAAATAGCCTACAGCCCCCCCGTAGGGACCCCTTCTTGTACTCTCCATCTCTTCGATAATCTCCATAGCCCGCACCTTTGGCGCTCCTGACAGTGTGCCGGCAGGGTATGTGGCTTTTATCACATCAAACGCATCCTTTCCCCGGCGGAGTTGCGCAATAACGTTGGATACGATATGCATGACATGTGAGTATCTTTCCACAATCATAAACTCATCCACTTTTACGGTTCCCACTTTTGCAACTCTTCCGAGATCGTTTCTTGCAAGATCAACAAGCATTATGTGCTCGGCCCTTTCCTTGGGATCTGCCAAAAGCTCTTTTTCATAAATTAAATCCTCACGCACATCTTTTCCTCTCGGGCGTGTGCCTGCAATGGGCCTGTTTTCCACCCTGTTCCCCTCTACCCTTACCATTACTTCGGGAGAAGAGCCTACAAGGTACTCTCGACCCATCTTTAAATAAAACAGATAGGGAGAGGGGTTTAAAATCCTGAGCGCTCTGTAAAGATCAAACGGATCAGTGTG
>JABAOH010154081.1_pt6 | contig 13277 bp, 6 predicted proteins | sample 7062181 | NCBI WGS metagenome assembly JABAOH01 (sample SAMN14538630, study PRJNA623070) | marine sediment metagenome | biome: marine biome [ENVO:00000428]; feature: marine pelagic biome [ENVO:01000023]; material: deep marine sediment [ENVO:00002113]; isolation source: pool of 5 deep marine... | reverse complement strand
CTGTGGGTGCCCGGCTGATCGCTGGGCGTCAAGCGCTCGGGCGCGCGGCTGCCGCTGAGCGAAGTCCGATATAGATAGCGATTTTTCGGATCGTCGGGCGAAGCGATGAAGTAGAGCCAGCCACCCTCCTCGTCCACCGCCTCCACGCTGACCACGTCGTACGCGCCGGGGGTGACCAGCCGGATCCCCTGCCCCGACCGTGGCGCCACGTAGACGTGCCTCCAGCCATCGCGCTCGCTGATCCAGGTGAACGACTCGCCGTCGCCCAGCCAGCGGAGGTCGTCCACAGCGTCCAGCCACGCGGCATCGGTTTCCGTCAGCACGGTCCGAACCTCCCCCGTGCTCACGGCACCCAGCACCACCCGGTTGGTGTTCTGCAATCGGTTCATGTGCTGGAAGACGACCTCGTCAGAATTCGCCGCCCACTCCATACGCGGGATATAGTGCTCGCGCGGATCGCCCTCGATCTTCAACCATGTGGTCAGGCCACCGGCCGAACTCACTATCCCGATGCGGACCGCCGAGTTGGTCGTGCCGGCCTTCGGATATGGAAACGAAGTGAGCGAAGGGTAAAGCGAGTCGGTGTTGTTGATCAGCTGGAACCGGAGCACGCCCTCGATGTTGAACTGCCAATAGGCGATCCACAGGCCATCCGGGCTCCAGCGAAACCCGTCCCGGAGAAAGAACTCCTCTTCGTTCACCCAATCCGACGTGCCGTTGATCAACGTCTCCGAGCCATCGTCGGTCAGCTGCGTGATCGCACCGCTGCCCAGATCTTCCACATACACGTTGTTCCGCATGACATAGGCGATCCGCGTCCCGTCCGGCGAGAACTTGGCGAACATCAGGCTGGCCGGCTCGGCGTCGCCACCCAGCTTTCGGAGCTTGCCCGTCGCCACCTCCAACACCCAGTAGTCGCCTCTCGTGTCGTCACGCCAGACGCGCCGCGTGTTCGTGAAGATGAGCAGATTCGCACCGTCCTCCGACCAGCTGTAGTCGGAGATCCACAACGGCGCCCGCTCGCCCTCGGGAACCAGGCGCGCCGCCGGCACCAGCACCTCCCGGCCGCCGGTCGCCGGATCGTAGCGCACGATGTCGCGCCCTCGAGTGGCGCCGGAGAACTCCAGCGTCGTGTAGCCGGAACCATCGCTCAGCCAGCGGGCCGGACCGAAGAAGTCGCCTCGAAACTCGGCCGAGGCGAAGATGCGTTCGAGGGTGAGTAGCGACGGGTCCTGTGTCTGAGCAGCGACCGGCGTCGTCGTGGCCGACAGAACCGCCGCGGTTAAGAGCAGATATCTCACGACCGGCTCCTGTTTCTGAATAGATTCGAGTCTGTCAAATCTCGTGAACGGAACGACCCGTCCGCCCGCCAATCTAAGAGCGCTGGCTTGTCGCGCCACGGCCTGGTTTCGCTAGACAGCAGTCCACCGGGCAGACATCGTGGCTCGGCCCGAGCGTCCCCAGGGCGCGCCGCTCGGGTCGCTCGGTCATTCGCTCGAGGATCAGCTCGCGGATCATCTCTACGAACGGCGCCGCCGTCCCCACCGTGGCGGCGCGCACCATGTTCATCCCCAGCTCCTCCGCCTTTTCGGCCGCCTCGACGTCCAGATCGAACAGCACCTCCATGTGATCCGAGATGAAGCCGATGGGCACGATGACCACGTCGGTCACACCCGCCGCGGCTCGCTCCTCCAGGTGATCCAGAATGTCGGGCTCCAGCCAGGGCACCTGTGGCGGTCCGCTGCGGCTCTGAAAGACCAGCGACCAGTCACCCACCCCCGCACCCTCGGCGACCAGCCGGCTCGCGTCCTCGAGCTGAGCCAGGTANNGGGCGCGTCGCTCTCCGGCTATCCGCTCCAGCGCTGCCTTCAGGTTGGCCACGCTCGGCTCGATGAAGCCCGGGTGGTTGAAGTAGAGGCGCAGCTTGTCGAACTCCGGGGCGCCCTCCCCCACTTCTTCCTGCGCCTTGATGATGTCTTCGCGATACTGCCGGCAGCCGGAATACGAGCTGAAAGCGGAGGTCACGAAGACGATCGCCCGCCGCACCCCATCGTCCCGCATACGCCGCACCGTGTCGCTGATCAGCGGGTGCCAATTCCGGTTGCCGAAATAGACCGGCAGCTCCGGCCCCTTCGCCTCGAGCTCCGCTTCCAGGGCGGCAGCCAGCGCCCGGTTCTGGGCATTGATCGGGCTTACGCCCCCGAACCTCTCGTAGTGGTGCGCCACCTCCAGAAGCCGCTCCCTAGGGACGTTGCCGCCGCGGGTCACGTTCTCGAGAAACGGCATCACGTCGTCCATCCCCTCCGGACCGCCGAACGACATGACCAGCAACGCGTCGTAGCTGCGCGCCTCGTCATCGAAAGGGGGAGCGCCAATCGTCTCCGCGCCGCGTATCGTCATCGATCGCCATCCGCTCGCGTTGCGTTCTCTTTTGTTAAGAATCGTCGGCTCTTCCGACGTTTGCGTTCGTCGGAGCCGGATCGAGGCGCGGCACTATTGGCCGGCAGCGATTCTCTGTACCCGACCGACGTCTGGGCCCCTCGATGGTGCGCGGCCCCGTGATGCTGCCTCACCTGGACCGGGGCGGCGGGAGCGGTCGTCGAGCGGAGCTGGGGTTAGCGACCCCGCGGGCAGCGCGCAGCGCTGAACGCGGGGGAGGCCGGAGCGAGACGACCGCGCCCGCCGCCCACCTCCCAGATCCCGGACTCCGGCGAGCCCACGCGAATTCCGGAAGAGCCGAACTTGCTTACACCCCAAACCGCGCTTAGAGCCCCGCAACGCGCCGCGGCCTTCAACACGCTTGCACCCAGCCCCAACCGCCTCTCACCAGATGTCGCCCACCGTGAACCCGTTGGGGAACGGGTCCTCGGCGTCCACCACGTACTGGGCGACGCCGGTGATCCAGGCCCGGCCGCTCAGCGTCGTCACGATGGCCGGGTACGATCCGACCGACGTTCTGCCAACCACGCGGCCGCTGAACAGCGTGCCGAGGATGCCCTCGTGGTGAAAGTGATCGCCGAGGCCCAGCTCGCCCTTAGCGAACAGCGCCGCCATCTGGGCGCAGGTCCCAGTGCCGCAGGGCGAGCGGTCGAGGGCCCCGGTCCAGGTCTCCGGGCGTTCCCAATCGAGCTCTCCGGTGGAGACGACGACCGCGTTCTTGCGAGCCGCCTCCGGATGCTGGGGCGGGCCGGAGAGCTGCGCGATGCTGACGCCGGCGATGGCCGGGTTTTCGGGGTGCACGGCCGGTAGCTGTTCCCGGGCGGCCGCGGTAATCATGCGCCCAAGCCGCGCGATGCGCCGACCTTCCCCGGGGGCGAGGCGGATGCCGAGTGCCGCCGCGTCGGCGATCGCGTAGAACATGCCGCCGTACGCGACGTCCACCGTGACCGGGCCCAGCTCCGGCACCTCGATCTCGGCGTCGAGGTGGACGGCGAAGGCGGGCACGTTTTGGAACGTCACCCTCGTCACCTTGCCGTTCCCAACTTCTGCAGTCACGGACACCAGTCCGGCCGGGGTCTCCAGCACCAGCTCGGTCTTGGGCTCCTGGGCCGGCACCATCCCGGTCTCGAGCAGCACGGTGGCGACGCAGATCGTGTTGCTCCCCGACATCGGCGGATACTCGGTCTGCTCCATGATCACGAAGCCGGCGTCGGCGTCCGGATGTGTGGGCGGGAGGATGAGGTTGCAGCAGAGCGCCGGGTAGCCACGGGGCTCGCGGAGCATGCGCTGGCGGAGGTCGTCGGCGTAGGTCTCCAGATACAGCTTCTTCTCGAACATGGTGCCCCCGGGGACATCGACGACCCCGCCGACGATCACCCTTCCGGGCTCGCCGCCCGCGTGTACATCTACCGCCGTGATCATCTGGGAAAGTCGCATCCGGATCCTCCAAGGGCTGGGCGGTTTGCGACCGACCTGTAAACGTTTTCCCCCTCTGACCCGTCTAACAGGGTACAGAGAGACAGGCGGCGGCCGAAACCCCGCAATCTCGGCGGCCGTAGGGAGTAAAGGAAACGCTAAACCGGTAGGAGAATCGATAGGTGTTTGAGCTGGGGTGGCTGTTCTGGATATTGGTCGCTTTCCTCTTCGCGGAGCGCTGGGCCCGAGTCTTGGTGGCGCGGTCCCGCGAGGACGAACCAGGCGCAATCCGGGGTGGCGGTTCCTGATCCTCCGGTGAACCCTCGGCGCCGGCGGCCTGAGCCGCGCGCCGCTCAACCCAGCTAGGACCGGGTTTCACCGCCCTCCCCTGGATGAAGCCGCCGCCCACGGGCGGCGGCTTTGCATCATCCTCCCGGCATGACTAATTCTTGACATCGCCGTCTCAGGATGGAGTGGGCGGCCGACATCGCGTCGGCGCCCTCTCGCAACGGGACTTCCAACACGGACTGCAGCAGATCATGCGGTATCGAAGGCGCCGGCAGCTCGCACTCGCCGTGACCGCCCTGACCCTGGCCTCGGGCTGCGACGCGGATCGACGGGCGAGCGAGAGTCAAACCGCGCCCGGCGGGCGTGACGGGGGCGTGGTGCTGGCTCGGGTCATGACTCGAAACGTCTACGCCGGCGCTCCGCTCGAGCAGCTGTTCGAGCCTGGGCTGGAGGCGAGCGAGGTCCCGGCCGCGGCGGCGGCGCTCTGGGCCGATGTCGAATCGACAGACTTCAGCGAACGCGCGGTAGCGCTCGCTGGCGAGGTGGCGCGAGAGCGCCCGCATCTCATCGGGTTGCAGGAGGTGGCGGTCTATCTGACGCAGACGCCGGGTGACGCGGCGTTCGGTGGCACCACGCCNNAGTACGCTCTGGTGTCGGCCTCCCAGAACTTCGTCGGCGAGTTGCCAATCCTCGACCCGGTCTCGCCGAACTCCACCACGGACATTCGACTCATCGACTTCGATGCGATCCTCGCCCGTTCCGACGTCGAAGTCGCCAACCCTCAGCACGGTCAGTTTGAAGGCTTCCTCAAAGTCTCGATCGGCGGCACGCCGCTTTCGGTCCATCGGGGCTGGGCCTCGATCGACGCGCGGATCGAAGGTTCGACCGTCCGCTTCCTGACGACGCACCTGGAACCCGGAGATATCGAGCCGCAGATACAGGTGGCCCAGGGCCGGGAGCTGCTCGCCGCCATCGCTCGACTGGACCGAGATCACGGAGCGCTCCCGACTATCCTGGTCGGCGATCTGAACTCCGCCGCCGATGGGAGCGAAACGCCGACGTACGGCACCATGATCTCCGCTGGCTTCTCAGATGTCTGGGACGCAGGCGATGACGGTAACACCTGCTGCCAGGCATCCCATCTGCGAAACGAACGCTCGCTGCTGGACCGGCGGTACGATTTCATCCTGGTGCGTGGCGACCTTGGACGACCGACCCTGTCATCCCGCAGCCGCCGATTCTCGACGACCGTCGGCGCGGAGCCCAGAGACAGAACGCCGTCGGGGCTTTGGCCATCCGACCACGCGGGAGTCGTGGCGACGATCTTACTGCCGCAGCCGGCACCTGCGCCGCGTTGAGCATCAACGCGCGATCCAGATCACAACTCCGGTGGGCTTACGTCGCGTGCACGCAACGAGTCTGTTGCGCCCTCGTCGCGAGGACAGGACCCCGTCGAGTGCCAAAGCGACTGTAGGTCAAGCGATGGCGTAGCGCTCGAGGCTGGCATGGGACTTGTTAGTAGATAATGATGCTTGTGCATCTCTTCCCTTGTGGTGGGGTGCTCCTAGTCGTTCCTCCGGCCGCCTACTTCCGCGGCGGTCATCGAACGTTCTGGGGCGCCCCGCCGCCACTTTGGGCGCCATTCTCGGAGATGCCGCCGAAAGCGCGTCCCCACGCTCAGGCGGACAGCGGCCACGCCACCACAGGATTCCGCAGCACACCGACGCCCTCGATCTCGACTTCAACCACGTCCCCCGGACTCATGGCGGCGGTGGTGCCCGGCGTGCCCGTGTAGATCACATCACCGGGCAGCAAGGTGAAGTAGCGGCTCGCGTAGCTCACGAGCGTCTCGACATCGAAGAACGTCTCGCGGGTGCGTTCCGATTGTCGCAGTTCGCCGTTGAGCCGCGTCTGCAGAAGCAGGTCGTTGTAGGTCAAGCCCTGAACGATCGCGGGCCCCAGGGGCGCGAACGTGTCCGCGGCCTTGGCGCGCAGCCATTGGAGATCGCCGCGTTGCCAGGTACGTTCGCTCACGTCGTTTCCGGCCGTGACGCCGAAGACGTACGTCCCGGCCTCTTCGACCGGAACGTTCCGGGCTTTCTTGCCGATGACGGCGACCAGGTCGCCTTCGTAGTGTACGCTGCGTGCATCGGGCGGGATCACGATGGCCGCGCCGCTGCCGATGATAGACGAGGGAAATTTCGCGAACAGGCCGGGGTATTCGAGCGGAGGCCGGCCGCCGAGATGGCTGGGGTAGTTACGACCGACGGCGATCACCTTGGACGGGGTGCACGGAGCCAGCAGGCGAATCGTGGCGAGCGACCGGGTTAAGCCGGTCGGCTCGGACCCGCAGAGCGGATCACCCGACAGCTCGTGGACGGTGTCACCTTCGAGCAGGCCGAAAGCGACGGTGCCGTCGTGCGAATAGCGGACGTACGTGCGGACATCACTGTGTGCCAATTAAACCTCCATCTGGTGCCGTGACCGGAGGCCACTGGGAGGCGGGGTCGAGCGCGCTGGCCGCGGCCCACAGGCTGCAGTAATCTTGAAAACGTAAGTGAATAGGTTTCGCATTGACAGCGAGATCGGGAAACAACCGCCGCGACGGCGACGGGGGAATCCTTTATACGTGTCTAAATCCGCTCACGCCGCGCTGAGATCGGCGGCGCTCCTCACCGTTTCGCTGGCCCTCGTATCCCCGGCTCCGGCGCAGACGGGTCGGATTCGGGTGGTGATCGAAGGGGTGAACGGCGCGGTGCGGGACAACGTCCGTTCCGTGCTCACCATCGCGTCGGCCGCCCGTGAGGGCGAGCTGGCGATCGAGCGCGTGCGGCGGCTGCACGCCCGGGCGCCGGGCGAGATCAAACTGGCGCTGCAGCCGTTCGGGTTTTACCGGCCGCGGATCGAATCGGAACTGCAGACGCCAGGTGATCGCTGGACGGCCCGCTACCTCATCGACCCCGGGCCCCCGATGCTCGTCCGGCGCTTGACGTTCGAGCTGCGGGGTGACGGCGCGCAGGACGCTCAGCTTCAGGCCGCCGCCGCGCAGTTTCCTCTTCGCGAAGGCGATCCGCTGCAACACGCCGCCTACGAAGCAGGCAAATCGGCCTTGACGCGAGAGGCCGCCGATCGCGGCTATCTCGACGCCCGCTTCGCGACCAGCGAGATACGGATCGACCTCGAGGCATACTCATCGGAGATCTCGCTCGCGTTCGAAACGGGGCCGCGATTCTTCTTCGGGCCCGTCGTGTTCAACCAGGATGTGCTCGATCCCGACGTGCTGCGCGGTTACGTGACCTTCCGGCCGGGCGAACCGTTCAGCGCCGCGCGTTTACTGGAGCTGCAGAGGGCGTTGAGCGGCGGACCTTACTTCAGCCGGGTCGAGGTGCTGCCACGCCGTGACCGGGCCGACAGCCTGCGGGTTCCCATCGACGTGGATCTCGAGCCGCGCAAACCGCAGCGCTACGAGCTGGGCGTGGGTTACGGAACTGACACGGGTCCGCGCGGGACGTTCGAGGCCGAGAACCGGCGAACGAACCGGCGGGGGCACCGAGCGCGGGCGGAGTTGAAGGGCTCGGATGTCGAGCAGAGCATCACGGGGCGCTACATCATCCCCAGTCGTTATCCGCGCACCTCCATGTTGACGTTCTTCGCCGGCTTCGCCCGACTCGACCCCCGATCGAGCGACAGCGACAAGATCCTGGTCGGTGCGAGCCTCAGCCGCCTGCGCGGGTCCTGGGAGGAGACCCTCTCTCTCACATTCGAACGAGAGGACTTCGAGGTCGGTCCGGACACCGGCCGAACGAACCTGCTGATACCCAGCGCCAGCTGGTCCCGAGTCTGGGCGGACGACCGGATCTTTCCGCGTCGTGGCCAGCGGATCCGCTTCGACGTCATGGCCAGCCACGATGCCGTACTCTCGAGCGCGTCATTCGCGCAGGCGCGGTTCAACACGAAGTTCATCCGCAGTCTGACCGGCCGCACTCGCCTGATCGCCCGGGCCGACCTCGGCGCTACCTATAGCGCGAGCGTCGCGAAGTTCCGCGAGCTTCCGCCCACCATTCGATTCTTCGCGGGCGGTGACCAGAGCGTGCGCGGATACGGCTTCCGCTCGCTGGGGCCCGACGAGGTGGGCGCCGATGGAATCCGCCGGGTGATCGGCGGTCGCGGCCTGGCCGTAGTCAGCGTCGAGCTCGAGCAGCGCTTCCTGAATCGGTGGGGCGTCGCCGCGTTCTTCGATGCCGGCAACGCCTTCGAGTTCGAGTCCCAGAAGCTGCTGGGTTCGGCCGGCACGCTCAAGCAAGGCGCCGGTATGGGGCTGCGCTGGCTCTCACCCATCGGCATGGTGCGCGCCGATGCGGCATTCGGTGTAAGCGAAGCCGATGTGCCGTTCCGGTTTCACCTCGTGATCGGGCCCGACCTGTGAAGCTGCGCTGGCCGGTCGGCCGTTGGCGCCGCTTAGCCTTGGCGCTCGCCCTGCTCGGCGTGCTGGCCGGCGTCGGGATCTGGCTCGTCGTGTCGACGCCGGCCGGAGCCCGCTGGCTCGTCCGGCAGCTGCCGCGTTTCGGGGCCCCGATAACAGCGGCGGAAGTGCGTGGGAAGCTGCGGGGTCCGCTGGAGCTCTACGGCGTTCGCATCGGTTTGGCGTCGGCGTCGCTACAGATCGACCATACGATCATCGAGCCCCGCCTGCTCGACTTGCTGCGGGCGCGCCTGACCGTGGAGGAGATCCAGATCGATGGCATCTCAGTGGTGATCCACCCCGCCGAGGGCGAGGCGGCGCCCCAGACCCCGAGACGGGAACGCGAGGCGGAACAAACGCCCCGGTTGCCCATCGATGTCGTCATCCGCCGAGGCGCGGTGCGCAACCTGTCGGTTCGCGCGCCGGGCCAGATCGAACTCGTCGACGGCGACCTGACGATCACAGGCACGCTCGAGAGCTACGACCTGGGCGCGACGGCGCTCGTCAGCGGCCCACGGCTGCCGGCGGCCCGGCTCGCTCTGCGCGGGCGCGGTGCTCTCGACCAGCTCGAGGTGAGCGAGGCAAGACTCGACCTGCTCGACGGTTCAGCGCTGGTCCGCGGGCGGATCGCCTGGGCGCCCGCGGTCGCCTGGGACGTCTCGGTCGACGCGAGCGAGCTGGCGCCCGCCGCGCTGTTCACAGACCCCGCCCGGTGGCCCGGGGCCGTGAGCCTGCGCGCGCGCGGTCGTGGCGAGTTGACCGAGAACGGACCCATCGGCTCCGTTCAGCTCGACACGTTGAGTGGCCGGCTGCGTGACCAACCGCTGAGCGGCCGCGCCGCCCTCGACCTCGAAGGCGCCAGTTACCGTCTCGACCGGCTGGGGCTGGCCTGGGGCGACACCTGGCTGAGCGCCAGCGGGGTGATCGGCGACTCGCTCGACGTCGCGTTCGAGCTGAACGCTCCGAACCTCGCGGCGGCGCTACCCGACGCCGCTGGCGCCTTGCGACTGGACGGCAAGGTCGCGGGCTCTCGCTCGCTTCCCACCGTCCGGGCGCAGGTCGAGGCGCAAGGGGTGCGGCTGGCGCAGCTGCGCCTCGAAGGTTTGAAGGGTGAGGTCAGCTTTGACGCCGGTCGACCCGACGAGGCAGAGTTCGACCTGCAGGCGAGGGGCGTCGCGCTGGGCGGCCGCGCCATCGATCGCATCGACGTCCGAGCGCGTGGCGTGCGCGCGCCGGATGATCCCGGCTCGATCGTGCTCAAGCGGGCCGAGGCGGATCTGCTCGGCGGCCAGCTTCGGCTCGACGGCAGGCTCAGCTGGAAGCCGGAGCCGCGCTGGGACCTCGAACTGCGCGCCGAGAACCTCGCCCCCGGGTCGCTACTTCCCGAGCCCGGCGAGTGGCCGGGTCGCGTGACGCTACGTGCCAACTCCGCCGGACGGGTCACGGAGGGCGGGCCAGTCGGGCGCTTACAGATCGACACGTTGTACGGGGCGTTGCGCGGCCAGCCGCTGAGAGGGCGCGCACGGGCTCATGTCGATGGTCCGCGGTATTCACTGCCGTCGCTCGACCTCGAGTGGGGGGCCGCGCGAGTGAAGGCCGAGGGCGAGGCCGCCGCTCAGCTCAATCTCAGCTTCGACATCGCAGTGCCGGACCTCGGCCTGGCTTACCCTGGAGCTTCGGGCTCGCTGCGGGCCAGCGGACGCGTGGGCGGCAGCCGCGCGCTTCCCAGCATCCAGGCGCAGCTGGCGGGCGCGGGCCTCGAGCTGCGTGGCTACCGGCTGGGGCGCGTGGACGGGCGGGTCGACCTCGGGCAGCAGGAGCCGGAGGCGATCGAGCTGGAGCTGCAGGCGGAGCAGGTCGCCTGGGCGCAGCTTCGGATCGATCGAATGATTCTCGAGGGTCACGGCCTCTACCGCGAAGGTGCCCTGGTCGGCCTCGCCCTCGACACCGTCAAGGCCGAGATGCTCGGCGGCGTCGTAGCCGCCGAAGGCGAGGTGAACTGGCGCCCGCGCCGAAGCTGGCGGCTCGCCCTGCTGGGCGACGAGCTGGCGCCCGCCCCTCTCTTCCCCCAGCCCGAACGCTGGCCCGGTCAGCTCGGCTTTCGGGCGCGTAGCGAGGGGGCCCTCGAGGCTTCCGGCCCGGCGTTCGACCTGCAGGTGGACACCCTGTACGGTTCGTTGCGGGGCCAGCCGCTCAGCGCCCGTGGCGTCGCCGTCGCCGAGCCGTCCGGCTACCGTCTGCCGGAGCTGCGGCTGGTCTGGGGGCCGACGCGGCTGAACGCAGGCGGCACGATCGCAGACGAGTTCGACTTGCGGTTCGAGGTCAACGCGCCGGACCTCGCGATGGCCTGGCCAGACGCGGCCGGTGTGCTCGAACTCAGCGGCCGTCTGAGCGGCACGCGCGAGCTACCCCAGTTGCAAGGGCGCGTCTCGGGTCGTTCGATCGCGCTGCGCGATTACGGCATCGGCGAAGTCACGGGACGAATCAACGTTGATCTCGGCGAGCCCGGAAGCGCTGACGTTACGCTCGACGCCCGCGACCTGCGCGCTGGCCCGCGACGAATCGATCAGCTCAGCCTGCGTAGCCGCGGCAGCCGAGCGGATCACACGTTCACCCTCGCACTTCGCAGCCCCGAACCGGCCGTCGACCTCGAGTTCGGTGGTGGCCTGTTTGGACGGGACTGGTCCGGCGCGATCCGGCGGCTCGACGTCCGCAGCCGTGCCGCCGGAAACTACCGGCTCGCTCAACCGGTGCCGGTCAGCGCCTCGCGAACCGATCTTCGGGTCGGTGAGCTCTGCCTGGCGTCCGCCACGGCCTCCGCCTGCGGCACGGGGAGTTGGAGACGAGCGGCCGGTTGGGAGTTCAGCTCGTCCTTCCGGCAGCTGCCCCTCGCCGCGGTTCGCACGCTGCTCCCACCGGGCTGGTCGCTGGACGGGACGCTCGAGGGGTCCGCCGCGGCTGGCGTCGCCGCCGACGGGTCGCTGGCGGCGGCGATCGAGCTTTACCCCGGCCCCGGTACGATCACCTATCCCATCGGCGTGGACACTCAGACCGTCCGGTACGACCGGGGCTCCCTCCAGCTGTTCGCCGGCCCGGACGGGACGCGCGGCGACGTCCGCCTCAACCTGACCACGGCCGGCGGTGGGGCGTTCGGTCGGCTGAACCTGGATCTGGAGCTCCCGGGCTATGCGAACCTCGCTGACCCGCTACGGGCTCAAGCGCTTCGTGGGCGTCTCGAGGCCCGCCTCGAAGACCTGTCGCTGCTGGAAGCGCTGTCGACGCGCGTTACCCGAACCGGCGGCCGCATCGAGGCCGATGTGCAAGCCTCGGGCACGGTGGGCTCGCCGCGCCTGCTTGGCGAACTGCGCCTCCTGGACGGACGAGCCGACCTCCCGCTGCTCGGGACGCGCCTGCGGGAGGTCGAGATCGTCGCATCGGGCGACGGCGCGGGCGGCGCGACGTTTCGCGGCGCGGCCGCGTCCGGGCCGGGGCGGCTTTCGCTCACGGGCAGCACGCCGCTGCGACCGACACCGGACACCCCCTCGCGCCTTCAGATTGAGGGCGACCGCTTTCAGGCCATGAACACGCCGGAGGTCCAGCTCCTGATCTCGCCGAGCGTCGAGGTCACGCTCACGGGCGACCGGATCGTGCTCGGGGGTGAGGTGCGTATCCCTCAAGCCAACATCCATCTGCGTGAGATCCCCGAGACCGCGGTTCCCGTCTCGAAGGATGTGGTTTTCGTCGGGCCCGCCGTGGAACAACAACCGTCCACCGTTCCGGTCAGCGGCCGCCTGCGGCTGGTGCTCGGCGACGATGTGTCGTTCCGGGGCTTCGGATTCACGGCTAACCTGACCGGCAGCATCCTGGCCATCGAGGAGCCGGGTAAGCCGACGGCGGGGACCGGTGAGCTGGTAATCCGCGACGGAGGTTACAAAGCGTACGGTCAGAATCTGACGATCGACCCTGGGCGAGTGATCTTTGGCGGCGGTCCCATCGACAACCCCGGCCTCGACGTGCGCGCCTACCGGGTCGCATCCGACAGTGTGATCGCCGGCCTTCTGATCAAAGGTACGCTCAAGGCACCCGAGGTCACACTCTTCTCCCAGCCTCCGATGGCCGAGAGCGAGGCGCTCTCCTTCCTGATCCTCGGCCGGCCGCTCAGCGAGGCGTCGAGGACCGAGGGCAACGCGGTGACGCGAGCGGCCGAGTCACTCGGCCTGCGAGGCGGCAACGCCCTGGCCCGCCGGGTCGCGACGACCGTGGGGTTGGACGAGGCGCGAATCGAGACTCGCGGCAAGCTCGACCAGGCGGCCTTCTTCGCCGGCAAGTACCTGTCGCCCAAGCTGTACGTGTCCTACGGCATCGGCCTCTTCGACCATGCCAGTACCTTCCGCGTTCGCTATCTGCTCTCCAGCCGCTGGACACTGGTCGGTGAAACCGGGCGCGATACCAGCACGGATCTGCTTTACCGGATCGAGCGGGGCAATTAGGCTCCGGGGGGGTCCTGCACCTTACAACGCGGCGGCCGCCGACCTCGAGCACGACGCACCGACGCAACGAGGCGTGTTGCGCCGCAACGGCTGCCCTACCGGGTCGGTTTGGCTAACTCGTGCCGGACTCGGCTGTTGAGGCTTCGAGAACCGTGGCATGAGCCTTGATTATAGGTCATGCG
>JABAOH010101034.1_pt1 | contig 13277 bp, 5 predicted proteins | sample 7062181 | NCBI WGS metagenome assembly JABAOH01 (sample SAMN14538630, study PRJNA623070) | marine sediment metagenome | biome: marine biome [ENVO:00000428]; feature: marine pelagic biome [ENVO:01000023]; material: deep marine sediment [ENVO:00002113]; isolation source: pool of 5 deep marine... | reverse complement strand
AGGTAGGAGAAGATACTGTAATTATAGATGAAGCTTCCATGCTTACTGAAGAAATGCTTGGAGCGTTATTGCAGGCTTTGAGAGGCGTTAAAAGAATAATAATGGTTGGTGACCCTAGACAATTACCGCCAATTGGAACAGGACGACCTTTTGTTGATGTGGTATCGGAACTTTCTCCTGAGAATGTCCAGGGAATTTTCCCCAGAATAAGTAAAGGATATGCTGAATTAACTGTTAGACGTAGACAAGAAGGGAAAGACAGAGAAGATATACAACTGGCAGAATGGTTTAGTGGGAATCCTATCTCACCTGGAGATGATGATATTTTTGATAAGATTATAAAAGATGATAGTTCTGATTATGTTAGATTTGCACGTTGGGAGACACCGGAAGAATTCCAGAATATATTTTTAAATACTCTTGTTTCTGAACTAAATCTCGATGGACCGGAAGATGTTATTGGTTTTGAAAAAATGATCGGAGCGAAGATTAAAGATGGCTATGGTTATTTCAACGTTGGCGCTGCATCAAATGCTGAAAATTGGCAAGTATTAAGCCCAACCAGGGGAAATGCACATGGTGTGATATCAATCAATCGGCGTATTCATAAGAAATTTAGATCTAAAACTATAGAATTTGCTCAGAGTAATAAGTACAGAAAAATTCCAAAGCCAATGGGAGGAGAACAAATTATTTATGGAGACAAAGTCATCAATATTACAAACCATAAAAGGGACAATGTATTTCCTCAGGAGGGTGCAGCGAGGTATATTGCAAATGGTGAGATTGGAATTGTTGTCGGTCAATTTAAGACACCGAAAATGAGAAGCGCTCCATGGTTGATGAAAGTTGAGTTTTCATCCCAACCAGGGTATCAATACGATTTCAGAGAGTCCGATTTTGATGAAGAATCAGAGCCTAAACTGGAGCTATCCTATGCTTTAACCATACATAAAGCACAAGGGAGCGAATTTGATATAGTTATACTCGTTATTCCGAATCCATGTCATTTGCTTTCAAGAGAAATGATTTATACAGCTTTAACACGACAACGTAATCGAATTATTATTCTTCATCAAGGAAGTATCGGTGAATTAAGGAAATTTGCATCTGATGCTTATTCTGAAACCGCTGCACGACAAACCAATCTGTTTAAGGCACCTGAGATTGTTAAAATAGAAGGGAAGCTTTTTGAAAACAGTCTTATACATGTTACTAGTAAAGGTGAATTTGTAAGGTCAAAATCGGAAGTTATCATTGCTGATCGCCTATCTGACCTGGGGGTTGAATATGTTTACGAAAAAGAGCTAACGATTGATGGAGTATCAAAGTTTCCTGACTTCACAATTGAAGATGTTGAAACAGGTAGAACTTTTTACTGGGAACACTGTGGCATGATGCAAGTGCCTGAGTATCGAAGCCGATGGGAAAAGAAATTGGAATGGTACAAAGAGCATGGGATAATCCCACATGATAAAGGGGAAAGAGGCACGTTGATCATAACCACAGATACTGAGGAGGGAGGCATTTCATCTCAGGAGATTGAGCGTGTTATAAAAACTGTTATTTTAGATGAATAGATAAGATATTAATCTTTTTAAAACTTTAAGCTTTTTTGGAAGGTTCAGAACGGAGTTTAGAATCACCATCATTAGAAAAAAAGGAATGGAGTTATGCTTCGCTGCATATCAAATCGAGCGCTTCCTGCCACGGTAAGACCGCAACATCGTTTATTACCTGCGCCCGTTCAACCCGGCAGGCTAATATTAATTGCGCATCTGCTGCTTTCTCCTTAAAGGATTTTAAACCCCTTAACATAACGGAAGAAGGATTGGCAGTGGCTTTTATTTCTATGGCAATGATCTTTTTTGCCGGAGTCGCAATAATACAGTCTACTTCTGCTCCCCTTTCCGTCCTGTAGAAAGATAAATCCAGGTCTAAGCGACGATAATGATTAAGCCGGATGATTTCCAATAAAAAAAAATGTTCAAAGGCTTTCCCGAATTCATAGCTGTTTTCCTGCACATCAACTCGTAAGCGATTGGTAAGGGTGGTTACGATTCCAGGGTCAAAAAAATAAAACTTAGGGTGTTGGACCATTCGTTTTCGCAGTGATTTTTTGTAAGGCAGAAGAAAAAATCCCAGTAACGTGTCTTCCAATATTTTATAATATTCTCTGACAGTATGAAGGGAAACCCCACTTTCCCTGGCTATATTTGAATAATTTACCAATTCACCGTTTTGATGAGCGGCAATGGGGAGAAACCTTAAAAAACCACTGAGGTTCCTGATATTGGCTTCAATTTCTACTTCTTCTTTGATGTACGTATCCACATATGAACGAAGCGTTTCGCTTTTTTCATACTCATCGGCGCTTAAACAAATAACAGGCAGCGTCCCGTATTTTAAGGCGGAACTCAAATCAAAGTCATCCCGCAATTCCATCGATGAGAAAGGATAAAGCTGGAATGTCCAGGCCCTTCCTGCCAGCATATTGGCCTGGGACCTTTTCAACTTTCTAGAACTGGAACCGCTTAAAATGAAAAAACATCGGGCATCTGACTCCAACAGGAAATGAACTTCATCCAGCAAAGGTGGAATCTTTTGGACTTCATCGATAATAATATGGGAAAGGTTTTTCGATTTTAATGCCGCAGCGACTTCATTCCTGAAGATCTCCGGCCGGCTTAACAGCTTTCGGTAAACATCGCTTTTCAGCAGATCATAATAGAGGGTTTGTTCCGGAGAAAATTCCCTTTTTAAGAGAGTGCTTTTCCCGGTTTGCCGCGGACCAAACAAAAAGAAATCTTTATTTTTCGGCAGCTTTATTGTCCTTTCTATAAACATATGCGCATTTTATGTCGAAATTTTTAAAAAGTCAAAAAAATAATTTACCTGGCACTTAATACAGAAAAAGGTGCCAGCCAGGAAAGAATCCTTTTATACTTGCAATCCGGTGTCAATTATGGTAATTATAAATAAAAGGAATAGGAATGAAAAAAACGAAAAACTTTAAGAAAGAAGCATCTAAAAAAAATCGAAATTTTCCATCAAGAAAAATTTCAGAAACACTCATTGACTTTGCAAAGCCATTTATCGATATGGTGGATGAAAATACTACTCAAGACCAACTGGAAACCGGATTTAAAATCGCCATTACAGTTTGGAATGCAGTAGTTGTTGAAGAAGTGAAGAAAGACCCGACATATCTTGAACAGCTTCGGACTAATGTCCTAGAAATGGGTGAGAACTGGTATTATGGGTATGCAATGATTGAGTCGCTCATTTCCAGGAAAAAAGAATTCTTTGCCGATGACTTACGAGCAATAGGGAATTTCTCAATTACATACAACGAGGGATATCTTCATGTCAAGGCGGAAGCAAGAGGAATCGCTGGAATATGAAGCCACCCGCCGAAGGCGTTTATTTGCCTGAAGTGCACCTCCACCTGCACCGGTCACCGTTTCTTACAATGAATCCATGACCTCACGGGACTTTTCTTTGCCCAGTTGGTCATAGAAAGATTGCAATTGGGCCTGGGCTCTGGGAAGGAAATGGGGAGCATATTCCTCTGCAAAGGAGATGGCGGAAAAGGGAAAAAGGGGACAAGCAAGAAGTATTTTCTCCTGGATTCACCACCTATTTTTTTTAGCCGCGAAGACATGGTGAAGCATGAAGGGACACGAAGAAAAAATGGACATCAATTCGATCGTAGGGGTTTGATTTAGAGCCAGTCCGGTTTAAAAAAAACTATGGTCGCCCTCGAAGAGTTCTTCCCTGATTTCTTCCTTTTCCTCTTCGCTCATCGTGTCATCGCGGCGAATTTTGTTGTATTCATGCATTTTATGAAAAAGTTCGTCTTTTAAACCATCGATATCTTTTATGAATTTAACGTATTGACCGGATTCTATCAGCTTAAGTTCGCGTAAAAAATCGTAAAAGTGGGTTAATGATCGATAAACATCATCCAGTATTTCATCGTCCACATCGCCGAATTTAAATATAAATTTGTGCATGAAATACTTAAAATCTACATGGATAAGATCGATATCCTCATACAGGAAGATTTCATTCATGGTTATCTTATCTACAAATCCCATGAAAATCTTGATTGTTTGCATTATATCCTGGATAACATGAGGGGGGAATTTTGCATTTTTCATGTGATAGATTTTAAAAGCATCCAGCCTATCGATGTTATACTCCCGGCACAAATTTACTACCTTGTCCGTCTCCTCTTTTTCTGAAAGGGCATTGAGTTTTTCCATATCAACCGGGCGCAGCAGGTAATCGAAGAAGGTCAGATTCTTTTTGGCGATATATTTTAATATTTTTAAATTTCCCCAGGCAATCTCATTATTCTTGTTTAATTCAAGGGATTTTTTAATGTATATTTCTGCTTCTTCATAATTTCCCATGATTAAATGAGTCCAACCCAGGTTGCTTAAGAAGTCGCTATTTTTCGGTTCCATATCCAGCGCTTTTTTGTGCAATTCAAGCGCTTCGTTTTGGTCTCCATCGGGCAACTGGAGGACACAATAGGCAAGATCATCATATAAGTCAGCTTTACCAGGAAATAACCGGGCTGCTTTTTCCAGGTATTTTTTTGCCAAATCGAATCTTAAAAGCTTTTCTAGTTGTTCCACAGCGTTTGAGATGCTTTCATAGAGTTCCTCTTTTTCTTTAAGCACAGCTTCCATCCATTCAAACCCTTTTTCAATAAATTTCTCCCCTTCAAGGGTATTCCCGGTACTTAACATATATCCACCCCGTTGAAACAAAGCGGGAAAATATCCGGGGCATCTTTTCAGGATTTCTTCCATATACCCATCGATTTCGGATGGAGATGGATTCATGCCTCCCAATGGGAATAAGGTTTGAGCATACAGCCCGGAGTGTATCCACTCCGCCTCTTTCCATGCACTTGTATCCATGATATCTTTAACTTTTTTAACATTCGCTTCTTTTGATTTTTCCTTTTTGTTGCTTTTCTGTCTCTTTTTTCTTGCTTCCATTTGGTACTCCTGTCTATAAAAATCCATTACGAGCAAATATAACACGATTATTTGATAAATGCAACTTTTTATAACAACTTCAGCAATTCTATTTTTGCCACAGAGAGCACAGAGGTCACAGAGTCTTTTTGCTTTTTAGCCACGAAGTTACACGAAGAAACACAAAGGAAATTTTTTAAATTTTTTTGCCTGGCGGCTTATTTCTAAAAGGGTTAATGAGGAATAATGCCGGTTTAAGTCAATGACTCAGAGATTCCCTGGGTCATGATCCGGACTTGAGAATATGACTCAGAGAATCTCTGGGTAACGATCCGGATCCGAAAATATGACTCAGAAATTCTCTGGGTGATTAAGAGAAAAGGGCCGGAATAATTTACCCGGTACTTAATACACCTGCACCGGTCACCGTTTCTTACAATGAATCCAGGACCTCACGGGACTTTTCTTCTCCCAGTTGGTCATAGAACGATTGCAATTGGGCCTGAGCTCTGGGAAGGAAATGGGGGGCATATTCTTCGGCAAAGGAGATGGCGGAGATGATGTGGATAAAGGCATCCGGGTACTTTTTTGTTTTGAAATACATAAGGCTCTTTTGCCCCAAGACAAAAATCATGCCCTCGAAATTATTCGTTTCTTTTGCCAGATTGAAACTTTTATCATACCAGTACAGGGCGGTTTTATACACTTGTTTGTTTTCATACGTTTTGCCCATTTGTTGATACGTGTTAGCCAGGCCTTTCTTATCGCCGATCCTTTCCTTTATCTCAGCACTTTTTTCATACCATTTGATAGCCTTCTCATAATCCTGTTGAAGATCATAAGTCATGCCCAACTGGTGATACGTGTCAGTCAGTCCTTTTTTATCGCCGATCTCTTCCTTTATATCAGCACTTCTTTGATACCATTTAATAGCTGCCTCATAATCCTTTATTTTTTGATTGGTTATCCCAATTTGGTGATACGTGTTAGCCAGTCCTTTCTTATCGTCGATCCCTACATATATCACCGCACTTTTTTGATACCATTTGATGGCCGACTTATAATCCTGTTTAGCATCATACGTGATGCCCATGTTGAGATACGTTTGAGCCAGTCCTTTCTTATCGCCGAACTCTTCCTTTATATCAGCACTTTTTTGATACCATTTGATTGCCGCATCATAATCCTGTTTAGCATTATAAGTGATGCCCAACTGGTGATACGTTTGAGCCAGTCCTTTCTTATCTCCGAGCTCTTCCGTGATATCAGCACTTTTTTGATACCAATTGATGGCCGCCTCATAATGCTGTTGGTGACTATACGTCATGCCCAACTGGTGATAAGTTTTTCCCAGTCCTTTCTTATCTCCAACCTCTTCAAAAATCGCCGCACTTTTTTGATACCATTTGATGGCCGCCTCGTAATCCTGTTGATGATCATACGTAATGCCCATTTGGTGATACGTTGGTCCCAGTCCTTTCTTATCTCCAATCTCTTCAAAAACCGCCGCACTTTTTTGATACCATTTGATGGCCGTCTCATAATTCTGTTTAGAATCATACGTGATTCCCATGTGCTGAAAAATCGCTGCTTTATGTTTTTTGGAGTCCACCCGCTCCAGCAGCGATAAATACAACTCCAAACTCCGGTCAAATTTGTATAATTCTTCCGATATCCTGGCCAGCATGAGATCCACTTCAATCCCGGGATTCTTCATCCGCTGTTTTAGCGTGGTAAGAACATGTTCGAGAAACAGGGTGCTTCCAGTATTCAATAAATGCTCAAAGAAGTCCATGCTGACAACCTGGACCTTTTTATAATTCCGGGCCTCCAGGTAGTGATAGATAACGACCTTTATCAATCGATCCGGGATATGAGACCCATTGATCAAAAGGAACTTGCGGCGGGCTTGAAGAGAAGGTTCCAGGGTGAGAACATCTTTAAGAACCTGGAAATAATAATCAGCCGTTACCTGGTGTATTTTTTTTATGTCCCTCTTGTGGTAGGTGGCTTCATAGGTTTCAATAAAGTAGCGGGTGATAATGTCCGGGATAAAGTAAAGGGACGCGGAAATCTCTTTTTGGAAAAAGGGAAGCTGCAAAAGGGGGTCAACTTGTTTTGAAGGAAGAAATTTATCAATCAAGCCCCGGTCAAAGGGCAGGAAAGTAAAAGATAAAGAAAATAAAGCCTTTCGTTCCGGCTCTTGCAGGTTTTTTTCAATGTATTGAAAAACCTTTCGAATCTTTTCCCCGCCCACGGCACGGGTAAGGTTTTCAAAATCCGGGTCTTCGATTTCATCAGTGGTAACCGCGGGATTGGCCATCAACTGGATGAGCAGGGGATAACCTCCGCAGTGCCGGACCAGGGCAGACAGTTTCCCCCGGTTGATATCCGGTGTCGCTTCCCTGGCAATTTCCCCGACACTGTCCTGGTCTTTGGATTCGATGGGTTCCAACCGGATTTCGCATTTTAATGCCGGTGTCGTTTCAAACACCGGGCATTGAAATCCATCACGGGTTCCTACGGTCAATCGTATGCCTGAAGAGGCATTTATCACGGCCTCTACCAGGTCCTGGAAATCGCTGTTTTTGAAACGGAATTTCCCGTCTTGATCACGTTCTAGGAGCTGCTCCAGGTTTTCCAGCACCAACAGCATGTGCTGCCGCTCCACTGTGCTGGCAATCATTTTGATTATGTCCGGCACCGAATAATTACCGATCCCCCTTGCCAATACCTGCTGCAAACTGTCATCCTCCTGCCGGGTTAAGAATTCATTGAATTCCTGGAAGAAACGGTGAATGTCATAACCTTTGTCAACGGTTTCAGTGCGAAACTCTTTGACAAAGAAGCCGGCATAGTCCGAGTAAAGGTCCCGGATCAGCCGGTAAATAAAAGCGGATTTACCGATTCCCCCAATACCGTTGACAATTAAAATGCGGTAGTTGGGATTTTGCAGGGCTTTTTTTGCCCGGCGAAGCTGGTCTCCCCTGCCGTAGCAACCGGTGGTATGATTTTTTAAGTTTCCCAGGAATTCAAATTTATGATATAAACGCGCCTGCTCTTCCACTGCCTTCGGCCATTGAAAGTCATCAACGTCCAACGGCATGTAAATAACCGGGATAAAGGCATTGGCCCATACCAGTGGATGGGGGTCGAAAGAAATTTTGTTTAGAGAAAGCGTATAAGCGTCTAAGAGAGAGTGGTCCGGGGATTGGAAAAGAGTAAGGTAAAACTCCTGTACCAGGATTTCAGCGGCTTTGTCAGTCAGGGGACGCGACATGCCCACCACTACGGGGATGCCTATTTTGCGCAGCTCCCGCACCGTGGAGCTGTATTGGTTGTCCGGGGTTTCGGCCCCGGTGAGGCAGGAGGTGAGGAAAAAGAGTTTGATGGAGCCTCCGGTAAACAGGGAAGCGAATTTTTCGCAGGAGACCGTTTCCCGGCCTTCGTCTTCGCTTTCCAGCAATATGCCTTTCTCAAACCCATGGCCCAGGAAATGAACCGCATCGAAACGGTGCTTGCGCAGCTTAGCCGTGATATTGGCATGGGTGGCGATATCGATAACATCGATTTCCAATTTTCCTTCGTACACCAATGGGTCCAGGGTTTTATAGAAAATGCGCTTCTCCCTCTCCACGTTGATTTTTTGAGACTGAGCCAGCCCCGGGGGACTGGATATAATCACCAGCAGCTTGAAAGGGAAAGCAATGGCAGCCACTTTGATGACAGGTGCATGCGCATAGCTGCGTATCACCGGGATACGTTGGCTAATGGACAAAAAATGATACCGGTCCGAATACAGGATTTCAAAAGGAAGGACTTCGAATATTTGCCGGTGCGGCGAATCATCCATGTCTACGGCAGTGTCCACGTAAATGCGTTTTAATCCTTTTGCAATCCATTCATCTTTTAGAAAAAGTTCAAAAAGCTGCTTTCCCAGGCGTTTGAACTCTTTTTCGCAGGAAATGGCTTTCCCTGTTTTGTTATAGTGGCGGTCCTGCTTTTCCAGGAGTTCAAGATATTCGCTGCCTATGTTTCTCAACGCTTCCAGGTCCATCTCTTTTTTAACGGTCTCTCCTTTGAATTCGCTTTTTAAAAAGAATTTTTTCTTTTCCCGGTAAAAGGAGAGGAAACAGTAACGGGTGCGGCGCAGCAAAGAATCCGGGAACAGCCCCGGGTAAGAATGAACCAATTTTTCAATAATGCCCTTTTTTTCCAGGAGTGCGGTATATTCCCGGAACGCTTCCCAGTCTTTTTCATCCAGTTCCGGTGAATCGATGATCTCCTGCCGCGCCTCCGGGGAAAGAGATTGAAAATATCCCAGGGAGGCAACCACCGAGTATTTATCCAGCACACTGTATATGGGCAGCTCGCCGGTTTCCATATCACGGGCCAGGGAAAAATGATATTTCCTGTCGCCGCTGATTTCTTTAATATCGGAAATCACCTGGTTGATGATCCCTTTAATTCGTTTTTCATAGGCCATTTGCCTTATCTCTTACCTGTCGGTGGTTTGTTGTTTCAGGGCTTCCCAGTATAAGGGGTTGATCCGGTAAACTCCCGGTTCATGGGGTATTTCCCAGAGGACTTCTCCTACCAACGGTGTCCTGGATAATTCCAGGCTGCTGCCGAATTCATTTCGCTTGATCATGTTTAAGTCCTCTTTTACTTTTTCTTCGAGGAGATGTTTTAAACCGGTAATGGAAGCACGTATCCCGTTTTCCAGTTCCTCGATTTCCTTATTGCAGTAAGCGAATATGTCTTTTAATCCTTTGAGTTTGATTTTTCCCCTTTCCACGTATAATTTATCCAGGGCATCGAGGAATCGACCGGGGAATCCCTTGAATATTTTCGCCAATTCACCGGCGGTCCGGGGGGAAAGAAATTGAACCGCAAACATATCGCACCGGCGTTTGTACAGTTCTTTCAAATCCGAATTTTCCAGCGGTCTCAGCAGGCTAATGCGCCGGAAAAATTTTTCCTTATTCATATTATAAAATGCTTCGCCAATGCTGGCAAAAACCAACAGGTTGGGATTCCGTGAAGATAATTTTTTTAAATAATAGATCAACTCCGATATCATGCGATTATTTTCTTCCGGGTCAGAGGAAATCCGGTCCAGGTCATCAATGTACAGCAGTAACGGTTTTTCTCCCATAAGTAGGGAATAACCGCGGGTAAAATCATCGATCATATTCATTAATCCTTGTTCGTCGGGTTTGTTGTAAACCTCGGTTCGGGTTTCGGTTTCGGTTTTTTGTTTTGCTTTTTCCCTTTCCGTGCCCATGAGGGTTTTTAAGGTGAGAGCCGCTTTTATAAAGAGCTTGATCCCGGTTTCGATTTTTCCTTCGACATTGGCCTGTACCTTTGACTTCAATGTTTCTCCCTTTGCCACCGAAACCTCCCGTGTAATCGAATCCACTGCCGCGAAAAGCAGCTCATCAAAATGGGCGATATCTTCAAGAATACATTGGTAAAACAATTTCAAGGTTTCGTTTTTCTCATAAACCCCCGGGGGGATATTTTTGATTTTCCCGGTAACCAGTCTATAGAGTTCTATCAACAAGTTTGACAATTGTTCCGCCCGGTTAGCTTTAATCAAAATGTATTCGCTGGATTTTTCCCTTTCAAGATCGGAAAGCGCTTTATAACAGAGATGGGATTTCCCTATCCTGGGCTGACCGATAACCGCCCCGATACTTTCATCGATCTTCTCCGAAAGCAGCCAATCCTTTAAAAATAAAAGTTCTTCGTCCCGGTTGATAAATAAGTCGATATGACTTTGATTCTTGATATCAGGTGTATTAGAATAGAACGGATTCATTGTGGTTTCCCTTTAAAAATTTTTTTATATGCATACCTATAGAATATAAATAAAACCGCCAGATGTCAAGTCCTGTCAACCGCAATATGATATTTTAGAAAAACAGGACATAGAAAAAGGAGACAGAAAAAAGGACAACTAACCTGGTATTAAAGAAATCCCGAATATATCAAACCAGGAACCTTTCTATATGATTATCAGGCAGGGAAAACTTTTCTTCTTTCTTTTTTCAATAAGCAATATAGAAAAGAACCGCCCAATTAAATAAGATTGAAAAAAAAACTACTTTCATATAAAATTAGATTTAGCAAATATAAGTGTGTGTAAGATGAATGATAATAAAGTAAAGAAGTATCCATTAAGACATCTGTCAATTCGTGTCCCGTGGCATGACCGTGGATGGGATGGAACAGTATGCAAATCACCGGAGAAAAATAGCGCATGCCTAAAGTTGACCAGGATTTCAAAAAACAAAGATGAAGAGGCTGAAGTCAAGATAGCTGGAAAATCCATAAAAGAACTTGATCAGAATTTGTGGCCTTGTTGTATACCAGAGAGATCAGCTTTTATGTCTTCTTTTTATTTTATAAGGGATGTTGAACACCCTTATCATAAATCATCCCCGACAACACATGGGCATATTCAAAGAACTCCAGTCCGTCACCCTGCATATTCAGCAGCTACAGTCCCCTTTAGATGGATGTTTAAAGAATCCTTTAAAGAGTTCAGTTTAGAATATGGTTTAAATTTGGATACAGCTCGTGAGCCGGATTTAAAGTTTAAAACTCCCTGGGTACAGGACCATCAAAATCAAAGAGAATTACTAAATTGTTTTTTCAACCATATTAAACCCGAATCCTCACTTTGCTTTTTCTATGCAAAACAGGTACCCTTTGTTGAAGATTCACGACGTGTACTAATAGGAGTTGGACGTGTATTACATATAGGTGACATTTCAGAATATTCATATTCTAAAGAAAGTGAATTCCGCTCTGTGATATGGGAACGAATGATTCAGCATTCAATAAGACCTGAATTTAATGATGGATTTTTGTTACCATACCATAAGGCAATTAAACATGCTCAGGATAATCCTGACTTTGATCCCTCTATAATAGCAGCCTTTGCACCCCAGGATCATTGGTTAGAATTTTCCTATGCTGCTGAACATGTATCACATGACGGAGCAATTTCATCCTTACTTTCATGTGCTGCTTCTCTCAATAATGCAAAAAAATATTTACCTGGTCAATGGGATAAGTGTCTTAGATGGATCAATGATCGTCTAGGAGAAATATGGAAAATGAGAGGGCCGTGCCCGGGGCTTGGATCTGCTCTTTGCGCTTTTGGTATTGAACAGGGAACTTTTATTGCCAGGGAAATAGAAGCAAAACTAGAAGAGAATGTTGATCCATGGCCTGTTATAGATCAGATACTGACAGAAACAACCGATATTTTGAGCATGGAAACTTCCAAAACAATAGGCACAACAATAAGGAAAACATGGGCTAAATTACCTCAAGAAAGAAAATCACTATTAAAACTAATAAGCAGGTTCGAATTAAGTCCAGCTCAAGCCAGGTTACTCTATGTACAGGAAGAACGAGAAAAAGCACAAATCCAACACACGGACAGCCAAATACTGGAAAATCCTTATCTTATATATGAGCTTACCAGGTTAACTACCGATCCTATTAGTATCTGGACAGTCGATCGAGGGGTTTTCCCAGAAAAAATTGTTAGAGAAAAACACCCTCTACCATCGCCGTCTGAGCTAGATACAGGGTTAGATGTTCGTCGTGTTAGGGCTTTGGTAGTTGATGTCTTAGAAAGATCTGCTGATAATGGTAACACTCTACTTTCCAGGAAAGACATCATTCTTATAATCCGTAATCTCGAGCTTCAACCTTCATGTGACGTGACCGGAGACATAATGGAAGTAGCAGAGGAAATTTTCCCTGGTGTTGTCGAACGAATATTATTTAACGATGGAAATCCCGCTTATCAATTGTTAAGATTAGCTCAAGTTGGTGATGTCATAAGAAATGCTGTTTTAAAAAGAAAAGATGGAAAGCGCCATATTGTAAATGAGAACTGGGAGCAATTTCTCAACTCTAAACTAGATCCCACCGAACCAGGAGATATGAAACAGGAAAAACGGGCTAGAATCGAGAAGGCTGCTGCTTTAAAAGAATTGTCGGAATCTCGTATTTCCGTTCTAATTGGACCTGCGGGAACAGGAAAAACAACTCTCCTATCTATACTATGCAGCCAGAAAGACATTGCCGAAGGAGAAGTATTACTCCTTGCCCCAACCGGAAAAGCGCGTGTCCGCATGCAAGAGGAGACAAATCGGAGAGGACTGGATATTAAAGGATTAACTATAGCTCAATTTCTTGGGAAAAGTAATCGGTATGATTATAAAACCGGGATTTATAGGTTATCCGATATCAAGGCTG
>JABAOH010064558.1_pt1 | contig 13282 bp, 12 predicted proteins | sample 7062181 | NCBI WGS metagenome assembly JABAOH01 (sample SAMN14538630, study PRJNA623070) | marine sediment metagenome | biome: marine biome [ENVO:00000428]; feature: marine pelagic biome [ENVO:01000023]; material: deep marine sediment [ENVO:00002113]; isolation source: pool of 5 deep marine... | reverse complement strand
CAACCAACCGCATGACAGCCGGACCAGTGGCCCCAAGGCATCGCGCCAATCGCCAGCGCCATGCGGATGCCATCACCGGTGTTAAAGCGTGTACCTCGGACCTTGGCGACATCCCATGTTGGACCCAGGTAACGCGCGCGCCACTCGGCATTGGCCTCGAAGCCGCCGCTGGCGAGCACCACCGCACGGCTCTTGATCTCGATCGTCTTTCCCTTATGCCGAACGCGCACGCCTTGCACACCGTCGTCATACAAGAGATCGATGGCGCGCGCCTCATACAAAATCTCGACGCCCTCCCGCTTGGCGGCCTCAAACCACATATCGGACAGTCCTGGACCACCGCCCCAGCTCTCGGCCACGAGCCCACCCCAGAACTTGAACTTGCCGTCGATCTTGAATGCCTGCCGGCCCCACATGGGAATAAACCGAATACCCTTGGAACGCATCCATAGCAGTGTGTCGGTGCTGCGTCGGACAAGTAGCTCGGCCATGTCCGGGTCGACACGGTAATCCGTGACCCGTCCCAGGTCGTCGAAGAAATCCTCTTCCGTGTAGGCACCGAAGTCGGAGTTAGCGATCTCCTGCTCGGTCAGGTCGGGCATCAAGCGACGCAGATCTTCGGCGCCGTTGTGGACAAAGCGAAAAGCCCCGGCCGTGAAGCGTGAGTTACCACCGCGCTCAGCCTCGGGCGCGCACTCGAGCACGACCACCTTGGCGGCGTGCTCGCGGGCGGCCAGGGCGGCGCAAAATCCAGCATTACCGGCGCCGACCACGATTACGTCAGTTTGTTTGGGTGATGACACCGTGTGCTCGCTTCCCCGTGATCTTTAAGCCCGCTGGCATCAGTGCTCGTCTCTGCTCCTTTGCATGGAGGGCGCCGATGTCGCCGCGCACGCTTGCGTGCCCCGCCTCATCCGCGCCCGACCCGCGCCGCGGCGTTAGCGGTGAATAGGTCGGGAAGTAGCCGGATCAGGTCGATATGACCATTCGCCGAAATAAACTGATACTTCCTGCCGCTTGGAGGGGGCGATGCGTTGAAAAACGTCTTCGATAATGGGCCGTGCCGCGGGCGTATCGAACTCGATTCTGACATGGCAGATTCCATTCTGACAAGCCGCGCAGGGCGGACAGAATATTTTTCCAGGGCGGTAATGCCTGATGATGCCACGGACGTGCCAGGGGCGTAGAATGTGGGCAGATGTCACGTGCCTTGGAACGCATGCCAACGACCTGCGGCCAACGCCCTCTCGGCCGAGTCCTTCCTCCTTGCTTGCTGTTGTTGCTGTGGTGCCTCGGTACCCCTTTGCCCCTGCCCGCAGAGCAACCCGAGAATACGCGGTCTGAGGACAAGGCATATTTGTTATGGCAAGAGGGCTACCTGCTTCACGTGCTGGGTCATTACGATAAGGCGATCGAGGTCTTCGGTAAGTCGATCGCTGCCTATCCCACCGCCGAAGCCCACACCTTTCGTGGCTGGTCGCTCAGCATGGTGGGACGGCTCAATGAGGCCATTACGGATTGCAAGCGCGCGATTGTGCTGGACCCCGATTATGGCAATCCTTATAACGACATCGGTGTCTATCTGATCGATCTCGGGCAGACGGACGAAGCGATTCCTTGGTTAAAGAAGGCGATGGAGGCCAAACGCTACTGTTGCTACCAGTATCCGCATTTCAACATGGGGCGCGTACTGGTCATGCAGGGGCGGCTGACTGAGGCCAGGGACGCGTTCGAACGGGCGCTAGCCCATGAACCGGATTACCTGCCCGCACGGAAAGCATTGGAATACCTGCGCGAGCATATGCGCGAAAACGGACAGCAGAAAATATAGAAATACCGTAACTTGTGATTCGTGACGAGTAATTCGATAAAGCGAATCGCTGTTGCAGACGCGAATTACTAATTACCAGTCACCAGTCACGGTTTTAGGTCAGTCCTATCATCACGTGCTTCTTGAAGGCCGGCCGCTCGGTTAGGCGGTCGTACCAGCGCTTCAAATTGGCCAGATTCTCGTGCTCGATGTCGAGTGAGAACCACCGGTACGTCATGATCCCCACCGGAATATCGCCCACTGATAGCGTGGCGCCGGCAACGAAATCGGTGCGGCCCAGGTAATCGTCAAGGATGCTCAATGCCTGCGCAGTCTTGTCACGGGCCGCGGCAATTGCCGCCTGGTCGCGCTTGTCAGGCGGCGTTCGAATCAAACCCCAAAAGACGGGACCGATGGCCGGGCCGAGCACGCTGAGTTGCCAGTCCATCCAGCGCTCGGCCAGCGCTCTTGCTCGTAGATCCTCAGGGTGAAGCGTGCCGCGACCGTGCTTGGCCGCCAGATAGCGGATGATGCTGTTGGACTCCCAAAGCACAAAGCCGTCCTCGATGATGGTAGGTACGAGGCCGTTCGGGTTAAGCGCAAGATACTCAGGGTCGCGGTTTTTTCCGAAGGAACCACCGACGTCTTCACGCTCATAGGCGAGACCGAGCTCGTCACAGCACCATAGAACCTTCTGTACGTTCGATGAGTTCTTCCTGCCCAATATTTTTAGCATTGGTGGATCCTCCCCCAGAAATCCTCTTACATCATGCGGCTATGTGCGGCGCAGGCTGCAATGCGGGCATTCTGGCACCGTCTATCCGTGTCTGACAATAATGGCGTGGGAGCTCGCTTGAGCATCGTACTGAGAGCGCGTACCATGACTTTGGGCCGCCTGCGGGTAGCTCCTGATTGGGGCCTTGTCAGACGGCCGGAAATAACCACCCTTTGGAGGATAATCATCATGAGTATCTCGCATATTCTGCTGCGAGCGGTTCTGTTCCTTGCGATCGCGCCTGGCCTGCTTGCATTGCCGATGCAGGCGCAAGCGCTCGAGGACAAGCTCGTTGTCGTGACCTCATTCCCCAAGGACCTCACCGGGAAGTTCAAGGCTGAATTCGAGAAGCGCAATCCCAGTGTAAAAGTGGAGATCTTGAGCAAGAAGACTACCGCCGGCATCAAATACGTTCAGGAAACGGCCGGCAACAACACCTCCGACATTTTCTGGGCTTCGGCGCCGGATGCCTTCGAGGTGTTGAAAGGCGACGGTCTGCTGCAAAAGTACACGCCCAAGGCTGAGGGAATTCCGGAAAAAGTCGGCGCCTACCCCATCAACGATCCGGATGGCTATTACATCGGTTTCGCTGCGGCCGGCTACGGGATCATGTGGAACACGCGCTACCTCAAGGCGAAGAAGCTGCAACCGGCGAAGGAATGGGCAGAGCTGGCCAAGCCCGTATATCACGGCCATGTCGGCATGTCCGCGCCGTCCCGCTCCGGCACGACGCACCTGACGGTAGAGACCGTGCTGCAAGGCGAAGGCTGGGAGAAGGGCTGGGCACTCTGGAAAGAGATCGCCGGCAACTTCAAGACCGTGACGGAGCGCAGTTTCGGCGTCCCTGATGGCGTCAACAGCGGTGACTTTGGTCTCGGTATCGTGATCGACTTCTTCGGGCTGTCGTCCATGGGCTCCGGTTTTCCGGTGGACTTTGTTTATCCGACCGTGACCACATTGGTGCCGGCCAACATCGCAGTGCTCAATAATGCGCCGCATCCGCAAGCAGCGGCGGCATTCATCGAGTTCTTGCTTTCGCCGGAAGGTCAGGAGACGCTGTTAGATGCGAAGATTCGCCGTCTGCCCGTCAATCCGGCCACCTATGCCAAGGCACCGCCCGGGTTTCCCAATCCTTTCAAGGACACGTCGATCGGTGCGGCCGTTAAGTTCGACGTTGACCTGTCGAAGAAGCGCTACAATGTGGTCAACTCCATGTTCGACGTCATGATTACCTACCGGCTCGACGACTTGCAGGCCGTAACGCGCGCGATCCAAAAGGCGCAGGCGGCTGCGGCAAAAAGACCGGGTGACGACAAGGTCGCGGCATTGGTCAGCGAGGCGCGCGCGCTGGTGGCGGCCGTGCCCGTAACTGAAGCGCAGGCATCCGATCCTGCCTATGCCGGCATCTTCAAGAAGAAGCGCAAGAAAAAGGCCGATGTGTTACCGAAGCGCCAGGCCGAGGTAGAGGAACAGTGGGATGCGTTTGTCAGAAAGAACTATGCAGAAGCACTTGTGAAGGCCGAACAGGCCCTATTGATGGCTCGCTAGCAGTCCTCCTCGACGGGTCCGGGGCAACCCGGACCCGTTTATTGTTTTTACGCTGCGGAAAGTCTCGATGAATGCGCATTGGGGGCAGAGAGCCGTTGCGCTACTGATCGCGGCGTTCCTGTTTTTGTTTCTCGTTGTCCCCGTCGTACAGGTGATTTTTGTCGCCTTTCAGGCGCCGGGCACGGGCGCGTTCACGCTCGTCAATTTTCAGGATTTCTTCAATACCTCGCTGTTCCGCGAGGCCTTCTGGAACTCGCTCTATGTGGCTGCCATGTCGGTGCTGGTCGCCACGGTGTTCGCGATGCCGCTCGCCTATTTCACGACCCGTTTCGAGTTTCGCGGCGCGATCATTGTCCAGACGCTGGGGATCATCCCGTTGATCATGCCGCCTTTCGTCGGTGCGGTGGCGATGCAGTTGCTGTTCGGCAGCAATGGCAGCGTCAACCTGCTGCTCGACGAGTGGTTCGGAATCAATATACCGTTTATGGAAGGCCTGAACGGCGTCATCTTCGTCGAGAGCATCCATTACTTTCCTTTTATACTTATCAATCTCTCGGCCAGTCTTAACAATATCGATCGTGCCATGGAGGAGTCGGCGCAAAACCTCGGTGCCTCCGGTTTGCGCCTGTTCCGCCGCATCGTTTTTCCGCTGGCGATGCCAGGCTATGTGGCGGGCGCCTCGCTGGTCTTTATCAAGGTCTTCGACGATCTCGGCACGCCGTTACTACTGAATGTGAATACGCTGCTAGCGCCTCAGGCCTATCTCAGAATCTCGTCGATCGGTATTACTGATCCGATGGGCTATGTGATCTCGGTGATCCTTGTGGGCTTCTCGCTGTTTGCCATGTGGGTGGCAGCGCTGGCCTTGCGCGGCAAGGAGTACGCGACCGAGCAGCGCGGTGGAGGGGGGCTGGCCAAGCGGCAGATGCGGCCTTGGGAAAGCGTATTGTCCTATAGTGTGATCATCCTGATTCTGTTGCTCGTGCTTTCGCCTCACATCGGCCTGACGCTGCTTTCGTTCGGAACCATCTGGTCATTCAGCGTGCTACCGGACGCGTACACGGCCAGTCATTACCTGGAGGTATTCGAGCAGTCACCCCAGTTCGTCACGAATACCGTGCTCTATGCGTCGCTGGCAGGGCTCATCGATGTGACGATCGGTACGGCGATCGCCTATCTGGTGCTGCGCACGAAGATCGTCGGGCGCGAATGGCTCGACTACGTGGCGATGGCAGCGCTGGCGGTACCCGGGGTCGTGCTCGGCATCGGCTACCTGCGGACCTTTTTCGGGGTGCAATTGCCCTGGAGCGATCAACCGCTCGCCACCTGGTGGATCATGCTGGTTATTGCGCTATCCGTAAGACGCCTACCCTATGCGTTGCGTGCTTGTACGGCCGCACTCCAACAGCTCAGTCTGGCATTGGAGGAGGCGGCCGAAAACCTGGGGGCGGCAAAACTGAAAACCGTGCGACGCATCGTGGTGCCGCTGATGGTGGGGGGTATCTTGGCGGGTTTCGTTACCAGCTTCGCCACTGCGGCGGTCGAGTTATCGGCGACAATCATGCTAGTGTCGGCGGAGTCTGATGCCCCGCTGGCGTACGGGTTATATGTGTTTATGCAGACCGCTGCCGGCAGAGGTCCGGGAGCCGCTCTTGGCATTATTGCCGTCTTGATTGTCGGTATCGCGACCTATCTTTCGCACCGCGTCATCGAACGCGGCCAGAAGGCGCGCGGGCTTGCGGACGAGTATTAGAGAACAGATATGACGGGGCATTTAAGCAAAGGGGTTCAGAACGCTGCCGGCGTCAGCATAGAGAACATCAATCTCTATTTTGGCCACAACCATGTCCTGAAGGACGTGTCGCTGCAGATCGAAGCGGGCGAGTTTTTTACCTTTCTCGGACCCTCGGGTTGCGGCAAGACGACGCTGTTGCGGCTAATCGCCGGTTTTGGCAAGGCCGAGACAGGCCATATCAAGATCGGCGGCGAAGACGTGAGTGCGTTGCCGCCGTGGAAGCGGAACGTCGGTATGGTGTTCCAGAGCTACGCGCTGTGGCCACATATGACTGTGCGCAAAAACGTGGCCTTCGGGCTGGAAGAGCGCCGTCTGCCGAAACCGGAAATACAGCAACGCGTGGATGCGGCGCTTGAGCTTGTCGGGCTGCTGGAGCTTGCCGGCCGACGTCCGTCACAGCTGTCGGGGGGTCAGCAGCAACGCGTGGCGTTGGCGCGTACGATCGTTATTGAACCCCAGGTCTTGCTGCTCGATGAGCCGCTGTCGAATCTGGATGNNGCGCAAGCTTGCGCTGACGACAATCTTCGTTACCCACGATCAGGAGGAAGCCAACACCACGGCTGACCGTATTGCCGTCATGGACGCGGGGGTGATTCAGCAAGTGGGAACGCCGGCCGAGCTTTACGACAGCCCGGCGAATCGATTCGTCGCCAACTTCCTTGGCACCGCCAACGTCATCGACGGGTCGCTGTTATCCGAAAACGGTCGGACGGTATTCCGTTCGGCGCATGGCATCGCTGTCCCGCTGGACAGTGCACAGTTGCAAGGAATCAAGCATAAGGACGCGCGCGGCCACAGCATTGTCTTTCGCCCGCAAAACGTCACCATACAACCGGCGGGTCATTCGCAACCGCAGCCGGGCGTAGAAATAAAGGGCGTGGTCCAGCACCGCGAGTTTCTGGGCAGCATGGTTCGTTATTCGGTGTCGACAGGCGAGAATCTGATTTTGGTCGACGACGCCCACCAGCGCGGCGTGCGGCCGTTTCCTGTCGGGGCTGACGTCAGCTTGAGTCTCGCCAGTGAACAGGTGGTCGTGTTGACGGAATGAACGCGCTGCACGCGAGCGCGCTCAATGACGCCAGCTCACCAAGGCCTGCATGGCGATAGTGCCTGCAGGACCGGCCGCCCACAACTCGGTCTGATTGGCCCCGCTTAGATCTTTACCGGCGAGCATCACGAGCTCGTCGTTGAACAACGGCGCCACGCCACGATAGCGGTAGGTCTCCAAACGTCGCTGCGTGTGACGCTTGGCCGCCTCGAGCAAGAGCGTCGCTGTCAAAGGCCCGTGTACGATCAGTCCGCGATAGCCCTCGACCTCGGTGGTGAAGGGGTGGTCGAAATGGATGCGGTGGGCATTGAACATGAGCGCTGAGTAGCGAAACAACGTGGCCGCATCAGGCATGAAACTGTCCTTCCAGTCTACGTCCGCCGGCAGGATTGATTGTTGCCGTGGCGGTTGACCGGGCGCCGGAATCTCGCAGTACACCAGGTCTTGTTCTTCTTCGACACAAAGCCCATCAGCACCGCTGAACGTGTGCTTTACTGTCACGAGCACCAGATCGCCGCTGCGTCCGCGTTTTTGCTCGACGGAAAGAATTTCCGAAGTACGTTCGATATCGTCGCCGATTAGGATCGGCGTATGGAACTGCAAGCGCCCACCGGCCCACATCCGCCGCGGGAGCTCGACCGGTGGCAGAAAGTCACCGCGCAATTCGTGCCCGTCCTCACCGAGGCGTGAGCGTCGCACCGGATGCCGGAAGTAAATCCAGTGCCAGAACTCCGGCAGTGCTACGCCTTCGTGAAAGGTGTCGGGCTCCAAATCCAGTGTGGCCGCCATCGCCATCGCTTGGCTCGGCGCAATAAGGTCTCGCTCGGTGCGCGTACGTCCGACCCAAGTGCTCAGATCTGCCGTCATGAGCTTATGTTGCCATCCATCTATTTCTTCAAAAGTTTTAGCAGTGCGTCGATGCCTGCTNNGGGGTGACCGGAGCTGCAGCCGACACCGCCGGCGATCTGTCCGTCGATAAAGATCGGCAGGCCACCGGCAAAAATCATAAAGCGTCCTTGGTTGCTGACGTGAATACCGTAAGAGGGACCACCCGGACCGCTGGTTTCGCCGTATTCGCGCGTCGACTTGCGCGCCGCAGACGCAGTAAATGATTTACCGATCGCAATGTCGATGCTCGTAATCCTGGCATTGTCCATACGATGAAACATGAGCAGGTTGCCGCCATCGTCAGTGATGGCGATGTCCATGTCGACACCGATCTCGCGCGCCTTTGCCTCCGCCGCCTGCATGATGACACGGGCGTCGTCGAGCGTAAGCTTTGGGACCGTCTTCATTCGCCTCAACCTCGATTCTCTCTGTGATCTCTGTGTGCTCTATGGTAGAGCTCGTTAACTTAGGTGTTGCTTGAAAAATTCTGCCGTGCGCCGATTGGCGCTATTGGCCGCGGTCTTGTCATAATGCTTACCGCCCACGCGGGCGAAGGCATGATCGGCACCGGCGTAGCTGTGGATGGTTACCTGCGGATGGCCTTGCAGGTGGGCCTTGACCGTGGCCTGCGCCTCCTTCGGCACGAACTGGTCCTCCTCAGCGACGTGCAGCATCAGCGGGGCGTTGATGTTTTTCGCCTCATCGAGGAAGTCCTGGATCCCGACGCCGTAGTAGCTGACGCTGCAGTCGGCGTCTGAGCGCGTCGCCATGAGATAGGCGAGCCTTCCGCCCAAGCAATAACCCACCGTTCCCACCTTTCCCGTGCAACCCTGCATTGCGCGCAGCGCCTCCATGGTCGCGATCAGGTCCTCGATCCCCTTGTTCTGGTCGAAGGCCTGCATCAGGCTGCGTGCCCGTGCCCACTCGGCATCGGTCTGGTCGGTGAGCTGCACGCCGGGTTCCTGGCGCCAAAAAAGATCGGGCGCGAGCACGAAATAACCCTGGCTGGCGTGAGCGTCGGCAATGTCGCGCATGACCTTATTAATGCCGAAGATCTCCTGGATCAGCACGATCCCCGGCCCGCTGCCGGAGGCGGGTTTCGCTAGGTAAGCCGAGAAGCGACCGTCCTGGCCACTGATAGTGATATCAGGCATGGCTTTTTACTCCTTCGCGGTGATTATTATCAGATTACAGGGCGTTCGCGATAGGTGCCCCAGATCTCCTTCAACGTCTCGATGATGTCGCCCATCGAGGCGCGCGCCTTGACGAGCTCAATGGTGATCGGCATGAGATTGGCGGATTCATCACGAGCGACCAGCTTTAACTCGCCCAGCAGTTTGTTGACCTGCGTATTGTCACGCTNNTGTCACGCTCGCGTTTGACCCGCTTCAGGTTTTCCACCTGGCGGCGCTCGGTTTCGGCGTCGTAGGGATGCGTCTCGATGTCAGGCTTTTCCTCCGGTTCCACGTACTTGTTGACGCCGATGACTGGCCGCGTGCCATCGGCCTTGCGCTGGGCGAAGTCATAGGCGGAATCGGCGATCTGCTTCTGAAACCAGCCGTCCTCGATCGCCTTCAAGGTGCCTCCCATGGCATCGACCTCATCGAGAATTTTGAAGATCTCCTCTTCCATTTGCGACGTCAGGCTTTCGACGTAGTACGACCCGCCGATGGGATCGATGACCGAGGTGATATTGGTCTCGTCCGCCACCACTTGCTGCGTACGCAAGGCGAGCTTCATCGCTTCTTCGGTCGGTATGGTAAAAGCCTCGTCGAGACCATTGGTGTGCAAGCTTTGGGTGCCGCCCAGAATCGCGGCCAGCGCCTGATAGGCCGTACGCACGAGATTAACCTTGTACTGCGGCTTGGTCAGCGTGGCCGCCGCCGTCTGCGCGTGGAAGCGCAACCGCATGGATTCGGGTTTGCTCGCACCGAAGCGCTCACGCATGATCTTGGCATACGCGCGCCGCACCGCGCGAAACTTGGCGATCTCCTCGAAAAAGTCCGCCTGGCTGACGAAGAAGAACGACAACCGCGGCGCGAATTCGTCAACGTCAAGCCCGGCCTTGGTGACTTCTTCGACATAGGCGATGGTATTTGCCATGGTGAAGGCAACTTCTTGCAACGCCGTCGCGCCGGCCTCGGAGATGTGATAGCCGGAAATATTGACAGCGTTGTAGCGGCGCATATGCTCGCTGGCGTAGGTAATGGTGTCGCGCACGATGCGCACGGATGGCCGTACCGGAAACACCCACTCCTTTTGAGCGATGTATTCCTTGAGGATGTCGTTCTGGATCGTGCCCGAGAGCTGATGCAGGTCATAGCCGCGGCTTTGCGCAAGCGCGATGTACATCGCCAGCAGGATCCAGGCGCTCGGGTTGATGGTCATCGACACGGATATCTTTGTTAAGTCGATGTTCTCGAACAACGCCTCCATGTCATCGAGCACGTCGATTGCCACTCCCTCGCGGCCGACCTCCCCGAGACTCATGGGATGGTCGGAGTCGTAGCCCATCAGCGTCGGCATGTCGAAATCCACCGAAAGCCCCGTCTGTCCCTGAGCGATCAGATACTGAAAACGCCGATTAGTGTCGGCACCGGTACCAAAGCCGGCGATCTGGCGCATCGTCCACAAGCGCCCGCGATACATCGTCGGGTAAGGGCCACGCGTAAAGGGATACTGACCCGGCAGGCCGATATCCTCGAGCGGGGTCTCGGCGCCGTCGAGCGCGGTATACACACGCTTGAGCGGTAACCCCGAGGCGCTGCGATATTCGCTTTGTCTTTCCGGCTGGCGCTTGAGGAATGCTGCGAGCTCGGTTTTTTCCCAGCTCTGTAACGCTCTCTCGAGCTGTGCCCAAGTGACGGAATCGATATGATTTTTCTCATGTTTCATTTCTCTTCACCTTCGTGCAAGGCGGTGAGCAGGTGCAGCGCCGCCGTATGCGGGTCCAGATCACGTGCCATCACGCGCTCGATCAGTGCCGCCGCCGCGCCATCGCGGCGGTCAACAAAGCGTGTTCGCAGAATGTCCTCGGCCGTCTTCAGCATGCGCATCTGCGCTGTCAGTTGCCGCCGTCGCGCGAGCTCGCCGGATTGTTCGAGGTGCCGCCGGTGCTCATCGATCGTCGCGAGCAAGGTTTCGATGCCCTCACCCGTTTCGGCGCTGGTGGGGACCACCGGCGGTTGCCAGCCTGCTACCTCGCGCACGCCGAGCCCGAGCATCATCTTCAGATCGGCGATCGTCTTGTTGGCATCGGAACGATCGCACTTGCTGACGACGTGGACATCGGCGATTTCCAGGATGCCGGCCTTGATGGCCTGGATATCGTCACCGAGACCGGGAGCCGAGACCACGACCGTGGTGTGGGTGGCTTGCACGACGTCGACCTCATCCTGACCAACGCCAACGGTCTCGAGCAGGATGACATCGAATCCGGCGGCATCCAGCAAATCCACCGCGTCCAGGCTTGCACGCGCAAGACCGCCGAGCGCGCCACGCGTCGCCATGCTGCGGATGAATATGCCGGGGTCACAGTTGAGCTCGTTCATACGGATGCGGTCACCGAGAATGGCGCCGCCCGAGTAGGGGCTGGACGGGTCGATCGCAATCACGCCGATTTTGCGCTCACGCTTGCGTGCGGCGAGGGCCAGGCCGCGCACCAATGTCGACTTGCCGCTTCCCGGCACACCGGTGATACCTACTATATGGGCGCGGCCGGTGTGCCGATAGATCTCCGCCAGTGCCGGCCGGCACTCGGGTACCCCCGCCTCGGCGCGCGAGATCAATCGTGAAATGCTGCGAGGCTGTCCTTGCAGCACTTCGGCGACGAGCTCAAGCGAGGGCTTTGGCGCAGACATGCCTACTTGTCCAGCTCCTGGTTCAAGGTCTTGAAGAGATCGCGGTCGTCGATGACCCGCCGCGCCTTAAAATCGGTACGCGGAATCGAGTCAGGCGGCGCAATCTGTACCTTGGCGCGCACGCCGAGTGCACGCAACAAGTCGGTCTCCGCACGCTGCTTGAGTGCGTGTGCGGCGCTCTCGCCGGCCTCGTACACGTGCGGCTTGCCCTCGATCCTGATCAACAACTCATCCATCGCCTGCTCGCGCGCGATGACGATGCGGTGTTCACCCCCGTAGTCGGGAATCCTGTTCAGGACGGCATCGATCGCGCTCGGATAGATATTCTCGCCACGGATGGTAAACATGTCATCGATGCGGCCGTAAATGCCCTTTGGCAGGCGAGGATAGGTGCGCCCGCACGGATTGGGATCGTTGACCCAGTGCGTGAGATCGCCGGACAGTAGACGTATCATCGGTTGCGAGGTGCGCTCCAGATGCGTGTACACGGGCGTGCCGCGCTCGCCGTAGGCGACACGGCGGAAAGTCTTGGGATCGCAGACCTCGCCATAGACGATGTCCTGCCACAGCAGCATGCCCTCGTTGCTTTCCCAGCTGCCGGCGGCGTTCATCCACGGCGTCATTTCGGCCATCGAGCCACAGTCGATGACTTTCGCACCGAAGTGGTTCTCTATGCGCTGACGGATCCCTGGTATCGACGCGCCCGGTTCGCCCGAGAAGAACATGAGCTTAAGCCCGAATTCATGCGGGTCGATACCCTCCGAGTGGGCGACCTCGGCCAGGTGTAAGGCGTAAGACGGGGTGCTGTAGAAGGCGGTGGGACGCATGGTCTTTAACCAGCTGGCGGCGCGCGCCGTCATGCCCGCCGCGCCCGCGCCAAACGGGAAACACTTTGCCCCCAAACGCTCGGCGCCGCGCAAGGCTCCCCACGAACCCATGTACAGACTGAAGATAGCTGCAATAAATACCATATCGCCGGGTCGCAACCCCATCGCCCACATCACCCGCGCATGGTTCTCTGCGATCGTGTCCCAATCGTGGCGGCCGATGGCGAAGGCCGTCGGGTGCCCGGTCGTGCCGCCGGTGCCGTGGATATGGTGCACCTCGGACTCGGCGATGCACAGGTAATCGCCAAACGGGGTCGCCCGTTCCTGCGCTTCACGCAGTTCCTGTTTGGTGACGACGGGAACGCGTTCGAAATCCTCGAGCGTGCGGATGTGATCCGGGTGAATGCCCGCGGCATCCCATTTGCGGCGATAAAAGGGGGCATGTTCATAGGCGTAATGCATCACCTTGCGCAGGCGTTCCAGGATGGCCTGCTCGCGCTCGCCAGGCGGGGCGGTCTCACGCTTTTGAAACCAGTAGCGGTCCCCCGGCTGGGGGAAGTAATCGCGATCGTAACGGGGCGGAAACGACCAGAATTCCATAGCGGTGCGGTTACTTGCTGATGTGACCGGTGCTCAGCGCGGGCCGCGTTCCGCCACCAGGCGTCGCAGCGTGTCGACGATCGTATCGGGCGGCGTGTCCTGCAAGAGGATCTCCGCCACACCCATCTGCT
>JABAOH010001279.1_pt1 | contig 13287 bp, 11 predicted proteins | sample 7062181 | NCBI WGS metagenome assembly JABAOH01 (sample SAMN14538630, study PRJNA623070) | marine sediment metagenome | biome: marine biome [ENVO:00000428]; feature: marine pelagic biome [ENVO:01000023]; material: deep marine sediment [ENVO:00002113]; isolation source: pool of 5 deep marine... | reverse complement strand
CCTGCTAAATCTAGGTAATCCAATTTAGATCTTGATCGTCATTGGTGGGGTAATTCTCGAAAGGAAAGTAAGAAAAGAGTCTTTATGATGGACTTATGGCAGATGGCTTTGGTCTCCTTTTCAGCTAAGTAATTAATTCAAGATGCAATCGTTCGCCGGAAGGGACCCAAAAAGTCTCGATTTCCGATTGAATTACTCACCATGTAGGATATCCATCCACCGAATCGCCTCTGAATCACTCACCCTACCCAGGTAAAGCTGGGTAGTCTTCAGATTCTGATGGCGAAGCCGTGCTTTTTCCTTGTGAATCTCTTTTCCGTCTGTTATGATAGGCCAGCACGGATAAAGCTGAGTCATCCGTTAGGGTAACAGGGAAGGCGAAGGATCGAGCGGGGGAGATCCATGAGCTGCCAAGACACAGCCGGGTTGCCGAAGTGAATGGGTGACTCGGCTTTATTACTTTTAGGAACAAGGAGCCATGCCATGATAAAGGGAGTAAAGTTGGGATCAAATATTAGCGATTTACCGAATCTGGTATTCATCGGCGATGTTGGCGGCGGAAAGAAAGTCTATAGAATGGAAGGCGAAAAGATGAAAATAGGGGACGCGGATATAGAAATGATAATGTATGGATTTTACAACGATAGGCTTGAAGACATACAAATTCATTTTCGCTCTTCCTCCAATTTTGCAAAACTGAAGGAAAAGCTATTCCAGTTATGCGGACCAGGCCGTCAGCCAAATCCATTTTTGGCAACCCATCATTCTTTGGAAACCTATCATTGGTACGGGAAGAAATTCTCCATGTTTTTAACTTACGATAGAATAACAGCAAAAGGGGCTATTGGTTACACTTTTTTGCCGATATACGAGGAAAGGGAAAAAGACAAAAAGCTGCAGATGGTAAATTCATGGTTGGCATTACTGACGGATATGGAGAGAGCGGTGATCACCCTGCGTTTTGGCTTTGGGCGGGAGGATGATCTTACGGTGGAATCCACGGGGGAATGCCTTGGACTAACCCCGGAAAAGGTTCGTCAAATTGAGGCAGAGGCCATAGAGCAACTTCGAAAGGTCAGCCAAAACAAAGAGAACGACTTGGCGGCTTGATAGGAAGACGACGGAGAAACGGGGAAGTAAATATTTCAAGTCGGAAGATCCAGATGGGAAAACCCCCGTGAATTGCTCCACAACCCATGAAATGTGTCAAAAAAAGACTTTCCCACCGTATTAATAAGCTTGAAGCTTCGCTAGAGATATCATGTTAGAGGATCTGGTTTAGAATAGCTAGAATGAATAGCCGACGATTAATTCTTACGCATCATGTGGGTGACCGCCTGCTCGAGTCCGTCGAGGGTCAGTTCAAACATGGGAAAGATCTGTCGGATAATGCCGATAGTGTGGGTGTAGGGCCAATCTTCGTTGGGTTTTGGATTTATCCAGATGGAGTGGGGAAAGTTTTCGGCTATGAACCTCAGCCGCTCATAACCGGGTTTCCCCGACCGCTCCTCAATATAGATGGAACCATCGGTAGCCATGAGCTCATAGGGAGCCATACTCGCATCACCGACAATGATGAACCTCGTTTCCGGGTCCAGACGGACCAGTTCTTCCACCGAAAAAGGCTTGTAACGTCTCGGAGGATCTTCCCACAGAAAATCGTAGATGGTGTTGTGAAAGAAAAACGTCTTAAGATCCTTGAACTGGGATCGCGCATAATTGAAAAGGGTTTGCACAACCTCGATATAAGGGTCCATTGACCATCCCCCATTATCTATGGCCAGTATCACCTTCAATCGGTCTTTAAGGCTCCGATCAAATACGATCTCTATTTCACCGGCATTCTTCATGGTCTGGTAGATGGTCTCCCTGATATTGACCCTGTCTTTGGGACCGAAGGGGACCATATTTCTCAGCCTTTTCAGGGCTTCACCCATTTGAGATTGAGTCAAGGGACCCTCCTGTGAGTAATCGCGATACCTTCTATCCATGGCCACCTTGACGGCTGATTTCCCCCTGGAGACCCCCCCAACCCTCATTCCGCCCGGATAGTATCCGGAATGCCCCACAGGGGATGTCCCTCCTGTTCCGATCCACGTCCTCCCTCCATGGTGTTCCTCGGTTTGTTCTTTTAGCCGTTCGAGGAAGTAGTCGAGTAACTCATCAGGGCTCAATCCCGACAGCGCATCTTCATCTATCCCAAGGGCAGCTGCCAAACCTTCAGGATCTTTCAACCAGTCCTCAAGCAGGGCACGAGCCACTTCCGACATTTCGAATGGATGCGGCTCTTTGAACTCAACCCCCTCGAAGTGATGACTAAATATCTGATCATAGCGATCAAAATATCTTTCGCTCTTGACCAGAATGGTGCGAGCAGAGGTGTAAAGATCACCTATGGAATTGATCAGCCCCATGCTGAGGGCTTTTTGCAGCCTGAGGAAAGAGGTGGGAGATACCGGAATGCCTGCTTTTTTCAACGAGTAGAAAAAATCGATAAACATTCCAACCTCTGAAATCCGTTATATCCTGAATCGGGCAACGCTGTCCTGGGCAACGACATAATCGGGACTTTTTTTGAACAGCACTCCCAGGCAAGGAATATCCCCCTTGATCAGGTCCTTGGCCCTGAAGTCGGGATCAGTTCTCACGGCTCTGATCCAGTTAATAAGCTCCCTGGTGGCAGGCTTTTTCTCAATGCCCTTGATTTCCCTGAGGCGGTAAAAAGTTTTGATGGCACTATCGAGCAGATCCCTGCTGATATCGGGAAAGTGAACCTTGAGGATCCTTCTCATCATGTCGGGGTCTGGAAAGGCGATATGATGGAAGTTACAGCGACCCAGAAATGGATCGGAGAGGTCCTTTTTTGCGTTGGATGTAATAATAACGACGGGCCTGTGTTTTGCCTTCATGGTTTTATCGATCTCGATAATATCGAATTCCATTTGGTCCAGGATATCCAACATATCGTCCTGGAAGTCACTATCGGCTTTATCTATCTCGTCTATTAGTAGGACCACTCTCTCCTTTGATATAAAGGCCTGCCCGATTTTGCCCATCTTGATATACTCCTCAATATTGCTGACATCCCTCTTGGAATCCCCAAATCGACTGTCATTCAGTCGAGTCAATGTATCATACTGGTATAGGGTGTCTATGAGCTTCATGCTCGATTTGATGTTCAGGACAATCAGCCTCATATTGAGCGCTTCGGCAATGGCGTGCGCCAGCATGGTCTTGCCAGTCCCAGGCTCTCCTTTGAGCAGAAGGGGCATCTCCAGGGCGATGGAGATGTTGACGATCTTGGCCAATTCTTCGTCCAGTACATATTTCGAGGCACCAACGAATTTCCCGGTTTGATTTCCTCCGTGCATATTACCGCTCCTTTTATGAAAAGAGATTTACCCAGGTTGAAAACTGAATGTCTCCGTCAATATCCACCACTTCCGGAGCAACCTTCGCAAATTAATACGTTTTACATCCATTGGCAAGATCAATTGTTTTCGCCCCCATAGTTTTATCACCTCCTTGAGTATGCTGTGAGTATGAGCCTTTTGACGGCAAGGGGCATGATCACCGAGTTTGCGGGGTGTCTGGGACCTTTTCCTCTGTGATGAGGGCATGGGCCCAGTCCAGGATGGGGACCACCCGGGGTGATAGTAGGCGGCGGGCCTCTTCGTAGCTCACCCAACGGAACCCATGATGCTCCGGCCGCCCCAGCTCTGGGCTGACCGGCAGGACCACCTGGATCTGCCGGGTTAGGGCCACATAGTACCGCGCCACCTTGCCGGGACCATATGGGGGTGTTTCCCGATAGTCATGGCCCCAAGAAAACACCAGGTCCTTCAGGCCAGTCTCTTCCTCAACTTCACGTCTGCTCGCCCGGAGCGGATCTTCCCCAGGATCCACAATGCCTTTGGGGAAATCCCAATAGTTGTAGACGCGCAACAAAAGGTAACGCCATGAGTCCGCATCGCGCTGCACTACGATTACCCCTGCCGACAGCGTCCCTTGTTCCATCTCAGCGCTCCAGAATTTGACGGCCCAATATGGCGTCCAAGTCGTCCACAAACAATACCTGCCGAGGCGCCAGGTAGAGATCGGTCGGGAAATCATCTAAGACGGACAGAGTGCTCAAAAAAGGCTCAGGGACAATGCGCCAGCCAGGAGGAAAAAAACCAGGGATGTGGCAAGCTTCACCCAGGATATATGCCTCTGGAACATAATGGAAAGCCTCTCGGATCCGGTTCCGAGATAGACCAGGGAAAAAACGGCCAAGAGTGGAATAATGAACATGGTGTTGTAGATGGCCAGATAACCGATGGCATTCGCCCTGAACTCATGGGCCCTTGAAACGAAAAGGATTGTGGGAAGGTAAACCTGACCTGTGCAGGCGAGCTCCAGGATCGAGACAACAAAACCAGTCGCGACAGCCGCCAAAATGTAACGATTCACCTTTACCTCTTTGCGAATGATTCCGCGCACCTGATTCTTCAGGAAGGCGGGCATCTTAAGCAGCATGTCCGAGGAACGACCCCTTCGACAAAGAATATAGTCATAAAAGCTGATGACACCGAGGAGGAGGGCCAGACCTATAGCAGCTAGGTAGACAAAGCGACCAACAAGAGGGATCACTGAAACCGACTGGAGCACCCTTAGAAGTCCCAAACCCACCAGAAAATAGGTCACAAAGATCGAAAGCGAAAAGGCGATGCCCACAAGGAGAATCTCTCGGCGCCCCCTCCCGACGAAGGTGAGATACGAAACGAAGAAGATAAGTGTGGCAAAGGCACATGGATTGACCCCATCGATGAGGCCAGCCACGACGACTGTCGGGAGTCCCAGAGTCTTGAACCTCTCCACGATACGAACCTCTGCCAGATCTTTTTCCACCTCGGCCAGATCCCAGGGAGGGCCCATCTGCTCCATGACCCCATACTTTTGGATGAAGTCTTCCAGAGCAGAGGCCGTGATCTCCTCCCCCACCAAGACGTCCGCGGGAAAAAACACCGAAGGCGCAGTCAGTCGCTTTACCTCAGGTACTCCCATCCGTTCGCACATCGATTCGTTGAGGATCTTTCCCCCGGGTGAGTCGATGTCAATTTCCCTCACCACCAGTCCACGATATCTCGCCGTGAGGCGGCTGATCAGGGAATCAACGTGGTCACACAGAGGGCACCCCCGCTGGTAGAAATAGGCCATGTATACCGGATGGCTCAACGTCCGAGTCTCTTCCCTTCCCGTTTTGGGAAACTTCGGAAATTCAGAGCCGCCGAGCGCCTCGTACTTGGCGATCGTCGATTCCAGGTTCTCCCATATCTCCCCTTCCCCCGCGATCACATCCTCTCCCACAAAAATTACGGGTAACCGGCTCTCCCTTATCCCATACTGTTCCTCGAGTTTTATGAGGAGTGAATCGTTCCCGGAGACATCAACATCATAGAGACGGACATCTATGCTGTGACCTTCCCTGAGGGCGGGAAGAAGGCCATCGATGATTCCCACTGACTGCTCAGATTTTCCCGAGTGAAAGAGAACCATCCGGACCGTTCCCCAAGGGGAATCATCCCTCTCTTAAGGGCCTGAACCCAAACAGAGAAGGGAGAAGACACATATGAGAAGAAACAATCCAAGTCGTCTCCTATCTCTATCACCTTTGCGAAATCCCATCTCCATGTCTTATTATTCTTCGATTATGTAAAATTAGTCAACTCCCAAATCATCATCGCTCCTGCACCAAACCGGCCCGGTTAATGAACTCATGAACACATTGAGGGGGTCGCGATGCAACGCTGAGCCGTGCCCTCAAGGGGAGGGGAAAAGGGGTGAGAAATGTCTCAGGTGACCTCAAAATCACTATTGAGTATCATAAACGAGGTGCGATGTGGAATAGCTTTGTCGCATTCTCAAAGAGGATCTTCCGAGTGGCTTCCTCTCCCAAATTCACGTCTAAAATAGCCCTGACCTCCACTTCCATTCCATAGGGTATGTGGGGATAATCCGATCCGTACAGGATTCGGTCTGCGTACTTGATGAGCCTGTCTCGGTCCACCGATACATGAAAAAAATGCCCCATCATCATGGTCGTGTCCAGATAAAGGTTTGGGTAGTGATCCAAGAGGGAATAAAATCGATCCGATTCATCAAATCCCAAATGGGGGATTATCATCTTCAAATCAGGATACCGCTGCAAGGCCTTTTCCACGCGCTCGGCACCAGTGATTGTCCGCACATCGAGTCCGTACGCATCGATAGCCGGCTCGCGCCCTGCATGGATGTTCAAAACCCCATCGAATTCGAGAACGGCCTCATAAATGGGGAAAAGGAGGGGATCATCGGGGGCCGTCTTTTGGACGTGGCAGTGAAGTTTGATACCACGAAGTCCGAGGTCCATCAGGCCGAGTTTGATGATTTCCCGAGGATTCTCATCCTTCGGATGAAGCGTGGCCAGGCCGGCCGTGTTGGGGAAATGCTCAACGAGGCCAGCTGTAAATTCGTTCAGGTGATGCGAAATCCCCGTTCGGTGGGCATAGCTCAAAAGGACAACGCCTGCAACCCCGTTGTCCAACAGCATACTGACCAGATCCTCTGTTGTACCCTGATACTTGAATGTCCATGCGTGGGACTCAAACCAACACCTCACAGCATCGGAGAGTTTTTGAGGAAAAACGTGTACATGGGAGTCAATGATGGGAATCTTGGTCAGGCTCTTAAACATAGGCTCTTGATGGCACCAGCCTTCCCCCCTTTCCCCGATTGCAGGACTTGAATCAGGGCCTCACTTGGCCTGCTTGTAACAGGGTTTCGAAGCGGCCCGAACGTGCCGCAGCGAAAAGATACGTCGTAATATAGCTTCGGAAGGGCGACCAGCGACGGGAGTATTCCATGGCTTCTTCTGAGCTGAAGGAGGTGCCTCTGCCCACGAGAAGCCCCAGAAACCGCTGGAGCGCCAGGTCTCCATGGGGAAAACCGTCCGTTCGTCCGAGCGCCCGGATGAGAAGCCACTGAGCCGTCCACAATCCCACGCCCCGGATGCCGACCAGGGTGCGCACTACCTCTTCATCGGGCTGATACTGCAGACTATCCAAATCCAGTTCTCCCGAATCTACCTTTGTAGCGATGTCGACTATGTACTCGGCCTTTCTCGCACTAAACTTGATGGCCCGCAGCCCCTTCACGCCCGCTGCCACAATGGCTTCAGGACGTGGAAATGCATGGTACGTGACTCCCTCCACCTCCGCTGAGGATCCATACGTCTGAATTAAGAGGGTCCTAACCATACGGGCCACGTGGGAGCTAATCTGCTGTCCCAGTATGGCCAGCACGAGGGCTTCATACACCGATGGCGTGTGGGGCACGTGTAAGCCCCTCAGACCGAGAACCAGGGGTTCCATCACCGAATCAGTCATGGCCATGCGGCAAAAGGATTCTAGGTTCTGATCTGTCCCGAGAATCCAGGCCACCTGGCATTTGGCCTCTGAGGTCAGGTCGGCTTCCAGGCCGGCCTCCGCTTTCTCGAGCTCCACCTCAAGCAAGGGCGAATCCACGGTACCCACGGAACGAACGGTGACCAGGCACAGGTGACCCCCACAGTCCAGCAGCCGGCGGAACAACCCCTCACCGAAGGTTTCAGCACCGTATTGCCCGCGGAAGTAGGTGGAATAGCCGGCGGTGAGATCAAAATCGTAGGGAGGTATAGGGGTAATCGTAGTGATCGAACACTCCATAACTGATGCAAGGAGGACACTACCCAATCAACCCAACCGGGGCCAAAGCTCTTGGATGCCCAAAATGCCGCTCCATCTACACGGAATCGTGGGACAGGACAACGGATTCTAACTCGAGCAGGGCCTTCTTCCTGTGCAGACCGCCCCCGTAGCCGGTAAGCCGGCCGTCAGAACCGATAACTCGGTGGCACGGCACCACGATGGAGACGGGATTGCTGCCTATTGCCTGGGCAACACCCCTGGCGGCCCTTGGGTTACCTAATGCCTGAGCAACTTCACGGTAGGAACGTGTCACGCCGTAGGGAATGCCGTAAAGAACCCCCCAGACCTTGAGTTGGAAGGCCGTCCCCCTGAGATCAAGGGGTATGGTGAATTGACGAAGCTTGCGGACAAAATACGCGTCAAGTTCGAGCGCAAGAACTGCTATATATTTGCCATTTTCCCGCAGGTGTATGCCATCCCTTTTCCAGCGGGTGAGGTGGGGCTCTGCACGGTCCTCAGGATCCACACGGACCACGCCTCTACTGGAACTCACAAGGGTGTAGGTGCCAAGAGGACTTTTGTAGGATGAAACGTAGAAGATCTCGGGCTGAACGTTGGGTCCGTCGGGCTTGCAGACCTTACAGGCACGGTAACCGCGGGCCCTGGCCTCTTTCCGTGAGCTGAAGTATACGCGGTTCTCGGGTTTCATACGCTTGCCTGCGGGGCAGTCGACGCGACAATAGATGTGCGTCGTGAGGCAACCCTGAAGTCCCTTGCTATCATTTCTTGCAGCCGTCATCTCTCTCTCCTATTTCTTGAAAAGTGTTCCCGGAAGTATCCGATCTTTGCCGTATTTTTCGGAGATTTCATCCAATGCGAGGTTAAGCTTCTTTCTTTTCGGAGCGGTAAATCGCGCCTGAAAGAGGGATAGCTGTTTCTCCTCACCTGGAGCGCACAATTGGGAAACGGATATCCCGAGCAGTCTCACCGGCCTCTTACCAACCTCTGTCTTTTCCAGAAGCCCACAGCATCGCCGGAAGATCTCGCCTCCGTCCTCCGTGGCCTCCGGAAGCGTCTCGGAACGGGTTACCTGAACAAAGTCATTGTACTTAACCTTGAGGGTAACCGTCTTGCCGACAACTTCCTCGCTGCGTAGCCGCCGTGACACCCTGGTGGCCAGCGATAGCAGTTCCTTTCTCACTACCTCTATATCCATGAGATCATGGAGAAAGGTTTCCTCGTGGCCGATGGACTTCACTTCTCGAATGACCTCTACCTCCCGGTCGTCTATTCCGTGGGAAAGCAGATGCAAGTGAGTGCCGTGTTTGCCGAAATTCCTTTCTAACACGTCCGCCGGGAAACGGCTTAAATCGCCAATGGTCCGAATACCCAACATCGCAAGGGCTTTTTGCGTTGTCTTTCCAACACCCCACAGTTTATCGATGGGGAGGGGCTCCAGGAAGTCTTTCAGCTGGTCTTCGCGCACCACCGTGAGCCCGTCGGGTTTTTGAAGATCAGAGGCGATCTTGGCCACAAACTTGGACGGGGCAACTCCCGCAGAAACCGTAATGCCGATTTCCTTGACAACTTGCCTCTTGATCATCTCTGCAATCTCCTCCGGGAAGCCGAAGAGCTTCACGCAACCCGTCACGTCCAGGAATGCTTCGTCGATGGAAAGGGGTTCGACCAACGGGGTGTAGTGGTTGAATATCTCGAATACCTGCTCGGAAACCTCCTTATATCTGGACATCTTTACGGGCACAAAGATTCCCTTGGGACAGAGGCGCATTGCCGTGGCTACGGGCTGTGCAGAATGCACGCCGAATTTTCTAGCTTCATAAGAGGCTGAAGAGACAACACCTCTCTTTTCTGACCCGCCGACAATAACCGGTTTCCCCCTTAACGCCGGGTTATCCAATACCTCGACAGCAGCGTAGAACGCATCCATATCGAGGTGAATGATCGCTTTCGACCACATGCCAGTTTTCACTCGCCCACCCGATGTAACTCGGATCTCTCTGGACTGAATCTCCTTCTCCCTTCAAGATTAGGGGAAAAGGGCTTTGGTGTCAAATTCTCATCCTTAACACCTTCTTTATAATCGGATTTTTTACGTATCAAAAAATCAGTATTATGTTCCCCGAATTTGAAGCTCCCCGCCCACAGGGCGGGGCTTCCCGGAAATGAAAGTTCATTTTTATTTGTGCCCCTTGACCCCGCCTACAAGGCAGGGGTTGCGGGGCACTTGCCGGTCAATCAAAAAAGGGTTAACTCTCACTATCATGTGTGGTATAAGGAAAAATCAGCAAGAAGGAAGGAGGCAAGACGTTGGCCTCTTTAACCCATAGGGAAAGAGTGCTCATGGCGGCCCGGGGTGAGATGCCCGAAATCCTGCCCTACGCTCCCCGAATCGACCTCTGGTACAAGGCCAACTCCAAAGCCGGTACTTTGCCCGAACACCACGAGGGACGCACGGCGGACGAGATTTCCGAGGCAGAAGGGTGGGCCCTTCACAAGGTCGTTCCCGACTACAGCATAGGCCATCCGGAGACCACGCTCCACCGAGCCATAGGGGCATACCGCCTGAAAGAGCAGGTTTTCAGATTCACCTTCTCCCCGAAGATTGACATTCGAAGCAAAAGAGATAGTGAACGTACATATGTGGAGTATCACACTCCCATCGGCACCGTAAGCACAACGATTATCTATACCGAGGAAATGAAAAAAGCCGGGGTCTCCATTTCCTGGATTGAAGAGCACATCATCAAAAAACCGGAAGATTACCGAATTGTGGCATACGTCTTTGAAAACATGGACCTGCTCCCGCATTTCGACGAATTCATCAAATGGCAAAAGGAGGTCGGAGAGGACGGAGTAGCCGTCACATGGTTCACGGGCGCGGCCTCTCCCATGCATCACATTCAGAAGTACTTCCTGGATGCGACTGAGTTTTACTTTCACCGCAGGGATTACCAGAAGGAGATGCAGGCGCTCGCCGAGAGCATGGGGCCCCTGTATGAGAAGGCGCTTAGGATCGTGGCAGATTCTCCCGCGGAGATGGTAAACTGGGGCGGCAACTTTGACGACACGATCACGTATCCCCCGTACTTTGAAAAAGAGATTGTACCCTGGATTAGGAAGGCGACTGATGTCATCGGCAAGCAAGGGAAACTGGTGCTCTGCCACTGCGACGGGGAGAACCAGGGGCTGCTCGATCTCATCAGAGACTCGGGGATGCACGTGGCCGAGGCCATCTGCCCGTATCCCATGACCAAGGTGAGGATCGAAGAGTATTATCAACGATGGGGCGGCAAATTAACCATCTTGGGGGGCATCCCCTCGAGCATGTTACTCCCGCATTCAGCGACCGATGAAGAGTTCGAGACATACCTGGACCATCTCTTCAAAGCCATCGCTCCGGGCAGTCGGTTTATCCTGGGAGTTGCCGACACCACTCCCCCCGGGGCGGTCTTTGAGCGACTGGTGCGAATGGGGGAGCGGGTTGAAAAGGAGGGGAGATTGCCACTGGAGGGAGGAGCGGTGCTCCCCCATCCAGAGAGCGTGTTCGACGAGGCACGGGCACGTGTCGCGCGCGAAATTGCCCGAGATGAAACCTTCAAGGTCATCCAAGAGGATGTATTCAAGGGACGGGACGACGCGATTGTGGAACACGTTCAGGAGATGCTCGATAGGGGCAGAAGCCCTGAGGATATCGTGCACAAGGGAATGATCGCCGCCATGGAAATCATCGGGGAAGATTTCAAGAACGGAAGCGTGTTCATCTCAGAGGTGCTCCTCTCCGCCAGGGCCATGAACAGGGCCATGAACTTCCTTGGGCCCCATCTTGCGGACGCCACCAGCGAGGCGAGCGGCAAGATGATCATCGGCACTGTCAGAGGGGACATGCATGACATCGGTAAGAACATGGTCGCGGTTATGCTGCGCGGCGTCGGCTTCGAGGTGTTTGACCTCGGAATCAATGTGCCAGCCGAGAAGTTCGTGCAGCAGGTGGCCGAGCACAAGCCGGACATCCTTGGGATGTCGGCGCTTCTCACGACGACCATTTGCGAGATGAGGAATGTCATCGAATCGCTGACAGAGGCGGGGCTCAGAGAGAAGGTTAAGATCATGGTGGGCGGGGCCCCTGTGAACAAACGGTTCGCGGACGATATTGGCGCCGATGGATACGCGCACGACGCCGGCGAGGCTGTGGCGCTTGCGAAGGAGCTGATGAGAGTTCGCTGAAGGCCGGAAACTGCGCAGCGGAAGCTCAGGCCCTTTTCAACCGGAAGCCGCTCGCGTGGATGATCCGCCCGGGTGATTTGATAAAGAGCGGAGAAATACGATATCCCTATTGGCATCGAGAATATAGATAAGACTCACCCTCGATGTTGCCCATGCAAGCCTTGTCCCGGGAGGGTCGGAATCTTTCATCGAGGCCTTTCCGGATAAGATCGTCAGCAGCCACATCAGTGACAATGATCTCTATCTTGATCGTCACTTGTCCGTAGGAAAGGGAAGGATCGATTTTTCAGAGTGTTTTAGAACTGCTCAAGCGTATTGGCTTCAAGGGACGTTGAACATCGAATTGAAAACGAATGAAGACCGTCTAATAAGCAAAAGAGGCTGGAACCCATTCTGAGGGAGCTCGGCATCCAATCTTGACAAGGGCTGTGGCTGCATCAACCGGGAATTTGTTCGCGCAAATTTTTTCTAAACGCCAAAATTTCCTTGCAGTTTCAATTCCTTCTAGCCGGCGCAAATGGCTCCGCTTAGGACTGACTCAGGTTAAAGATCCTTAATGCCGAACCTCCAAGGTAGTCCGATAATTCGGCATCAGTTAAACCTATCAATTTTGCCTTTGCAATTTCTGGGGCCAAATTATCGGGCAAGTCCGAACCCAGAAGTACTCGCTCCGATCCCAATTCCCGGATCATGCGCCTCAATTGAACCGAGGTACACCATGAGGGTTCCAGATAGATATTGGATGCTTCCTTTGCCACTATGGTGGCTTCAGCGGCAAAAACGGCATAACCAGCGTGGCATAAAATCAACTTTAAGTCCGGATACATTCTCGCTACCGGGAGACACAGGCTTGGTTGGGCAAACGGTATCCCCGTGCCAGTGTGCACCAGTGCCGGCACCCCTAGGTCGTTTGCAAGTTCGAATACCTTTAAGGCGTCACTTGAAGTAGGTAAGACAGCATGGCCGATGGTATGTAATTTAACCCCTACAAATCCAAGATCTTTTACACACCGTTTTATCTCCTTCAGACAAGCATCTCCTAAATGAGGATTTACACTTACGACCCCAAAAAATCTTTCTCGATATTGGGCACTCATCTCGGCGATGCGGTCATGGAGCTTGACGGGGTCTTCGCAACCTGGAAACGGTTGAACCATCGCCGTCCTTACGCCATTGGCATCCATAGCTTCCAGGAGAGATTCAAAGGGTACATCCAAATCGAAGACATTACATCTCCCTAAATGAGCATGGGCATCTACTATTATCATTGCGACTCCTCCTTCCAAATCTTGAATGCCTACCCAGATAGCCCTAATCCATGAGCGTACCACCATTA
>JABAOH010000081.1_pt1 | contig 13288 bp, 12 predicted proteins | sample 7062181 | NCBI WGS metagenome assembly JABAOH01 (sample SAMN14538630, study PRJNA623070) | marine sediment metagenome | biome: marine biome [ENVO:00000428]; feature: marine pelagic biome [ENVO:01000023]; material: deep marine sediment [ENVO:00002113]; isolation source: pool of 5 deep marine... | reverse complement strand
TGCCGACCCGGAATTTGCGCCTCGCCATGGCCTCGCCCAGGAAGCGGTTTAGTTCCCCGGTCCCGACGCGCGTTCGGCGGTTCTCGTCAACTTCGAATATCGCCCGGTAGAGTGCGCGGGCGTCGAACCCCCTTAGCGCCGAACCGGCGCGTATGGACGCGTAGGGGGCGAAACCCAACTCCGCGCGTACGTCGTCGGAACGCGACCTCAGCGCGTCGTCGTCGTCGAGGAGGTCGGTTTTATTCAAGAAAATAATAAGGCCGCGGCCGTGGCGGTCGGCGTACGCGGCGATCTTCGCGTCCTGCGAGGTAGGCCCCTCGGCGCCGTCGAGAACGAGCACCACGACCGAAGCGCGGCGAATCGCGGCGAAGGCTTTTCCGAGGCTCCACAGCTCGAGCCTCTTCTTGGCGCGGGCCCGCCGCCGTATTCCCGCGGTATCGACGAACACGAGCTCACGGCCTTCGAAATCTACGTCGACGTCGACCGCGTCGCGCGTCGTGCCCGGGCTCTCGTGTACGACGACCCTCTCGCCCCCCGCGAGTCGGTTAAGGAGCGACGACTTCCCGACGTTCGGCCTCCCGACTATCGCGACGCATAGCCTTTCTTCTCCGGCCTCCTCGGCCTCCTCGGCCCCGGGCCCGAGTTCCTCGACCACGGCCTCGAGTAACTGGCGGCAGTTGTAACCGTTCGCCGCGCTCACCGGCCGCGGCTCCCGCTCGAAACCCAGTTCGTAAAACTCGCCGACGCCGGCGAGCAAAGAGGGCGAATCTATTTTGTTAACGACGGGGATGACCGGCTTATTCAACCGTCGGGCGAAATCGGCCAGCTCGCGGTCGAGGGGCAAGAGGCCCTCGCGGCCGTCGAAAACGAGGACGACGACGTCCGCGGAGGCGGCCGCGGCGTCGAGGCCTCTTTTGATACTCTGCTCGAGCGTATCCTCGGGCGATACCAAAAAGCCCGCGGCATCTACCAACTCGAGCCGCGCATCCCCGCACCGGCAAAGGCCGGCGAGAATATCGCGCGTAGTGTGCGGCTCGACGTCGGTCATGGCGACGCGGCGCCCGAGGAGGCGGTTGAAAAGCGTAGACTTGCCCACGTTGGGGCGCCCGAGCAATATCACTCGCCTAAGCATTCCGCTTCCAGCCATGGCGTCCATCAAAAGTTAAAAGGCGGCTCCCGGAAACGAAGCCGCCGGTATTCGTCACTTGCCGATATTACCCGTCCGTTTCCTTCTCGGTTTTCCTTTTTCCGCCCCGAGCCTTCGCGCGGCCTTTTCCCTTCTCCGCCTTCGCCTCCGGCGCCTCGGGAGGCGCGGCCTCAGCCGGCGTTTCTGCCTTCTCGCCGCTCGGTTCCGCGGCCTTTCCCGCAACGACGCCCTCGGCCTCCTCGGTTTCGGTAACCGGCTCGCCTTCGACGCCCTCCTCCGCCGCCGCGGTTTCCTCCGCCTTCGCCTCCGGCGCCTCGGGAGGCGCGGCCTCAGCCGGCGTTTCTGCCTTCTCGCCGCTCGGCTCCGCGGCCTTTTCCGCAGCTACGCCCTCGGCTTCCTTGGCCTCGTCGGTTTCGGTAACCGGCTCGCCCTCGACGCCTTCCTCCGCCGCCGCGGTTTCTTCTACCGGGGCCGCAGTCGCGGGGGGCGTTTCTGTTGCGCGCGCGCCTTCCGGTTTCGTCTCGCCTTCCTCGCGCCCGGGCGCCGCTTCTTCGGCGGCCGCTTCTTCGGAAGTCTCCACGTCGGGCGTTTCAATTATAGCCGCCGCGGCCTTGGCCTCCTCTACAGCCACCGCGGCCAGGCCGGCTCCCTTTTCAATACCTTTGTCGCCGGTCTCATTTTGATATTGCCAGAGGCTAAGATTTATGCGGCGTTCCTTGGGCGTAATATTAATTACCTTGACCTTGATACGGTCGCCGGCGTCCAAAACGTCTTCGACGCGGTTGATACGGCGCCCCGCGATTTCGGAGATGTGAAGCAGGCCTTCGATATCGTCTTCGAGCTTTACGATGGCTCCGTACGGCGTTATCCGCACGACGTCCCCGTGGACGTAGGTGCCGGAGGGGTAGTTCTCCTCGACCGTAGCCCAGGGGTCGCGCTCAAGCTGTTTAACGCCCAGCGATATCCGGCGGTTAACGGAATCAATGGTCAGGACGACGGCTTCGACCGTTTGGCCCTTTTGGCAAAATTCGGACGGATGCCGCACGCGCTTCGTCCACGATATATCCGATATGTGTATTAAACCGTCGATACCCTCTTCCAACTCGACGAAGACGCCGAACTCCGTAATGTTCTTGACGACGCCTTTGATCGCGGTCCCCGGAGGATAACGTTCGTCGATCGTGTCCCAGGGGTTCGGCATGGTTTGGCGCAGGCCCAACGATATACGCTTGTTTTCCTCGTCGATTTTGAGAACTACGACGCCGATCTCGTCGCCGACGGATAAGACCTTGGAGGGATGTTTCACGCGTTGCGTCCAGGACATCTCGGAAACGTGGACCAACCCCTCGATCCCGGCCTCGAGCTCTACGAAGGCGCCGTAGTCCACGATGGAGACGACCTTGCCCACGACGCGGTCGCCCTCCCGATACCGCTCCGTTACCGTATCCCAGGGGTCTTCTTGAAGCTCCTTGAGGCTAAGTGAAACGCGACCCGTATCCGCGTCGAAGTCGGTTACCAAAACCCGCAGCTGTTCGCCCACGGATACGACCTCGGAGGGGTGGTTGACGCGGCCCCGGGAAAGGTCCGTAATGTGGAGGAGGCCGTCCAGGCCGTCGAGGTCCACGAAGGCGCCGAAGTCGGTTATGTTTTTGACTTCCCCCTCCAGGACGGCCCCCACCTTTATAGTTTCGAGGAGGCGCTTCTTCTTTTGCTCCCGCTCCTCGAGAAGCAGGGCCTTGCGCGAAAGTACGATATTGCGACGGCGTTTGTTAACCTTAATAATTTTTACGCGGAAGTTCTCGCCGATGTAAGGTTCGAAGTCCCGCACGGGCCTGAGGTCCAGCTGCGAAGCGGGGAGAAAAGCCCTTACGCCGATATCGACGATGAAGCCTCCCCGAACGCGGCTTATAATTCTGCCTTCGATGTCGCCCCCGCTTTCGTAGACGTCGCGGACTTGGTCCCAGGCGCGATAAAAATCGGCTTTCTCCTTCGACAGGACGATAACGCCGTCCTGGTCCTCTTTTTTCTCCAGGTAGACTTCCACCCTGTCGCCGACCGCCACCGATTCCTCTTCCCCGAATTCGCCCAGGTTTATCGTTCCCTCGGACTTGTAGCCGATGTCCACCAGCACTTCGTCGTCGGTGATGGCGACGACGGTCCCGGTGACGATTTCATTCTCCTCGATGTCGCGGAACGACTCTTCGTACAACCCGGCTTGTTCTTCGAACTCTTCGGAATTAAATCCCTCCGCGTCTCCGAATACCGGCGCCATCCGGTATTCCGTACGCGTCTTAGCACGGGGTCGTTCCCTTTCCGCTTTCCCAGCCTCGGAAGATGCCGTGGTCTCTTCTGGCATTAATCGTATCGTCCTCTCGTTATTAGTTTCGAGGAGCGGCGAGGCCGCTTCTCTTAATTTATATTAATAACACATATATAAGTAAATTGTCAATAATCATTTTTAGGCGGCGCAAAATCGTTCGGGCAAATACATCATAATTCTATCAACAAAACTCGGCCGGCCACGGCCCTTATCGCCCGGCTCGGCCAGATTGTTCTTGATAATTAAACATTTTGACGGTAATATTTTGGGGACGGGGAAACTTATCGAAAAGGACCGGCGGGACTACCGGGGCCGGGAGAGAAATCCGCGCCGGAAGCCGGTATGTCGCGCTTTCGTTATAGCGGCGCGGGGCCGAACCGTAAAAGCCGACTCGGTAAAAAATATGGTTCCCCAACTCGCGCGTTTTGACGAACCCGAGCTTAAAGGACGCCATGCCTTCCGCCACGGCGCGCGGCAATACCGGCCCGCCGCGTCCGGACGCACTTTCACCACCCTCTGCATCTGGCGCACGCGTCGCCGACCCGACCGGTCGGTCCGGCGCGCCTATCTGCCCGTCGCCTCGCTATGAATGCCGTGATAGTCCGCGATATGGAGCCCGAGGACGAGTATTTCGTCGCCACCTGTACGCACGTCGACGAGTCGGGCGAAATCGACGCCTCCTCGCGGCGGCGGCTCGCGTGGTTCAAAGAGGCCCGCGGCCGCGGCCTGAGGATAAAAGTCGCGACGTTGAACGGCGAACGGGTCGGTTTTATTTACGTGATGCCCGTCGAAATCTGCCCCTGGGGCCCGCTCGGCCGCGACCTCGCCGTCTTCCCCTGCCTCGTCGCCCACAGCAAGGTCAAGGGGCGAGGCGTGGGGCGGGCGCTGCTAGCCGCGGCTGAGGAAGAGGCACGAAACCAAGAGAAAAAAGGGCTCGCGACCTACGGCTACTACCACGACTTCTGGTTTATGCCCGCCGCTTACTTTGAGAAGCTCGGCTTCGCGGCGGCGGCGCGCCGCGGCGAAAGGGCTATCCTATGGAAGGCGTTCGACCCCTCGGCCGAGCCGCCGACGTTCCCGGAAGATAAATGCCGCCTCGAGGCCGCGCCGGGGAAAGTGGCCGTGGACCTCTTCTACAACACGTTCTGCCTGACGAGCGACGTCGAGGCCCAGCGCGTTCGCGACGTCGCCGACGAGTTCGGCAAGGCCGTGGTACTGCGCGAGTACGAAGCCGGCGACCTGGCGGCGCTGCGGCGCTGGGGCCGCGCGCGCGGGATCTTCGTCGACGGCGAGGAAATCTTCTGGGGATACGAGGCGCCGAAAGACGGCGTACGTAAAGCGATCTCGGAAGCTTTGTCCCGCAAAAGAAAAAAGTAAAGCGGTCGGCGGGGCCATTTCCATGTTTATTAAAAGGGCGGCCAAGTTGATAACGGCCCTTGCCGCGTGCCAACTGGTAGGCGTGGTCGGTTCGCTATTCACTACGCCGTCGCTCCCGGCGTGGTACGCCGCTCTCCGAAAGCCCTCCTTCACGCCGCCCGACGGCGTATTCGCACCCGTTTGGATAACGCTCTTCTTCCTGATGGGCGTCGCCGCGTTTCTGATATGGGATAAGGGAATCGGGCGTAAAGGCGTTAGAACGGCGCTTATCGTCTTCGGCGTCCAGCTCGCGCTCAACTTAGCGTGGTCCGCCCTTTTCTTCGGCCTTCGCTCGCCGCTGCTCGCGTTCGTCGAAATCGTCGCCCTTTGGCTGGCCATCGCCGCGTCCATTTTGACGTTCTATCGCGTCTCGAAGCCGGCGTCTTTTCTCCTGGTGCCTTATCTAGCCTGGGTCAGCTTCGCCGCGGTACTCAACTACGCGATCGTAAGGTTAAACTTTTAAGTTGTTGAAAAGTTCCCAACTTTTTTTATAATAGCCGGGGGTTAGATACGTCAAACATGTTGGCCGTAATCGCCGGCGGGACAGGATTCATAGGCCGGGGCTTGAGCCGGAAGCTTCTCGGTGACGGCTACGACGTCGCGGTCCTTACGCGGAACCCGGACGCGCGCGAAAAGGTCGCAGGCCGCCGGATACGATACGTAAAGTGGGACGGCTCTACCGCCGCGGGGTGGGGCGCGCTGGCCAACGGCGCCGCGGCCGTCGTCAACCTGGCCGGGGCGAACCTCGCCGACAAACGCTGGACGCCGGACGTCAAGGAGCGAATCCTCCGAAGCCGCCTCGCCGCCGGCAACGCCGTCGCGGAAGCGATTGCCGCAGCGAAGTCCAAGCCCGGCGTTTTGGTACAAGCTTCGGCCGTCGGCGTATACGGCTCGCGCGGCGACGAAGAATTAGACGAGAGTTCGCCTCCCGGCGACGGATTCCTTGCGGAAGTCGTTCGGAAGTGGGAATATTCCACCGCCGCGGTAGAGGAGGCGGGCGTGAGACGGGTCGTCATCCGCAGCGCTTTGGTCCTGGGGCGGGACGGCGGCGCTTTTCCGCGTTTGTTACGACCCTTCAAGTTTTTCGTCGGCGGGCCTTTGGGGACGGGCCGCCAGTGGTTCCCCTGGGTACACTACCGCGACGAAATCGAGGCGATCAAATTCCTCATCGAAAACGCTCGAGCGACCGGCGTCTATAACCTATGTGGCCCGCAACCTCTGAGGAATTGCGAATTTTCCCGGATAATGGGGCAAATACTGAAAAGGCCGTGGTGGTGGCCTGTCCCGGCCCCTCTACTTCGAACACTTTACGGCGAGATGGCGGACGCATTACTTTTGGCGAGCGAGAAGGTTTTACCGAGGCGGATGCTCGAGGCAGGATTTCAATTCAATTATCGCACGGCCGAGGCGGCCTTGCGAGATCTAGTCGCCCCGAGGTAAAGCCGGCCGAGCCATACGGACGCCGCGCGCCGGCGGCGCCGATGAAGAGCGTTAAAAACCTAAGTTAAGTTCGGTAGACCCTCAGCAAGGTCCAGCAGAAAAGGAGGTGATTTGAATGAAAGGCTTAAACGCGCTGGATTGGATTGCACTGATACTAGTTATAATCGGGGGCCTGAACTGGGGCCTGGTCGGCTTGTTCAAATTCGACCTCGTCAAGACGATATTCAGCTGGGCAAACTTCATCGCCCGCATCATATACGTCCTCGTAGGTTTGGCCGCTATATACATGATAGTAATAGCGGCGGCGCTCGGCAAGAAATGACGTCCGTCGCGGCGCGGGGGAGCGCCCCTCCCCCGCGCCGCCCCCACATCCGCGCTCGTTAAACCGCAAGTGACGACCCGTGCAAACGCCGAAACGTAACGACGCAGAAGTCGTCATCAGGGAACTCCGGCTCGAGGACTACGACGCGCTGGTCGCCCTTTGGCGCGAAGCCGGCCTTCCCTATAGGCCCAAGGGGCGAGACGCGCGAGAGGCCATCGCCCGCCAACTTAAAGGGGGTATTGGGGTTTACCTGGTGGCCGAGGTCGCTGGCGCGATCGTCGGCGCGGTGCTCGGCACCCACGACGGCCGCAAAGGGTGGATTAACCGCCTCGCGGTACTGCCCGCCTACCGGCGCCGTCGCGTCGGCGCTCAACTCTTAGCCGAGGCCGAACGGCGCCTCGCCGCGTTGGACATCGAAATCTTCGCGTGCCTTGTCGAAGATTGGAACGGCGAATCCAAAGGCTTTTTTGAAAAAGCCGGTTATAAACCTTTTCGAGAGGTATCCTATTACACTAAAAGGAAAAACGGGGACGTTTAACGACCAAATACACCGGGGTAAACTTTACCTAATTTATTAAGTAAAATTATGCAAAAACCTCAACCCCTTGGACTTATACAACCGCAAAACCTAAAAAGGCTCGCCCACCACCTCCAAACCCTCATAAAAAGCCGTTTGTGGCTACAAATCCTTTTCGGCATGGCGCTCGGCGTCGCCGTCGGCCTGTCGTTGGGGCCGACCGGCGCGTTGGTCGGACGCGAGGCCGCGAAAGCAATAGGCGATTGGCTCGCCATCCCCGGTAAAATCTTCCTCACTCTTATCCAAATGATCGTCATCCCGCTCGTCTTCTCGTCGGTCATATTAGGCCTGGCCGCGAGCGAGAACCTGGCGCAGCTCCGGCGGTTGGGCCTGCGGCTCGCTCCCTACTTCGTCCTCACCACCGCCGTCGCGATTACGATAGGCATAGGTGCGTCGTTAGTCGTTAAGCCCGGCGAATACATCGAAAGCGGGATGGTCGCCGCGGCCCTGGAAACGGAGATGCCCCAGGTCGACGAGGCCTTGACGAAAACGCCGACCCTCCGGGACCTGCCGGACAAGATCGTCCGCGTCCTCCCCCAAAACCCGCTCGGCGCGATATTGGGCAAGGAGATGCTGCAGATAGTCCTATTCGCCCTCATAATAGGCCTTGCCCTCGTGACGCTCGCGCCCGAACAATCGCGACCCCTGTTGGACCTACTCGGCTCGGTCCAGGAAGTTTGCATGAAAGTGGTCCGGTGGGCGATGCTCCTCGCGCCCCTCGCCGTCTTCGGCCTGCTCGCCCAAATAACGGCGCGCGTGGGTCCGGACGTATTAATCGGGACGGGCGTCTACGTCGCGACCGTTTTACTCGGCCTCCTCGCCATGCTTTGTCTGTACCTCGTAATAGTTTACACCATATCCGGTAGAGCGCCCTGGAACTTCCTCGGCAAAGTACGCGACGTCCAGCTCCTCGCTTTCTCGACGTCGAGCTCCGCCGCGGTAATGCCCCTCACCATAAAGACGGCGGAAGAGAAGCTGGCCGTGAAAACGTCCATCGCGCAGTTCCTCGTTCCTTTGGGTACGACCGTCAACATGGACGGGACCGCGCTGTACCAGGGCGCCGCGACCGTCTTCCTGGCACAGGCCTTCGGCGTCGACCTGAGCCTGGGAGCGCTCGTCCTCGTCGTCGTCACGACGGTGGGGGCTTCCATCGGCTCGCCGGCGACGCCGGGCGTGGGCATCGTCATCCTGGCGACGGTACTCGCGAGCGTGGGCATTCCGGCGAGCGGCATAGCCTTAATATTAGGCGTCGACCGCATCCTGGATATGAGCCGCACCGCGGTCAACGTGACCGGCGACCTCACCGCTTGCGTCGTTATGGACCGCTGGGTGGGAGGCCGGGCCGACGACGCCGTCGCAAGTCAAGTGCCGCCGCAATAGAAGAGCGCGAAGAAGCTCGGGCCCTCAAATCGGGAGTGATCGAACGTGGTTAGGTTATTTAAAAAGATGGCGCGCAAAGCGGGCCTGCCCCCCGGGACCCTCGTCCAAATCGACGAGGCGCGGGAGGAGAAAGTTAAAATTACCGTCATCGACTACGACGCGGAGCATTTCGTCGAAAGCGTGGTCGAAGATGCGGCCGTATGCCTCGAGTTAAAAGATAAACCTACGGTGACGTGGGTCAACGTGGACGGCATACACCGCGTAGACGTCCTCGAAGACATCGGCGGATGCTTCGGCCTGCACCCCCTCGTTTTGGAGGACATCGCCAACACCGACCAACGGCCCAAGACGGAGGATTTCGGCGACTACTTATACATAGTCCTGAAGATGTTGAATTACGACGAAGAAAGCGACGAGTTAACGACCGAACAGCTTAGCCTGGTCCTCGGGCCTAATTACGTTTTGTCCTTTCAGGAACGGGAGGGGGACGCCTTCGACGCGGTCCGGGACCGGCTTAGGAATTCGAAAGGCCGCATCCGGACCGTCGGCGCGGATTACCTGGCGTACGCGCTGGTCGACGCCGTCGTCGACAACTACTTCGTAATACTCGAGCAAATCGGCGAAAGAGTAGGACTTTTGGAAGAAAAGGTGGCCGAGGACCCCAAGCCCGAAACGTTGCACAATATCCACAACTTGAAACGCGAGATGATAATCCTTCGGAAGTCCGTTTGGCCTCTGCGCGAAGTCGTGAACGCGCTGGGGCGAGGCGATACGCCGCTCGTCCGTAAAACGACGCGCGTATTTTTGAAGGACGTCTACGACCACACGATTCAGGTCATCGACGCCGTCGAGACGTACCGCGACGTACTCGCCGGAATGTTGGACCTCTACCTCTCCACCGTGAGCAACAGGATGAACGAGGTCATGAAGGTCCTCACGGTGATCGCGACGATATTCATTCCCTTGACGTTCATCGCCGGGATCTACGGCATGAACTTCCAATTCATGCCGGAGCTAAGCTGGAATTGGAGCTACCCGCTCGTCTGGGTCGTAATGGCCGCCGTCGCCGTTACCATGCTTATATTTTTCAAAAGAAGGAAGTGGTTATAGATTACGTTGGGGGTGGCCGCGCCGCCGCGGCCTTGGCGCCGGCGGGGGGTTATGCGTAGCCTCGTCGCATATCGGATGTTGGTCCACGACCGCGCGCCCACCGCGGGCGCGGTTCTGGGCGTCGTCGCGATATTATTCTTGGTGGGGCAACAGCTCAGCACGCTGTTCGGCCTGTTCACTTACATGTCCGTACTGGTCGACCACTCCGACGCCGACGTCTGGATATGCGGCAAGTTCACGGACAACGCGAACAGCACGGGCCAACTTCCCGTCCGCTACGTCGACCGCCTGAGCGGCCTGGCCGACATAGCCTGGGCCGAGCCCGTCATTACGACCGCGGGGGAAACGCGGCGCAAGGACGGCAAGGCGGAGGGCGTCGTGGTCATCGGCCTGCCCGCGCCGCGCCTCACGGGCGGGCCGTGGGCCTTCGAGCGAGGGTCCGTCGATACGCTTCTCGACTACGACGGCGTCACGGTCGACAGCCGCGACCTCGAGCTCTTCGGCGACCCCGAGCTCGGCGACGTACTCGAGGTGAACAAGAAGCGCGTCCGCGTAAACGCCGTCACGAAGCGGATAACGAGCTTCGGCGGCACGCTCGTCTTCACCAACCGCACCAAGGCGCGCGAGATATCCAACCTCCCCCCCGACCGCTGCAGCTACATCCTGGTCAAATTAAAACGCGGCGCCGACGTGGACGCGGCGGTCGCGAAAATGCGCGCGGTCCTGCCGCGCGCCGAGGTCTTCCCGAAGGACGTCCTGTCGCGGCTCACGCGCGCGTACTACCTGATCAACACCGGCATAGGGTTCAGCTTCGGCTTCACGACGTTGATGAGCTCGCTCGTCGGCATCGTAATAATCACGCTGACGATGTATACGAGCATCCTGAACCGGGAGAAAGATTTCGCGGTTCTGCGCGCCCTCGGCGGCCGGAAGAAAGATATCTTCGTAATAGTACTCTGCCAGGCGGTCATCATCGGCGCGGTAGGAATATTCCTGGGGTTTTTGTTGTTGGCGCTCTTCCTCAACGGGACGCGGGACTCCAACCTGGCGAGTTTCGTGCCCTTATGGTTCCCGTTCGTCCACGCGGCTTTCACGCTTGCCCTTTGTTTGCTCGGCTCGCTCTTTGCCATCCGCCACGCGACGCGCGTCGAACCGGCCACCGCGTTCCGTTAGCTAAAAGAGAGCAATCGTCCTTCGGAAAATTTATGGCCAAATCGATTCTTACGCTTAAAGGGATCTCGCGGGATTTTTACGACGCGAAGGTCCGGCAACGGGTCTTAAAAAATATAGACCTCGAGTTCTACGCCGGCGAACTGGCCATCGTGGCCGGGCCCTCGGGCAGCGGCAAGACGACGCTGCTCTCCATTATGGGTCTGATATTAAAACCCAGCGAGGGACGCATATACATAAAGGGCGAGGACGTCAGCGACCTCGCCGAAGACAGGGAGGCGACGCTCCGGCGGCGAAACTTCGGCTTCGTCTTCCAAACGCCTACCGAGATACCCGCGCTCACGATACTCGAAAACATCCTGGTCGCCAACGCCGTCCAGGGCACGCGGGTGCCCCCGGCCTTAAGGGACAAAGCGCAGTCCCTATTGGCGAGCTTCGGCCTAAGCGAATACGCCCACGTCAAACCCAAGGTTCTATCCACGGGCGAAAAGCAGCGCGTCGCCATCGCCCGCGCGCTGATTAACGACCCCGTCCTCTTGCTTTGCGACGAACCCACTTCCGCCCTCGACGCGGAAAACAGCGCGCTGGTCCTGGACACGTTGAAAGGAGTTTCGCGGGACGACGACCGGGGCGTGGTGCTCGTTACGCACGACCCGCGCGTCTACCCCTACGGCGACCGCGTGATAACGTTGGAGCACGGCGCCGTGGTCCACGACTGGCGAAGGGAGGTCGCCGCGTGACGAAGAGGATAAAGTGGTTCGCCCTCGGCGCCGTCGTCGCGGCCGGCGCGGCGTTCATCGTCTGCAATATATACAAATCGTCGCGGCCGCCGGCGACGATGGAACCTCCCGAGCTGGACCGCTCCCCGGCGCGCGTCTACGGCCGCGTCGAACCCGCGGGCGGCGAGGTCTACGTCAGCCCGAACGTTACCCGCGCCGTCAAAGAAATATTGGTTAAAGAGCGGGAGGCGGTCGCGGAGGGGCAGGTTCTCTGCCTCCTCGAAAACGACGTCGAGCGGGCGCAACTCCGCGTGGGCCAAGCGCGCGTAGCGGCGTTATCCAAGGCGGTAGAGCTGAGCGCCGACACGTTCGAGCGCAACGCCGAGCTTTACGGCCGCGGCCAGATATCCGAATACGAATACGAGCAGGCCAAATTGAAGGCCGAACTGGATGCGCGCGACCTGAACGTCGCGTTCGGCGAGCTCGCGCTGGCGCGCGCCCGCCTCGAGCAGCTCGAGCTCAAGGCGCCGATAGACGGCGTCGTCTACAAGTTGGACGTGCGCCTCGGCGAGACGCTCGCCGCGGGCGACAATACGCGCATAATCCTCGGCTCCGACGACCTTTGGGTCCGAATGTACGTAGAATCGTTTTGGACGGGCCGCGTGAAAGACGGAGCGAAATATAAAGTTTACGATTCCGAAACCGACGAGTACGTCGGCGTAGGCACGGTCGTACAACGCAATCCGTACGTCGGCGGCCGCGACTTCCAGTCGGGCGACCTTCAGGAGCGATTCGACACGAAATTCCAGGAAGTCATCTTACGGCTCGAGCCCAAAAAGAAAAACATACCGTTGGGTTTAAACGTCATGGCCGAGCTCGCCGGCGGCGAATAACGGCGCCGCCGCTCACGACGTGATGAGAGAATTCGCGAAGCCGGTCGTCGTCGTAAGCAGGTGCCTGGAGTTCGACGCCGTGCGCTACGACGGCTCGAGAATCCGCGACGACTTCGTCCGCGCGTTAAAGCCGCACGTAACTTTTATCCCGGTCTGCCCGGAAGTAGAAATCGGCCTCGGCGTACCGCGCGAGCCGGTCCGGATTGTGGAGGCCCGCGGCCGGCGTCGCCTCGTACAACCCGCAACCGGCCTGGACGTCACCGAGAAGATGCAACGCTTCGCCGCGGCCTTCCTGGACGGCCTCGACGCCGTCGACGGTTTCATCCTGAAAAGCCGCTCCCCCACCTCCGGCATCAAGGACGTAAAAGTGTATCCCGGCACCGCCAAAACGGCGCCCTCCGGCAAAGGCGCCGGCTTCTTCGGCGGCGCGGTCCTGGCGCGCTTCGGCCACCTCGCCGTCGACGACGAAGGCCGCCTTAAAAATCTCCGACTGCGCGAACACTTCCTGACGAAGCTTTTTGCGCTCGCGGCGTTCCGCGAAACGAAGGGCTCGGGCGCGCCGAAGGACCTCGTCCAATTCCACGCCGAGAACAAACTCCTCCTTATGGCGTACAATCAAACGCGGATGCGCGCCCTCGGCCGCGTCGTCGCCGACGCCGGGCGAAGTCCCGCGGCCGACGTCTTAGCCGCGTACGAAGAGGCCCTCTGCGCCGCGCTCGCGAGGCCGCCGCGCTACACGGCCAACGTAAACGTCCTGATGCACGGCCTGGGGCATTTCTCGAAGCGTCTGAGCC
>JABAOH010115591.1_pt4 | contig 13290 bp, 16 predicted proteins | sample 7062181 | NCBI WGS metagenome assembly JABAOH01 (sample SAMN14538630, study PRJNA623070) | marine sediment metagenome | biome: marine biome [ENVO:00000428]; feature: marine pelagic biome [ENVO:01000023]; material: deep marine sediment [ENVO:00002113]; isolation source: pool of 5 deep marine... | reverse complement strand
AGGAGCGGCTCAGCCTTACTAATTTCTCCCCGCTTCAATTCCCTGTATTTCGTGTGGTCTGAATGATGATGCAGTGTGATTCCATCCATATCACCCGGATCTTTCTCCCCCAATGTTAATAGGTCGGCTGTAGCCATCCCTCTATTATCGTATATTCGCCATACTTTTTTACTTCCAGGGTTATGTGTTTTCTCGCTGGAATCCGACAGCTTAATTGAAGGCATCAATTCTTTGCCATTGGAAAAAGCAACTAATTTATAGACTCCGTCCAAAGCAGGAGCGCCCGTGGAAGTGATCAGGCTTGTCCCCACACCATACACTAGACGTTTTATTAGAGCGCCCGGATCTACTCCGAACTTTGCGGCCTCACCCTCTATCTGAGTTATTATCTGCCAGACTACAAGCTCATCAAGCTGATTGGAGAGAACAATTTTTGTGTTGGGAAATCCTGCTTTATCCAACATTTTAGCTGCCTGGATACTCAGATATGCAAGATCGCCCGAATCGAGCCTTATCCCCACAGGCTCGTGCCCTTTTTTTCTAAGCTCCTCAAATATTTTAATTGCATTTGGGATACCGCTTTCAAGTGTATCAATCGTATCTACCAACAGCAGGCAATCATCGGGGTAAAGATCGGCATAGGCCTTAAAAGCTCCAAGTTCTCCTTCTCCCATTGAAATAAACGCCTGTACCATGCTGTGACCGTGGGTGCCTTTGGGCGGATATCCAAGCTCATGAGAAATTCCAACGTTGGAGGAGAAATCCGCACCGCCAATAAGAGCGGCCCGTACACCGGCATTTACTCCCTTGTCCTGTCCGCGTCTGAGTCCGAATTCAAGGAGCGGCTGCCCCCGTGCAGTGTCTTTGATTCGAGCAGCTTTGGTCGCAATAAGAGTTTGGTAATTAAGCTTGTTAAGCAATCCCGACTCCAGAATTTGAGCCATTGCAAGAGGACCTTCTATGACGGTGATAGGAACATGGGGATGAACAACCCTGCCCTCGGGGATAGCATGCATGGTAATGCCCTTGTAGTTTCCATTCTCTCTTAGCCAGTCTAAGAAATCCGCTCTAAATAAATTATCTCCCCTCTGGCTCATTTGCCCTCTAAGATAATCTATGTCCTCATCACTAAACTCGGAGTCCATCATCCACCTAACTGCCCACTCTAACCCAGCATTTATGCAGTATCCCGCTTGATGTGAGCCGTAGTCCGGATAGCTCCTAAAAAAATGATCAAACTGTGAGTCTTTGTCGTGAATTCCTAAAATGAAATATAGCTGTGCCATTGTCAGCTGATACTGATCTGTAAATAGTATCCCTTCTGAGGCACGTGACCCTTTAGGCATCATTAGTGGTTATTTTAGCACTTAATAGGCAATCGCATATAGGATTCGCAGAAAACTTATATAAGAAGGAATATTTTTGTCAGGATAAAATCGCCGATAATGATAAGAAGCAGCGATACTACAACAGTCTCTGTAGTAGCTCTTCCAACACCTTGCGTGCCGCCTTCCGCTCTCATTCCGATATAACATCCGGCAATTGCAACGATGATTCCAAAAAAGAACGTTTTGGCTATACCACTTATGAAATCATTGATTGTTACCCATTCTAAAATACTGGATATAAATAACTGCGGCTGAACGTCTAAATCAATTTTAGACATTATCATAGCGCCAAATATGCCTGAAAAGTCAGCAATCATAGCCAGAAACGGAAATGAGATAATAGCAGCAATGAGTCTTGGAGCCACAAGCTTCCTGAGTGGATCCGCACCCATGGTTCTTATAGCATCAATCTGTTCTGTTACTTTCATAGAGCCTATCTCGGCAGTTATTCCCGCTCCCACTCTACCGCCCACAAGAAGTGAAGTAACAACAGGACCCAGCTCTCTGACAAATGAGAGAGAAACCACGGGGCCCACAACGCCCTTTGCGCCAAACCAGGCAAAGCCCCAAGCCAGCTGAACCACCATAACCATTCCTATAGCCATTGCAGAGGCAATAACAATAGGGATCGATTTAAATCCTATTTCGTCTATTTGCTCAATTACCAAACGGAAATTAAAAGGGCGCGTACAGCTGGCATAAACAGACTTGTAGAGAAAGGTCATTATATCTCCAAAACTCACGATGAGATTAATTATGTAGAATCCAATTCTCTCAACATAGTCTGCAATCATAGCTACAAGGCCCTAAACTGTGATACAAAATTATTGAAATCAACTATTCCTAAATCAAAATGCTCCGGGGACGACGCATAGGTAAAATCATAAATACAGATGTTCTTTCTAAGTACGACAGTTGCTATTTTTAGAGGAACTTTGTTTAAGGTTCCTGTATATATTGTTCTGAGAGCCGGTACTCCATCTACGGTTGTTTCTTCACGGCTAAGAGCCTCTTTGTCGTTTATACCTATAAGCAGTGATTCCGAGAGCGCTCTTAGGCTGTAATTCTTCTTTTTCTCATTGCACGTTGAGTTCACTGTCATTGTGCCGTCAAACTGTGTGTTTTTGAAGGCCAAATCGCCTCCATCTATGTNNCGCCTCCATCTATGTCCTGTCTCTCCCAGGAGGCGGGCAATGTACCAATTTGATATGACGTATCGTCTGTCCGAAATATACGACCATCAAGCTCACCCGGATCATCTGAGCCTGCAGAAGCATAATAACCTACGAATTTTGTGACGCCGCAGGAGCTTAGACAAAGTACTATGATAAATATCGATAGAGTAATAGAGAGCTTAGTCATATATTTAAATTGGATCTAGATTTACCGACCTTGTGCCTTGAGAATATAACAATAAAACAAAAACCGCATATGGGTTTTGAATAATACTTGAAACTACCTAAAAAACCAAGCATCTTAAACCACAAACTGATATATTGAGGATGGGATGGTAAAAATTTGAAGAAAGTGGAAATATACACAAGCATTTATTGCGCATATTGCAATGCCGCAAAGGGTCTGCTCACTAAAAAGGGAGTGGAGTATATAGAGGTAGACTTATCTTCGGACCCGGCACTCAGAATAGAACTTGTTCAGAAGCATAAGTGGCGGACTGTTCCAATTATAATAATAAACGATGAGCTTATTGGAGGGTATTTTGAGCTTGTGGACTTGGAGAAAAAAGGCGTCCTCGACGAGCTCTTAGGAACAGAGGATAAAGAGTAAACCCTCCCCTGTATTGACTCACCCAGAACTCTAAATTAAGATAACACCCCGATGACTATTAGAACCAGATTCGCCCCAAGCCCGACAGGCTCACTGCATATTGGAGGAGCCAGAACAGCAATCTTTAACTGGCTGTTTGCAAGACACTCAGGCGGTAAGTTCATACTGCGTATTGAAGACACCGACAGGGAAAGATCCACTGAGGAATCCATACAAGAGATAACCGATGCCATGCAGTGGCTGGGACTTGATTGGGATGAGGGCCCCCATAGACAGTCGGAGAGATTAGAGATATATCAAAATCTGGCCGATCAGCTATTAGAATCTGGCCATGCTTATAAGTGCTATGTCACACCCCAGGAACTAGAAGAGAAAAGAAAAGAGGCTCAAGCAAAAGGGGAGGTTCTACGTTACAGGCGAGAGTGGGCTAAATTAAATGAGGGACCTGATAATCCCTATGTCATACGTCTTCAGACACCAGACGAAGGTACTATCGAGGTTCAGGATTTGCTGCGGGGCACAGTCACTTTTGACTCAACTGAGATAGACGACTTTATCATATACTGAAAAGAGACGGTTTCCCTACCTACAACTTTGCAGTTGTGGTTGACGATGCTACGATGAGCATAACCCACGTAATTAGGGGAGACGACCACCTAATAAACACCCCAAGGCAGGTACTTATTTATGACGCGCTTGGCTTCGATGTGCCTGAGCTGGCTCATGTATCTATGATCTTGGGATCAGACAATAAAAGATTGAGCAAAAGGCACGGAGCAACCTCCGTTGCTGCCTATAAAGAGAAGGGATACTTGCCTGAGGCCATTATCAACTTCCTCTCCCGACTGGGTTGGTCATACGGGGATCAGGAAATATTCTCTAAAGAGGAGCTGATAGAAAAATTCACTCTCGATAATGTAGGGAAGTCCGCAGCCGTATTTAACGAAGAAAAGCTTGAATGGCTAAACAGCTGGTACATCAAGAATGAGCCTCCTGAGAAAATTGCGGCACTTGTTGTACCGCTTCTTCATGAAAAGGGGCTCGATGTAGAGCTTGATGAGAAGCTAGTTAAAATCATAAAAGAGTTAAGCCAGAGGGCAAAAACCCTTCTAGATATTGCAGGCTCTATTGATTACTTTTACTCAGAGCAGGTCGAGTTTGAAGAAAAGGCAAAAAATAAATTCCTTACTCCTGAGATTAAGCCTGTTCTCGAGGATATCAAAGAGAAGCTAAGCGGCCTCAGTGATTTCAACATGGACAGCATGCACAAGGTGTTTGACTCTGTTATGGAGGAAAGAGGGCTTAAGCTTGGAAAGATTGCGCAACCCGTGAGAGTAGCTCTTACCGGGGGTACAGTGAGCCCCGGCATATTTGAAGTAATGGATATTCTGGGAAAAGATGAAGTCTTAGGACGCCTAGATCATGCAATATCGGTAATTCCTGATTAGCAGCTACTTACTGTAGTCAAAAAACCCTTTGCCGGACTTTCTTCCAAGCCAACCTGCACGAACCATTTGCCTGAGTAGCGGTGCTGCGCGGAACTTAGAATCCTGAAACTCCCTGTAGAATGTGTCCATGACATTCAAGGTAACATCAAGCCCTATTAGGTCTATTAAAGCAAGGGGCCCTATCGGCTGGTTTGTCCCTAGCACCATGGCCTTGTCTATATCCTCGGCCGATCCAACGCCGTCTTGATATGCGAAAACCGCCTCATTAAGCATAGGAACCAAAATCCTATTAACAATAAAACCGGGGCTGTCCTTGGTCATAACGGGCTCTTTGCCGAGAGCCAAAGCAAAATCATACGCAAACTTTGCGGTCTCATCAGAAGTTGCAAGAGTTTTTATTATTTCAACAAGCTTCATTAACGGCGCAGGATTGAAAAAATGCATTCCGACTACCTTGTCCGGCTTGGCGGTGTTTACAGCAATGTCAATAATCGGAAGGGATGAGGTGTTAGTAGCTAGAATTACATCCTCACCCGTAATGCTGTCCAGCTTGCCATACAACTCTTTTTTAACCTCCATATCCTCAAATGCGGCCTCTATAACAAAATCAACGTCACTCAAACCCTCAAATTCAGTTGTTTTTGTTATTCGTTCCAGGATTGATTTGCGGTCTTCCTCCGAAATAGTCTCTTTTTTCACAAGCCTTGCAAGACTCTTTTCTATAGCCGATGCTCCCCTTTCGAGCGCTGCATCCAAGACATCCAGCAATAAAACATCTCTGCCGTTTGAAGCTGCGACTTGGGCAATTCCGGACCCCATTGTCCCGGCACCGATTACGGCTATTTTCTTTATCTCCTCAATCTTCTTGGCCATATCAAGCTCCTTAGGCGAAGGTGCATTTAATACTCAACTATTATACCAAACTATATATTTAGACCATATAAAGCACTCTAATATTTGAAACCGCCGGTTTCCCAAATTACAATACCCAAATGAAGGTTTTAGGTCTCACAGGAAATATAGCATCCGGAAAGAGTCTTGTGGCATCGATGCTGGAGAGCAGGGGAGCAAAAGTCATCGATGTCGATGATATAGCAAAAAAAATAGTTGAACCCAATCTGCCCGCGTGGAAAAAAATTGTGGATGCATTCGGCGCTGAGATATTGAATGCGGACAGCACTATCAACAGACAGGCTCTCGGAGACATTGTGTTCAATGATGAGCAAAAGAGAGAAATACTGAACGGCATAACACATCCAGTGATTATTGAAGCAGCAAGAAATATGGTCGAGGAATATAGAAAGCACAATGCCGGTGTGGTAATTATCGAGGCTGCCCTTATTGTAGAAAAAGGCGGTCTTAAAGATTTAATAGAGGGCCTAATAGTAGTAAGCTCGGATGAAAAATCTCAGATTGAGAGATTAAATCTAAGAAACAACCTATCTGAGCAGGAGGCGCTTTCAAGAATAGGCTCACAAATGCCCAGAGCTGAAAAAGAAAAGCATGCGGACTATATAATCGACAACTCGGGAACCCTTGAAGATACTGAGCGGCAGGTCGATCAGCTCTGGCAGGGAATTACCGGATAACACAATTTATTCCCTATATAACACACTTACAAAATTGGATATTTATCACGTACGATGTGTGCATGCTACTCTTGCAAATTATAAAATTTCAGAGTACATTTTCATTCCTTAAAGACCTTCAAAGGAGCTGATAATGAAGGAAAAAATTGAAATATTAGAACAAAAAGAAAAAGAAGCTGAGCTTGGGGGCGGGGAATCCCGTATAAAAAGACAGCATGACAACGGCAAACTAACCGCAAGAGAGAGAATAGACCTCCTGCTGGATAAAAACACCTTTGTTGAACTGGATAAGTTTGTTGTGCACAGATGCAACGACTTCGGAATGGGAGATAAGAAATTCCTCGGCGACGGCGTGGTAACCGGATATGGAAAGGTTGAAAGCAGACAGGTATTTGTCTATGCACAGGACTTCACGGTGTTTGGCGGCTCGCTTGGAATGGAGCATGGAAGGAAGATATGCAAAATAATGGACCTAGCCATGGAGGTTGGAGCTCCGGTAATAGGACTTAGCGATTCAGGCGGAGCAAGAATCCAAGAGGGTGTTGAGAGCTTGGCCGGATATGCTGAAATATTCTTAAGAAACGTACTCGCATCAGGAGTAGTACCTCAAATCTCTTCGATTATGGGCCCTTGTGCAGGCGGGGCAGTTTATTCTCCCGCCATTACCGATTTTACAGTCATGGTTAAAGATACAAGCTATATGTTTATAACCGGCCCGGATGTGATAAAAGCTGTAACCCACGAGGAAGTAAACTCTGAGGATCTGGGAGGAGCCATGGTTCACAACTCCAGAAGCGGAGTTGCTCACTTTGCCGCAGAGGACGATAAAGAAGCAATACTATTAATAAAAGAACTTCTTAGCTTCCTTCCTTCAAACAATATGGAAGACCCTCCAAGGGTTGCAACAGATGACCCCTCTGACAGAAGGGATATTGGACTCAGATCAATCGTCCCAGAAAACCCTAACAAGCCATACGATATGAAAGATGTGGTTAAATCAGTTGTTGACGAGGGCTATTTCTTTGAGGTTCAGGAACATTACGCAAAAAATATCATTGTAGGATTTGCAAGACTAGCTGGCCGGGTTGTTGGAATAGTGGGCAACCAGCCNNTGATATTGACGCCTCAATTAAAGGCGGAAGATTCGTTAGATTCTGTGACTGTTTTAATATTCCATTATTAACATTTGAGGATGTGCCCGGGTTCCTGCCCGGAACCTCGCAGGAATGGGGCGGAATCATTAAGCATGGAGCAAAGCTGCTTTACGCATATAGTGAAGCTACAGTGCCCAGGGTCACAGTTATAACAAGAAAAGCCTACGGGGGAGCCTATGACGTTATGTCCTCAAGACATATAAGAGGGGACATGACATTGGCCTACCCGACTGCGGAGATTGCTGTTATGGGATCTGACGGTGCAGTAAACATCATTTCCCGCGGTGAGATCGCACAGGCTGACGACCCGGAGGCAGAGAGAGCAAGGTTGATTGAGGAATACAAAGAGAATTTTGCTAACCCTTACAAAGCAGCGGAGCTTGGGTTTGTAGATGAAGTTATCAGACCGGAAGATACAAGACCGCGTGTGATAGCCGCATTTGAAATGCTTGATGGGAAAAGACAGACGCTTCCACCTAAGAAGCACGGAAATATTCCACTTTAAATATAAGGAAATACCCAATGTTTAATAAGATACTTATAGCAAATAGAGGGGAGATAGCGGTAAGAATAATAAGAGCCTGCAAGGAGCTTGGCGCATCTACAGTTGCCGTATATTCAGATGCTGACCGCAGGTCGCTCCATGTAGCCCTAGCAGATGAAGCCTATCACATAGGGGGATCAGCACCGGCAGAGAGTTATCTGGTAATAGATAAAATCATAGATGTGGCCAAGAAATCGGGCGCTGAGGCGATTCACCCCGGCTTTGGCTTTCTATCGGAGAATGAAGAATTTGCAAAAAGGTGTGAGAAAGAAAAAATTGTTTTTATCGGTCCCAGCGCAGAAGCAATAAGGCTCATGGGCGATAAAATCACAGCAAGAAAAATAGCGCAGGATGCAAAAGTACCTCTCGTGCCCGGATCAGACGGAGCCGTGACAGACGTTGAGGCATCTCGGATTGCTGATAAAATCGGATATCCGGTCATGATAAAAGCCTCAGCCGGCGGAGGCGGTAAAGGTATGAGGCTGGTTAGGAACAAAGAAGATTTTGACAGCTCTCTGCGTATGGCCAGAAGCGAAGCCCGCTCATCTTTTGGCGATGACTCGGTATTTGTAGAAAGGTTTGTTGAAGAACCCCGGCACGTAGAGATACAAATAATCGCTGACAACCATGGAAACACCCTTTATTTATTTGAGCGTGAATGTTCCATTCAAAGAAGACATCAAAAGGTAATTGAAGAAGCCCCTTCACCTGCAATTAGCGAAAAAACCAGGAAAAAAATGGGTGAAGTGGCTGTAAGAATAGCAAAGGCTGTTAACTACAGCGGTGCAGGAACAGTAGAATTTATTATGGATCAAAAAGAAAATTTCTATTTTCTCGAGATGAACACGCGTGTGCAGGTTGAGCACCCGGTGACAGAGATGATCACTGGTATTGATATTGTAAAATGGATGGTGCGCATCGCAACCGGAGAAAAATTGCCGTTTAAGCAAAAAGATCTGAGCATAAACGGATGGGCATTTGAATGCAGGGTATATGCTGAAGACCCGGAGACAAACTTTATGCCTTCCCCGGGGCTGCTTCATTATGTTAAAGCACCCAGCGGTCCGGGAATAAGGGATGACTCTTCTATTTACAGCGGATGTGAAATTACTTCTTTTTATGATCCAATGTTGTCAAAGCTGGTTGTATGGGCTGACTCAAGAGAAGCTGCAATTGATAAGATGGCCTCTGCACTAAAGGAATATGTAGTTCTTGGCGTAAAAACAAACATTGGATTCCTTATACGAGTAATGCACAATGAGGAATTCCGGCAGGGCAAATTGGATACCGGTTTTATTGAACGGCACCCGGATCTGCTCTCGCCCGCAGAGGTTGATATAGAACCAGCAATAATTGCCGCTGCACTCGCTGTTGAAGATACAGACGAAACAATTGATTCCGAAAAAGCTCCCCAATCAAACTGGAAGCTCCTTGGAAGAAAAGCTTCACTGTCCGGGGGATCGCTTATATGACATACACATTTAAAATAAAAGACCAGGTATACAGCATAGAAGTAAACCAAGAAAAAGATCAAACCGTAGTTAAAATTGACGATAAAGAGATTCCGGTGGAGTTTGAAAAGATAGATGACAACCTCTACTCCGTTATCCTTGAGGGTAAATCACTTACTATCGGCGTCTTAAAAGACGGCAGGAATATCCAGGTGTTCATGGATGGGGACTTGTATAACATTGAAGCAATATCCGAGAGGGACCAGAGAAAATCTTCTCAGGCCCTATCCGGGGTTCAAGAGATCAAATCGCCTATGCCGAGCCGTGTTGTGAAAATACTTAAAAGCATCGGAGACGAAGTCAGCGTTGACGAAGGTGTAATTGTTGTGGAAGCGATGAAAATGGAAAGTGAGCTTAAATCTCCTATTGAAGGAAAAGTTACCGACATATTGGTAAATGAAAGCGACGCAGTTGAAGCGGATACCACCCTTTTAATCGTATCCTCGGAAGAATAAAATTTATCTAATTCGACATTTTAGACTGAGATATTCTCAGTGAGCTCTGCAAATTCCTCAACCGAGAGTGTTTCAGCCCGCCTCTTTGAATCTATACCCGATTTTATTAAGGCCTGAGTTACATTATCTTTAGAAAAAGCAGACTGCAGAGAGTTACCAAGCATTTTTCTTCTCGAAGAAAAAGCAGCTCTTACAACTTTTTCAAAAAACTTCTCATCCGATATTTTGGCTCTGGGAGTTGGGAGAGGAACTAGTTTAAGCACTACAGAATCAACCTTTGGCTTTGGCCAGAATGAGTCGGGCGGTACACGAAACTCTGAGGTAATCGTAAAGTATGCTTGGAGCATAACCGATATGGACCCATAGGTTTTCCCACCCGGACTTGCAGTTATTCTCTCCCCAACCTCTTGCTGCAGCATTAACACAAGAGATGAGAAACACTCTCGCATCTCTAGGAGTTTAAACAGTAACGGTGACGATACACTATAGGGAAGATTTGCAATTACTTTTAACTTCTTGCCTCTATATAAGCTTTGGTAATCTGTTTTTAAAGCGTCCTGGTTGATAAGCTCAACATTAGAATAATCCCCTAGAGAGGTCCTTAAGCTTTCATAGAGCTTTCTGTCCTTTTCAACCGCAACCACTCTTTGGGCTTTTTCCGCAAGAGCAATTGTAAGGGCCCCCAGCCCGGGGCCTATTTCCAGAACTTCGTCACTTGGCGCAAGCTCTGCAACTTGGGTGATACGCTCTATAACGCCAAAATCCTTAATAAAATTCTGTCCTAGGTTTTTATTTGGATGGGATCTAATTTTTGAGAAAAATTCTTTAGGATTTAGAGCAGTTTTTATACTATCGGGCATATATTAACAGTCTACATTTTATTACATCTAAGTTCCAAGCTCTTCAAAAGATATATCTTGATAATGTACTATCTTATCCCTTCCCTGGTTTTTAGATTCATAAAGAGCTTTATCTGAGTTTTCTAATAGGGATTCGCTATCAGGGGCATTCTCCGGATAAGTAGCAATACCTATACTCAGGGATACACTTACCTCATCCCCGTTAAACCTAAAGGGCATGTTCTTTATATTATTTTTTATCTTATCCGCAACAACCAGCGAGCCCCTTTTATTTGTATTGGGAAGGATAAGCGCAAACTCATCCCCGCCGTACCTTGAAGAGATATCTACTTTTCTAAGAGACTCAGACAGTACTTTACCGACAAATGATAGAACGCTGTCTCCAGCCCTGTGGCCGTATGTATCGTTAATAGTTTTTAGATTATCCACATCGATCATCATTAGGGATGTGCGCTCATCGTATCTGTCTGAGTAAGAGATGGCATAGGAAAGCATTTCCTTAAAATGCCTGCGATTATAGAGCCCAGTAAGACCATCTCTTACGGCAAGCTCCTTTGTCTTCTCTAAGCTAATAGAACTCTTTATAAACTTGGCTGATTTGCCGCAAATGATCTTAGCTAGACTGATTTCGTTCTCATTAAACGCAAGCTTCTCTGCCCGGGCTATCACCACAGATCCGAGCACGTTTGTATCCCTGTTGTGCTCTTGGGGAATATCTTCCAAAAGAGGATATATGAGAATTGATTTTATGTTCTTGACGCCGAGTGCGAAATCAATTTCTTTTCCGAATATGCTCCTATATTTTGCTCGTGTAGATAAATCATCGGTTGTGAAAAAGTTTTTACCCTCATTTACCAGCCATGTTAAATTGTCAGTATAAGGAATTTCCTTACCCTCTAAGTGATTTTTATCCCTATCACTGATTCTCTTTAATGTAGTGATACCTTCTTGTTCATCATATAAAGAAACCGCTACAAAATCTGAATGCATACCCCTCTCAACAGTATCTATAATATGATCCATAACGGCGTCTACGCTATCGGTAGAATTAAGTTTCTGTGTGAAATCATAGAAAGACTTTAGTTCCTGTGAGCTGAGCTTTATCTGTTCGGAAAGCTGGAATCTATCTATAATCTCGCTGATCCGATCTGATATAAGAGAGACTATAAGCTTTTCTTTCTCGCCGAACACATTCTTGTTCATGCTGTCTATTATAAGAATCCCTGCAACATCTCTTTGGCTTTCCGGAATGTTTTTTTCGGACTTCATAAGAAGCGGGGTCGCAAGAAGTGATTTGACCGGAATGTCCTTAGTATAATATATGAGGTTCTGTCTTACATTCTTAACGCTGGTAATTAACACAGGGGTTTTGGTCTTCAAAACCCAGCCAAGATAACCGCTCCGGAAGCTAACGCGTTGTCCATGATCAATATGCTCTTCACTATTAGATATGGAATCAGCGATGATAAAAAGACCGTCGTCCATTCTCATATAAAACAATATGCTGTGACTTTGAATGAGCTTGCTAAGCATATCTAGAGCCTTATGAATATCGGCTCGAAGTTCTTTAATGTTGTCAGAATCATCTTGATCAGGAGCAGAATTACCAAGAATGATGTTGTTAACCGGTGTATTTTTCCTACTCTCCCTCTTAAAAATATTTGAACTTATGTTTAGTTTGTTGCCCCTTAGGAAATAGCCTAGTATCAGCATTGATAAAAAAAGTATTCCTATTTGATAGAGAGCAGAAGAGCTTTGGAGCTGGGTAATTTGAAGTGCAGATACTATTACAAATGAAAGCCCGGCTGCAGGCCAGCCAAATAAAAACACTATAAGCGGCATTGCAACATAGGACAGCGGAAACAAAGCATTTCCAGATATCTCAATAACTACTTCAAGCACCAATGTAATAAGGAGAGAAAATTCAAATCTATCTATTGAAGTCAAAACTCTGGTTTGGGAAGAGAGGTAATTTCCACACTTGTAGACAACGGATGAAAGAAGCAGCAATGCCGCTAGCAAAGAATAAAAATTAAGACTTTGGAAACTATTCTTGTATATTAGCACTAAAGTCAACACAGACAGTATAACTATAAAGACTTTGCCCAAGATATAGTTTGACGATTTAATTTTACTCTTGAAATCTATAGACTTTTTCACCTTTCTTTATCATCCCTAGTTCTTGTCTTATGATTTTTTCTTTATAGGCTTCATCAGTTTCAATAAGCTCTATCTTTTTCATCAATTCTAGATTGGCTTTTTCTAACTTTTGGGATTCCAATTTCATTTTTTCATTCTCTTTGTGAAGAGCATAAACCTGGGTGATTTCTCTAGCAAACAGGTACACAAATAGAGATATCAATAATACTGCAAGCAGGACCCTGATAACTGTTCTTTCCATATCACAAAATTGCCAAATCGCCGGTAATGAAAGGATTTGACCTTCTCTCTATCCCTATAGTTGTAAAAGGACCGTGGCCTGGATAAACATTGTATGAATCAGGCAGTGACATTAGCTTAGTCTTTATAGAGCCCACAAGCTCTCTCATTGAAGTT
>JABAOH010048272.1_pt2 | contig 13290 bp, 12 predicted proteins | sample 7062181 | NCBI WGS metagenome assembly JABAOH01 (sample SAMN14538630, study PRJNA623070) | marine sediment metagenome | biome: marine biome [ENVO:00000428]; feature: marine pelagic biome [ENVO:01000023]; material: deep marine sediment [ENVO:00002113]; isolation source: pool of 5 deep marine... | reverse complement strand
CGCTGGATGAACATCCCGCCGCCGTCGCTGTTGCGGTACGCCCACCACTGGATGCCCAGGTAGGCGAAGAATGTGGTTAGCGACAGCTGAGCGACGTCGGACCAGGGCATGAAATCGAGGCGATCGCCCAGGCCGCGCTCGATCAGCGTCGCCTTCACGCCGGCGATCCCCCCGACATCCGGGAGCGCGAACCCGGCGACGAGCAGGGCGCCGGCCAGCGCCAGGACGAATTGGATGAAGTCGGTGGCGACGACGCCCCACAGCCCCGCGAGTCCCGCGTAAGCGAGCACGAGAAGCGAGATCAGCACCACGATCCACAGCCGCGGCTCGCCGGGAATGTCTACGGGCAGCGCCTGCCACAACCCCAGCGCCTCGATGACCTTGCGCATCGCCAGCATGGCGTAGCCCATCCCGATACAGTTGATGGGGACGGCAAAGATGAATGCGCGAGTCGTGCGCAGCAGCGCCGCCGGCGCCCCGCCATAACGGATCTCGGTCAGCTCGACATCGGTGACGATATCGCTGCGTCGCCAGAGGCGGGCGAACAGATAGATCATCAACACGTGGGTGAGGGCGAACGCCCACCACTCCCAGTTGCCAGCGATCCCGCGGCGCGCCACCAACCCGGTGACGTAGAGCGGCGTGTCGACGCTGAATGTGGTCGCCGCCATCGAGGTCCCTGCCAGCCACCACGGCAAGGCGCGGCCGCCGACGAAGAAGTCGGCGAAGCTACGAGCGCCACGTCGCGAGAACCAGATACCGATCCCGAGGGTGCCGACGAGATAGGCGGTAATGACCAGCCAGTCGAAACCGCTCATCGGCTTCGACTCGTCAACAGTCGCTGGGCGGCCGCGTCTTGCATGAGCGCGTCGCCGCCCCAAGCGCAGACGACCCGGTCAGCGGTCGGCAGTTGGTGCACCAGGCGCGGGTGCCCGAAGATGATCAGCGTCGCTTTCGGCGCTCGGGCGATGACGCGGCGCACCGCGCTCACCGTCTCCTGCGCCAGGCCGGACCGGCCCTTCCAGCCGCGAACCTCGCAGAAGATCGCGACCAGATCCACGACGTCACCGGCGGCGGCGGCCGCCACGCACCGAGCGCCCCGCGCCTCGAGGGCCGCCGCGAAGCGGCCGCGGTCTCGCACCAGCGAACCCGGCGCCGCGACCGTAGCCGGAACCGACGTGTCCGCATCGTCATCCACCACATGCAGGCGGATCTGGGCGCCCGCCCGCCAGCGCGGCAGCCCGCCACGCAGCACGACGACGGAGGCGGCGGCCAGCTCTAGCGCTCGAGCGTAGTTGGGTGCTAGGTCGGACTCAGCGGCCGCAGCCCGCGCATCGCACGCCGCCGCCTCGACGCGACGCACAGCTTCGGCGACTCGCCCCAGCTCCAGGACGCCCGATTCGAGGGCCGCCGTCACTGCGTCGAGGACCGCAACCGGTGATGACGGATAGAGCAAGACGTCGCACCCCGCCTTCACCGCCTCGACCGCCGCCGCTTCCTCTGTGCGGCCGGAGGCCGACACGGCTTCCATGATCAGAGCATCGGTGGCCACGATCCCAGCGAAGCCCAGCTCCTCACGAAGCAGCCGAACGATGGCTGGCGAAAGGCTGGCCGGTGCGCCGCTGCGATCCAGCGCTGGATACGAAACGTGGGCCATCATCACCGATCGCACCCCGGCGTCGATCGCGGCCCGGAACGGGGCCAGATCGGCCTCCAGCACTTGGCGGGTTGCCGTTACATCCGGCAGTTCGGCGTGCGAGTCGGTTACGGTACGACCGTGCCCGGGGAAATGTTTGGCGCAGGCGTGAACCCCTTCAGCTTGCGCCGCCCTCACCCAGGCACGGACCCGATCGGCCACCGCCTCGGACCCGGACCCGAAACTCCGGGTCCCCACGATCGGGTTCTCCGGCTCGACGTCCAGGTCGGCGACCGGCGCCAGGACCCAGCCGATGCCGGACGAGGCCGCCTCCTGCGCCGTGAGGCGCGCCGCCGCCTGAAGCTGCGCGTCGTCGAGGCCGGCCAGGGCCGCCGCCGGCGGTAACGGCGTCGCGCCCTGGAGCTGTTGTCCGGCACCGCGCTCGAGGTCGGCGGCGAAAAGCAGCGGCCGCGCCGCGTGCTCTCGTGCCCGGCGCGTCAACTCCCGCATACGCCCCACGCTGCCGCCGAAGACGACAAAGCCGCCCACGCCCAAGTCGAGCGCCGCGCGCACCTCCGGCCAGACCGCATCGACTTCGCGCTCGCCCCACCGCAACACAGGGAAGATGAGCCGAGCCGGCGTCATGGGGGGGTCAGCTTTCCCAAGAGGCGCGGACCGGACGCTCCCGTGACGGAGGGCAGGTTGCCGGGTCTTCCGGTCTGGAACAGGTGGGCCAGGATGGCGAAGGCGGCCGCTTCTTTGGCATCGGGATCCCAACCCAACGCCGACAGGTCGGTCACGGGGATGGGGTGCAGAGCCTCCGCCAGCATCTGCATCAGAGTCGGATTACGGGCTCCGCCGCCCGAAACGATGCAGTCTACCGGCTTCGCCTCGCGCCCGAGCAGACGGTAGCCTCCGGCGATGGTGCGCGCCGACAGGGCGGTCGCCGTGGCCACGACGTCATTATCGCTCAGACCCAATTGCCGACCGCGCCGCACCAGCTCCCGAGCGTAGGCGTCTCCGAAGCGCTCGCGGCCGGTCGACTTGGGCGGGGGTTGCCTGAAGTACGCGTCGGCGAGCAACTCGCTCAACAGCCCCTCGTGAGGCACGCCCGCGGCTGCCCTGACCCCGTCTGCATCATACTGCTCCGCCCCGTCGGTTACGATCTCCGTCACGGCATCGATCACCGCGATTCCAGGACCGCTGTCGAACGCCAGCACGGGCCGCTCCGAGCCCTCCGGCGGCAACAGCGTCAGGTTGGCCATGCCACCGATGTTTTGCAGCGCCCGGGGCGCGTCGGGCAGGGAGAAAAGCAGCCGGTCGACGATCGGCACCAGCGGTGCGCCTTGCCCACCGGCCGCCATGTCGCGGGCGCGAAAGTCGGAGATGACCGTCACGCCCAGCCGCTCGGCGATCACCGCCGGCTCGCCGAGCTGCAACGTGGCGCCTCGGCGTCCCGGCGCCGGCGGCTCGTGCCACACCGTCTGTCCGTGGCTGCCAACGGCGGCGAGGGCGGAGGCGGCGACGCCGGCTTCGGCGAGCAGCGCTTCGGCCGCTACGGCGAGCCAGCCGCCCAGCTCCGCGTTGAGGAGGCAAAGCTCCTGCGGCCCTCCGGTCAAGGCGCTCTTGATCGCCTGGCGCTGTTCGGCGGTGTAGGGCTGGGTGAGGAACGTCTCGAGGCGCGCTCCCAGCCGTCCGTCCGCGTCGTCGACCTCCACCAGCGCCGCGTCGATCCCATCGAGGGATGTGCCGGACATGAGGCCGAGGTAACGGAGAGGCAAAGCGCTAGTCGGAGAGGAGGCGACGGATCGCCTCGAGGTGTCGATGATCGTGCCAGATCAGGTGTCTCACGATCTGGTAGACGGTGATCGGCCCAAACAGCTCGTGCCGCCCGTGACGGCCGAGATCTGCCGCCGACGCCGACTCGAACCGTGCCACGAGTTCGGCGCGACCCTCGGCCAGCCGTTGGTGCAACATCCTGATGGGCGTGGACCGGGCACCGCTGTCGAAGACCTTGCGGTTCTCCACCACATCGTCGCGGTTAGCGATCGGAGGGCTCGCCTCGCTTAGAATCGCGGCGATGCGCTGCGCCATCAGCCGATCGACGTCGATCAGATGCTCGATGTGCTCTTTGACGCACCACCGGTCCTCGGCGGGACGCGCGCTCAACCGTGGCTCGCGCGCCGCATCGACGAGCGACGCCATCTGCTGCGGCAACGCCCGGATGGCCGTGCGGGTTAGATCCAGGCTCTCACCGCCGGGCGGCGATTCGGGATAATGCCGGAACGGGTTGTCGGTGCCGCTGTCCCGGTTCGCCGCGTCGGCCCTCTCCAGTGCCCGGTGCACGAATCCGTCCGCCTCGGCGACGTGAAGCTCGGCCAGCACGCGGCTCAGCCCCGAACGCTTCATCACGATGGCCAGCTTGGCCGAGCCGCCCGCCGCATCGAGGGCGCCCAGCGCCTCCTCGCGCGAACAGCCGCTGGCGGCCATCACGATCCGCTGGCTGCGATCGACCAGCTTTCGGCTCATCGTCTTCAAGTCGACCATGAGGTTGCCGTAGACCTTGCCGAGACGGATCATCGCCCCGGTGGTGATCGTGTTGAGCACGAGCTTGGTCGCCGTTCCCGCCTTCATACGGGTCGAACCGGCGATCACCTCAGGCCCGACCAGCGGCACCACACACACGTCCACCAGCTCGCGCATCTCTTCGCCCGGCTCGGTGCAGCAGAGGAAGCCGGTGCGCGCCCCCAACTGCACAGCACGCTGCAGCGCCCCGCGGACGTAAGGCGTCGTCGAGGAGGTGGCGATGCCGAAGACGAAGTCGTTCGCGCCGACTTTCGCCGCGTCGATCGCGGCGGCGCCATCCTCGGGTCGGTCCTCGGCGCCCTCCTGGCTGCGCACCAGCGCCGCGGGGCCGCCGGCGATGATCCCCTGAACCATCTCGGGGTCGGAGCCGAAGGTGGGAGGGCACTCGGTGGCGTCGAGCACGCCCAGGCGACCGCTGGTCCCTGCCCCCACGTAGATCAACCGGCCGCCCCGCTTGAAGCATGCGACGGCGATCTCCAGCGCCCGCGCGATGTGCTCGCGCTCGGCGTGGACCGCCTCGGGGACACGCCGGTCTTCGGCGTTGATGAGGTCCACGATCTCCAAGGGATCGGCGCGATCGATCTCCGCCGTCCGTGGATTGCGGTGCTCGGTCAGTCTGGGATCGAAGAGGTCGTCGGTCATGGCATTTCGGATTCGGCCAGCGCCGAGCCCCGTCGCGCGCCGTCGCGGCTGTTGCCGAAGCGTGCCCGGAAACCTAACGTTCGCAGGACTGAGCAAAAAGGCTAAGGGATGACGATGGAGCTGCTCGCCAGAGCCGCGCAGCATTCCCGCGAGATCATCGAGACGCGCCGCGATCTTCATGCCCACCCGGAGTTGTCGTTCCGCGAGACCCGAACGGCGGCTCTGGTGGCCGAGCGTCTAAGCGGGTTGGGCTATGAAGTGCGAACCGGCGTCGGCCGCACCGGCTGCGTCGGCGAGTTGGTGACGGGCTCCGGCCCCACCGTAGCTCTGCGCGCCGACATGGACGCTCTACCCATCCAGGAGGAGAACGACGTCTCCTATCGCTCGCGCGTGGACGGCGTGATGCACGCCTGCGGGCATGACGCGCACGTCGCCTGCTTGCTGGGCGCGGCCCGGCTGCTGGCCGAGGTCGCCACGGACGGGACGCTGCCGCCTGGGCGCCTGCGCCTCATCTTCCAACCCTCCGAGGAAACGACTGACGACGAGAACGTAGGCGGCGCGGTCCGCATGATCGGCGAAGGTGTCATGGACGGCGTCGACGCCGTGATCGGGCTCCACGTCGCCTCCGAGTCGCCCGCCGGCCAGATCCTGTTCCGCGCCGGGCCGCTGATGGCGGGCAATGATACGCTCTTCGGCACGGTGCGCGGGGCGAGCGCTCATGCGGCGCTGCCTCACGAAGGCGTCGACGCCATCACGCTCAGCGGTCACGTCATGCTGGCGGTTCACGCCATCGTGGCGCGCCGGATCGACCCGATGGAGCCCTCGGTCATCACGTTCGGCAAGATCGCTGGGGGGGTGGCGGAGAACATCCTCTGTGACGAGGTGCGGCTAGAGGGCACGCTGCGATACTTCGACCCCGACGTGCGTCAGCGGCTTCATCAGGAGCTGCGCCGCGCTTTCGCCGTCGCCGACGTGCTCGGAGGAGCGGGCCGCATCGAGATCCGCGAGGGCAACCCTCCGGTGATCAACGACGCCAAGCTCACGGACCTGGTGCGCGAAGCCGCGGATGCCGTGGTCGGGCCCGCCGGCATCGGGATCGCCGACCAGATCATGGGCGCGGAGGACTTTGCGCATTTGGCCTTACAGGCTCCCGGCTGCTTCTTCTGGTTGGGGGCTCGGATCGAAGATGATCCGCGCCTCCATCACTCGCCGCGTTTCGATATCGACGAGAGCTGTCTGCCGCGGGGAGCGGCCGTTCTGGCCGCCGCCGCCCAGCGCGTACTCGCCGGATGGTAGCGACGCAAGCACCCCCGCGATCCCGGCGCCGCCGCGTCCGCGCCCTCCACCGTCGGCTCGAGCGTGCCTATGGCCCGGCCCGACGCGAGCGGATTCGCCCGCTGGACGAGCTGATGTTGACGATCCTCAGTCAGAACACGTCGGACGGCAATCGTGACCGGGCGTACGTTGAGCTGCGCCGGCGCTTACCCGACTGGGAGTCCGTGCGCACGGCGCCGCGCCGCGAAGTCGAAGCGGCGATCCGCACGGCGGGCCTCTGGAAGCAGAAAGCCCGGACGTTACAGGAGACACTGAACGCGATATACGAGGAGCGCGGATCGGTCGACCTCTCACACCTCGAGTCGCTCTCCGACGATGAGGTGATCGAGTATCTGACCCGATTCCGAGGCGTCGGCGTCAAGACCGCCGCCTGCGTGCTCTGTTTCGCGATGGGCCGGCCCTACATGCCCGTCGATACGCACGTTCATCGCGTCTCGCGACGGCTGGGCCTGATCAGCGACGGGGCGAGCGCCGATCAGGCGCACGACTCGTTGAACCGCGAGAGTGTCGTCCCATCGGAGCTTCGCTTCTCCTTTCACATCCAGCTGATTCGTCACGGACGCCAGGTCTGTCGCGCCGGCCGTCCGGCTTGCGGCCGTTGCGCTCTGGCGGATCTCTGCCCCAAAGTGGGAGTCCGATCCGGTTAGCGTCCATCGAGAGAGGGTGTCCACATGCGGTTCCTCAGCTTCTTGCTCGCATTCGGCCTCATCGCGGCCTGCACACCGCCGGCGGCGGGCCCGGGCGGCGCGTTGCCCGGGCGTGGCGGCTTCCCCTTCGACTGGGAGTTCCGCGGCCTCGACCCAGTGGGCGAGGGAACGCAAGGGATGGTGGCGACGACTGACACCCGAGCGACCCGGGTCGGCTTGGACATCCTGCAGGCCGGCGGCAACGCGGTCGACGCCGCGGTCGCCGTCGCCTTCGCGCTCGCCGTCGTGCTACCTGAGGCGGGAAACATCGGCGGCGGCGGGTTCGCGGTGATCCGGATGGCGGACGGCGAAATCGCCGCGCTCGATTTTCGCGAGACCGCCCCGCTTGTGCTCACGCCCCAGCACTTTCTCGATCTGGAGGGGCGGCCGACCGACGCCTCGCGGATCGGGCATCTCGCCGTCGGCGTGCCGGGGAGCGTGGCCGGCCTCGCCGAGATGCATCAGCGCTACGGCGCCCTAGCCTGGGGCGACCTCGTCGAGCCGGCCATCGATCTGGCGGAGAACGGATTTTCCGTGACCGAACGGCTCAATCGCGGACTCGCGGCGAAGTCGTCCGTGCTCACCAAGTTCGAGACGACCAAAGAAATCTTCTTCCCGGGGGGCGAGCCGGTTCGGGTGGGCTCGAACTTCCGTCAGCCGATGCTGGCCACGACGCTGCGGCTCATCGCCAGCGAGGGGAAGAACGCTTTTTACCGTGGGCGAATCGCCGATCTGATCGTCGAGGAGATGCAAGAGGGTGGCGGTCTCATCACCTACGAGGATCTGAGCCGCTACCAGGCGAAGTGGCGCGAGCCGATCACGTTCGAGTATCGCGGCCACACCGTCATCTCTATGCCGCCGCCGTCGTCCGGCGGCGTGGCGCTGGCCGAGATCCTGAACATCCTGGAGGGTTATAACCTGAGCTCGATGGGCTTCAACACGTTCGAGTCGGTTCACTTGATCGTGGAAGCGTTCCGCCGGGCCTTCGCCGACCGCAACTTCTACCTCGGCGATCCCGACTACATCGACATGCCCGTCGCGCGGTTGACCAGCGATGCCTACGCCGAGGAGCTGCGGGCGAGCATCTCGCGAAGCCGGGCCTCTTCATCGGAATCTTTCAATCGGGTGCCCGTGCTCAGCGAGGGTCTGAATACGACCCACTTTTCGATCGTGGATGGCCAGGGCAACGCGGTCGCCCTGACGACGACCATCAATTCCGGCTTCGGGTCGGGCGTCACGGTGGGGCGCGCCGGCTTCCTGCTGAACAACGAGATCGACGACTTCACCGTTCGCGCCGGCTATCCGAACCAGTTCGGTCTCGTCCAGAGCGACAACAATCTCGTCGGTCCCGGCCGCCGCCCGCTTTCGGCGATGACCCCGACGATCGTGCTGAACCCGCAGGGCGAGCTGCGGCTGGTCGTCGGATCGCCGGGGGGGCCTCGAATCATCACGGCGGTCGCTCAGACGATCATCAACGTCATCGATTTCGGAATGGACGTTCGAACGGCCGTCGACGCTCCTCGGATCCACCACCAGCTGCTGCCCGACGAGATCCAGATCGAGCGGAAGGGGTTGGATTCGATCACCGCTTCCGAGCTGGCGGCGGCGGGCCACACGCTTTCGCCGCAGGCCGGCTACTTTGGCGACATCCAGCTGATCGTTCGCCAACCCGCCGGAATCCTCTACGGCGCGGCTGATCCCCGGCGCGAGGGCGGCCGAGCCTTGGGGTACTGAGTTGCTGAAACAGCTCGCGCCGCTTCTCCCCTACGCGCGGCGCTATCGCGGGCGCATCGTCGTGGGGCTCACCCTCGTGGTGGTGAGCAACATCTTCGCGCTCGCCTGGCCCTACCTGCTGAAGCTGGGTATCGACGCGCTGGAGGCGGGTACGTCGGCTCGCGCGCTGGCCGGGTACGCGGGCCTCATCATCGGGCTCTCGCTGCTGGGCGGCGTCGGCCGCTATCTGATGCGCGAGATCCTCAACGGAATGAGCCGGCGCGTCGAGACCGATCTGCGTGACGATTTCTTCGCTCATCTCCTGCGCCTGTCCCCCGATTTCTATCAGCGCGTGCCCACCGGCGAGCTGATGAGCCGGGCGACCAACGACATTCCGGCCGTTCGCATGGTGATCGGGCCCGCCATCATGTACCTGGTCAACACGACCGTGGTCTCGATCATCGCGCTCTCGATGCTGGTCTGGATCGACTTGCGGCTCACGCTCTTCGCGCTGCTGCCGCTGGTGGCGGTGCCCCCGGCCACGATCTATTTCGGCCGCGAGATCCACAAGCGCTTCGAGGCGATCCAGGCGCAGTTCGGCCGAATCTCCACCATGGCGCAGGAAAACCTGGCGGGCGCCCGCATCGTCCGCGCCTACGTCCAGGAGGACGCACAGGCCGGTGGGTTCGCCGAGCTCAACCTCGGGTACCTGTCGCGCAACATGCGCCTCGCCAAGATCTGGGGGCTCTTTCACCCCACGCTGATGTTCCTCACCGGTTTGGGCGCGGTGATCGTGCTGGGGATCGGCGGCCGCGATGTGATTCTCGGCCGCATCACCGTGGGTGACTTCGTCGCCTTCGCCTTCTACCTGCTTCAGCTCATCTGGCCGATGATCGCCCTCGGCTGGGTCATCAACCTGTTCCAACGCGGCGCCGCCTCGATGGGCCGCATCCAGGAGATCATGCGTGAACAGCCGACCCTCGCCGATCCCGAGCGGCCGGTTAGGATCGCAGAGCCCCAGGGTGCCATTACTTTCCGTAACGTGTCGTTCCGCTATCCCGGCACCGAGCGCCTCGTTCTCCGCAACATCTCGTTCACGATCGAGCCGGGACAGACGGTCGCGATCGTCGGTCGGACCGGCTCCGGAAAGAGCTCGATCGTGCGCCTGATCCCGCGTCTCTATGATCCGCACGCCGGCGAGATCGCGTTCGACGACGTCCCGATCCGAGAGATCCCACTGGCGCAGCTCCGCAGCCTGATCGCGGTGGTGCCACAAGAGCCGTTCCTCTTCTCGGACCGGCTCGGCACCAACATCGCCTTCGGCTTGCAAGACGGCTTTAACATGTCGAGAGTGGAAGCGGCGGTGGAGATCGCCCAGCTGACCGAGACGATCAGCGATTTTCCGAGAGGCTACGAAACGCAGCTCGGCGAGCGCGGCATCAACCTCTCCGGCGGCCAGAAACAGCGGGCCACGCTGGCCCGCGCCCTCACACGAGACGCGCCAGTGTTGATCCTGGACGATGCTCTATCATCGGTGGACACCCACACCGAGATGCGAATACTCGCGGGCTTGCGCAGCGTCTTCCGAAACCGAACCAGTATCATCGTCTCCCACCGCGTAACCGCTGTGAAGGACGCCGATCTGATTCTGGTTCTGGAGGACGGTGAGATCGTCGAGCGTGGCGTGCACTCCCAGCTGCTCGCGGCGGACGGAACCTACGCGCGCCTGTTGCGCCGGCAGCTGCTGGAAGAAAGCCTCGAGGCCGATCGCGCCATGGCCTGAATCGCTGGAGCCCAAGCGGCGCGGTCCTGAACGGCCGCGAGTCGAACCCAGGTCAGATCCGCTCGAGGATGAACTCCGGCGTGAACTGCACGAGCCAGCCGGCGAGTACGGTGAACTTGCCAGTCAGCAGCAGCAATCCCACAAAGATCAGCAGGATGCCCGCCGCCCACTCCACGTAGCGTAGATAGCGGCGGAACTTCTGGAACCAGGCGAGGAACGCGGTCAACGCCACCGCGCTGAGCACGAAGGGGATGGCCAGACCCGCCGAGTAGACGCCCAGTAGACCCACGCCCTCGGCCACATCGGCCCGCGTCGCTGCCAGGGTGAGGATCCCGCCCAGGATCGGCCCGATACAAGGCACCCAGCCGGCACCGAACGCCATCCCCACCGCCACGGTACCGGCATAGCCCACCGGCTTGTTCTGGAACTGGAAGCGCCTCTCGCGGCTCAGCGCCGGAATCGGGATCACTCCCAGCAGAAGGATACCGAACAGTATGATGATCACGCCGCCGATGCGGGCGATGACATCCTGATAGGAGCGGAGCAGTTGGCCGATATAGGTGGCCGAGGCACCCATCAGCAAGAAGATGAGCGAAAAACCGGCGACGAAAAGGAGCGAGTGGACCAACGTCACCCGCTTCACCCCTCCGCCGCCCGACTCCAGCTCTTCCATGCCGAGCCCGGTGACGAAAGACACGTAGGACGGCACCAGCGGCAGCACGCAGGGACTCAGAAACGACAGCAGGCCCGCCAGAAAGGCGACCGCGATTCCGACCGACGCGCCGCTATCCATCCGAGAGCCCCTGCTGCCAGTATCCGATCATCTTGTAGACCAGCTTGGCCACCAGGAAATCGGGCGCTACGAAGCCCGGGATCGGCGCCAGCTCCACCACGTCGGCGGCCACGACGTTCCGCTCGGCGAAGACCCTACGCAGCAACGCCGTCGCCTGCTCCCAGGTTCCTCCGCCCGGCTCGGGCGTCCCGGTTGAGGGCACGAAGGCGGGATCGAAGAAGTCGACATCGAAGCTGATGTACACGTTATCGGCCAGCGCCTCCATGACTCGCTCCTGCCAGCCCGGCTTACCCAGCTCCTCACCGTAGACCATCGTGAGCCCCAGCCGCTCGATGATCCCGCGCTCCTCGATGTCGATCGCGCGGATGCCCACCCCCACCGGACGAACCCGATCCACCACCCTCCGCATAACACAGGCATGGCTCCAGCGGGTTCCATGAAAGCTGTCCCGCAGGTCGGCGTGGGCATCGAACTGGAGTACCGAGAGCTCGCCCTTCAGGCGATCGGCCCAGTACAACAGCGGCACCTGGGTGAGGGTGTGCTCGCCTCCCAACATGATCACGAGCTGGCCGCCGGCACATGCCGCGGCGTAGCCGTCGCGCAGCTCGGCCAACGCCGCCTCCGGTCCGGCCGCGGTCAACTCCAGAGGCCGATGCGTGTGGATGCCCAGACGGAAAGGCTCGCTCTGCAGCTCGTGGTCGTAAAGCTCGACATGGCGTGAGGCGGCGATGATCGCCTCGGGCCCGCGGCGGGTCCCTTCCATGTAAGAGGTGGTCGCCTCGTAGGGGACGGGCAAGATGACGACGCGCGCGCCCTCGCGCGCGGTGGACTCCTCAGCGAGCCCCAGAAAGCTGTGGGGGTCTTCCCAAGAAAAATCGGACACGTCGGATCAGGGGAGGAGCACGGCGGCGACGACACAGCTCACCCACTTGCCGTCGTCCGGGCCTTCCGCGGTGCGGGTGATGTTGAGGGTGCGGACGATCTTTCCTGAGACTTCCCACTGGGCGCGCTGCTCGTCCCAGGCGGTGTCCGGATTGAAAGCCACGCCGAGGATGGTCGCGAGCATGCTCGCGGCGAGGTCCTCGGCGTAGTCTCCCGCCACCCTCTCGTTCTGACCGTAGGCGTGGTGTTCGGACAGATAACCGAACTGCTCGGGATCTTTGGGTATCGCCACGCCGATGCTGGCCGCGATGAGGCGGCTCGGCTCATTGGTATCGACACGGGACATGACCGCGAAGGTGATCTGCCCGGGAGTCAGCCGCGCGAGACCCGCCTCGGCATCAATCAGCTCGCAGTGCGGCGGGAAGATCGAGGAGACGTTCACCAGGTTGAACCGGGCGATGCTGGCGTCTCTCAGCGCCATCTCGAAAGCGGAGAGGCGCTCGCGGTGGACGCCGACGCCGCCGGTGAGGAAGATCTGCCTGGGTATAAACGGGTTCTTCGCCAGCACGGGCCTGCCTCACACTGAAGAGTGCGTCACCGGCAACCGCGTGCCGGCCCTGAGTCGTCCTGCTCGATTTGTGGTCGGCGTGCCGAACAACTCGCCGAAGCTAGTTACGGCAGGCCGGACAATAGCCCAGAAGCTCGAGGCGGTAATCCACGATCTCGAAGCCGTCCTCGCTCTTCAGCCCCTGGATCATGTCCGAGTCGTGCAACCCCACCACGTCCCGCACCAACCCGCATTTCAGGCAGCGGACGTGGTCGTGATCGTCGAGCCGCCCATCGTAACGGGCCGGGCCGCCGCCCAGGGAGAGTTTTTGGGCCACCCCGGCCTCGACGAACGCCTCCAGCGCCTTGTAGACCGTCGCCAGGCTGATGTCCGGCAGCTCTCCCCGGACCTGCGTGAAGATCTCGTCGGCCGTCGGATGGCTCTTCACCGCGCGCAGGAAGCGGAAAATAGCTGCCCGCTGAGCCGTGTGGCGATGGCCGCATGCTTCGAGGGCTTCTCGCAGCCGATTGTCCTGGGCACGCTCCGCCGTGGATTCCATGTGGTTAACTGTCCGATTCGGTGAGGGTTCTATCCGCGGGATGGTCGGGGCTCTCGATAACTGTACTGAAAGTTATTTCCCGCCGATAGGAGCTGTCAACTTTCGGGGCGCCCGGCGTTAGACCGTGA
>JABAOH010001853.1_pt1 | contig 13291 bp, 15 predicted proteins | sample 7062181 | NCBI WGS metagenome assembly JABAOH01 (sample SAMN14538630, study PRJNA623070) | marine sediment metagenome | biome: marine biome [ENVO:00000428]; feature: marine pelagic biome [ENVO:01000023]; material: deep marine sediment [ENVO:00002113]; isolation source: pool of 5 deep marine... | reverse complement strand
CACAACAGGGCTAAGCCACACCTAATAAACCTCTTGCCTACTTTCTACGACAAGGCCTCCGTGGCTTTGAATAGCCCGCTATTCCACTTCATCACGTCGTTGAGCGCTCTCTTCGGAACGTGCAACACCCCGTTTCTGTCAAGCCAATATTTGACGTCTCCATTCTTCACCGTTTCAGCGATCGGGTGCTCAGCTGGATATCCAAGAGCCACCGCCACAATTATCTCAAGATGCGGTGGAATCTTGAAGATTCTGCGTAGCTCTGCTCTGTCTATTGCACCTAGTATGCAAGAGCCCAACCCGTGGTCATGAGCAACCATGGAGATGCTCATTGCTGCGATACCAGCGTCATGTCCTGGATTCTGGCGGATCTGCGTGTCCAACAAGATCAGCACATACGCGCGAGGCATCTCTTCCAGGTCCGGTTCATAATCGGGCAGGTATCCCGCCCAACGTGTTGTGGCAAACACGTCCGTCACCAACTCCTCATCGTCGACGAGGACGAATTTCAGAGGCTGCCGATTCATACCTGATGGCGAAAGCCTTGCAGCGTCCACACATTGGACTAAGACGTTCTTTGGAACCGAGTCTTTCACAAATTTTCTGATTGTCCTTCGCCGGACTATTTTCTCATAGATCATTTCGCCCAATCACACCGAAGAAACCATGAAAGCAGCTTCTTAAAACTTCAGGTCACATCCGCATGTAATGTGGGTGCGTTGCGTTTTTGGACAAGTTTCTCTTTAGGGTTCTTGGTATGTGAAGAGGGTCCAGTCTTCAAGCGTCTTGATATGAGTCCTCAGCCCTATGTAGTCTCTCAGCCAATCCACGAACATGATTCCGTAGTTGATTCGCAGAATGACTTTAAATCGTACGAAGTTGGGTTCACCCCATCGTATCGTGATAGGCACGGCAAGTTCAGCCTCAATAAATGGGCCAGCAACACCGTACAGTAGTAAGGCAAGTCGGCAGGCAATACTGGGGGTTATTGTGAATTCTGCGCCGCCTCGGAACGCAGCTCCAAAGTGGTAGCCTGCTTCGGGTTCCCATATCAAACTCCAACCCTCTCCCTTCTCCCATTTCACACCAACTTTGAACTCTGCCTCTGCCCTGCCAGTCAGCTCCAGCCACATTTCTACATCGAGCTCCAACGTTAACCTGGCCATGACAAACAGTTTCAGTGTAGCTGTTACTGGTATGCAGGTTACCCAAAATACGAAGCCAGCAATTTTCCATTCTCCTATGGGATATTCAAGGAGGGGTTCACGGGAGTGTTCTGTGATGGTTGCGTCTGCTTTAGCTTCTATCCAAGGGTTGATTTTAATCCATGTATAGAACTTTTTTAGTTTGAAACTTAGAGGGTTAAGGATTCCCCCCCATTTGAAACGCCATCCGATTTTCCATTCTACCAGAAGCTCTGGACGCACTCGCAGATTCGCTGTGAGGGGGCCTCGAGTCCAACGCTTTCTGAAGGTTCCAGGGGATATTGGCCATCTCCACTTCTCCGACCAGTCTTCATATATACAACTGTTGTTCGCCACTGTGTTCGCGGCGTTGCTAGGTAAGCTGGAGAGGAAATAGTCTATTTTGAATATTCTGTATTGAGTGTAGGCCTCTGCAAGATACGCTTCAGATGCGGTGATGTTCTGTTCTGTCACCACCATCGTTTCTGTAACGATGACTCTGGGCAAAATTGTGTCCAAAGTGACGTTAGCTTCCATATAGGTTCCTCCACCAAAATCCACCGTCCAGTTCAAGCCAACCAACTCACCCGCATTTATTATCGAAGCTGTGGAGGGTAGTTCAAAAACGATCTGCCACGTAGATTGGAAGACTTGGTCTCCAGCTAGCTTTCTAAGAAACATCTGCTTAAACTGAAGATCCGTAAACATAAGATCGGAAGCCATGTCGGTGGCGTTCTCGTCTTGTGGTCCAACGTTGATCCGCCAGAATGAAATGAACTCAGCGACAAGGGGGGAGTAGGCATTCACCGAAACCATGGTCACATTTCCGGTGCCCCAAGGCACAATCTTCGATTCTGATACATCAACCACGAAGCCTAATAACACCAACTGCTCAATCATCACCCCCAGATGAAACTGCTCCCTAACACGAATGACTGGTTGCTGCATTGGCGGTCTCTCGATTCCCCCGAAGTCTAGTTGGGCGTAGCTTGTCTCCTGCGCTGTAATGTTGACAGCGGTGCTGTGCTGTGTCATGTTATGTGTTCCAAAAACGGTGTATAAGCCGGGATAGAGGCCAAACCATGTATAGACACCTGATATATTGATCGGCGGAGAAGCTCCCCCTGGTCCAACATAATATAAGTTTGCGCAGCTCACACCTGTACCATTATAGTAGCACGCGACGTTCAGATGCCCCGTATTCTCGCGTGTCTTGCCAAAGTTTTTGGCAACCATTGCGATGTCTTTTATGTCGATTTTTCCATCCCAGTTGATGTCTGCGTCAAAATCCCACCCATCATCCCCAAGAAGCAACCCAAAGCAGATGGCAGTCTTGGCAACGTCTTTTATGTCAGTTTTCCCATCCGCATCTATGTCTCCTGGCAACGTGGTGTCCTCAACGTCTTCCTCCAACTCAAGAGTGGCACGCAGCGTCTTAGTCTCAGGCACTTCATATTCGACTCCTGTTTCGAGAGCCGACGCGTTTTCAAAGAAAGATTGCCTATACAAGTCTGCAAGAGAAGACTCGGGGATAGTGAATGTGAAGGCCATGGAGGCGCTTCCGTCGGGCGCAACTGCAATGTCCTGCTTTCTAGATATTTCAACTTGAGGCTCAACTATTTGGACTTCAGCTCTCACTAACACCTCTCCTCTTCCAGCGGCTGCTGTGGCTTCAAAAGCCATTTCAGACTCAAAGGTGAGAGAGCACAAAGGATGCTCATGCGTTGGGTAGTAGTTATTGTTCACAACGTAGAAAGTATCATTGTGAGCTTGGGTGGTCACTATCCCACTGCCTAATCCCATCTCATCGGTCTGTGCAGCGGAAACGGTCAGAAATGGAATCCCGGAATCGATGATATTTATAGAATCATACCCTGTCGTATTCCAATAGATCACCAAATCGAAATCGTCATAATACTCGGATGGCAAGCCTTCAGCATCACTGTGGTTACGTACATCTATGTTCAAGGCGTCATATCCGCTGCCAACCAGCCAACCATATACTAAAGCTGAATCATCAGCAGGCTGCATACGCGCAAAAAAAACAATTCTAGTCTCGTTCGGCAGCAAATAGCCAGCTGCCCACAATATGGTCCTGTTTAGAAGTTCCCACCCGGTGGAAGGCATTTGAGATGCTCTGAACCACCCGAAATAAGCATATCTCTGTGGGTAGCTTATGATCAGAACGTCCTTTGCCACTGCCGTCTCAGCGACTTCAAATTTCTTCGTAACAGCTTCCTTCTCCTCTACCAATTGTATAGGCTCAGCAGCATCAATGTTTAGGGTCAACAGCATGATCAGGATTAGTGTCATTCCGATAATCTGTCTACCTCTCAACCTTATGCTCCCTCGGAATAAATTCAGCAATTCACGTATCGACATCTAGCGATATAATTTTTCTGGAAGTAAGTACTAGAGCAGACCACATACTCCTCAAAGCTCTGCGCACGCGCACACGCTGCGCATGTCTGTTCGTCAAGTTCGTGATGCAAGGCGGGTCTTTTTCTTTAGAAGAAGGATTGCCGCGAGTGTTAACAACACGAGCAGCGCTGTGATGAGGAATGAGGGAAACTCTGGAATCACTTGGTAAGTGCAGGCGGGGTCATTTCCGTCTCTGATTGCTACGTGTCCAGCGGCGTCGTAAGCCACGATCTTGAATTTCACGCAGATTCCAAGCTCTTGGCTGGGAATCGTAGCTTCGTAGAGGTCCGTGGAAGCGTTAAGGGTCATGGTTTGGTGGTTCCAAGCGGTTCCGTTGTTTATAGTGTAGGATAGCGTGACGTTTTTCACTCCGTCGTCAGCGTCCGTGACAGTTACGGAGACCTTCACCGTGTTGCCTGTCATCACCTGGTCNNTTCATGTGGGTTTCTTCAGTGGTGGCGTGGTGTCCGCCTGCAATGATCTCGTCTTTGGTTAGTTTCAGCCAGACGCCGAACGCAGCGTTGGACACTCCGCTTTTGTTGGTGTTATCGGGGTCGATGGAGTGGATGTCGGTGTATCCAATTAAGGTGGCAGCTTGACTGAGTACGTGTTTTGCAGCCCAGTAGTCGAGGGCAACAGGGTCGATGCTGGCCAAGAGCACGTTGACTCGCGTGGCGTGGGAGTAGGGCGTACTTGGCCCATCGAACGGTGAAGACGGCGGGTTGGCGTTCACCCAGACGGCGTCAATGATGTTCAAGGTTGGCAGCCCTGTCTCAACCATCAGCGTTCCCATTCCGCCAGTTGCGATTGTGGAATGACCATTGGCGAGTCCTCCACCCCCTTCTCCTTGTGATTGAACGCCCATGTAATGCTTAAGAGAAGCCGTGACGCCGTAAGAGCCATGTGACTTCAGAACGGGCAGGTTGATTACTTTCAGTCGCCGCTCGTATCCTGTTCCGTTCCATATGCCATTCTTGAAGCTAATTCGCGTTCCAAACGTCGTTTGGAATTTAGGATAAGAGACGTGGATTCCCGTTTCAGGNNCGGAATCCAACTGTAGGTCGAAACGTTGTAGTTTGGCGAGAACAGGTCAACTACGTCCTGAGTTGACTGGGTGATGTCTTCGGCGTTGCTCTCCGGCCAATCCATGCTGCCCTGCCACTGCCCATTGTCCGCCACTACGATTTCGCCGATAAACCCGTCAGGATGGTCCACGATGACTTGGATGAGCTCTTTCAAGACGTCAGTGTTTGTGCCTCCGCGGCAGGGCCACTCCTCATTTATCTTGATGAGAACCACGTCGTCGCGGGCGATTAATCCACTCCCCCCTTGATGAGGTCCAACTCCGTCAGACGCGTAGAAGAAGAGGCCATGAGAACCCATGAGTGCAACAAGGTCGCCAATGTGCGCAGAGGCGCGTCCATTCACGACGTAAATTTCCGACGTCGGTGAGGCTGACGCATTTCTGGATTCGAGGGTCAGCTGAATTTCTTGGTTAGGAGTGACTGCTCCAACCGTTTGAATGTTTCCCCAAAGTCGTCCACTGCCACACAGCAAGCCTGCCGCCAACACGAACAAAGCCAAAGCCAAGCCTCTTCTGGACCAGAGCTTCCTCGCCTTTGTCAACACGGCGGTCAATGAGGCCGGGACAAGGAGAACCAGAAACATGGAACTGCTCGTCAAAGCTGCTCGCTGACAAGGATACACTATTCTCGATGGCTTTGTACCTGTCCGAAACATGAACCATAGAAGGCTCGCCAAACCAAGCAGGAGTAGATCCCAATTGCTACTCTTGCTCGGGCTCGCCATTCTCACACAATGTTTTTTCATTCTGCTAGCCNNNNCACACATGCGCGCCCATAGAGAAGGGAAGTGGGTTGTCAACGATAAAAAGGGTGTAGGCAAAGAGCGGAGGTTGACTGTGACTCTAACCTCTCTCAGGCTTTATATCCAGAACTGTTTTCCGTTCGTTGCCCTTCAAGGGCGCGTCTAGATTCAGTAAATCGGACTTAAAGGTTGAGAGGCTGCAAGTCTTTACATGCCTACTCTTTGCTGGCTAAGAGAGCAGCAATTTGGAGCCAAGCGTGTGCTCTGGAGAATCAAACTGCTGAGTCTCAGACCATGCAGAACCAATAATGCCGTGTTCCTTCATTGACAAAACCCACTGATTCATAAAGCTGCCGAGCGCTTTCAGTTGAAGCTGCCCCAAGGATGACTACTGCGGATGGCTTATACTTCTCGAGGCGCTTGAGGCTTTCACAGACCACGGCTTTTGCGATTCCCAGCCTTCGATAGTCCGGATGGGTTCCAACGGGTTCGAGTTCGGCAATTCTGCTCGAAGGATCGATTCGTGCTGTGCAGAATGCTGCAAAATTGCCATACGGACCTACAGCAACGATGTCAAGATCTTCTCTGTAGAAAGATGCTGTGCTGTACAGCAATAGTTGTTCCTTGGACATGCTCACTACGTGGGAAAAAACAGCCATTTGGACTTCACGGTACTTCAGGAAGTCCTGTTCGATGACAGCGTTGCGTATCTTGAACCCCTCAGGGAGGCTGTATGTTGGAATTGGCGAGTCTATTGGTCGTACCTGCTTATCTCCTTCAACCTCGCCCCTTCTAAACCCTAAATCAGAGAGCAATCGAATGAATTCCACGTCATCGTCATCAACAACAAGACTCATTTTCACTCTTTCTGCTTGATTCCCCTTCATCTCGCGTACTCGACTCCGCATCCATAACACGATCTCTCGAGCAGCAGATGCATAGCGTGGGTGGAGGGAGAGCCAACAGCTTCCGGGAGGCTTCACATAAGATACTGCAATAGTCGTCAATGTGACACGTTGAGCTTCATCGAATATCTCCCAGACCTTCAGGTACTCGTCCTCAGCATCAAGGTATTCGGTTCCTCCTGGGCCGAATTTTAGATTCTCTAGCTGTGATGGTATCCAGTTTGTATAGGCTTTCCTGATGTTGAATATTTCTGCAAGGAATCTTCGTACAGACTCGAAGTCTCGCTCCCAAAGAAATTCTCGCATGCGGACCGCCAAGGTTTTCTTCACACTCTACCGTTAAGGCATGCCATCTAGCGTGTTTCTGTAGTTATTCTCTCGGTAATTTATGGCATGTGCCTCTTGATGGGACACAGCCACGAATCGCTCTTTAGGATTTGCATAGCTTTTATAGATGCGCCTATAACTAATGTGAAGCATGAGCTTTTATCTTTACTTGAATTTACTCATCATCGCCTTTCCCCTCGCCTTTTCCTTTGAACGAAGGCTGAAATTCTATTCTAAGCTTAAGCCCGTCCTGATCGCCTTGCTTTCAGTTGGATGCATCTTTGTTGCCTGGGACGTTTTCGCCACTTCTCGGAGCCACTGGGCATTCAATCCCGCTTATGTAGGTAAAGCTCACTTTCTAGGTCTTCCATTGGAAGAATTCCTGTTTTTCGTCACTGTGCCCTACAGCTGTCTATTTGTTTTCGTGTCAATCGATAGTTTTCTAGGAGACACAAAGCTTTTTTCTCCTCGCAAGAAGTTGTTTGCCAGTATAGGTGCATTGGTGGCTGCTCTATCATTCGCATTTCTCCCTAGGGAATATACGTTTCTGGCGGTTCTTTCAGTCGGTCTAACAATTTTCTGTGTTTCAATAGTTAATGTCGATATTTTCAGTTCGCGGGCATATTGGACTTATGTTGCCGCGACGCTTGTTCTTTTCTTGGCGTTTAATTTTATCCTTACCTCCCTTCCTGTAGTCGAATACTCTTCGTCGGCAATTTGCAACATACGTTTTTCCACGATACCGCTAGAAGACTTTCTTTTTAATTTCTCAATGCTGACCGCGTATCTCACTGTATACCTCAGGGCTTCTGATCTTCAAAAGTGACTACACGCATGTGCATTCTACTTTTTGTGGCTTGAAGTCCATACTTTTTCATTATAAGTCTCGCGGTCACGAGGCCTGAAATATATATTGTTGGCAGCCCGCTTCCCGGATGGGTTCCTCCACCGACTAGATACAGGTTCTTGAGCTCTTCGAATCTATTGTGAGGTCGGAAATAGAGCATTTGAGAAAGATTATGCGCGAGGTTGAATGTTGCGCCCTCGTATACATTATAATCATGTTCCCATTGATATGGAGTGATGATCTCTTCTACCTCAATGTGATCCCGAATGTCGTCCATTGGCGTTCTCTTTTCCACCGCTTCCAGCAAGTTTTCCTTGAATGCCTCCTTCTCTCTGCCCCAATCGATTTGACTGAAATTGTTGGGCACCGGTACCAATAAATAGATGGTTGCCTTGCCAGGCGGGGCGAGAGTGTCATCGGTGACACTCGCATTTTGCATATAAAACGAATACTCTTTTGAGAGGCTNNGGCAGTGTATTTCTTACTGATTCCCAGATACATCATAAACGTGGAGCATGAGAACCGTTTTTTCCTGATGTTATTAGAAGAATATTTGCTGAGTAGCGCTGGCTTGATGAGTTTGGTCATTGCATAGCCGAAATCTGCATTCACGACTAGTTCATCAAACCAGACAGTGTCGCCGCCCTTAAGCTGGATGCCGTTGGCTGTTCTGCCACGTATTACGATTTTTTCGACTTCCCTATTGGTGAGTACCGTTCCCCCCTCTTCTTCAATGACCGTGGCCATCGCCTTCGATATCTGGTTTAAACCACCGATGACATGGTATATGCCAAACTCATGCTCGACAAAAGGGATCATGGTAAAGGCAGCGGGGCACTCCCAAGGGGACATTCCCAGATACTTGGACTGAAAAGTGAAGCAAATCCGCAGCCTTTCATCCTCAAAATATCTTCCCAAGTTCTCGTAAATTGACCCACTAAAGAATAGAGAAGGGAGCGCGGCAATCAGTTTCGGGGATAGATAGGATAGCAGGCTCGAGTAGTCCCTGTACAGGTTTCGCATGATTTTCTGGTATCTCTTACTTTCTCGGGAATAGAAGTGTTCAAGCCCTTTTTCGTTCCCTGGGAAGACTCTATTGAGCTCATTTTTCATTTTCTCCTTGTTGCTGCTCATTTGAATGTTAAAATCTGGAAAACTAAGTTGGTACATTGGATCGAGAAGACGAAACTTTAGGTAGTCGGTACTTTTTCGACCGCAGAGTTTGAAAAGCTCATCAAGAACAAACTTCATCATTAAGAAAGTAGGACCTACATCAAACCTGAAATTTCCCGCTTTGAGAAGAGCATTTCTTCCTCCCACGCCCTCTCCCTTCTCAAGCAGTGTGACATCAAACCCATTGTGGGCTAGCAGCATTCCACAAGCTAATCCTCCGGGTCCACCGCCGACGATTCCAATTTTCGGTGGTTGGTTATTGAAGTTCTTGTTTTGCATAGGAGATCCGATCATGGTGAACATTTGCCACCCCCAGTTTTTAGGTTTTTCCAGCGCCATTTTTAAATTAGTATGCGAACGTCAACATTTAAATATGACGGGCGTCATGCTACGTTTGTACCTGCAGGTGGCAGAACATTGCCCTACAGCTTTATCTATGATCTGACACGTATCCCCCAAAGAGTGTCAAAACAGCTCTTTGAATCAGCGTACGAGGTTGGATTGCATAAAGTATTGGGGAGCCAGGTTAAAAGGGTTGTCAAAGCCTTCAAGGTGGACGAAGCTACAGGGCTGAATCTGGTTGACGCCATTGCCCTGATAGAAGACCTCATCAGCGTGCAAGCAGCAAATAGAATCCAGCGAGACAAGTTTGATAAAGCTCAGCGAAAAGCATTACTTCTCCCCCACTGCGCGAGAAAGCACATGGACAGACAGTGCATGGCAGATTTTAAGGCAGATATCCCCACCTACGAATGCAAAAATTGTCAAGAAAGCTGCCTTATTAATCAAGCTACGACACTCGGTGAAGCGAAAGGATACGATGTTTATGTTCTCCCAGGTGGAGCCTGTGCCGAGAAAATCCTGAGAAATGGGAAGTACGATGGAGTTGTAGGCGTGGCTTGCGGAATGGAGTTAAAGATGGCACTCAGTCTTTTGGAGAGCCTCGACATAGCAGGTCAAGGCGTTTTCCTGACGAAGAACGGCTGCTCCAACACAAATCTTAATCTCCAGAACCTAGCAAGAATACTGTAACTCACTGCTTGATTATCAAGTAATGGGCAAAAACGGACTCAAATAATCGAAACCTATCCACCGCCTTGGCGAGGAACACTACATGATAATAAACCTCCTGATTCATTCCTCAATCATTACAATCGCTTTTGTTTCAATGGAAGGAGTAGCATGGTTCCTTCACAAGTATGTCATGCACGGCCTGGGATGGTACATCCACGAGGATCATCATCGTCCTCGAAAAGGACGGTTTGAGAAGAACGATATTTTCGGCCTGTTTTTTGCCACGATCTCATTTCTTTTTATCCTTTCAGGAGTGCTTTCAGGATTCGACATCAGATTAGCAGTGGGCTTAGGTGTAATGTTCTACGGTGTCGGGTATATCCTAGTGCATGATGTCTTCTTCCATAAACGAATCAGAATTAAATATCAGCCAAAAAACAGATACATAAAGCGAATCTTGCATGCCCATGCAGTACACCACCAAGTTAGCACCTCAAACAGTGGCGTATGTTTTGGGTTCTTATACGCAGACAAGAAGTACTCTATCTGAATGCATGCATTCGCTGCAGGGTTGGTGAGTGGAATCTGGATGGGCAGCAGACAAAGAGGATCTGCAATAGGTGTTGGCGGTTAAGCGCGGCGGCCCAAAAACACAGTTGCAATCAGCAATTTTTTTAATAGACTTCAGCCTCTACTAGATCAGCGAGGTGAGAAATTATGGCTTGGGACGATTTTCCCGAATGGTTTAGAAGAAGAATGCGGCGTACTCCGCTCTTTAGAAGCTGGTTCTTCGGAGACATAGAAGAGATGATGAGGGACATGGAAAAGATTATGGAGAGAGAGTTCAAAGAGTTGAAAACGCGTGTTCCGAAAGACTTGGTCCGGGAACGCAGACTTCCAGACGGCTCAATCAAGCGTGAGTGGGGTCCTTTCGTTTACGGGTATAGCATGACTATTGGTCCAGATGGAAAGCCGAAGATCAGCGAGTTCGGCAACGTGAAGCCTTCGCGTAAACCTGAAGCCTTCGGCTTCACCCGACCCGGCCTAGACATCAAGAAGGAACGTGAACCTCTCGTAGATGTCATCAGCACTGAAGGTGAAATCAGAGTCGTAGCTGAACTACCGGGCGTTGAAAAAGAAGACGTCAAGCTGCATGGAACAACAGACACCCTGACAGTCTCTGTTGACACACCTGACCGCAAATACTTCAAAGAAGTTATGATGCCAGCGAAGATTGATCCAAAAAAGGCTAAAACCGCGTACAGGAACGGTGTACTCGAGGTTACAATCCCCAAAATCAAGGATGAAAAGAAGCCCCACGGAGAACCAATAAACCTTGAATAGAACGAGAAGGTTGCCACCTGCACTGGAACAAAGATGCTAAGAATTCACGTATGCGCGTGCGTAGCACACATGCTATGGTCGTGAATGCCTATTTTTCCATGAAGCCCATGAGCTCGCCCACGTTGTGGATCTCAACCAGGTTACTAGCATGCTTCTTATTGGTCCTCGACGCTGCAGTAAACAAAACAATGTCTTCGTCGTGAATCAAACCCATGGATCGAAGCTTCTCTCCGATGGTCAATATTCGATCTTCTTCTAGACGATAGTCCAAGTGTACAGGGTACACGCCAAAAGTCAGCTCGAGCTGTTTCCTGACTCTTCGCTCCGGAGTGACTGCAATTATCGGAGGCGCAACCTTGAATCGTGCTATCATCTTTGCGGTGTACCCAGACCTCGTCAACGTGACGATTTTGTCAATAGGCGCAGTCTGGCATGTCCTCTCGATTGACTTGCTCACCGCGTCAGAAATGTTAGTGAACTCTCGTTCTTCAATTTGACTTCTCACAGCTACTTCGGTCTCTTTTGCGATTCGAGACATCATTGCAACAGAATCCACCGGATAGCTACCTATCGAGGTTTCCCCTGAAAGCATCATTGCGTCGGTTCCATCTAATATCGAGTTAGCTACGTCACTAACTTCAGCTCTAGTTGGGGCTGAACAGCGCATCATCGATTCCAGCATTTCTGTGGCTGTCACAACAGTTGTGCCTTTTTGGTTGCACGCTCTAATCAAAGACTTCTGAACTAACGGAACTTTTTCAGGACTTATTTCAACACCCAAGTCACCTCGTGCCACCATAATACATTCCACGCTGCCCAAAATTCCTTCAAAATTCTCGACGCCTTCAGAATTTTCGATCTTAGCAATCAGCGCCCCCTCAAACCCCTGAGCTTTGGATTTTAGTATATCCACATCTTGAGCGCTCCTTGTAAAGGAAAGCGCGATGTACTCAACGTCCTGCTTCTTGGCGAATTCGATGATTTCCAGATCCTTCTCCGAAAGCGTGGGAACCGAAAGCTGCTTCTTGGGAACATTAACGCCTTTGCCATCACTGATTTCCCCATCATTCATCACCGATAACCGCAAAACGCCATCGTTCTTTTCAACAACCTCGGCTCTAATCTTACCATTATCAATGAGGACGCTGTCGGCCACGCGCATCTTCGCATAGAAGTTATGGTTGAAACTAATCTCTTCCTGATCGAAACCGACCTCGAGGACGTCTCCCTTCCGAACCCTCCTCTCTCGCTTAACGTGGAGCCTGATCTCAGGCCCCTTGATGTCAATAATTATTGGGATGGCAGCTGTTTCTCGAACATTGTTCACGATGCGTTTGTACTGATCAAGACTTCCATACGCAGTGTTTATTCGGGCGCCGTTCATCCCTGCCTCATACATCTGCTTCAGTGTCTCCGGTTGAAGACTGGCAGGGCCAATTGTACAGATAACCTTGGCTTTCTTCACCGATTCGTCTTCCGCACAGCTTTTCTAGTTAACAATATGAGTGCCATTCTGTTTTAAGCTAGCACGTGCACGTCAAGTCGCGCACGCGCCCTTTTGAAGCAAAGAGGCTAAAAATGTTTCACCTGAAGAAGAAGCTTAATGTTTTTAGCTCAGCCACGCAAGAATGTTCAGGTACGCTTCGTGAAACAGCACAGTGAAGATTATGCCGCCAACGCTATTCCACCTCGTTTCTGCATTAGCCCTAGGCTTGGTTTTGCTCAAGTACCTAGACTTCCCCACGCTACTTGTGGCAAGCGTAATTCCCGACCTTGCCGAACCCTTTCTGTTCCTACTGTTTGATCACCACGATCCCCTTGTGGTTGGTTTCTCCCACAGGTTTTTTCATTCCCTCCCCGGAACTACGATGTTGGCTGTCCTAACGGCGATCATCCTTTACGCTTTGAGAAGGTGGCTGAATGACCCACTGAAAAAATTCAATCTTCAACAAGAAATTTCGGTGATACGGATTTCATACACGGCCACCCTAGGCGCATACTTCCATGTACTTCTCGATGCGGTAGGATATTCTCCTACACTCGCGACTTACTTGCTGCTCTTCCTCTTTAACGCAATATTCCTCTATTTGAGGTTCAAAGAAAACTTCAAAGGCAAATCGCGCGCGCATGCATACTCTTTAAAGATTTTTGGAAAGAAGCACTAGAAAAAAATGGTTTGCGCAGATTTTCAGTAAGATCCGTTTTTTCACAGGCCTAGGCCTTCTTCAGGCACCCAGTCAGGCCAGCCG